>CENJ01155557.1_pt1 | contig 10810 bp, 10 predicted proteins | sample 356161 | NCBI WGS metagenome assembly CENJ01 (sample SAMEA2619531, study PRJEB7988) | marine metagenome | biome: marine biome (ENVO:00000447); feature: surface water layer (ENVO:00002042); material: "saline water (ENVO:00002010), including plankton (ENVO:xxxxxxxx)" | depth 5 m
CCGAAGAAGCCGAATCCACCGAAGAAGCCGAATCCACCGAAGAAGCCTCCAAGGAAGAAGAAAAGAAGTAGGGTTTACTGGTACCCCTGTTCATTCTTCTGAAACCCGAATTGAGTAGTTTGGGTTGCCATGCATTAGGCATAGCCTTTTGTTTGTCTTTTCTTTTTTAAAGTTAGGACAACTGTATTTTCATTGATATGCCACAGACCATCATCGTACTAGATTTCGGATCTCAATACACTCAAGTCATCGCTCGCAGAATCCGCGAAGCTAATGTGTACTCAAAAGTAGTTCCTTTTGATACGAGCATATCCGAATTACGAAAACTTGACCCGGTGGGTATTGTTCTTTCGGGCGGCCCAGCAAGTGTTTTGACCAAAGGGGCTCCTAAGCCTAAGTCTGCGATTTTTGAATTGGGAGTACCGGTATTGGGGATTTGCTATGGCTTGCAACTCATGGGCAAACTCCTTGGAGGTGGCGTAGAAAAAAGCCAACGCAGGGAATACGGTAGAAGCTCGTTGAAGGTGCTGACCAAAAGTTACTTATTTCGAGGGCTGCCCTCTAAGCTTTTGGTTTGGAATTCCCACGGGGATTGCTTGACCTCTCTGCCAAAGGGCTTCCGAGCTCTCGCACAAACAGAGAACTCAAATTTCTCTGCCATCGAAGATCCCAATAGAAAGTTTTACGGATTGCAGTTTCACCCTGAAGTGGAGCATTCTGAAAAGGGAATCGAAATCTTAAGAAATTTCCTGTTTGGAGTCTGCAAATGTAAGGCTGATTGGGATATGGAAGATTTCACAGTTTCGGCGATTCGAAATATACGACAAACCGTAGGGAGCAAAAAAGTAATTCTAGGTTTGAGCGGAGGAGTTGATTCATCGGTAGCTGCCGCCCTGATTCATAAAGCAATAGGCAAGCAATTAATATGTATTTTCGTGGATAACGGACTGCTCAGGCTTAATGAACGTGAAGAAGTGAAAAAGCTGTTTCGTGACCATATCCCAGGAAAGCTCAAGGTTGCCTTGGCTGGTTCTCTTTTTTTGAAGAGACTCAAAGGCGTTACAAATCCTGAGACCAAGAGAAAGATTATTGGTAAAACTTTCATCGAAGTTTTTGATCAGGAGGTAAAAAAACTTGGTGATGTGGACTTTCTTGCTCAGGGCACTCTTTATCCTGATGTGATTGAGAGCGTACCCATAGGCGGAAACCCCGCTGCCTTAATTAAGAGCCATCATAATGTAGGAGGTCTGCCAAAGAAAATGAAGCTTAAGCTTTTGGAGCCTTTGAGAGAGCTTTTTAAGGATGAGGTCAGAAATTTAGGAATGACCTTAGGCCTTCCGAAGAAGGTTTTGATGAGGCATCCTTTTCCTGGGCCCGGTTTGGGGGTACGTGTGGTCGGAGAAATCAACAACCATAGACTTAGAGTATTGCGGGAAGCGGATGCAATTTTCATAGATGAGCTTTTGACAACTGGTTGGTATGCGAAGCTTTGGCAGGCTTTTTGCGTTTTCTTACCTGTTCGCAGCGTTGGGGTGATGGGAGACGAGCGCACTTATGAAAATGTCATCTCTCTACGTGCCGTTACCAGTAGTGACGCCATGACTGCGGACTGGGCTCAGTTACCGGACAAGCTCTTACGGAGAGTTTCCAATCGGATCATTAATGAAGTCAAAGGAGCGAACCGAGTGGTTTATGACATTAGCTCGAAGCCACCAAGTACGATTGAATGGGAGTAGCCCAGATATTATTGAGATGAAATTTGATTACCTTACCGATGGCAGCGACCTGTTGACTAATCTGTCTGCCTTTGCCACATCGGAATCAACCAGTGCAGGAGTCGGGGAAGTAGTATCGGAAATTATTTCATCTGTTAAAAAGGACGGGGATGTCGCATTGCTAGAAAGAACCAAGCACTATGACCATGCCGATCTAAAGCCTGCGGATCTCAGAATTTGTGATCGAGTACTCGAACAATCAATCGAATCTTTATCAGAAAATGAAATCAATGCCTTGAGGGAAGCCATTGATAATGTTCGCTCCTTTCATTTGAAAAGCTTTCCCGAAAACTGGAGTGATCGAAATTCCCATGGAGCCGAGGTGGGAGAAAGGTATTACCCGATCCAAAGAGTCGGACTTTATGTGCCCGGAGGTAATGTGCCTCTTGTCTCGACTGTAATTATGACGGCGACTTTAGCTAAAGTTGCTAAAGTTCCTGAAATCGTTGTCGTGACTCCGCCTAATGCTGACGGGGTTGTGGCTCCCCAATTATTGAGCGCTCTTCGGCTTCTTGATATTTCAGAAGTTTATTCGGTGGGTGGTGCTCAAGCGATTGCGGCGCTTGCCCATGGAACTGAAAGTATTCCAGCGGTAGACAAGATTTTTGGACCCGGCAATGCCTATGTCAATGAAGCCAAGAGACAAGTTTTCGGCACTGTGGGGGTGGATCTGCTACCTGGCCCTAGTGAGATCATGGTTTTGGCTGATGAGACCGCTAATCCACAGTTGGTTGCGGCAGCACTGCTTGCTCAGGCTGAGCATGGCTCTGGAAAGGAAAAGATTTATTTTCTCTTTAATGACTCATCCTTGTTTCCCCGCGTTATTCAAGAGATCGAGCGACAGCTTTCTTCCCTGTCCCACAAAACCGCGATAGAAGAGGTCCTAACCAAGGGTTTCAGGGCGATTCTCATTGAAGATAAGGTCAGGATGGCAGAGGTTGCCACATTTGTAGCACCTGAACACCTTGAACTCCAGGTTGCCGATGATAAAATCGATTTTTTTACGGAAAGAATAACCACTGCCGGCGCTCTATTGTTAGGGCACTTGACCGCAACCTCCTTGGGGGACTTCGTTGCTGGGCCAAGCCATGTATTACCCACGGGTCGATCCTCTCGGTTTTCTTCCGGCCTTCGCTTACAAGATTTCCTGCGAAGAACGAGTTTTATAAAATATGACGAAACCTCAATACGGGCTGCTCACTCCGCGATCTCACGGTTTTCGGAGATGGAAAAACTGGATGCCCATGGCAAATCCTTGGACATGAGAGTCAATCTTTCCGACAGTTAATACATTAATGTCTTTTCCTAAAAAGCATCTTTCCGACCCTTTGCTTTCTCACAAACCTTACACCCCGGGGATTCAGCCAAATTTCACTGAAAGGGTGATTAAGTTGAATACCAATGAAAATCCATTTCCACCGAGCGAAAAAGTTAGGGAAAAAGTCTTGTCTGAAATAGACTCATTGAACCTATATCCGAATCCACATTCGAGCACTCTTCGTACTTGCGTTGCAAATCTTCACAATCTTTCCGAAGACCAGGTTATTATAGGAAACGGGTCGGACGACCTATTGAATTTATGCGTTAGGTGCTTTGCGGGCGGTACTTTGGAGCTGGGCATGCTCGCCCCAAGCTACTCCCTCTACGAAGTACTGGCTTCCATTCAGGGTGCGAAAATTGTCGGAGTGTCTTTTGCGAACGATGACTTTGATCTACCTCTTCAAGGTATAGCCGCCTCTCGAGCTAACCTTTTCTTTCTTACCAACCCACATGCACCGAGCGGCAAAGAATATGGCTTGGCGGATTTGGAAAAGGCAATTGAAAACTTCTCTGGAATCATGGTCATTGACGAAGCCTATGCGGACTTTGCGTCTCATAATTCTATATCTCTACTCTCCAAGTATGATAATCTGATTATTACACGGACCTTATCCAAATCATATTCCCTGGCTGGTCTTCGTGTTGGATATGCCCTTGCCTCCCCTGCCCTTGTTTCCGTTTTAGATCAGGCGAGAGAAGTGTACAATGTAGATAGGCTTGCTCAGGCCGGTGCCCTCGCCGCCCTGTCCGACCGTAGCTATTTTGAGACGACAAAAACCCAAATCATTAAGCTCAGAGAAGAGCTCAGAATAGAATTTGATCATATGGGGTGGCGAACCATTCCGAGTGGAGCCAATTTTCTTTTTACTCAACCCAGTAGACAAGGAGACTCTGGACCGGACACTGCTGCCGATTTATATGAGTTTTTGTTTGACCGTGAAATTCTTGTCAGGTACTTCCCCCAAAATCAGCTCACCGAATCATACTTGAGAATCAGTATTGGCAAGCCGGCTGAGATGGGTATCCTAATGGACAGGATAAAAGAATGGCAGACTCAAGAAAAGCGGAAGTAACTCGACAAACTAAGGAGACTCAAATCAAAGTCTCTCTCACATTGGATGGAACCGGTGAAGGAGTAATTTCAACGGGTATTCCATTTATGGATCATATGCTCGATCTTTTCTCGAGGCATGGTTTTTTTGATCTATCGATTGATGCCACGGGGGATATTGAAATCGATTATCATCATTTGGTGGAAGATATGGGAATTTGCCTTGGGCAAGCGTTTCGCGAGGCTCTTGGAAATAAAGCCGGCATACGAAGGTACGGCTTCTTTGCGCTTCCCATGGATGAAACCCTCGTGACTGTTGCATTGGATTTGAGCAATCGGGCTTATTTGGTTTGGAATGTCGTGCCCACCATAACCATGGTCAGAGATTTTAATGTTCAATTGTTCAAGGAGTTTTTTCAGGCTTTTGCCAACGAGGTGGCTTGCAATGTACATGTTCGTTTGGAACATGGCGAAGAGCCTCATCATGTTGCCGAAGCAATCTTTAAGGGATTTGCAAAATCGATGGATATTGCCACCCAACAAGAAGAGCGTCTGGCGGGAAAAATACCTTCCACTAAAGGCACCTTGTCCGCTTAATTCCAATACTTCCCGGATCAAATGGATAAAAACCATAAGATTGGGGTAGTGGATTACGGTACAGGCAATTTGAGAAGCGTCGTTAAGGCATTCGAGTTCCTGGGTTCCGAAGTGACGATTCTTCGAGAGCCCGATTTGGCCTACAACATGGAAGCCTTGGTTTTTCCAGGCCAAGGAACTTTTGATCAATGCATGGAGGCCCTGAGTTCATCCGGCTTTGATGAATTGATCAAGAAGTGGATTAGAGAGGACCGGCCTTATTTCGGGATTTGCCTTGGCCTGCAGGTTTTATTTGAAAATTCGGACGAAGGCACTTTGCCGGGCTTGGGAGTTTTCCGTGGAGAGGTGAGAAGGTTCGTTTTGGATCCCGCCTTTAAAATCCCACATATGGGGTGGAATGGCGTTAGTTGGAATTTACCGGATAACGATCCGATCCGAAAAAACCTTAATGATGGTGACCAATTTTATTTCGTACACAGTTATCATGTGGTTCATACGGAAGAAGGATTGAAAACCTTTTCCACAAACTACGGAAAGACATTCACAAGCGGCCTTCTATCTTCCAACTGTATCGCCACTCAATTTCACCCCGAAAAAAGCCAAGTAAAAGGTTTGCAACTCTACAGGAACTTTCTTGAAAAACTCAGCAATCCTTGACAGTAATAGAATCTCCCCCGCCGATACCACCCCATACCCCAAAATTATGTCAGAAACCGCAGATCTTCGAATCAATGATCAATCATACCCGCTCAAGGTAATTACAGGTACGGAAAAGGAGCAGGCCGTTGACATAAGCCTGCTGAGAAAGCAAAGCAAATTCATTACTTTTGACGACGGCTACGGCAATACGGGTTCCTGTGAGAGTTCCGTAACCTTTATCGACGGAGACAAAGGCATACTTCGGTACAGAGGCTATGACATCGCCGAGCTTGCCCAAGAGTCAACCTTTTTGGAAACCTGCCATCTTGTGCTGTATGGCGAACTTCCGACCGCGAGCGAACTGGATGCGTTGAAACAACGTGTTGCAGGCTATGCCAATCTCCCGGATGAGGTTTTGGGTGCGATTAAGGCATTACCCAAGAACACTCACCCCATGGCGGTTCTCTCTTGCGGTATCCAGGCATTGGGCGGAGCCTACCCTGAGTTTGCAACCAATGACCGGGCCAAGGACTTGGATCGATTCGACGAAGCCGCAGCTCTCATTATATCAGCAACACGGGCCATCACCGCATCTTGGCACCGTATGCAAAAAGGCGATGACTTGGTTGCTGCTGACGCCAGCAAAGGCTACTGCGAAAATTTCCTGTCCATGATGTTTACGGAAAATCAAAATGAATCCGGCATACCTAAGGAAGTGAGCAATGCCTTGGATTTAATTTTTCTACTCCATGCAGATCATGAACAAAATTGTTCGACATCCACTTGTCGAATGATTGCGTCCGGTGGAGCCAATCCTTTTGCCTCGGTGGCCGGAGCCACATCCGCCTTATGGGGCCCCTTGCACGGCGGAGCGAATATGGCAGTCATCCGCATGCTTAATGAAATTCATGAGTCCGGGGACGATGGCAGCCGTTTTGTGGAATCTGCAAAACAAGGCAAAACCAGGCTTATGGGGTTTGGACATAGAGTCTATCGCAACTATGACCCGCGGGCGAAGATTCTAAAGACCGCATGCGACGACGCCTTGGCCGCTCTCGGAGTTTCGAGTCCCATTTCAGATATTGCCCGTAAACTGGAAGAGGTCGCTCTTCAGGATTCTTATTTCATCGAGCGTAAATTATACCCAAATGTGGACTTTTACAGCGGGATCATTCTGCAAGCCCTGGGCTTCCCAACCGATACCTTTACAGTCTTATTTGCCATTGGCAGAGCACCTGGTTGGTTGGCTCATTGGCGGGAGATCGCACTGAACGGAAAGAAAATCCATCGTCCCCGCCAAATTTATCAAGGAGAAAACCTTCGTCCTTATATTGGGGTTTCCGAGCGAGGATAATTTTCAGGAAGAGGGACGCTTGGGCCCTTGTGCCATCGCATCTTCCAACTCTAAACCCGTAAGGGTGCGTATGCCCCGAATCAGCAACCAAAAGGCGTAGGCACTGACCACCATGCATGGAACACTTATGATGGGAAAGCTCCATCCCATCATCCGTCCAACCTCGTCATTGAAAGCAAGTTTATCAATGGCAGGTTCGGTGACCACAATCCATCTTGAGAGAAAATAATTAAGCGTAGCACTTAGGATGAAGGTTAAGGCGATCAACCAGGTGCTCTTCTCAAGCAGCTTGTCAAATTCGCCCTTGGTTCCCCGTTCGGCCAGTCTTTGGTTGACTAGATTGACCCGAATGACCTCTGGGTTGTAGAGAAAGAGATGAACCAAGGGTCTTTTCGTCTTTAAGGTGATTATGGTCAGAATACCCAATATAGCGGGTAAAGCCGCCTCCTTGATGGCAAACATACTTACGGTCGCTCCAGGAATGAGTCCAATACCACCAGTCAGTAAGGCACTCAAGGCTCCTAAAATGGAGAGAAAGTTCCATTTTCTCCTTTTAATGAAATCCCAAGTCCCGTATCCGATGGGGAATGAGATTGCGATTACTAGCATGACCGTACCGACAAGGGTTGAATCCTGGGGGGCATTGAGGTTTTCGCTCAGGCTCGGACCGAACCAATCGTCTCCTTTCCGAAGGAATAAAATCGGCAGAAGTAAATTAAACCCCAAGTTTAGCCAAAGGTTTTCTTTTTTTGCGGGTGGATTTTCTGTCATTGGCAGATCATACAATCATCAACATAAGATAATGTCTCTTCAAATGTTTCCATGAATTGTTTAATTTCAGCCGGACCGACCCGTGAATGGATCGACCCCGTTCGCTTCCTTTCGAACCCATCTTCGGGTAAAATGGGGTATGCGTTAGCGGAGTCTGCGTTGGATTACGGTATGCGAGTCACATTGATAAGTGGTCCGACTTCCCTCACACCCCCCCAGGGAGCGGAAGTCTTTTTTGTCGAAACCGCTCTGGAAATGGAAGAAAAAATGAATCAATTCTTTCCGGATTCCGATGTGATCATTATGTCTGCGGCGGTCAGTGACCACAGGCCCAAGAGTCATTCCCCCAATAAGCAAAAAAAACAGGAACTACCCGTGACGCTGGAATTAATTGAGAACCCGGATATTCTGAAAAATCTGGGAGCGAAAAAACAGAATGGACAAACACTCGTAGGCTTCGCCGCAGAAACGGAAAATCATCTGACCAACGCCAAAACCAAGTTGTCCGAGAAAAATTTGGATTGGATCGTAGTCAATGATGTGTTCGAAAAAGATCGCGGTTTTCAATCGGATTTTAATAAGGTTTTCCTGTTGTCAAAGGAGCAAAACGAAATGGACTTTGAATATCAGGAGAAAAATTCCTTGGCTCGAAAAATTATTGAGACCATATGTCCATGAAATCCAAACTAACCAAAAGTCCACTCGATAAGGTTTTGGGCCGAATTGATGATTTGGATGAAGTCAATTTGGGAATTTTGGTGCAAAGGCTGGCTCGGGAAAGAAAGCTTTTGGAAACGGTTTTCGATGTCATTCGAGATGGAATCCTTGTCTTGGATGAAGATGGGTTGCTCACCTATTCGAATTCCCAGGGCCGCCGATTAATTGGCCTAAAGGAAGGCCAGTCGGAGAAAGTTTTTCTTCACCGGGCTGCTCCTGAATTGGCCCGGGCTCTCGGTTTGGGGCGAAACAAAGCCGAGCCTCATCCTGAAGTGGTGGTTCGCGAGATGAGAATTTCCTATCCGGAGCAGAGGCAAATCCGGGTGTATGCCGTGCCCATCGAAGACACCTCATCCACCACACACAAAGACTCCGAAAGCAAAGTGGGCCTTGCGGTGGTGATGACGGATGTGACCGAGGAGAAGGACAACCTAAAAGCCCAAATAGAAAGCGAGCGCATCACCAGCATCATGGACTTGGCGGCAGGAGTCGCCCATGAGCTTGGCAACCCCCTTAACTCCATAAATATCCATCTCCAGGTCCTGCAAAGAAGCCTTTCCCAAACAGAAAACCAAGCTGAAAAATCCAAAAAGTCACTGGATACCTGCATCAAGGAGGTTCAAAGATTAGACGGTATCATTTCTCACTTTCTCAAGGCGATACGACCGACCGAACCCAATTTCAAGAAGATCAATCTACTGTCCATCCTGGAAGAAACTGTTCGTTTACGAGAAAAGGAACTGAGTGGAAAGAAAATCAAAATTAGCATGGAGGCCGGGGTGAAGGAACCGATGGTGCGGGCGGATGTCGAGCAAGTGAAGCAAGTCTTTTTCAATGTCATTGGAAATGCGGTTGATGCGGTACCCGAGGGTTCCGAAATCCGAATTGTCACTGGTGTGGATGATGAACATGTTTTTGCCCAAGTGGTGGATCAGGGCTCGGGGATCAAGAAGGAAAACATTTCTCGGGTTTTCGAACCCTACTTCACCACCAAAAAGCAGGGTCACGGTATTGGGATGATGATCGTTCATCGGATTATGCGTGACCATGATGGAGAAGTTGGAATAGACAGCAAAGAAGGTTCAGGCACAATCGTTACCCTTAAATTCCCCCGAAAATCAGCCCGACGTAATTTATTGGAGTCACCCCCCGAAAAATCAGCATGAAAGCAAACTTACTGATCGTAGATGATGAAGAACACACCCGGGAAGGCCTTGAGCTTGCTTTGGAGGAAAAGTATGAGGTCTTTCTCGCCTCCAGTGCGGAAGAAGCCTTCAACGCATTGGACGCCGAAAGTTTTGAGGTGGTGCTGACCGATCTTCGTATGTCCGGAGAATCAGGGATGAGCGTGATTGATTATGCGATCAAGCATGCCTCCAGCCCCATTTGTATCATGATGACCGCTTATGGTGAGGTGGATGTGGCAGTTGAGGCCATGAAACGCGGAGCCTTTGATTTTCTATCCAAACCGGTCAATCTGGGTAAACTCGAACTGCTCATTACCCGTGGTTTGAATGACCGAAAGCTTAAGAGCGAAAATAAGGAGCTTCATCAACGGCTGGATAAGAAATTCAGTTTTGACGGCATATTGGGTGAGTCTCCCGCTCTCGAAAAAGTTTTGGAAAAAGTCCGCTTGGTTGGACCTTCAAAGGCTACGGTTCTGGTAACCGGAGAAACCGGAACGGGAAAGGAGTTGGTTGCCCAAGCCGTTCACCAGAACAGTGATCGCTCCCGAGGTCCCTTTGTCTCGGTTCATTGCGCTGCCCTCCCCGCCGCCTTGCTTGAGAGCGAATTATTTGGACATGAAAAGGGTGCGTTCACAGGAGCTACTGACCGTAGAATCGGCCGATTTGAGAGTGCGATTGGAGGGACGCTTTTCCTAGATGAAATCGGAGAAATCGATGCGTCCACCCAGGTTAAGTTGCTAAGGTTTCTCGAATCCAAAACGATTGAACGCCTGGGAAGCTCAAAAACCATCGAGGTGGACGCCCGCTTGGTTTGTGCCACCAACCGGAACCTAGAGGAAATGACCCGCAAGGGAGAATTCCGCGAAGATCTTTTTTATCGGTTGAATGTGGTCTCGGTTGAACTTCCCGCTCTTCGTGAACGCGGGGATGACATATTGCTTTTGATCCAGCATTTCCTGAGTCATTTTGCAGCGGAGAACCGCTTTGAGCCACCCGTTCTTCAGCCCGAAGCCTTGAGAATTCTCAAGAACTACACTTGGCCGGGTAATGTTCGGGAACTTAGAAACTTTTGTGAGAATTTAGTGGTCTTGAAACGCGGAGCTCAAGTGGGTAGCTATGATTTGGATCCCCGCTTTACCATGAGTGAGAGTGATGCTAAAAATACTGCTTCACTTCCTCCATCCCTTAACCTATCGGTTGAGGAAAATGAGAAACGATTACTTCGAAATGCTCTTGTGGAAGCGGGCGGCAACAAGACCAAGGCCGCGGAGTTGATGGGGATTAGCCGGAGGACCTTGCACCGTAAATTGGACCGTTGGCCGGAACTCGATTTAAAGTAGTCCAATAAGGAGGATGGCTGCTCGGGCTGGATTCGAACCAGCGACCAAGTGATTAACAG
>CENJ01130878.1_pt1 | contig 10809 bp, 9 predicted proteins | sample 356161 | NCBI WGS metagenome assembly CENJ01 (sample SAMEA2619531, study PRJEB7988) | marine metagenome | biome: marine biome (ENVO:00000447); feature: surface water layer (ENVO:00002042); material: "saline water (ENVO:00002010), including plankton (ENVO:xxxxxxxx)" | depth 5 m
TCGAGAGGCGAAGCAAGGAATACAACGTGACGCGACATACGAAGACCTGATGCAAAGAGCGAACATGTTAATGGTGATCTTGAGTTAGCCAAAGCCCCAAAGTTCCGAAAGCCCCCTCGGATCAAGAGTGCTGCTGCAGGTAAAGCGCATTGCCACGCTGCTCCGCCGCAGATGTTGCTTGGAGTTAAAGCGGGTTACTTACGATGTGGCTATCGCGCAACACCTTGCCATTTTGTTTGCTCGAGCACTGTTAGCAAACATCGAAAGCCACCTAAACTGTATTGAGAAACGCATTATTTGCTAGACTTCTGCACATTATGAAAATTCATTTGACCACCAAAGACTACACCCTGGATCCAGAGCAGGTGCCGCTGGTTGGCTCGCCAGTCGTATCGCCTGCGGAGCGCGACCGCCTGCAAGAAAGCATTGCGGCAAAACTTGCGGCGCAGAAAGGAGTGTTAATCGCGCACTACTACGTCGATAGCGACATCCAGGATCTGGCCGAACAGACTGGCGGATGCGTTGCTGATTCTTTGGAAATGGCGCGCTTTGGCAAAACCCATGAGGCAGCCACACTGGTGGTGGCGGGCGTTCGGTTCATGGGCGAAACTGCCAAAATATTGTCGCCGGAAAAAACTGTTTTAATGCCGACTCTGGAAGCGGAATGTTCGCTGGATTTGGGGTGCCCCCCGGACCAGTTCGAGGCATTTGTTAACGCCCATCCAGACCGCACCGTGGTGGTTTACGCGAATACCTCGGCACGCGTTAAAGCGTTATCGGACTGGGTGGTGACCAGCAGCTGTGCGTTGGAAATCGTCAGCGACCTGAAGGCGCGGGGCGAAAAAATACTATGGGCCCCAGACCAATACCTGGGCGGCTATATCGCCACACAAACGGGTGCGGATATGTTGTTGTGGCGTGGCGCTTGCGTGGTGCACGAAGAATTTAAGGCAGCTGCCCTGATTGATCTCAAAAAAGTGTACCCCGACGCGGGCGTATTGGTGCACCCGGAAAGCCCGGCATCGGTGATTGATATGGCGGATATAGTCGGTTCCACAAGTGCGATAATCGCCGCTGCTAAAAACATGCCTAACGATATTTTTATTGTTGCGACAGATCGCGGCATTTTTCACAAGCTACGCCAACAAAATCCTGACAAACGCTTTATCGAAGCGCCGACTGCAGGTGACGGGGCAACTTGCAGATCCTGCGCCCATTGTCCTTGGATGGCGATGAACGCTTTGCATCAACTAGATGCACTGCTCAGCGACCCCGCTCTGCGCGACCAGAATGAAATTCGCATCGATCCGGCTATTGGTGAACGTGCGAAACGGCCCTTGGATCGAATGCTGGCATTTCAGGGCGGGCAACGCCGTTAGGTAGGCCGAACGGGCCAGCTCAATAGCGCCATTATGTCGGCCCATCCTAAGAAGAGGCTGAGCTGATGGAAAAAAGACCAAGGCGTGTAAGACATCTAAAGCGCCACCGAGAGAACGCGCGCTCGTGCTGTCGCAACCACCGCAAATACGCGTTGCGGCGTTAGCTCTTCTGCATGCGAATTGCTGTGCGCAAATCCTGAATACGTTGCCCCAGCTTGGCAACCAACTGTTGATTCTTTCCGCGCGCGAGGCGCTGCGCGTACTCTAAATGTTGAATCGCTCGCTGCAGCGCGCCATGCAAGTAAAAGTACTCGGCTCGGGCCAAATGCACTTGGGTAATATCGCCCGCCAGCCCAGCTATCTCTGCCAGGTTGAACCAAACAACAGTGTCCAGCGGCCTAAGTTTAGATTGCTTAGCAAAAATTATTACGGCTTCTGCGTGTTGGTTTTGAGCGGTCAATCCGCGAGCAAGCATCATATCTAACGGATGATTATCGGGGTTAATGAGCAGTTGCTCAGTCAACAATTCGTTTGCTTCGACATATAGCTCGGCGTCGATGAGAATCTCGGCGAGGGCAAGGGTGGCGAAGATCGGACTGGGAATGTCGTTTACGATAGAGCGTACCAACTCGACTGCCTGTTCATGTTGCCCACCAAGGCTAAACGCCTTGGCTAACCCATAGCCTGTGACCCAGTCTTTGGGATTATCATCGTAGCGCTTTTGATAGAGCCGAATGCCATTTACGGGACTGTTCTCGAAGTGAAGTTGGACCCGTGCTTGCATCATCCGGTAGAGACTGTTCTGAGGCTCGGGCGGCTTCGCGACCGCGCGGCTAACTGCAAAACCGTCGCGCGCTTGGTCGCGTGCGTCGGTGATACGGCTTTCTGAGATGGGGTGGGTGAGCAAAAATTCGGGCAAACGACTGCTAAATCGATAAGCCCTTTGCATACGCTCAAACATGCGCGCCATGGCATCCGGGTTAAGGCCGGCGCGCTGCATGGTATTGATACCGATTCGATCGGCTTCTTGTTCTCGTTCTCTACTGAACCGCAGGCGCTTCGATTGGCCTGCCGCCTGGGCAGTTGACATCGCAGCTAAAGCTGCATCGGAGCCACCTGCTGCGCCAACTAAAATAGCCGCTACCATGCCCACCAAAGTCGGCAGGGTGGCGGCCTTCTGCGCGGCCAATCCCCGGGCGAAGTGGCGTTGGCTAATATGTGCCATCTCGTGAGCGACTACAGAACTGTATTCTTCGAAATCCTGGGCATAGATAAACAACCCAGAGTTGATGCCGATAATTCCGCCAGGCGCTGCGAACGCGTTAATGTCCGGTCTGTTTACAACCAGTACGCTTTGTAGGCCGTCGGTTAGCTCCGAGTGTTGCATCAAGGCGCTCATTTCTTTTTCGACAAACGCCTGCAATAAAAGATCGTCGCTGATCGGAACCGAGGCATGGAGTTGTTTCAGGAAAGCCTCGCCAATACGTCTTTCCATTTCTGGCGAGACGAGGCTTGATGACGCGTCGCCCAGACTTGGCAATTGATTGCCTGAGGCGGCCGCAAAGCGCGGCACCGAACCATACAACATCAATAGCACTGCTAATAATAGTACCGCTGCCTGTTTCGGCCCAGTCGCAGAAAGTGGTGTGAAACGAATCATCAGAAGATTTCGCAACCTTATAACATTGTTGCCGAGGGCGCTCTCTTAGCGAGCTCTGCAATCATCTAAGCGAATAGACCGCAAAGAGTAGGCCCAAAAGTGGCAAATATCATACCCGCTTTGGCAGGCCTCGTCGTTAGCGCAACTTCAGTAGGACGCGCATCTTCTTTAGCCAAATTGTTGTGGTTGCAGCGTCGTCCTGACGATGCTTTGTGATAAAGTTTCGCGTTATGAATGATGTCAACAACAACGAAGCGGTGCGCCAACTCGACACCACTGGCCTCATGTGTCCTATGCCTTTGCTTAAGACGAAACAGGCATTGAATGCGATGGAGCCCGGCGCTTATCTCGAAGTTCGCGCAACGGATCCGGGGTCGGTGAAAGACTTTGAAGTGTTTACCCGCCAAAGTGGACATTTATTGTTATCTTCCGAAGTGGCGGAAAGCGGTGTATTCGTTTATCGGTTGCAAAAGAAGCAGTGAAGTTTTTAGACGTCGCTGCTAGTTGGATCAATCGCTACTTTGCTCGCGAAGATGCGATTTTTTTCGTTGCCGCCACTTCTTTGGTGCTGCTTTTTTTGGCGTTTTTCGGAGGTGTATTGGCGCCGGTACTCACTGGCTTAGTGATTGCGTTCCTGTTGCAAGGACTGGTGAAAAAACTCGAATCCATTGGTATGCCCCGTCTGCCTGCCGTTTACTTGGTGTTTTTATTTTTTTTGGGCTTCGTGCTGGTCACGCTGCTTCTGCTCATTCCTCTGTTATGGCAGCAGTTGCAAGATCTGATCAATCTGCTTCCGACTCTCTTGACACTCTTGCAGGAACAAGTGATCGCGCTTTCTGGCCGCTTTCCTCAATATTTGGCGGAAGAGCAAATACGCAGCTTTATCGATCAGGGCGCTCGCGAGATTGGCAACCTAGGCGGTACGATCCTGGGCACCGCTTATGCCCAAGTGTCTTCAGTGCTCAGCCTCCTTATCTACCTGGTTCTCGTGCCCTTTTCCGTGTTTTTCCTGCTGAAAGACAAAGATGATTTATTGACTTGGCTGACCACTCTGCTGCCCGCAGAACGAACCTTGCTTAGCGCGGTCAGTGCAGAAATGAATTTGCAGTTGGGCAACTATGTGCGGGGGAAGTTTATCGAAATCCTGATCATCGCTGGGGTAACTTACGTCGCATTCGCATTTTTCGGGCTGAAGTATGCTGCGCTATTAAGCGCGTTGGTGGGTCTTTCTGTACTGATTCCTTTTGTTGGCGCCGCTCTGGTCACGTTGCCCGTTTTTGCTGTCGCGGTGTTGCAATTTGGCTGGTCCTGGGAAACATCGATGTTGATGCTCACCTACGGGATTATTCAGTTTCTGGATGGCAATTTCCTGGTCCCGTTAATGTTCTCTGAGGTCGTTGATTTACACCCTATGACAATCATCGTTTCGATCCTGGTTTTTGGCGGTATCGGGGGCATTTTAGGAGTATTTTTTGCGATCCCTCTGGCAACGCTGATCAAGGCTGTATACAAGGCTTGGCCGAAGCATGACATCGTGCCAATTACACCGCCCATACCAGAGGGTGCGCCGAGTCAGGAAGTAGAATAAAAACCAACAAAAACCGGAGTGGCGGGCGTTTGACCTGATCACCCCCTCGTTACATTGCTTTGGAGGCAGTATGTTGATCGAGCAAAATCAGCTCTGGACGTCACGGTGCGTTAGGCTAATTGCTGGCGTAATTTTGTTACTTTTTGCAGTCGTAGGCTGCGGGAAAGATGCGCCGGAGGGTGCAGGTGGCGATCAATCCATTGCGGCGGTAACGGCGAAAAGCGAAGTGAAAGACGGATTCTTCAAGCTGCTGCAACAAAAGGACGATGGCAAACTTTTCCTGGTGCTAAGCGAAGACCAGTTAGGGCAAGCGTTTATCCACACCATGGTGATCCAAGATGGGGTGGTCGATGGCGGCCACTTCCGTGGCCAATACCGCGATAATAAAATCCTCGAGTTGCGGCGGCACTTCAATAAGATCGAGTTTGTTGAACCGAATACCAGCTACTACTTTGATCCGACGAACCCCCTGAGTAAAGCAAGCGACGCCAATATGCCGCCCGCGATTTTGGCTGTCGAGACCATCATTGCGGAGGATGAGGTAACCGGTGAGATCCTTATCGCGTTAGATAGTGTTCTTTTGCATGAGAAACTTGCTCAAGTTAAGCCCACACCCGATCCAAAGAGTAAGCCGGGTGAGCGATTCGGGTTGGGCAAATTGAATAATGATCGGTCGAAAATCGTCGCAGCCAAAAGTTACCCCGAAAATACGTCCGTGGTTGTGGATATGGTTTACGAGAACCCCGCACCGGCGCAAACCGGCGGTGATGACGTGACCGACAGCCGTGCTATGAGTGTGGTGTTGCAACACATGTTTTTGGCGATGCCCGAAAATGATTTTCAGCCGCGTTTCGACGACTACCGGATTGGCTATTTTTCCGACCGGGTGACGGAGTTAACCAGCCGGAGTGAGACGCCCTACAGAGATATGATTAACCGCTGGCACTTGGTTAAAAAAGATCCTACTGCCGCAGTATCTGATCCAGTCGAACCAATTACCTGGTGGATAGAGAACACGACGCCGTACGAGTTTCGCGATCTCATAACCGAGGCGGCGCTGAGTTGGAATAGCGCGTTTGAAAAAGCGGGTTTTAGTAATGCTATCGCAGTGCAGATACAGCCTGATGATGCAGATTGGGACGCTGGCGATATTCGTTACAACGTACTGCGCTGGACGGCATCGCCGGAGCCGCCTTTTGGCGGTTACGGCCCGTCCTTTACCAACCCTAAAACCGGCCAGATCATCGGCGCGGATATCATGCTGGAATTTAGCTTTCTCACGAATAGGTTACGTACCCAAGCGGTTTTGCAGTCTCTGAACATCGAATCCGAGACCGATTTAGAGCAGCAGGATTGCCAGCTGGGTAATTACCTACACCTGTCTAACCTCTATGCGCGCGAAGCGGTCGCGATGATGGGTGACCCAGACCAGCAGGCACAGTTAACAAAAGACAGTATTTATATGCTGATTCTGCACGAAATCGGGCACACGCTAGGGCTGACTCACAATATGCGCGCGAGCCAGTTGCAACCAGACCCATTTGATTTGGCTGCTGTAGAGCGAGATGGTTTGTCTGGTTCGGTGATGGACTATGAGGCAGTTAACGTAGCGCCGCCGGGTAAAACGCAAACCTGGTTTTATCAGAAAAAACCCGGCGCATATGACGATTGGGCGATCGAATTCGGTTATTCCGCCGCGCTTGATGATGCCACAGCGGAAGCACAGCGCTTGGCCGCCATACTAGCGCGTTCCGCCGAACCTCAATTAGTCTACGGGAACGACGCGGACGATATGCGAAGCTCCCGTCGCGGTATTGACCCACACATAAACATCGGCGACATGAGTAGTGACGCCGTAGGCTTCGCCATCGAGCGCCTCGAACAGCTTGAGCTGGTGCGGCAAAAAATGCTGGCGGAATACGATGGCGAAAGTTATCAGCGGTTGTATAACCATTATCTTGTGTTGATGAGCCAATACGCTCGATCTGCTCGCGTCATTACCCGGTATGTCGGCGGGGTGCATCTGAACCGCCTACCGCCAGGCAGCAGCAGCGCCGCGCCTTATCGCCCGGTGGAGCGGGCGCAACAGGAAAGAGCGATGGCTGCTTTGGCGAAACACTTCTTCGCCTCGGATGTTTTGGAGGGTTCCGCAGCGCTTTTTGCGCACTTGCAACAACAGCGACGTGGCTTTGATTTCTTCAGTTCTGGCGAGGATCCGAAGATTCATGAAATGTTGCTGCGTGTTCAGAATGGCGCTTTAACGCATCTGTTGCACCCAAACACTCTACAGCGACTTACCGATTCAGCCCGTTATGGCAACGAGTATAGTGCGTTAGAAATGATCACCGATCTGACCGATGCGATTTTTTCGGCTGATATGCGCTCGAGTGTGAACAGCTATCGACAAAATCTGCAAATCGAGTACGTCACTCATCTGATAGACATGGTGCGAGGCAAACGAGCGGAGCAATACGACCACGTTGCCAAGTCGGCGATATTATTCCAACTCAAGCAATTACAAAAAACGTTGGGCAGCAAGCGACGTGGTGACAATGCGACGCGTGCGCATACGCAACACTTGGTTTTCCTGATCGACCGTGCGTTGGCGATTAATGCCTAACCATAGCGAAGTTGGCTTGCGTGATACGCGAGGTGCCAAGGTAATATTTTGCAGGGTTTTTTTTAACCTCGCCTTGATTCGCGGCGGGCTCGAGCTTGCTGGTGGGAAAAACCGATGAAGGCGGTGAATTATAAGTTGGCGTCGCTTGTCCACGCAGCCTCCTCTGCGTACCATCGGGCGCTTCTGATGATGCCGAGAGTGGGGTAATGGCCATGTTGACAGGAAGCCTTGTGGCGTTAATAACGCCAATGAGCACAGATGGAGAAATCGATTGGCCGACTCTGGATAAACTTTTGGAGTGGCACATTCAAGAAGGCACCCGGGGCATTATCGCCATGGGGACTACTGGAGAATCGGCTACTTTAGACACCGACGAACATCTGCAGGTAATCAAACGCTGTATCGAGGTTGTGGACCAACGCATTCCCGTAGTCGCTGGCACAGGCAGTAATTCAACCGCTGAAGCGATTCACCAAACCAAGGAAGCCGCTCGACTTGGTGCCGACGCATGCTTAGTTGTCACACCTTATTACAATCGACCTACGCAGGAAGGCTTAGTCCATCACTTTAAGGCGATTGCCGCGGTCAGCGAGTTACCCGTCATTTTATACAATGTCCCGCCTCGAACAGGGTGCGATATGTTGGCAGACACCGTCGCACGACTTGCTGAGGTCGATCGTATTGTGGGTATTAAGGACGCTTGTGGAGACGCAGAGCGAGTCAAATTGATTCGCGATCGAGTCGATGACGACTTTTATATTTTGTCCGGAGAAGATGCACAAACGATGCGAATGATGGAGCTCGGCGCGGTCGGTACGATCTCGGTTACAGCCAACGTGCTGCCAAAAGCGATGAGTGAGTTTTGCGCACGTTATTTGTCTGGTGATAAAGCCTCATCTGCACAGATTGATGCGGTCTTGCAGAGCGTTCACGACATACTATTTGTTGAGTCGTCACCTACGCCGACTAAGTGGATTCTCGCGGATAAGGGGTTGATCGAGGGCGGCATACGACTTCCGCTTATTCCACTGTCGACGCAGCATCACGAAACGGTTAGACAGCGAATCACAGCGGCGGAAGCCGAATTAAAGGCAGTTATATGAGAAAGTTGGTTTTAATCTGCAGTGTTTTGTGGATCGCTGGATGCAGTTGGATGCCTGGTATTTCCAAAGAGAAAAAAAATCCGGAAGATTATTTAGAAGTCACGCCGCAACCGCCGCTTGAGGTGCCAGACGGGTTGAATGCGGATCTAGAGGCCGATCCGTTCCCTATTCCGTTGATACCAGAGCAACCAAAGCCCTTCTTCTATCCGAAGAAGCCGCCATTACCCGATGCGATGTATGCCAAGGACAATCGTAACGAAGTGCGGTTACAGCGATTGGGGGACCGCAATTGGCTGGCGATTCCAGAGCCGCCCACGACGGCTTGGCCGAAGATGAAGCAGTTTTTTGCCGATAATGGCGTCCAGCTGACCGATGAAGCGCCGGACGTCGGGCGGCTGAATACTGAATGGCTAGAAGTCGGTGACGACGCTTATCGCGATGTCGTGCGCACCATTGTCCAGGAAGCACATCAAGAATTAGGTCTTAGCTCTGGGTCAGATCGGTTTATTGTGCGCTTAGAGCAGGGGCTGCAACCTCAATCCACAGAAATACATATTCGTCATGAGAATGATGCGGTAGGAGAGCCTGCTGCAAACGAGATAGTTTCTCTGCTTGGGTTGCAGTCGGTTGCGGCGACCGCAGAGCGCAGGTTGTTGAATGAAATTGGTGCTTATATTGCGGCTCGTGTTGCAGAAACCACGGTATCGAAAGTGGCTTTGAGAATTGGCAGCGAGCAGAAATCGGTGCTTTCCAAAGATGTCGACGGTCTTCCTAGATTGCTCTTGTTCTTGGATCGGGAGCGCGCCTGGGCGACTCTCGGACAGGCTCTTCGCAACGCGGATATTGTTATCGAAAACCAGGACCGAGAGACAGGCAGGATGCAGGTTGCCGTCTCAAGCGGGCTGTTTGACGGCAAGTCTTCGGGTGGGTTTTTGTGTCGGTTCACCTTTTCATGCGGCAGTCGCGGCGGCGACTACTCGCTCGAGATAGTGCTCTCGGCCGGTCCCGACGACAGCTTTCAAGTTCGCGTGACTGACGCAGAACAGGTGCTTCAGAATCCTGAGTTCGCGCAACAATTGCTAGTAATGATTCGGGAATACGCAACCTAATGGGATTGGCTTCATTGGGCAGTGGTAGCCGCGGTAACGGAACTCTGGTTGCCATGGCTGGTAGCGTCTTTTTAGTTGATTGCGGCTTTACCTTGCGCCAAACCGAACAGCGTCTGGCGCGCCTTGGCCTCAGCCCAGGTGATATCACTGCGGTATTGGTTAGCCATGAACACAGCGATCACATCTCTGGCGTATCGGCATTAGCGCATCGCTATGGTGTACCTGTTTATGCCTCTCACGGAACCAAAAAGAACGCGCCCAACGGGTTTCAGTGCGAGGCGTTTGATGGCGACATACCGTTTACCTTAGGGGAAGTGACCATCAATCCCGTGCGGGTACCACATGACGCTCGCGAACCGACGCAGTTCGTCCTGAGCCATGGCGAGTTGAAAATCGGCGTGCTGTCGGATTTAGGCACTTACACTCAACATGTCGTAGAGCAGTATTCCGATTGCCGATACCTGTTGCTAGAAGCGAATCATGATAGGGCGATGCTGCGGCAGGGCTCATACCCACCGCATCTGAAAACACGAGTCGGCGCCGACTTTGGCCATTTGTCGAATTGCCAAGCGCGCGGGTTGCTGGAGCGCATTGCTCACCCGGACTTACACGTGATCATTGGCCATGTTAGCGAGCAGAATAACTGCCTGGATTTGGTAGAGACAGAATTCGCCCCTTTTAGAGAGCGTCTGGCGTCGCTTAATATTGCGACTCAGGCCGAGGGATTTACTTGGATCGGGGAGCAACCGCTAACTCGCCAAAGAAGTTTTGATAAAGTGATATAGAGCCCGGGTCGAACTGGCCGGCCGTATTTCGGAGAGCGTTGAGAACTATGCAAGGTCCACAGAGTGTGCAAATTTCACCAGAGAATTTTCAGAGCGAGGTAATCGAGCGCTCGCAGGAAGTCCCGGTTATGGTCTTGTTTTGGGCGGAACAGATGGCTCCATCGGTGCAGGCTAAAGCATTGGCTGAACAGGTGATTGGTGGTTACGCCGGTAAAGTTGTCCTCGCCTTATCTGATGTCGGGCAAGATCCGATGATTGCACAGCAACTTCGCGTGCAAGGCCTCCCGAGTATTCGGGTCATTCACGAAGGCAAGATTGCCGACCAAATTGAAGGGCCGTTTGATGAGGCTCAACTCAGGGCAATGATCGATCCGCTAACGCAGTCGGTAGCTGACTTGATCAAAAGCCAACTGCAAGAGGTCATTGCCACGCAAGGGCTGGCGACTGCTGCACAAATGCTGCAAGAAGTGATTAATGAAGAGCCAAATAATCAAATCCTTCGTGTCGAGTTGGCGGACGTGCTAATTCGATCGGATGATTTGAGCAACGCGGAGACTGTGCTCGC
>CENJ01133184.1_pt1 | contig 10801 bp, 10 predicted proteins | sample 356161 | NCBI WGS metagenome assembly CENJ01 (sample SAMEA2619531, study PRJEB7988) | marine metagenome | biome: marine biome (ENVO:00000447); feature: surface water layer (ENVO:00002042); material: "saline water (ENVO:00002010), including plankton (ENVO:xxxxxxxx)" | depth 5 m
GGAAAATCCGTATAAAGCGTTCTTGGGACACCCATCCGCTCAGCCACCGGACGCAAGGGCGTTAGGACGATGGTTGACAGACCTGCTGCTTCGAATACATGGGCAAGCGTACACACGGTACGAGGACAGAGAGGTCAGGTGCCTGTGAGTAAGACAATGTCCACACCATCTTCGAGCATTGCTTGGGCGCATTGCGGACCAGAATCCAGGCGAATTTCTGATACGGTGGCTGACTGGTTCCCCGCGAAAGCGTAGTGGTTTTCCGAGACGCCGCCGATAACGCCACTGTCGGCCAATTCTTCGAGCCGGTCGATGGGGTACACAACATTGATGTCAGCGGCAAAACCGCCTCTGTCAAAATTTACGCTGTGGTGCCCAAGCTTTAGGTTTCGTGCGCTGCTGGGCAGCGTTTCATAGTGGTAGTCGCTGTCGCCCAGTTCAAAACCACCCCCCTCTTGATGAAGCGCCGCTGTCGTGACAATCGCGACCTTCGCGGCATGCAGGGGTTTGGGTGTGTTGAAGCTACAGGGTGGGAATTCTGGAAGCGGCAGGCTCGCCGCAAACTTCCCTATTGCCGCCTCGTCTTTTCCGAAAACAGACATGCACCGTTCCTTCAGAGTGGGTCTCTACGGACACTGTCAATTGCTGTTCAGCAAGTCAATGCGAGGTCTCGGGCTGGCACTGGACCTCGGCTCAAAACCACCCATAAGTGGGCTCAATGGCCCTCGCCCACCCGTCCGACAGGCAGCCTGCCTGTCGCTCAAAGCCGCTCGATCGCTTAAACCCCTGTTTTAATTATCTTTTAAAGCCCCTGGCAGGCGCTCTTCACCGTTATCCCGGCTTTTAGCAATGACTGGCATTCTGCCTCCGCCGTGCAGGCCCAGGGTGTCGTTTGGCCGCCGGTGGCCTGACATAAAATCGTCAAGAAGATTGCCCCTCTGGGTTTTATTCAAAACCCAAAAATGCGACGATTCCGGCCGCCGTGCACCCGACGGAAATCGTTCTGTCGAGCGTGCCTGGAGGCTTGTTGATAATCATAAAAAATAATTGCCTTAGAGGCCGCCATGACTCGTTCGCCCCTGCCCATTTCCGATCATCGATTCAAAAAATCTCCCTTCTTCAAATGCAACGAACAGGGAACCGTTCTGTACGGCATTTACAATAACCGACTCTATCCCCTCGACGCGGGCGTCGATACAAAGCAACACTACGAAACCCTTCGCACGGCTTGCTGCCTATACGATGTGCCGGAAACCCCCCTGAGAATTACCGGCAAAGACAGCCTTTTGTTCCTGGAGCGTCTCTTCACGAGACAGATCAGTAAAATCCGCGTGGGTCGTGCTGGGTATGCTATTGCCTGCAACCATGAGGGTGGCGTTGTTATGGACGGCGTGCTCATGCGCCCGAACGAACATGAATACATCTATGTTCAAGCCGATGGCGACTTCCTCAACTGGGCCTCGGCCAACCTCCGTGAGTATGACGCGGTCATTGAAGATTTCGATTCATGGGTTCTTCAGATTCAAGGTCCGACGTCTTTACAGGTTCTTGAAGCCGTCACGGGCATTTCAGATACCGAGTTTTCTTACTACGCCATGTGCGAGACCGACATAAATGGCGTGCCCTGCTACGTCTCCAGATCTGGATGGACTGGAGAACGTGGATTTGAAATTTACTCAAAGGGCGCTGACTTTGACGGCGTTGCCCTGTGGGAGCACCTGCTCGACAAGGGTGCCCCTGCTGGTCTCATCGCATCTGATCTCACCTCTATGCATATCCGAAGGCTGGAGGCCGGCATTCTCGACTATGGGACCGACTTTGACCAAGGCATGAACCCTTTCGAGCTTGGGTTGGGCAGATTGGTGCACATGGACAAGCCAGATTTCATTGGACGCGAGGCACTTGAGGCCACCCAGCGCAAATCTATTCGACTATTGGGCGTTCAATGCGAGGACGCCGCCTTGGCCCGAGGCAACGAAATTCGATGGTCCAATGGTGACGTTGCCGGACAGGTCACCGCAGGGGCGTACTCTCACGAACTACAGTGCGGCATAGGCTTCGCAAGACTCAACACGACAGCAACCGCAGGCACGGCAGTCCAGGTGGAAACCGATGACGGTCTCTACAAGGCCAGCCTGGTAGACCTTCCCTTCATCGACAAAAACAAATTATTGGTGCGATAACACGATGTTCGAATCTCAAAATTTCCTCTTTACCGCGGAGACCACGCCGGACGTTTCCACAGATTTAGCAGCCAGTGCCGGCAGGGTCGATGACCTGGTCGGTGTTGCCGACGCGATCAACGTCACGGATTCTCCAAACAGCAAAACCAGGCTCAGCAGCCTGCTCGTTGCGGCCGAAATTCGCAGAAAAGGGCTTGACGTTATTCTGCAGCTCACCGGGCGAGACAGGAATGCCATTGCCCTCGAGTCGGAACTCCTTGGCGCCCTATCGGCTGGCGTTAACAAGGTACTTTGCCTCACAGGGGACCAACCGCCAGAGGGCGGACCCAAGGCTGTCAATGAATTTAACGGTGCAGGCCTTATTCAGCTGTGCAACACCCTAAGCCAAGGGACGTTGAGCGACGGTACGCCGATCAAGGCTGCCAAGACGGTCTACCCGGGCGCAGCAGACGACATCTATCAACACCTCGACAATGAGAACGCGGCCGCCGGCTTGCTTCGAAAAATCGAAGATGGCGCCGGTTTCGTTCAAACGCAGTACTGCTTTGATCTGGACGTCATCAAAGCTTATGCAAAGAAGCTGTCTGAGACGCCGGCTTTTAAGGACCGCAAAGTGCTGGTCGGCCTTGGCCCGCTGGCCTCCGCCAAACAGGCGGACTGGATGCGCAAAAACCTGTGGGGGGTCAACATATCGGATGACATTGTCCAAAGACTGGAGCAGAGCCACGAGCCAATGCGAGAGGGCGAAGCCATTTGCGAGGAACTCATCGGCGAACTCATGCAGCTACCGGAAATTGGCGGTGTGCATCTGATGGGCCCAAATTGTGAAAAGAGATCAGCGCGGATCATTGCTCGTTTCAGGTCGTAATGCAGCGATGCGAGAGGGGTGCTGCGTTCGCGGCGTTCACGGTGCCCGGCACAATCTTACAGTCGAGCCAGAGGCGATAATCTGATTCAGACAAAGAGGGTTGGGCGTTTGCTCTGCTATTTATTTGCTCCTGTGGCGCTAAAATAAGGAAACAGCATGCGTATCTACAACGGCGGTGCGGCCCAAAGCCTGGACAAGGTCGTTCTCTTTCCCTTCGATGACTTCAGTATCCCGTTCCAACACGGTGTGGGCCTCACGCTTCAGGGCCGCATCGGCGGTCATGGCAACAAGCCCGTCGTGCCCTTGGGCGGGCCGGGCGCGCATGACAGCCTTTGGATCGCCTTTTATGGCACTGTCCTTGAGGTCGAGGGAGAACTTTGGATGTGGTACCTCGGACAGGGGCCGGACGAGCCGTGGCACCAGCGCGTCTGTTTCGCCAAGAGTCTCGATGGGCGCGAGTGGGAGAAGCCCAATTTGGGGTTGGTGAACTATCACGGCAGCAAAGACAACAATTTGGTTGCCATGGGTGAAGACATGCATGTCCAGGCCTGCATCATTTTCCATGACCCTGACGACCCGGACCCAACTCGACGTTTCAAGATGGCCTTGGAGACACGCAAGCACGGGTCACGTCTGAGCGTAGCCTACAGCGCCGACGGGGTCAGCTGGCAGGAGTCCCCCAACAACCCCGTAGGCGGCTGGTTCGAAATGGGCGGGGGAGCGAAAATCGATGGCTGCTACTATCTCGCCGGCCAGGGGGGTAAACATGGTGTGGGCATTCGACAACTCTCAACAACCGCTTCCTATGACTTCGAAAACTGGTCGGAGGCTACCTGTGCCGGTCTACGACGCAGCAATCTTTCACCAAAGCCCGCAGTGTCGGGCAAAAATGACGGGGAACAAGTGCACCTCGGCGCCGCGCTCTGGAATCGCGGCAATGTAATCGTCGGTCTATATGGCAAGTGGAATGGGCATCCGTCCAATGACCGACGCATGCTCACCATGGATCTGGGCCTCGCCGTGAGCAACGATGCCCTGCACTACAAAGAGCCCGTGCCGGATTTCCCCATGGTCTCTGCTGCGGAGGACAGCTGGGGAGAGAAACGCCGCGCTTCCCTTGATCTCAATTTTCCCGCCCTCATTCAGGGCCAGGCTTTTGAAAACGTGGGTGACGAAACCTTGTTCTGGTACGCGCCCTGGCCCGAGGAAGCGAGCGACGGTGTTCGAGTCACCAGTTGGCCACGTGATCGGCTGAGTTATTTTTCACCCTTCGATACCGGCGCCTGGTCTCGGTCTGCTGGCTCGCCCTCGCACTTCGTGTCTGCCCCCATAGACTTGGAGGGCCAGGCCGTTCGAATTAGCGTGAATGTAGCGGGCATTAACGAGCACTCCACCCTCTCGGTGGAAATTCTAGACCGCGAGTTCCAGGTGATTTCTGGCTATGACCACAGCGCCAGTCGAGGGCCTGACGGAACGGGCTTCTCTCAGTCTATGACCTGGCAGAACCACGCGCTTGTTGAGAACGTGAACGGCCAAATTCGAGTACGCGTTAACTTTGGCGGCCTTAGGCCCGAGGATGTGCGGCTGTACGCGGTCTATATCGACCAGGTCTAGAGGGCGCGCCTAACGGCGGTGATGCTCGGCGAAGACGCTGGACTGGCCGTCAGCCTGCACCAGCAAGGTATCAAAGGGCTCACGGCGGTCACCCACCTCCATACCAGGTGATCCAATAGGCATGCCCGGCACGGCCAGCCCCCGAGCAGCAGGACGCTCTGCCAGAAGACGAAGGATATCGGCCGCAGGAACATGGCCCTCAATAACATAGCCATCCACCAAAGCGGTATGACAGCTCGCCAGCCCGGACGTGATGCCATTACTGGCCTTAATCTCATTCAGCTCCGATTGGTCGACATTGACCAGCGATGCCCCAAGACCCGCGCTGCGCATGCTCGCCACCCACTTCAGGCAGCAGCCGCAGGTAGGCGTTCGGTAGACGGTCATGCTCGGAGCAGCCAAACCCGGCCTGATCGCGGCGATCACCGGCATGGCGGCTGCCACAGTCAGCAGCCGACGGCGTGAAAAATTTAGTGTCATCTTAATATCCCTTAGTGGCAGGCACGTCCCAGGGCCTTTAGCCGCCAGTAGTTGTAGGGTAAGGGCGTCAGGAATCCTGCTGCCCACATGATGGGAATGACCTCAAGGGTCAATTTGGCTCCGCCCGTGACCGCCACATCTACCACGTTCATTGCTAGCTCCATAGCGATCATGGAAATGAATGACATGCCGATAGCGGTCTTGAACGCTAACCTCAAGGCCATTTGTCTTGACAAAATAAGCGTTTCAAGGGCGATAGAGGTGAGCAACCCATTGAAAATGGCTAGCGACATGATGGCCCAGACAGGCCAGCCAATGCCGCTGACCTGGAAATACAGGATGGTGCCCATATCGCCTATGGAGCAACCCATCAGGCACCACAGCGTGTTGTAGCTTGCTCGGCGCCAGGTAGGCCCACAACGCCAATTCAAGTCCAACAGCGTGGTTTTTTCAGTTGAAGAAGTTTCGCTCATCACGGCACTATAGAGCTTCCTGTAAGGGGAAGGTCAAGAAAATTGGTGAGATAACCGTGGCATTGCAAACCATACGAGAAGCAGCCTTGAGCGCTGGACTGCCGGTAAAGACGGTACGGTACTACGACGAAATCGGCCTAGTGAGGTCCAGTGCCCGTTCCCCAGCGGGTTATCGTCTGTACGATGCAACGGCGTGCCATAAGTTGACCTTTGTTCAGCGAGCGAGACAGTTTAATTTTTCCTTGGACGAATGCAGGGAACTCTTAGACCTATACGAGAACCGCCAACGACCCAGTCGCGAGGTCAAAAAACTCGCCCTTGCCAAGGTGGATTTTTTGCAGCAGCGGCTGGCGACACTGTCCGATCTCAAGCAAGAACTTGAGGCCTTGGCAGAGCGCTGTTCGGGCGATGACCGGCCCGACTGTCCGATCTTAACGGCCATGGCTGGCGATCAGGATGCCGACACGGTTCAACGGCGCCCTAGGTCCAAAGACGAGCTTTAGGAGATCAACTTGCCGCTACAGACACTTGAGGCCCTGCCTCCCGGCCTTCTAGTGCTGCTCACCGGCTTGCTAAGCCTGATGGTCGGCAGTTTTTTGAATGTGGTGATTTATCGCCTTCCGCTAATCCTAGAACGTGAGTGGTTCGCAGAGCTTGAACAGCCTTGGACCTCTCCGGCGCCTCACGGCCCGGCCCTGAATATCATGCGGCCTGCCTCTCATTGCCCCATGTGTGGCCAACCTATCCCGCCCTACCGGAATATCCCCCTGATCAGCTTTCTGCTCCAGGGCGGATACAGTCACTGCTGCGCACAGCGGATTCCGTGGCGCTATCCGCTTATCGAGCTGTTGGCCGCCGTCACCGGCTCGGTTTTAGCCCTTAAATTTGGAGCCAGCATGACGCTGCTGTGGGCACTTTCTGCCTGCTGGCTTCTCATCGCGCTCAGCGCCATTGATAGTCAACACCTCATTCTCCCGGATATCTTAGTTTATCCCCTACTGTGGCTGGGTCTGCTGATCAATATCGATGCGACCTTCGTCACCCTGGAACATGCAGTGCTGGGCGCTGTATTTGGGTATTCGACGCTGTGGGGCTGTTATTGGTTATTCAAACTGGCCACGGGCAAGGAGGGTATGGGCCACGGCGATTTCAAGCTGCTGGCCGCTCTGGGGGCCTGGTTCGGATGGCAGGCACTGCCCGCCATTATTTTAATCGCCTGCTGTGCAGGCATTGTCTTCGGTCTCGGAGGGATGCTGGTCAAGGCCCTGCAGCGGGATACGCCCATCCCCTTTGGGCCGTTTCTGGCCGTGGGGGGACTCGCGGTCCTTCTGGGCGGAACGGAGACCATCCGCCTCTTTCTCTACCTCTAGTCCCAGCTGCCGAACCCTGTTTCCCCTGGCACTGACCCAGGACTCGCGGAGAATATGTGGCAGTCACCCTGAGCCGACCTGGCCTCCTTGGCCCCCTAACCGGGAACCCCTCCCGCCAGTGTATTCCGACACAAAGACCAGGGGTCTGCTGGAAAACTACCATTTATAAAGAAGATAGGACCGTCTGTAGGAAAGAGGGCGCGTCCCATCCACCAAAAATGCACAAATTCCACTGCGCCGCCCATTGCTAAACCAAGGCAGGGCGCCTCGCCCTAATTTAAGAACAAAAAGAGGACCGTTCACGTGCTCAAGTGGAATATCAGCGCCAAGGTTACCAGCTTACTGTTGTTCATCTGCTTCGTTATAAGCGCCACCCTGGGGTGGATTGGATATCGAGCCGGCAAAGCTTCCCTGGAGGCTAATACGCTGGCTCACCAGACCTCAATCAATGCGTCTAAGGCTTCCCAGCTATCAGATCACCTTCTAACCATTGAGCATCAAATAAGAACCCTCTCTCAAGACAAAACGATCACTGAAGCGATGCTTAACTTCGGCGCTGCATTCGAACAGCTCAACGCCGGCGCCCAGCAGGGACCAGCAGATGTATCCGCAGAGCTGGCCGACTTCTACCGAGAAGACTTTTTCATGCTCTATCGGGGCAGTGCATCATCTGGTGGGGATCACCTGGCGTTTCTGCCCACCAGCCCCGGTGGGCGCTACCTTCAACATCATTACCTGGCTATGAACCCCTACCCCATTCCTGAGCATGACAGGCTGGAGATCGCTGCAGAGGACGCCAGTCCCTATAGCGAAACGCATGCCGCCTACCACCCAAGTATTCGTAATTTCCGTAACGCCTTTGGCTATTACGACATTTTTTTAGTGGACGTCGATTCTGAGCACATCGTCTATACGGTCTCCAAGGAAACCGACTTCGGAACAAGCCTGAAAACGGGACCCCACCGTGATTCAAACATCGCGGAGGCCATGAGACGGGCCAAGGCCAGCACCGATCCCGCTGCCGTACACTTTGTCGACTTCTCTCCCTACACACCGTCCTACGGTAACCCTGAGGCCTTTATCTCCACGCCTATCGTCTATCAAGGCCAGGTCATCGGCATTCTGATTTTTCAGATTTCCGTCAACAAGATTAATCAAATTATGACGGGAAACCAGGGCTGGCAGGAGGACGGTCTGGGTAAAACTGGCGAAACCTATCTGGTCGGCAACGATCTAAAAATGCGTAGCGTCTCTCGTTTCCTCGTTGAGGATAAAGAAAATTATATTCGCGCCCTGACCAGCCTCGGCACGCCGAGCGCAGTGATCGATCAAATCCTGAAACACGATACGACGATCCTGCTGCAGAAGGTCGAGACGCCGGGCAGCCTGACCGTTAATCAGGGGGGGATCGATACCGGTATTTTTAAAGATTACCGAGGTGCAGAGGTGCTCAGCTCCTTTCGACCCGTGAAATTCGGCAGCTTGCGCTGGGCAATGATCTCAGAAATGGATACCGCCGAGGCCTTCGCGCCGATTAAGACCCTGCGGCGGGAGCTGGTGCTCTCCTCTTTTTTGATCGGCATCGCCGTCCTGCTACTTTCGATTAGACTCAGTCGATCCTTTACACGCCCAATCGTCAGGCTGACCGAAGCCGCCCAGCGCGTGGGTATGGGAGAAAAGAATGTGCAGCTACCCGTTAAGTCAAATGATGAGCTGGGCTTCCTCACAGATCAATTCAACAGAATGACGGTCAATCTCCAAGAACAGAAAGAAACCATTGAATATAAAGTTGAGGAAAACAATCGCCTGTTGCTGAACGTACTCCCACCCCCAATTGCAGAGCGGTTGAAGAGCGGTGAAGCCAGAATTGCAGACGCCTATCCTGCGGCCAGCGTCCTCTTCGCGGACATCGTTGGTTTCACCGCCATGTCTCGAGGCATTCCCCCCATGGCGGTGCTTGATCTCCTGGACGATCTATTCGGCAGATTTGATAAGTTAGCGTTGGCCCTGGGGGTGGAAAAAATCAAGACCATTGGTGATGCCTACATGGCCGTTTGTGGGCTGCCCACCAAACGGGAGGCGCATGCGGATCCCATTGCTGATCTTGCTCTTGGCATGCTGCGAACCGTCGCCGACTTTAACCAGGAGAGAAGAACCAATATCAAAGTCCGAGTGGGTGCCCACAGCGGCCCCGTAGTCGCCGGGGTTATCGGCACCTCAAAATTCATCTACGATCTTTGGGGGGATGCAGTCAACATTGCCAGTCGAATGGAATCCACCGGGATTCCCAACCAAATTCAAATCACCGAAAGTTTTCGCGACACGCTAACTGAACCCTTCGATATCGTCACCCGAGGCGAGATTGAGGTTAAGGGTGCTGGTCGCCTCAGGACCTATTTCCTGACGGATACGTCCTACTAAACGCGTAGGCTGGGCTGGAAATAATGAGGCTTGACCGGTCGGACGCCTACTCCGCCTCCGCCGGCACCTGCAGCTGAAATGCGTTATGTAGGGAGCGAACGGCAAGTTCAAGATACCGTTCTGCAATCACGACCGATATCTTGATTTCAGAAGTAGATATCATCTGAATATTGATGTTCTCCGCAGCCAGGCAATCGAACATGGTCGTCGCCACGCCAGCATGAGAGCGCATACCCACGCCCACGATGGAGACCTTGGCTATTTCCTTGTCTCCAACTACTTCGCCCGCTTCCAGCTCCTGAGCAATACCGACCAGCAGCGATTTGGCCTGGTCATAGTCCTGTCGCTTGACCGTAAAGGTGAAGTCGGTGAGGCCGTCGACACCTATATTTTGGACGATCATATCCACCTCAATGTTTTCATCCGCCACCGGACCCAAAATTTTAGAGGCTGAACCCGGACGGTCCGGTACGCCGGCAACGGTGATCTTGGCTTCATCTGCAGTATGCGCAATGCCAGACACTAAGGGTTGTTCCATTTCTTCACTCTCCATCGTTATGAGGGTGCCTGGCCCCTCAACAAAGGTCGACATCACCCGCAGCGGCACTTGATAGCGCCCGGCAAACTCAACCGACCGTGGGTGCAGTACCTTGGAGCCTAGGCTAGCTAGCTCAAGCATTTCTTCAAAAGTTATTTGACTGAGGCGTCGGGCCGACTCAACGATTCGAGGATCCGTGGTGTAGACCCCATCCACGTCTGTGCAAATCTGGCACTCATCGGCCTCCAAGGCCGCAGCGAGCGCTACCGCCGATGTATCAGAACCACCTCGGCCTAGGGTCGTGATGTCCCCCGCTTCGTTGACTCCCTGAAATCCGGCCACCACGGGAACGATGCCATCCTCTAGGTACTGCCTAATCCCTTCTGTTTCAATTTTTTCGATCCGCGCTCTGCCATGAGCCCCATCCGTCCGAATCGAAATTTGATTCGCGAGGAAGGAGCGAGCACCAAGCCCGCGTTGCTGAAGGGCCATACTGAGCAACGCGATGCTGACCTGCTCTCCAGAGGCCGCCAGGACATCCATTTCTCGCCTACTGACCGTCTCACCACCGATCTCTCGCCCCATGGAAAGCAGTCGATTGGTTTCTCCCGACATGGCCGATAAAACAACGAGCACTTGATGGCCCTCTGATCGAAACCGAACCACGCGGTCCGCCACCGCTTGGATTTTTTGTACGCTGCCGACGCTGGTGCCCCCGTACTTCTGAACAATCAGGCCCATCAGTCCAGACCGCCGTGAGACAGCAGGCTGGCTACCCTTTCTTGTGCTGTGGTGAGCGCTGCCTCCATTTGATCTGGCGCCGTACCGCCACCCGCTCGAGCGAGGTCTGGTCG
>CENJ01172326.1_pt1 | contig 10801 bp, 9 predicted proteins | sample 356161 | NCBI WGS metagenome assembly CENJ01 (sample SAMEA2619531, study PRJEB7988) | marine metagenome | biome: marine biome (ENVO:00000447); feature: surface water layer (ENVO:00002042); material: "saline water (ENVO:00002010), including plankton (ENVO:xxxxxxxx)" | depth 5 m
TTATTAATGTAACAAGCGATAAATGCTATTTGAATCTTGATAAAAACCAAGCTTTTATCGAAGATGATATGCTCGGTGGGAAAGATATATACAGTGCAAGTAAAGCTTGTTCGGAAATATTAAATTATGCCTATTATAATTCTTTTTTCAAGGAAAGCAATATATCAATTTCATCTGTCAGAGCAGGCAATGTTATTGGCGGAGGAGATTGGCAACAAAATAGAATTGTTCCTGACGCAATGAGAGCATACGAAAGTAAAAAAAAATTAATGATTAGAATGCCTAGTGCTACTAGACCTTGGCAACATGTCATTGAGCCTTTGATGGGATATTTAATTCTAGCTGAAAAAATGTATAACAATCCAAAGAAGTATGATGGTCCATGGAATATGGGGCCATCAAATGAAAAAAATCTAACTGTTGGAGAGTTAATATCTAAAATAAGTATAAAATTAGGCGGACTTAATTATGAAACAGCAAATAACGATATTTATGAACCAAATTATTTAAGGTTGTCCTCCAAAAAAGCTGAAAATCAGCTTGGATGGAAAAAAATACTTTCAGACGGTGAAATGGTTGACTTGATTTGCGACTGGCATTTGAAATATAGAGAAACAGAAGTATACAATCTATGTAAAGAGCAGATTAAATTTTATATGAGGAAATTTCATGAAAGAACAAGTTAAAAATCAAATTTTTGAATTAGTAAAAAAGTATTATGATTTAGAGCACAAGTCTAAATCTTATACTAAGGGTGATCCAGTTCCAGTTTCAGGCCGAGTTTATGATGAAGAAGATTTAATTAACTTAGTAGATTCATCTTTAGATTTTTGGCTCACTTCTGGAAAATATGCAGAAAAGTTTGAAAAAGATTTTGCAAAATTTTTTGGATTAAGATCAGCCTTATTAACAAATTCAGGTTCTTCAGCAAATTTACTTGCTGTAAGTGCACTCACGTCTGCAAAGCTAGGAGATAGGCAATTAAAACCTGGAGATGAAGTAATTACTGTTGCTGCTGGATTTCCAACAACTGTAAATCCAATAATTCAAAATAATTTAGTTCCAGTCTTTATAGATGTAGAATTTCCAAGTATGGAAGTTGATATTGAATCGCTTAAAAATGCAATTTCAAATAAAACAAAAGCTATCATAATTGCTCATGCTCTTGGAAATCCTTTTGACGCAAAGAAAATAGCAAAAATTGCAAAAGATAATAACTTGTGGTTTATCGAAGATAATTGTGATTCTCTGGGTTCGACTATTGACGGCCAGCTAACAGGAACTTTTGGTGATATATCTACTGTAAGTTTTTATCCAGCACATCACATAACAATGGGAGAAGGTGGATGTGTTTTGACTAATTCTGCTAAATTAAAAAAAATTATCGAATCATTTAGAGATTGGGGCAGAGATTGTTGGTGTCCTCCAGGACAAGATAATACTTGTGGAAAGAGATTCAACTGGAAATTAGGACAATTGCCAAAAGGTTATGATCATAAATACACATATTCTCATGTAGGTTATAATCTTAAAGTAACAGATATGCAGGCAGCTATAGGTTGTTCACAATTAAAAAAACTAAATAGTTTTATTGAAACTAGAAGAGAGAATTATAGCATGCTTTACAAAAAGCTTTCTGAATTTAAAGAATACTTAATTCTTCCAGAAAAGAATAAAAACTGTGAACCTAGCTGGTTTGGTTTTCCTATTGCTGTAAGAAGTGAAAAAAATATAGATAGAGATGATTTGGTTAAATATTTAAATACAAACAAAATTGGAACAAGACTATTATTTGCTGGAAACCTATTAAAACAACCTGCATATTTAAATATTAAACATAGAATTGTTGGAAATCTGAGTAATTCAGATAAAGTAATGAAATATATTTTTTGGATAGGTGTTTATCCTGGAATTGATGATAAAAAAATTGAATATATATATGAAATATTCTCGAATTATTTTATGAATATTAAGACATAAATATTTATAGTTATTAAGTAAATTTATGAATGCTAACTTGAACTCCAAAAAAATTCTTATTACAGGCGGATCAGGTTTTTTTGGTAAATCAATACTTTCTTTCCTAAAAAAAGAATCAAGTCTATCAAAAGTAATTATTTTATCTAGAAATCCTGATTCAATCAAAAAATATTTTAACCTAAATGATTTTAATTTTGATATTGATTTAATTTCCCATGATATAAAAAATGAAATTATGATTGAGGAATCTATAGACTTTATCATACATGCCGCGACAGAATCTAGCACATCACTTTCAAAAGATAATCCACTTTTGATGAGAAGTACAATTGTAGATGGGACTAAAAATGTATTACAATTTGCTGTTAAAAATCATACTAAAAGAGTGTTATTTGTTAGTTCTGGTGCTGTGTATGGTAAAAATAGCAATATAAGCTCGGGACTCAAGGAGAGCGATTTTAATAAAGTAGATTTTTTAAACCCATTAAGTTCTTATTCGCTTTCAAAGCAGCATGCAGAACATTTATGCGCTTTGTATGCAGCAAAATATAACATCAGCTTTGTAATTGCTCGATGTTTTGCATTTGTCGGACCATATTTACCCTTAAACGCTCACTTTGCAATTGGCAACTTTATTAATGATGCTATCAACGGTAATGATATTATTATTAAAGGTGATGGAAATACAATCAGATCATATTTATTTGCTGACGATTTGGCTGAGTGGTTATTAACAATATTACTGAGCGGTAGTGACAGCGAAGCATACAATGTTGGGTCCAAGAATAAAATAAGTATTTATAATTTGGCAAATAAAGTGATTGAAGCCCTTGAAAGCCAATCCAATGTGCGTATAATGAGCGAACCAAGCGATTTAATAGATTCATACTTTCCAAATACTAACAAAATTGTGAATGATTTGAATGTTGTTGAAAAGCATAGTTTGATTGATGCAATTAAAATTACTGCTAAACATCATCTAAAAAATAATTATTAAAAATGAGGCTAATATTTTTGAATTCATCTACATTATTATTTTTTTAATTAGCCTATTTCTTTTAATAGGAATCAATTATAATTCTTTTTTTATTATAATTATTATTTCAATGTTTCTGGAGCATGAGTTTTTTTGGATTAGAGAGAATAATTTGATACCATTCAATTTAAGGCCATCTTATGTTATTACATTTATTAGTCTAATATATCTTTTGCCAAATCTTTTTCAAAAAATAAAAAAAGAATTAAATTTTGAAACTCACCATAAATTTTTATTACTCTATTACATATATTGTTTTTTAACTCTCATTATAAACCCAACATTTCCTTCCATTGAACATTTTGGCCAAATATCAATAGGAATATTCTTGTACTTTACATTCATAATTTTAATAAAAAATAAAGATTTTCATTTAATCTATAGCGTTTTTTTGCTTGGGGGGGTGCTTCAATTAATTATTGGTTCTTTCCAGGTAATAGCTGGTATGTTGACTGTTGAAAATATTTATAATTTAAATAGTTTTGTTCAGCATTTAGATCTAGTTCCTTATGGAAGACCTTTTGGTACATTTGTTGAGCCTGATTTCTATGGAGCAATTTGTACTTTTTTTATATTCATTTTTTTAGAACAATATTACCAGAAACCTGAAAAAAAATTCTACTTTATAGCATCATTTTTTCTATTGTTATTATTATACTCTGCTGTAAGAGCATCAATCATTGGATTTATTATTAGTTTATTAATTCTTTTATTTGCATTAAAAGATAGAATTAAAATTTCAAGAGTTGAGGGGATATTAGCTTTTTACACATTTTTAATTTCAATACCTCTATTTTACAGTACTTTAGTTCGTTTTTCATATTTTTTAAGACCTGACTTTTGGTCTGAAGGTTATATGAATCCTCGTTTACTACAAACAGGTGTAAGCTTTTCTCAATTCCTTGAAAACCCTATTTTTGGTAATGGCTTAAATGCTTATCGCTTTCTTGGTACTCAATATTCAAATGCTGTTGAAGACTGGATGCCTGACTGGGTAATTTCTGGCTATGATCCATCACTATTAACTTCTCTTTTAAACGATACTGGCATTATTGGTTTTTCTCTATTTATGACTTTTTTATACTATTATTTTCGAAAAATCATAATAAATAATTTTGAAAGTAATATTTTTGTTTTTTGTGCTATTTTATCATTAATGATATCTTATCTTTTTACAAACGGATTGCCTTTTGTTTTCACGTGGATATTTATAGCAATGGTGGAATTATACTCTAAGATTGAAGCAAAGACTAACTATGAAATTTGAACGTAAAATAAACTATTTATTTATTATACCATTAAAAATGGTAGAACTGATTTCAAGGTTCACTATACTTTTTAAAAGACGTAAAAAATCAAACAAAATTATATTAATGATAGACGTTGGTCATTTTGGTGATCAGCTAATGCTTACACCAGCAATTAAACACTTAAGAGAAAGTGAACGTTCTAAAGATTATCAAATTTATTGCATAACTACTCACCTTGGAGCAAAGGCCTTAAAAAACAACCCCAATATTGATAAAGTATTCGTTGTAAATAAGAATTGGGATTTCAATTATAATAACTTCAGATGGATTAAGAACTATTTTAATCTAAAAAGCTTGATACAAAATGTTAATCCTGAAATTGCTTTTTCTTGTAGATCCACTGCATACCATATTGAGACTATAGCAATATTTAATTCCAATATAAGCTTAAGATATGGTTATAGCGGAAAAGGTTTAAAAAAACTACTTACAAATACCTTAAAATATGATTTACATAGTCATAGAGTAGATCAAAATATTGATTTAATAAGGTTATTCACTAAAAGCAAATCTACTATTTCTAAAACACCCCATTTTTATCCTGATTTAAATAACGTTGATACTGTTAGAATGAATTCTTATATAAATGATTCAAAATTAGTTTTAATAAATGTTTTTGCTGAGCACGATTATATCTATAGTCTTGATTTTTACTTAAATGTTGTTAAGCATTATAAAGAAAAAGGATTTAAAGTTTTATTTGTTGGTGTTGAAAAAAATCGAATTAAAGTTGATAAATTTTTAATAAAAAATGGAATTGGGAGTAATTCAAATTTATTGGGTAAAACAAATATTGACGAACTTTATTATTTACTTTCAAAGTCAAAGCTTTTAATTACTATTGATACAGGCGTAAGACATTTAGCGAATTGTTTAGAATTACCAATTATTTCATTTCGAAAAACTCCTAACTATGATTCAGAATTTGGAAAATATTTACCAAGTGAAACTATTTATAATGAAGAACATAATAGATTAAAATATGCTAATACTTCTAACTCAGTTGAAAAACTTAACTATAAAATGCTATGCAAGGAACTTAATAGATAAATGAAAATAGGATTTGATGCAAGATGGTATTTCAATGGACCTGTAAGCGGTAAGCTTGTGGTAAGAAATCTTCTTGATAAAATGATCACCAATAGTTTACATACTATTGTTCCAATTTTTAACATTAAAGATAAAAATAATGTCTATAAAAAATTTGGTAATATAAATTGTATTTTTACAAAAATAAGAAATCCTTTATTATCAAATGTATTTGAAATTCCTTTTTTAAAAAAATCAAATGAATTGGATATTATTATTTTTCAAAACTTTTCACCTTTTTTTGGTAGTTTTAAAAAAATTAATTATATACATGATATAATTTTTGAAGACAGACCTGAATTCTTTACTAAAAAAGAAAAACTTTATTTTTTCCCAATGAAATACTTATCAATGAAGGCAGATTTAGTAATTACAATATCAAAAAATGAAAAAGATAGAATAATTCGAAAGGGATATTCAAAGAATGTAGCTTATGTTTATCATGGCATTGATACGTCAATGAAAAACATGGCAAAAAGTGTCAAAAATTTACCCAAAGAATATATTTTAGCTGTTGGAAGAATAAACATTCGAAAAAATATTTCTACTCTTATAAGGTCTATCTCATTGATAAAGAACAAAAATATGAAATTGGTTATTGTTGGCGAGGATAGTTGGAAAAAGGAAAACATTAATATTGATGAAAAATTAAAATCAAGAATAGTCTTTTTAAAAAATATATCAAATGAGGAGCTGGGCCACATATATTCTAATGCTAAAGTATTTTGTTTTGTTTCTTTGGACGAAGGGTTTGGTCTACCAATTGTTGAAGCTATGAGCTTTGGAATACCTGTAATATGCTCAAATATTTCAGTAATGCCTGAAGTTTCAGGGAATGCAGGTATTTTGGTTGACCCTTACAGTGAGAACCAGATTGCTGATAAAATAGATTTATTGCTTAGTGACAAGCTTTTTTACGAACAACAGCAAAAATTGTCTATTAAAAAAGCTTCTGAATATTCTTGGGAGAAATCAACAGAAAAAATTATTAAACTATGTGAACAATTATGATAAAAATATTAGAAGTAATTATTCAAAAAATTAAGGGTGATTCAAGTTATAAGTTTGAAAAGAATATTGCATTAAGTGCTATTATAAATATCTTATATCTAAGATTTTTTCAATTATTAAAAGGAGTTATTTACAAATTAACACCATGCAATTTCAAAGGACTAACTTTTATAGGTAGAAAAGTAAAAATTGATTTTAAAGGCTCTGTTTCGTCAGGGAAAAATCTCATATTAAATGACAATGTGTACATTAATGGTTTATCCAGAAAAGGGATTCATTTTGGAGAAAATTGTACAGTTGGTAGGGATGCTATACTACAATCTACTGGAGTTATAAAAAATTTAGGTGAGGGTATTAATATTGGTTCAAATACTGCTATAGGAGCTAGAAATTTTTTAAGTGGACAGGGAGGAATTAAAATTGGTAGAGATGTTATAATGGGTCCGGACATAAGAATATTTTCAGAAAATCATAATTTTTCTGATAATGACGTAATTATAAAAAATCAAGGAGAATCTAGAAAAGGAGTTGAAATAGGAAACAATTGTTGGATTGGTGCAAATAGTACTATTTTGGACGGTGTTAAAATTGGTGATAATACAGTAATTGCTGCTGGGAGCGTTGTGACAAAATCATTTCCAAAAGGAGTGGTAATCGGTGGGTTACCAGCAAAAATAATTAAAAATCTAGGAGATTATAGTGGATAAAAAAAAATTGGGAATAATTGGCTTGGGATACGTTGGTTCAGCAGTATTTGAAGGATTAAAAGATTACCATAGTATTGAGACTTTTGATAATGCTAAGGAATCAACTTGCAACAATATTATTGATTTAGTTAATGCATCAGATATTATTTTTGTCGCTGTTCCAACACCAATGAATAAAAAAGGTGAATGTGATTTGTCTATTGTAAATGATGTAATGTCATCAATAAACGAAGTATCGAAAAACGATAAAATTATTATACTAAAATCAACATCAATACCACAAACAACAAATATTCTAGCGGAAACATATAAAAATCTTAAAATTGTATTTAATCCTGAATTCTTGACTGAAAAAAACTTCATAGATGATTTTAAAAATCAAGAGTTTATTGTTATTGGGGGAGAAAAAGATGCTTCTCAAGAAGTCAAAGAAATGTACGAGGTTGCTTTTCCAGATTCAAAATATTTTTTAACTGATTCGGTTTCGGCTGAAACAGTTAAGTATACAATCAATAATTTCCTTGCTTTGAAGGTTTCATTTGCAAATGAGATATATAGCTTATGCGAGGCAATAGGAATTGACTATAATTCAATGATCAATATTGCTTCAGAAGATCAAAGATTAGGTAAATCTCATTGGATGGTTCCAGGGCATGATGGAAGTTTTGGGTATGGTGGTAGTTGTTTTCCAAAGGATGTTTCAGCTTTAAATGCAAAAATGAATGATTTAAATTTAAAATCATATATTATAAATGCATGTTTAAGAAGAAATATTGAATTAGATAGACCCGAGAAAGATTGGGAGCTTCTTCGTGGAAGAGCAATTTCAGAAAACTAATAAGAAGCATATTGCTATCATAGGAAGTAGAGGTTATCCTGTTGTTTATAGTGGGTTTGAAACTCTTGTTAAGGAATTAGCTGATGGCTTAGTTAAAGAAGGATTTAAAGTTACAGTTTATTGCCATGATCATTTTTTTGAAGATAAGCCAAAAATTGTAAATGGCATTAATCTTGTATACCTTACAACCTCTAAACGAAAAAATTTTGCTCAATTAGTTCACTCATTTAAAGCTATCTTTCATTGTTGTTTTAAAAGGTACGATTTAGTTTTCTCAGTTAATTCTGCTAATGGAATTTTTGGATTAGTTTCTAGGTTATTTTTTATTCCATCTGTAATAAATGTTGACGGAATGGAGTGGAAAAGACCAAAATGGAATTTCTTCGGAAAAACTTTTTTCTATCTTTCCTCATGGTTCAGTACAATTTTTTATAATAGAATTATTACAGATGCTTATGCAATGGCTGATATATATGAAAAGAAATTTTATTGTAAATCAACTGTGATTGAGTATGGCGCCAATATTAATGAAAGCAGCAACTCTAATTTAATAAGTGATTTTGATTTAGAGCCAAATTCATATTACATCATTGTGGGTCGTTTAATTCCTGATAATAATGCTGACATCATTGTGAAGGGATTTTTGAAATCTAATTCAACTAAAAAATTAGTAATTGTTGGAGATGTACCTTATAAAGATCGCTATGCTGATAAAATTAAGTCAATTGATGATAAAAGATTAAAATTTGTGGGATATATTAGAGATAGAAAACTCTTAGATCAGTTAGTAAAACATTCTTATGCATATTTTCATGGACATGAATATGGTGGAACAAACCCAACCTTGCTTGAAGCATTATCGAATAATGCGAAAATTCTAGCATTAAACACTGTATTTACGAGAGAAGTATTAGATAATGATAAATATGGACTATTTTTTGAAAAAAATTCATCTTCTATTTCAAAATTGGTTAACGAGATTGAAGAATCTCCAAGTCTATTGAACAAGTTTATTGATAAAGGAGTAATTCGTATTAAAGAAAGATATAATTGGAAAAGAATTATTACTTTATATTCAAATGTATTTAAAGAAGTAATAAAATGAAAAAAATTTTAATAACAGGCGGAGCAGGTTTTATAGGATCTCATTTATGCAATTATTACCTAAATAAAAAATTTCATGTAACCTGCTTAGATAACCTATCTTCAGGAAATAAAACTAATCTTAAAGAATTTGAAAAAAATAAAAACTTCAACTTTATAAGACATGATATTTCAAATGAACTTAAAATGGAAAACAATTTTGATTGGGTCCTAAATTTTGCGTGTCCAGCGTCTCCAAAATATTATTTAAATAATCCTTTAGATACAGCATCTGCATCAATAAAAGGCATATATAATATTTTAGATTTTTGCTTAAAAAATAATTCAATCTTACTACATGCTTCAACAAGTGAGGTATATGGAGATCCACATGTACATCCTCAGCCAGAAAGTTACTATGGAAATGTTAATACTGTTGGACCAAGGAGCTGTTATGATGAAGGAAAACGTGTAGCAGAAATGCTTCTTTACGAATATTCTAAAAAATTTAATTTGAATTGTAAAATAATTCGAATTTTTAATACATATGGACCAAACATGAATTCTAATGATGGCAGAGTAGTATCAAATTTCATAAATCAAGCAATCACAAATAAACCTATAACAATTTATGGCGATGGAAAGCAGACCAGATCATTTTGCTTCGTAGATGATCTGATTGAAGGCATAAACGCGTATTTAATTTTAAAAGATAAGTTTTTGGGACCAATTAATTTAGGAAATCCTGAAGAGTTCGATATGAACGAATTAGCAAAAAAAGTAATAAAACTAACTAATTCATCATCTGAAATTATCTATGAAGATCTACCTCAAAATGATCCTTTAAAGAGAAAACCAGATATAACTTTAGCAACAAAAAAATTAAATTATCATCCTAAAGTCAATATCGAAAATGGTTTAAATAAGACTATTTCATATTTTAAAAAAATAAAATGAGCAAAATATTAGTACTAGGATTAGATAATTTAGTCCAAAAGTTTAAATTAGAGTACTCAGATTACATTAAAGTAAACAATGTTTCTTTTTACATATTGAAAAAAAGTATTTCAATAAATGATGTGAATGTTAATTTCGGTGAATTCAGTAGAATCATTTATATGAATAATTTTTTTTCAAAAAAAGAGTATAATTTCTTCAATTCTTTTGATGAAAAAATCAAAATTTCATATTTTTTTAACAAAGAATCAATTAACCTTAATTTTAAGAATAATATTTTATGGGGAATACCGCACCCGACAAATAAATTAATTAAAAAAAATTCTTTTTTACAAATTTCTATAGAAAAAATAATTGCTCTTATAGCATTAATAATATTTTCTCCATTTTTACTTTCTATTTCAATAATAATTTATTTGACAGATGGACTGCCAATCTTTTTCACACAGAAAAGGATTGGAATTAACTCAAATGAATTTAAAATATACAAATTTAGAACATTAAAAAAATCAACACCAAAGTATATGAAAAGCTCAGAGAAGACAGACGATTACTATACAAGAATTGGTCTATTTCTAAGGAAATCAAATATAGATGAATTGCCTCAACTTCTCAATATTCTTAATGGAACAATGTCATTTATAGGTCCTAGGCCAGAAATGCCATTCATTGTAAAAAATTATAATTATCTTGAAACTTTTAGATTAAATGTAAATCCTGGTATATCAGGCTTGTGGCAAATAAGTATAGCTCGTGAACGAGAAATACATCATAATCTTGAACATGATTT
>CENJ01078858.1_pt1 | contig 10798 bp, 8 predicted proteins | sample 356161 | NCBI WGS metagenome assembly CENJ01 (sample SAMEA2619531, study PRJEB7988) | marine metagenome | biome: marine biome (ENVO:00000447); feature: surface water layer (ENVO:00002042); material: "saline water (ENVO:00002010), including plankton (ENVO:xxxxxxxx)" | depth 5 m
TTTCATCATGTCATTGGTGAAGGTAGTCCTCACGCCACGCATATACATCTTCGCCTCCGTTAACGCCAAAGCAGCGGTTAGCCTCATATTCACCAGCGTAGAAAAAAGACCTGGAGTGCGCAACGCATCGAAGCCTCCACCGTCTTCAATATGGCCTTCTTGAATGTGGCCCTCTTGAATATAGATGTTCACCTTTCCGGATATCCTTGGTCACGACCACCTGCGTCGGGAGGTCTAATGAAAAAAACGCACCCATGACCGTGATGCAATTTTTGCACCGAAAGACTGCAATTTTAACAGTATATGGTCTCATGATAGGTCAGTATACCTTACCTGATGCCAACGCTGATCCGGACCTGGATCGTGCGTTGGCAGTACGCATCAAGCCAGTTGCAACCTTCACCTGATGGACACAAAAACCCATGACAAATTCGGCGCTCCGCTTCTTCAAGCATCGCTCCGCTCTCGAATATCGCCGTTATCGAAAAAAGCTGTCGTTCCTGGATAGCTAGTCAGAAAGCCCCCACCGTTCCTCCCGGTGGGGGCTTTTTTCACCAGCCCACCACCCTGTCGCGCGGGTGGTGATTTCCAAATATGCAATTTGTTGTTACGCGCTGAAAAGGTGATGCCTTGAGGGCTGAGCCATCGTACTATTCAGAGGGCCATAACCCACATTCCGTGAAAGCGGCCAAAGCTGGGCGTCGAGGTTTAGGAGATCGCAAATGGGACGGGACGAGGCACTGGGCCAAATCGACAATTATTTTGTGAATGGCGCTTTCGAGACTGATCTGGCACGGCGCGTCGCTTTTAGAACCGAGAGCAACCTTGAGGGCTGTGAACCCGCGCTTCAAAGCTACCTCGACGACGAGATCACGCCGTTTCTTTCGTCGATGGGTTTTGACTGTACGATCTATCCCAATCCGCGCGGCGATGCGGGGCCGATCCTGGTGGCACGGCGACAGGAAGACGACACCCTGCCGACTGTGATGACCTACGGACATGGTGATGTTGTGGCTGGGTATGGCGGCCAGTGGATCGACGATATCGACCCCTGGGTGATCACGAAGAGTGAAAATCGCTGGTATGGCCGCGGCACAGCTGACAACAAGGGCCAGCATACAATCAATTTCGCCGCACTGAAGACGGTTCTGGATGCGCGCGGCAAGCTGGGGTTCAATGTTATTGTCCTGATCGAGATGGGCGAGGAGCGCGGGTCTCCCGGGCTGAAGGAGTTTTGCACGACGCACAGGCATCTCTTCGATGCTGACGTGTTCATCGCGTCGGACGGACCGCGTATCCAGCCTGACAAACCAACCATATTCATGGGGTCGCGCGGCGTCTTTAATTTCACCATGCGGCTTGATGTGCATGAGGGCGGCCACCATTCCGGCAACTGGGGCGGGTTGTTGACCAACCCGGGTGTTGTGATGGCGCATGCCATCGCCAGCATGGTTGACCGCAATGGCAAGATTCTGGTTGAAGGCTGGCGCAGCACCGAGATGCCAGACTCGGTGCGGGCGGCTATCGCAAAACTTGATGTTGGCGGCGGCGAAAATGCGCCGACCATGAACCCGAACTGGGGCGAACCCGACATGACACCGGCTGAGCGGGTCTTTGCCAGCAACACCTTTGAAATCCGTGCTTTTGAGACAGGCAATCCAGGATCACCCGCAAATGCAATTCCGCCGTCAGCTGTCGTTTTCGGGCATCTGCGCTATGTGGTTGGCACAGATCCCGATCAACTGATGCCGATGCTAAGAGCGCATCTCGACAAGCATGGATTCAATGCCATCGACATCATCGGCGACCGCTCCCCCATGTATGCCACAAGGCTTGATCCAAACCATCCATGGGCGAAATGGGTCGTTGCATCGCTGGCCAAAACACATGGCGAAGAGATTGCTGTGATCCCGAACCTTGGTGGCTCACTGCCAAATGATGTGTTTGCCGATGATTTGGGACTGCCGACAATCTGGGTGCCGCATTCCTATGCCGGGTGTTCGCAGCACGCTCCGAACGAACATATTCTTGAAGGCACGACAAGAAGTGCATTACGTTTGATGACAGGGTTGTGGTGGGACCTTGGCGTCGGCGAAACACCAGATGGCTGAGACGAAAATCACCTGGCTCGCACACCGCCGAACCTGAAAATCGCCCGATAGTCGAAGTCATGTTCTGGGAAGGATGCATGTAACCATGAAAGATTTATGTGATCTAACAGCTAGCGAACTTCGCCACATGATTGGCCGCAAGGACATCTCGCCAGTTGAACTTGTTGATTCCTGTATCGACCGGATCGAAGCCGCCGATGGACAGTTGAATGCCATGGTGACGAAGAGTTATGACCGGGCCAAAGCCGAAGCACGCGATGCGGAAAAGGCAGTTCTGAATGGCGAGGAACTTGGTCTGTTGCACGGCATTCCGGTTGGCATCAAGGATCTTGAGGCGACAGCTGACATCCGCACGACATCTGGCTCAACCCTATACGATGAGAATGTGCCGGTTAAGGATCAGGGCTCTGTGGCGAATATTCGCGCTGCTGGCGGCATAATCCTCGGGAAGACCAACACTCCCGAATTCGGGGCCGGCGCCAACACGCGCAATCTCGTTTTTGGGGCAACCGGCAACCCGTTTGATCCGATGAAGACTTGCGGCGGATCATCTGGCGGATCGGCGGTGGCGCTGGCCACCGGCATGGTGCCACTTGCCAGTGGATCGGATTATGGTGGCAGCCTGCGGACCCCAGCCAGCTTTTGCGGTGTTGTTGGCATACGCCCAAGCCCCGGGGTGGTGGCGGCCGAAGGCCGCCCTGTCGGCCTCTTGCCTTTTTCGGTTCTGGGACCGATGGGGCGCACCGTGAATGATGCCTATCTACTGCTGCAGGCGCAGGCCGGACCAAATCCGCATGATCCCTTTTCCACAGCAGCTGTTAAAGGATTGCAGACACCACTTGGAGATGCCGATCTCGGCAGCATCCGGGCAATGGTCACTGCGGATCTCGGCAGTGCCACAATGTCAAACGCCTACCGCAGCATTTTTGCAGAGCGCTGCGACCTGTTCCGGCATCATTTTGCAACGGCCATTGACGCAAACCCCGACTTTACTGACGGTGACAATTGTTTCGAGGTGTTGCGGGGAGTCAATTTTGTCGCCGCCCACGGCGCTCGCGTCCGTGATCATCGCGACAGTCTGAGCCCGAATGTCGTTGATAATGTCGATCGTGGACTGAAATATAGTCTGGCCGATGTGGCCGAGGCGCACCTGCAGCAATCGCGGATCGCAAGGTCCTGGCTTGATCTTTTCAAAGATATCGATGTGGTGATCTGCCCGGCAGCGTCGTCAACACCATTCCCGCATGATCAATGGTCGATAAGTGAAATCGACGGCAGGACGATGGAAACCTATATGCGTTGGCTTGCCATAACCTATCTCCCAACGATGGCACTTGCTTGCGGCGTGGTCATTCCCTGTGGCGTGGATCATGCCGGTATGCCGTTCGGCATCCAAATTCTGGGGGCGCCTGGTAATGACCGGTTGGTGGTTGAGGTTGCAAGGGCACTGGAAGAGGTTCTTGCTGGCCATGACGCAACAAAACGGCCATTGCCCGATCTCGACAGATTAAAAGGCTGATCACCCGGCTTTCGCCACTCCGGGGTCACTATAAAGATGGCATTCGACATAGGCATCGCCGTTGGTCATGCCGCTTGGGGCCGTTTGCGCGCACTGTGGCATGGCATTGGCACACCGTGGATGAAAGGCGCATCCCGTCGGTGGATCAATCGGGTTGGGGTAGCTGGCGCCAAGCTGGGTATTTGGCAGGCCAAGGCGCGGGTCGGGTGTCAAAACCGAGTCAAGCAGAGCCTGCGTATAAGGATGTTGCGGATTTCGAAACAGGGTGGTGGTTTCCGCCTGCTCGACAATACGGCCCAGATACATCACCGCGACCCTGCTGGCGATATGTTCCACCACCGCCAGATTGTGGCTGATGATGATGTAAGTGAGATTAAGTTCCGTTCGCAGTTCATTCAACAAGTTCAGAATTTGCGATTGTACCGACACATCAAGTGCCGACGTTGGCTCGTCGCATACCACAATCTGAGGCCTGTTGACCAATGCGCGGGCAATGGCGACACGCTGGCGTTGTCCGCCGGACAGCTGGTTCGGATAGGCACCTAGCAGACGTGGCGGCAGGCCCACCAGCTCCATCGTTTCCTCAACCCGCCGAATGATTGTCTGCTGGTCTTCCACACCCTGCACCTGCATCGGCAGACCAATGATGCTGCCAATGCTTTTGCGCGGGTTGAGCGACGAGTAAGGGTCCTGAAAAATTGGCTGAATCATTCGTGCCAATTCAAGACGTGGCACACTGCCGATCGGTGCGCCGCATAGCGATATTGAACCGCTTGTCTGCGGCAACAGTCCAAGCAGGATTTTCGCCAGGGTTGTCTTGCCACAACCGGATTCGCCAACCAGTGCCAAGACCTCGCCACGGGTGACGGTCAGATCTACCCCGTTCACCGCCTTTAATCGCTGTTTGCCACGAAACATGCCACGCGAAATGGAAAAATCGCGGGTCACGGCGCTGGCATTGATCATCACATCCGCCATCATGCCACCTTTGCCATAGCCTGCGGGTCGATCACACAGCGATAAGCCTGCGTCTTACCTGATTCATCACGAAGGGCGACATCATCCTCACGACAGGCGTCTGTTGCCAGATCGCATCTGTCTGCAAACCGGCACCCCGTAAATTGCCCGATCAGCGAAGGCACCATGCCAGGAATCGATCCAAGCGGCTCGCCAGGTTTCGTTTTCCCCGGAACAGGGATGCAGCGCATCAGGCCACGCGTGTAGGGGTGCATCGGGTTCTCAAAAATCTGTTCCACCGTCCCCTGCTCGACAATCTGGCCAGCATACATCACCGCGACACGTGTCGCGATACGGGCCACAACGCCAAGATCATGTGTGATCAGCACAAGCCCCATGTCATATTCAGCCTGCAATTCCTGCAACAGCAACAGGATCTGGGCCTGTATCGTCACATCTAGCGCGGTGGTTGGCTCGTCAGCGATGATCAATTCCGGTTCGCACAGCAATGTCATCGCAATCATCACACGCTGCCTGAGACCGCCTGACAGCTGGTGCGGATATTGATTCAGGCGCTGGTCAGCGGCAGTTATCCCCACCTTCTCCAACGTCTTTTTGGCAAGAATTTTGGCATCCGATTTTGATATGTCGCGATGCCGGCGCAATGTCTCCATCATTTGATTGCCGATGGTGAAGGCCGGATTCAGGCTCGTCATGGGTTCCTGAAAGATCATTCCCATCCGGTTGCCACGAACATTCGACATTTGCTTTTCCGAATAGTCCAGAATGCTGGCCCCATTCAGGTCAAGCTGCGCAATGGTACGGATTGCCTTTTTGGGAAGAAGGTCCATCAAAGCAAGCGAAGTGAGAGACTTGCCGCACCCGGATTCGCCAACGATGCACAATGTCTCACCGCGATCGACATGCAGAGTTAGATCATCAACTGCATGCAAAACGCCATCAGCCAGCGGAATATCAACGGAAAGATTTTGAACGCTCAGAACACGATTGCTCATCTAAACCTCCTAGTTCCGGTTCTCTGGCGCGGTGATGTCACGAACCCCGTCACCCATCAGATTGATTGCCAGAACCAACAGGAATAGCGCGACGCCCGGTATCGTGATCAGCCACGGCTCAAACAGCATCATATCCTTGCCTTCCGAAACCATGAGGCCCCAGGAAGGCAGCGGCGGCTGCACGCCTAGACCAAGGAAAGACAGGGCAGCTTCCAGAATGATCGCATGGGCAATTTCAATGGTCGCAATGACAATCAGATTGTTGACGACATTTGGCATGACCTCGGCTATCAGGACGCGCGATGTGGAACATCCTACCGCCTGCGCCGCGGCCACATAGTCCATTGAGCGAATCTGCAAGGTAGAGGATCGCATCACAACGGCGAATCGATCCCATAACAACAGGCCAAGCACCGTGATGACCACCTGCAGTGACCCGCCGACGATCGCCACAACCGCCAGCGCGACAAGCACCACCGGCATCGACAATCTGACCGTGATCATGAATGTCACAATCATATCCACGCGGCCGCCGAAATAGCCGGCCAGGACACCCATGATTGTCCCGATAATTCCAGATATAAGTGCCGCGCCGATGCCGATGAGAAGAGAGATTCTGGCACCGTAGATCAGCCGAGAGAAGTAATCCCGGCCCAGATGATCCGTGCCCAGAATGTGATCCCAGTTTCCGCGGCTATCCCATACGGGCGGGATCAACCGTTTCAGCAAATCCTGCTGGTAGGGATCATGCGGTGCCAGCAGAGGGGCAAGCAGCGCAACAAGGATAACCAGAGCCACGATCAACGATCCGATGATCATTCCCTGATGACCACGCACCCGCCTTTTCAGCAAGCCATAGGTTCTGGCCGAGGTGTTGCTTTGACTGTCTGTAGAGGCCATCAACTTATCCTGATGCGTGGGTCAAGCCATGCATTCAACAGGTCGGCGAAAAATGTAAGGACGATATAGAAGAGCGAAAACACAAGTATAAGCCCTTGAACAGTTGGCAAATCGTTGCGTGTAATCGACTCCCAGGCAAGGAAACCGGCACCGTGAAGGGCGAAAATGGTCTCAACGACGATTGACCCGCCAAGCATGAAGCCAAACTGGACAGCGGCCAGGCTGACAACGGGGATGATCGCGTTGCGAAGAGCATGCTTGAACAGCACCACCCATGGCCGGAGCCCTTTGGCGCGGGCTGTTCTGATGTAGTCAGTGCTCAACACCTCGAGCATGCCCGTGCGGGTCAGCCGCATGATGGCGGGCGCCGCGTAATAGCCCAGAACAATGGTGGGCATGACAAAATGAAGCCAGGTATCCGATCCGGATGTTGGCAGGATCCGCAGATTGACTGACAAAAACACGATCAGCATCAGCGCAAACCAGAAGCTTGGCAGCGCCTGCCCCATGACAGACAGGAACAGGGCCAGCCGGTCGATCAGACTGTTTGGACGGATCGCAGCGGCGACGCCAAGCGGCACGGAAAGAACGATGGCAAAGGTGATGGCACAAACACCAAGCGTCATGGTCGTTGACAACCTCTCGCCAATCAACGCGCTTACATCCGTTCTGAAATAATAGCTTTTGCCAAGATCGCCACCCATCGCGCGCTGCAGCCAATCCAGATACTGGACAAGAATGGGGCGATCAAAACCATATAATTTTCTGATGGCTTCAATATCCGCGTCTGACGCGGTTTCACCCGCCATCGCAATGGCTGGATCACTTGATAAATACAGCAATCCAAAACTGATAAACGACACAGTAAGAGCCACCAGGAGAGCTAGGCCCATGCGCTTGATCGTGTAGTAAATCATGACTCAACAGCTCAGATTTTCAGACAAAAGAAGGCTGCGCGCCGTTCGGCGCGCAGCATGTTTTTACATCCACTTTGCTGTGAAGAAACGCGGGATTTCATCCGGTGTTGGCGAGAAATCAACGTCTTTAGCGAACGCATACCAGGTGTTGTATGACCACAGAGGGAACATGAACACCTCGTCCGAAATCCTCGAAAGTGCAGCTTTGTAGGCGCCCTTGCGGACATCTGGGTCCACCGATGAGTCACCGATACCCAATTGCTTGATGACTTCGGGATCTTTCGAATAGTCATCCTTGCCACCGGACTGGAAATGGCTGGTGATGGCAGAAACATCATTGATCGAATATGATCCCCAGGTGCCGAAATTGAACGGCGATCCGCCATCCTGCACCTTGTCCCTGAACGCGGCATATTTCAGATATTCAAAATTCGTCGTGATGCCCACAGCGTTCAGATTGTTGATCATCGCCTCAGCAAAGTCACGGTTGCGATAGGCAAGGAAAGGCGTCTCAAAGCCATCCGGGTAACCTGCTTCCGCGAGAAGTTGTTTTGCCTTTTCCGGGTTGTAGTCATATTTCGGCACGTCATCGGTGCAGCCAAACTGCGACGGGAAACATAGCGAATGGACCACCATTGACTCGCCCTTGACCAGAGCATTCACGATGCCGTCCCTGTCAATGGCGTGAGCGATCGCCCGTCTGACCCGAACATCATTCATCGGGTTGTCACTGTGGCGGCCCATGGCATCAAAATTCAGATAGCCAATCCGCATGGTCGACGAATTCTTCACTGTGAATTGACCTTGCGCCTGAATACGCTCGGCCTGGTCCGGCTTTACTTTCCAGATCCAGTCAATGCCGCCAGAGAACAGCTCGGCAAGCTGCGTGTTGCTTTCGGCAATCGTACGGATCACGATGTTACCGATGCTTGCCTGGCCCTTGGGGCTGGATGCGTGATAGCCGTCATACTTCTTAAACTTGTAGCGTTTACCTGGCTCCACACTGGTCACGGCATAGGGGCCGGTGCCAACTGGCTTAAGCGCCATGCCTTCCGGGCCAACTTCCGCGTAATATTCGTTCGGGTACATGACAATCGGTCCGGAGAGAAACTCCAACGCGGCCGGGAATTCCTTTTTCAGATTCAGCCTGACCTTATACTCGCCAACCTTCTCGGCACTGTCCCACCAGTTCACATTTCGTGCCGGTTTCGCGCCATTATTCGGGTCTGAGACATAGGTGAGTGTGTAAACGACATCATCCGCGTCGAATTTCTCACCATTATGGAACTTCACACCCTCACGCAGGTCAAATTCAATGGTTTTTGAATCCACCCATTTGTATGAAGTGGCCAGATTCGGCAGATATTCATTGGTGGCCGGGTCACGATAAAGCAGAGCGTCCCAGACCATCCGCGAGATGACAATGCCTTCGCGGGCTGTGTTGTAATAGTTGTCGATCGATTCCAATTCTCTATCAATAGCGACATTGAGAGTGTCGTCGGACTTGCCAGCATGAGCGACACCGGAGATACCCACTGCCAATGCCATGCTGGTGATGGTCAACCAAAGTTTATTCTTCATGTTGTTTCTCCCTACAATGGAACGTCTTTGCGTTCTATTCATTACCGTAACCATAGCCGCAGCGTAACGCTATGAAATATCCATTACCTTAAGCACGGTTTTTTGCAGCGTAATGATGCAAAAACCGTACAGGTGCGTTTGGACCTTGCCAAGACCCCGCAACGTCAAGACCCTGCAACGGCTTCAGCCAGCCAGATGCTTCAGGCAATGAGGGTCGGCACTCTTTTCAGAACTTGAAAAGCTGTTACGCTAGGCATCAAGTCTTAACTTCAAGCAGCTCAATGACACATCGAGTGTGTGAAAAGGTACCCATTGGAATTTACCAGGAGTTTTTTGGAGAATAGAGACAAGGCATTTCAGTCGGCCTTCTGGATGCTGATATCGTGCGTTGCTTTGTCGTGTCTGGCGGCCATGGGCAGATTGTTGGGAAGTTACGACGTCAATGCATTTCAAACCGTTTTCTGCCGCCTGTTCTTTGCCTTCATAATATTGTTGCCTTTGGCGCTGCACGCCGGCATCGGCGCCATCGCAACAACCCAGATCAGGATTTATGTCCTGCGATCCATATCAGGGATCATAGCGATGTGGATGTGGTTTTATGCTGTCACCCTCATACCCATCGGAGAGCAGACCGCGTTCAGTTTTCTGGCACCGTTATTCACCACGATAGGCGCTGCGTTGTTTCTGGGAGAGGTCGTTCGTTTGCGGCGGTGGATTGCCATATTGATCGGGTTCATTGGTGCACTGATCATCATAAGACCGGGAATTATTGAGCTAAGCCTTGGCCATGTCGTTGCCATTGCCACCGCGCTGGCCTTTGGATGCTCCATGCTGATCCTCAAGCATCTGACCCGCAAAGACGATCCGCTTATCATCGTCTTCATATCGCATCTGATTATGATGCCTCTGGCCCTTCTGCCGGCGCTTTATGTGTGGGAATGGCCACAATTCGAAGTGTGGATGATCTTGATTGCGACTGGTCCGGTGGCCGTCGTCGGGCATGTCACCCTGACCAAGGCCTACAAGCTGGCCGATGCATCCTTTGTGGCTGGTGTCGATTATGCTCGTCTGCCATTCGCCGTGCTATTCGGATGGATATTATTCGGTGAGCTGTCAGACATTTGGACATGGATAGGCGCCAGCGTTATTTTCGGATCATCATTCTATGTGATCCGACGTGAAATGAATGAAATGAAAGAGACAGCAAAAGATCCATTGTTTGTTGAAAAGGGCTAATCGGATGGATGAATCGATTGTTGAATGGCTGGACCAGCAACAGGCCAACATGTTGGCGCTGCTGAAGGACCTTGTTGATATTGACAGCAACAGTTTTGACAAGGCCGGTGTTGACCGCGTTGGTTCGCGGTTGGTGGCATTCTTTGATGAACATGAAATCCCGCATGAGACCATACCGCTGGAATTTCACGGCGATGCAATTCGTGCCGTTGTGTCCGGTGGAGACGGCAATCAACCAATCCTGCTTTGCGGCCATCGCGACACGGTGTTTCCAACAGGCGAAGTGCAGAAACGCCCCTTTTCGACCGCCGACGGCAAAGCCTTTGGACCGGGCGTGGCAGATATGAAACCGGGTTTGGTGATCAACGCCTTTATCCTCGCCGCCTTCCATAAATTTGGGGGGCATCCAAACCCTATTGTTGGATTATTCACCGGGGATGAGGAAATCGGATCGCCAGCGTCAAAGGATGTGATCACCGCCGAAGCGGAAAAAGCGCGGCTTGCATTCAACAGCGAGCCAAGTCGTCCCAGCGGCAATATCGTCACCCGCCGCAAAGGCGG
>CENJ01057684.1_pt1 | contig 10786 bp, 9 predicted proteins | sample 356161 | NCBI WGS metagenome assembly CENJ01 (sample SAMEA2619531, study PRJEB7988) | marine metagenome | biome: marine biome (ENVO:00000447); feature: surface water layer (ENVO:00002042); material: "saline water (ENVO:00002010), including plankton (ENVO:xxxxxxxx)" | depth 5 m
TTTTGAAATGATTCTCTTGTGTTTTTCACCTTAATGTATCCATAATTGGTGGATGGAAATTTTGGATTTATTCCAAAAGTTACTAGTCGATCACTTTTAGAAACAGTAAATGCATGTTCTACATTTTTATAAAATTCATTTAATTTTTCAATATAATGGTCACTTGGTAGCACGATTACCTTCGACTTTTTGTTTATTTGGCTAATTTTTAAACAGGCATATAAAATTGAAGGGGCAGTATTTCGCTTTACTTGTTCACAGATCAAATTTTTCGAGTTTATTTCAGGAATTTGTTTTAATACCAATTCTTTATATTTTTCATTCGTTGAAATAAAAATATTTTCAATCTGGATAATTTTTTGAATTCTAATAAATGTCTCTTGGATAAGTGTTTTTCCTGATCCTGTCAAATCAATAAATTGTTTCGGAAGAGATTCTTTGCTTGCAGGCCAAAAACGTGAACCCAAACCGCCAGCCAAAACAAGAGCATAAAAATTTTTATCTTTTTTCATTATTGTAGTCTAATACCAGAGTGTTTGGTTGAAAGAGATATAGTTTTCCATTAGAAACTTTTTCGCAAACATACCTCTTTCTTTTTTTACTAATCTTCTTGAAGATGTCTTTTTTTTTATACAAAAAAAATTGTCCCATTTCTAATTTGTCTATATAAAAGTAATCACTTGAAGTATCAAATTTACTTAGGGACATTGATAGTTCTAGGTCTAAATCTGTACTTGATTTTGGATTTTTTAGATATACTCTAAAAGCATCAAGTATGGACAAGGGGAAAATTGACTCTAAGAGGAAAGGTTTGGATATTTCTTTAAATATTTTTTTCCATTCAATACCATGAGGACTAACTTTATTTCCGAATGCTTCAAAAACTAATTGGTGTGAAACTTCATGAAGCAGAGTAATTAAAAATCTAAATTTGTTTGAATCCTTATTCAAAGTAATTTTTTTAGACCCATTACTATATACTCTAAAGTCACCTCTTTTAGTTTTTCTCTCCGAAACCACAATTAAATTTAATTTATGTTCATTTATTAGATCTCCAATATCTTCTTTGGCATTGGATGGAAGAAAACTCATGAGAATCATAATACTCAGAATTTATTTAAAGTGAAAAAACTAGATTCACAAAAGTACTTTTATTGGGTTTTCAATAAAATCCTTCAAAGTCTGTAAAAATTTTGAACCAGATGCACCATCTATTGTTCTGTGATCACAGGCCAAAGTTAATTTCATCGTGTTTGAGACAACAATCTTATTTTTTTTAACAACTGGTTTTTGAATAATACTGCCAACAGATAAAATAGCAGAGTTGGGTTGATTTATAATTGAAGTGAAAGATTCGATACCAAACATTCCTAAATTAGAAATGGTAAATGTGCTCCCCTCAATTTCATCTTGTAATAATTTTTTTTCTTGAGCTCTATTTGCAAAATCCTTAACTTTTAGACCAATTTCATTTAAATTTAAGTTGTCGGCAAATTTTAAAACAGGAACAACTAATCCATCTTCTACGGCAACCGCTACCCCAACATGTACATGTTTATGATGAGTTATTTCATTTTGACTCCATTGACTATTAACTACAGGATGCATACTTAAAGAAAGTGCAGTAGCTTTAATTATTAAATCATTGAAAGAAATTTTTGTTTCAGGCTGCGAGTTGTATTGCTCTCGAAATGAAATGAGATTATCGACATTATATTCGACATTTAAGTAATAATGAGGAGCAGAAAATTTTGAATCTGATAATCTTTTGGCAATTGTTTTTCTAATTTGAGAGTTTTGTATTTGAATACTAGATTCTTTTTCTAATTTTTTAGTAGAATTCGTAGAAGGCATAAAATTTTCGATGTCTCTTTTAATAATTCTTCCTCCATCGCCTGTACCAACTAAATTATTTAGCATGATTCCCTTTTCAGATGCCATTTTCTTTGCCAAGGGAGATGCAAAGATTCTATTAGCCTGAGATTTAACTAATTCATTTTTAGAGATATATTTAGTATTATCAACAATTACACTTTCACTATTTTGTAAGGAAATATTTTCCTCTTTTTGTTTTTCAAGCTTAGTTTCTTTTTCTTCAATAATATCTTTTTGACCAATAGACTTTATAGCTTTTTCAACATCGGTACTTTTGTCTCCAATTATAGCAAGAACTTCATCTACTGGTGCAGATTTTCCCTCTTCAACACCTATATGAAGTAAAGTCCCTTTATGAAAAGACTCAAACTCCATTGTTGCCTTGTCAGTTTCAATTTCCGCGATTATGTCTCCTTCTTTAACTTCATCACCAACTTTTTTGAGCCAGGTTGATACAGTTCCTTCTTCCATTGTGTCACTAAGGCGTGGCATTTTAATTATTTCAAAGTTATTTTGGGCCTTTCTTTCTGTGGATATATCTTTATTTTCAGTTTGCGATTTTTGTTCTAATTTTTCGCTTTCTGAATTTGTAATATTATTTTTTTGTTTAGAGACTTTTTTATCTAAATAAGATGAAATATCTTCATTTTTTTCTCCTATAATAGCCAACATAGAGTCCACTGGAACAGTTTTACCAGCCTCTACCCCAATATAGAGCAACTCACCTGAATGAAAAGACTCAAACTCCATTGTGGCTTTATCTGTTTCTATTTCTGCTAAAATATCGCCCTCATTAATTTGATCTCCCACCTTCTTAAGCCATGAGGAAACTGTACCTTCCTCCATAGTATCACTTAGCCTGGGCATGTTAATAATTTCAGCCATATTTTATTTTAATTTATGATTTAAAAAAGGATAATTTGGCTCTTCGTAAACGGCGTCATACATAACCGAAATATCTGGATATGGTGATTCTTCAGCAAACTTTTCGCACTCCAAAATTTGGGATTTTACTCTTTGCTCAATGTTAGAGATTTCATTATCATTTAGGTATTTTTTCTCTATAATAATTTTTTTTACCTGAGTGATTGGATCTATTTTTTTATATTCCTCGACTTCTGATTTTGTTCTATATTTTTGGGCATCAGACATTGAATGACCTCTGTATCTGTATGTTTTCATTTCTATAAAAGAGGGACCTTCCCCCTTTCGAGCAAATGAAATCGCCTTATCAAGAGATTTTGCCACGGTAACCGGGTTCATCCCATCTACTGGTTCACAAGGCATATTATAACCTAATCCTAATTTCCAAATTTCTTCATGGCTTGCTGTTCTGGCAACAGAAGTTCCCATTGCATATCCATTGTTTTCAACAATAAAAACAACAGGTAATTTCCATAAAGTTGCTAAATTCAAGGTCTCATGAAGTGATCCCTGTCTGACGGCGCCATCACCCATAAAACATAGAGTTACGCAGTCTCTGTTATGATATTTATCTCCAAACGCCATGCCTGCTCCAAGAGGTATTTGACCGCCCACTATTCCATGGCCTCCGTGGAATCGAAACTCTTTTGAAAAAATATGCATGGAGCCTCCTAAACCTGATGAAGTTCCACTTGCCTTTCCGTAAAGCTCGGCCATAACTCGTTTTGGATCTACACCCATTCCAATTGGCTGAACATGGTTTCGATAAGCTGTTATAATTCTGTCCTTACCAATTTGCATGGCATGAAGTGCACCGGCCAAAATTGCTTCTTGACCGTTATAAAGATGAAGAAAGCCTCTTACTTTTTGCTGAATATAAACAGCTGCTAATTTGTCTTCAAACTTTCTCCAAAAAAGCATGTTTTCAAACCAACTTACGTAGGTGTCTTTTGTTATTTTTTTCATATAATTAAAAAAAATTATCGATTAAACGAGACCACAAAAATACCACTTTTTAGTCAAAAATAATCAATTGTAAAAATCAATTAATCATTATTGATTTCTACATTATTTTCTTCAATTTCTGTATTTTGGTTACTCAAAGGTAATGTAATAGAAAAACGCAAAGTGTTTTCTAAGGGATTTCTAATTTTTGATGTTGAGAATAAATATGAAATATCAATACTAGCAAAATCGATATCAAAACCGGCCCCTAGGGTTAAAAATCTCCTTGAACCCTTTTCTAAACTTTCATTAAAATATCCTGTCCTTAAGGCGAGGGATTTTTGAAATACATATTCTAATCCGAATGCCCATGTTACTTCCTTCAACTCCTCACTAAAGCCGCCTGGAGCATCCGAGAAGGATTTAAAAATACCTTTAATAAAACTCATATCAGGCTGCTGATAACCTATAAAGACTCCGTCTTTATAGGTTGCTACAGGCGATGGAACAAGAAGTTTATTAAGTTCTAAATTGAAACTTAAAACACTTACTTCATCCATAATTAAGTCTAAACTAGATCCTATTTTTATGTTTGTTGGAATAAAGTTTTTTTGGCCACCTTCATCGTATTTTAATCTGGGTCCAATATTTGATATATTAAATCCATGTCGAAATCTCGCAACTCTTTTCTTAAATTTGAAGGTTTTTCCGTTATAAAAACCAGAAATATCAATTCCAATAGAACTAGCAGGGGTTGGATCTGCGTCACTTGAAAGTTTTAAATCTGATCTTATATATCTAGCTGCAACTGCCATTGAAAAAGATTGATTTAGTTTTAGACCATAGGATGCATCTAATGTTAATTCGTTAGGTCTTTCGATTCCCTGTTGAACAATGGTGTTTCCAATTAAATCGTTAAATTGAATATCTCCCAAACTAAAATATTTTAAACTAAAACCCCAAGCGCTTCTATCATTCTTCTTCAGAGAATATGTAATATTTGCTAAAAAAATATCATTAACTAGTTTACTTAAATAAGGAGTATAACTTAACCCAATTTTTTTTTCTTTTTCTGCAAAAACATATTTAGATGGATTCCATTGTTGAGAAAAAACATCTGGAGAGGTTGCCACTCCTAATTCGCCCATACCTGCAGACCTAGCATCTGGTGAAATAAGCAAAAAAGGAACTCCAGTAGTAATTACTCTACTATTATTTTGGGAATAAAGGCTAATTTTTATTAGGAAGAAAATAAAAATTAAAAAAAAATTTCTAAAATAGGACAATTGCTTTCGTTTCGTATATAACGCCATATAATGGAATTTCTTATACTAATCATAAATACATTAGCATTTTTAGTAATAATATTTGCAATATTTTTTCGTTATAAATTGCAAAAGGAAAAAAAACTTAAATAATTTTGCATGAATAAGTTGTATATTGCAGAAGATTTGAATTTCAGAATGAAAAAATTATCTAAACTATTAGAAGTTCGATTTCTATTTCTAATTATTTCCCTTCTTATTATTTCATGTGGTAAAAACAACGCCTCTAGGGCTACTGGCTGGGACATTAATTCCAAAAAAGGTGGTTTTCAGTATAATATTGATTATGAAGATCAAGAAACAGGACCTGGACTAGTGTTTATTGAAGGTGGAACGTTTACTAAAGGTCAAGTTCAAGATGACGTTATGCATGATTGGAATAATACCCCCACAAGACAGCATGTTATGTCATTCTATATTGACGAAACTGAAGTAACTAATATTATGTATTTGGAATATCTAGATTGGTTAAAAATTGTTTTCCCTCAAGATAACCCTGATTACAAACAAATATATGAAGGTGCCCTACCAGACACTTTAGTTTGGAGAAACCAACTTGGATACGTAGAAGAGTTAACTACTAATTATCTTAGACACCCCGCTTATGCAGAATACCCAGTTGTAGGAGTAAACTGGTTACAGGCGGTTCAATTTGCTGAGTGGAGAACTGATAGAGTAAATGAATTTCTTTTAGAAAGAGAAGCTTATATCGAAAAAGATGTTCGGTATGGTATCAATCAAGTTGAAGGCGGACAAGTAGATGCTAACAGCACATTCAACACAAGAGCATACCAAAAGAATCCGTCTGCTTCCTATGGTGGAAAAATTGACAGTATTGCAGGAAAAAAGGGAAAAATAAAGGATACTATTAGTGTCTATGCAGGAATAGATAAAGGTTTACTCCTACCTTCGTATAGACTACCAACAGAGACAGAATGGGAATACGCTGCTTTGGCGTTGGTTGGAGATAGAGCGTATAATGCTTATCGAGGGAAAAAAAAATATCCTTGGAGTGGTGAATATACTAGGTCTAGTGATAGAAGAACTGAGGGTGATCAACTTGCAAATTTTAAACTAGGTGAAGGAGATTATGGCGGAATTGCCGGTTGGTCAGATGACGGCGCTGATATTACAATTCAAGTAAAAGCGTATCCACCAAATGATTTTGGTGTGTACGATATGGCAGGAAATGTCGCTGAATGGGTTTCAGATGTTTACAGACCCATTGTTGATGACGAGGCAAATGACTTTAATTATTATAGAGGCAATGTTTATTTAAAAGAAATTATTGGTCCTGACGGAAAAGCTGAAATAATTCAACCTGATCAATTAGTTTACGACACGCTTCCCAATGGAAAAGTTCTTCTAAAAAGAATACCTGGTCAACTAAAACAGGTTCCAATTGATGAAGAAGAAACTTTTTTGAGACAAAATTTTACAGAAAGTGATAATAGGAATTTTAGGGACGGTGACATTGAATCAACTCGTCAGTTTGCCGGTCAATTAGGCTCAGACGACGAAGGTGGTGATGGAAGACCAGAATCAACTAAAATGTATGATGCACCAACTCACCCAAAAGTAGCAAAAGATCAAGATGGCAATATTATTAGATCAAAAGATAGATCAACTAAAAGAACTTCACTGATAACTGATGAAGTGAGAGTTTACAAAGGCGGATCATGGAAAGATCGTGCATACTGGCTTGACCCCGCTCAAAGAAGATACCTGCCCCAATATATAGCAACTGACTATATCGGATTTAGGTGTGCAATGACTAGACTTGGGTCTAAAAGCAAAAAAAAGAAATCCGCTCGACATAAAAGAAGAGGTTAATTTAAATTTTAAACCGTTTTTACATCATGAAAATAGATGACCTTCATTCTCTATTTTCGAAAAGTTCAGGAATATCGACCGATACTAGAACAATTAAAAAAAACGATATATTTTTTTGCTTAAAGGGGGAAAAGTTTGATGGAAATTTATTTATTGATCAAGCATTTCACTTGGGGGCATCGTTTGTAATATATGATGATGAGAAACTTGATTATAAATCAGAAAAGGCTATCAAAGTAAAAAATGTATTAAAAACTTTACAAGCGTTAGCTAAATATCACAGATCAAAATTTAATATCCCGGTTATTGGCTTAACCGGTTCAAATGGAAAAACAACATCAAAAGAGCTAATCAATAGCGTTCTTTCACAAAAATTTAATGTTACATTCACCTCAAATAATTTCAACAATCACATTGGTGTTCCTTTAACTATTTTAAAAATAAATAGAAAAACAGATTTAGCGATAATCGAAATGGGTGCAAATCACTTAGGTGAAATCGATCTATTATGCAATATAGCAGATCCTAATATTGGTTATATAACTAATTTTGGAAAAGCCCACCTTGAGGGTTTTGGTGGGATAGAGGGCGTTATAAAAGGCAAAAGTGAATTATATGAGTATATAAGAGAAAGCAAAGGGGTTATATTAATCAATAACGATGACAGAATTCAAAGAGAAAAATCAAGAGGAATTAACACTTTTTCATTTGGTAAGTCGAAAAAATCTGATTATTCAATTTATAATACCTCATCCAATAATAGCTTTTGTGAGGCAAGCCTGAATGACAAAAAAATTACATCAAATCTATATGGAGAATACAACTTTGAGAATATCAACGCATCTATAGCTATGGGTATTCATTTTGGCCTAAGTTTTGAACAAATTGAAAATGGAATTAAGAATTATATCCCGAAAAATAATCGTTCAGAAATGATAAAAACAAAAAAAAATTTACTTTTTGTTGATTCATACAACGCTAATCCGAGCAGCATGAAATTATCAATCCAGTCCTTTATGAAATTTAAGGAAGTAAAAAAAACCTTAATCCTTGGAGATATGCATGAAATTGGAAAAACTTACTTAATTGAACATGAAAGAATACTAAATTCTGTTAAAAATAATAAGGACTTGAAAATTTTTCTTGTAGGAAAAATATTTAATCAACTCAAATTTAACTCTGGAAGAATACATTTTTTTAATGAAACAAATGAACTAATTGAATATTTTAAAAAAAATCTAATTACAGGTCATACAATTTTACTTAAGGGGTCAAGAAAAATTAATTTGGAAAAGGTCATTCCCATACTTTAACTAAAGTATAAATTCATAAATAATTACTGCAGTTAAAATTCCTTCTAAATAAGCAATAATTGCCATATCATATGTACTCAAGTTAAATTTGTCCATAACCATTTTCATTATTTTCTTGTGCCATTTTAACATTTTATACTTAAAAAAATTCTATTTAACTTTTTAAAGTTAATTAATTAGGAGTAATAAGTCGGAGTGTTTTTTTAACCGATTTAATTTTATAAATACCATCATTTACATTCAAATTCTCACCATCTATTTGAATATTTTTAATAGGCTTCTGTGGAGTTATATTTAAATTTTCAATTTTTTTATAAATATTCTTGCTAGGATAAAAATTTAAACCAAGAACTATTTTGAATACGTTTATGATGTTTTTAAAATAAGATATATTTTCAACAATAAACATATCTAATAAACCATCATCAGTTTTTGCTTTTGGAGTGACTGTGAAATTATAGCCTTGTTGATTTGTATTTGACACAACTAAAATTAACGGATTACTAATGATTCTTTCACCCTCAAATCATTATATCATTAAATAAATTATAATCTTAATTAAATATTATTTAAGAATGAACCCAAGGAATCTTTAAATTCAATACCCTCTAATGATCGATTTTTTGATAATTTTTTATTGGCTGACAAACCCCAAAGAATAATTTCTTTATAGAAGGAAAAATCAATCAAATTAATGTCTGAGCAATACTTTTCGATTAATTTATTTAGGGGTTCTATCGATTCGAGAGTGTCTTTATACTCCTTATCTGTAAAATCATCTCCTAAAAAAATATCGTTTTTACTAAACCAGAATAAAATTTCGTCATATGGAGTAGATTCTTCCTTTTTTTTTAACTTTTTAATTTCTGGGAAAACATCATTAAAAGTCTTTAAAATAGAATTATTTATTAAAGTGAAAGATATTTGATCTGCACCCTCTAATTCTCCCTCATAAACTAATTCTATCTTGCCATTAATTGACGAAATTGTTCCTAAAAAGTCAGTGAGTCTAACTGAGGTTGATTTTTCTCCATTAATAATTAATCTTCTTCTGGCAGTACTTATTAAATTTTCATATGCTGAAATACTTAGCCTAGCGCTAACTCCACTCTTTAAATCAACAAATTCACTTTTTTTTGCTTCGAAACCAATTTGTTCAACTAAATCCTTAGCTATTTCAGGTACATATATTTTTTCTAGGGAATCTTCTTTTATGTTGGACTCCTGCTGCGTTATCCTCTTTGCTATTTTTATGTTGAGTGGATAGTGGGTGAGAATCTGGGATCCAATTCTATCTTTTAAAGGTGTTACTATACTTCCCCTATTAGTATAATCCTCTGGATTAGCAGTAAAAATAAACTGAATATCAATGGGTAATCTGATTTTAAATCCCCTGATCTGTATTTCTTTTTCTTCTAAAATGGAAAAAAGTGAAACTTGAATTCTAGCTTGAAGATCTGGTAATTCGTTAAGAACAAAAATTGATCTATGAGCCCTTGGAATCATACCAAAATGAATAGACCTTTCATCAGAATATGACAGCTTCAAATTTGCTGCCTTTATGGGGTCAATGTCTCCAATTAAGTCAGATACAGTTACATCAGGGGTTGCAAGTTTTTCGAAAAATCTTTCACTTCTATGAATCCAATCAATAGGGGTATCATTCCCTTTTTCACTTATAATTTGTTTACCTTCATAAGAGATAGGGTTTAAAGGATCTTCATTAATTTCACTCCTTTTTATTATCGGTACCCATTCATCAAGCAAAAAAATCAATTGACGAGCTAATTTGGTTTTTGCCTGGCCTCTAAGACCAAGAAGATTAATATTGTGTCCAGATAGTATCGCTCTTTCTAAATCTGGGATTACTGTATTTTCATATCCATGTATAAACTCAAAAGTTGGAGTCCCAGACTTTAATTTATTTTCTAAATTCCTAGCAAGCTCTTTTTTAACAGATTCAGGTTTATAATCTGTTTTTTTTAATTCCGATAACTTTTTTATTGAAGGCTTATTCATTTATATTCTTTTTTTTCTGTTAGTTTCATAATCTTCAAAAATCATTCCGCCAAGATTATCAAGGCCAGCATAAAGTGCTTTACCTCCGTTAATTTTAGTGAATTCTTTTACAAAGTGTTGTAGATATTGGTCTTGAGCAATCATAAATGTAGTTATTGGAACTTTTAACCTATGAGCAATTTTAGCCATTACATAACACTTATTCACAATTTTTGGGTCAAGTCCAACACTATTTTTATAATATGAACCGTCTTTAAGGGAAAGACAGCTCGGCTTTCCGTCAGTTATCATTAAAATTTGTTTGTTATTGTTTTTTTTTCTTCTTAGAATTTCTAAGGCAAGTTCCAACCCGGCCACCGTATTTGTATGGTATGGACCTACTTTTAAATATGGAAGTTCTTTAATGGGTATTGGTCTAGCATCATTACCAAAAACTATTATGTCCAGAGTATCTTTTGGATACCTAGTTGTAATTAACTCTGAAAGGGCCATGGCAACATTTTTAGCAGGAGTAATTCTGTCCTCACCATATAATATCATGCTATGACTGAT
>CENJ01067495.1_pt1 | contig 10785 bp, 4 predicted proteins | sample 356161 | NCBI WGS metagenome assembly CENJ01 (sample SAMEA2619531, study PRJEB7988) | marine metagenome | biome: marine biome (ENVO:00000447); feature: surface water layer (ENVO:00002042); material: "saline water (ENVO:00002010), including plankton (ENVO:xxxxxxxx)" | depth 5 m
TGTCTCAAAATCGCTTCGTGTGCAAAAATTACTCCTGCAATAGGCGCTTGAAAACCAGCAGAAATAGCAGCAGCAACACCACAACCTATGAAAATATCGTTTGATAGACTTACCGAATGCAAATTGTATTTTCTGAACAAACTGCCGATTAATGCGCCCATGTGCACTATTGGTCCATACTGCCCCAGAGAGGCTCCAGCACTCAAAGAAGTAAAGGCGGCTAGAACAGTGCCAAATCCTTGGCGAATATCCATACTTTTATCTGGTCTGTGGGCGCAATAAATTGCATCTGCTGGTCCCTGCCACGGTGCGCTACCAATCATTTTTTTTATGAAAAAAACAAGAAAAAACCCAGCACCGAGCCAAGCAAATGGAAGTATGATTTCAGCATATTTCAGAGATGAAAATGTGAAGAGTAACTCTAAGCGTAACACTTCAAAAAATTTTATTCCGTTTACAAATAAGTTTGCAATTAAAGATACTACAGCTCCAATCGTTAATCCTATTAACGAAGAAAAAATCAAATACACGATTAATTTCAAGTTTATTGGCAAAACGAGTGAACGCCTTATGCAGAACAAATAAATGACTTGTTAAGTGTGGCACATTTTCGTTTTAGGCACAAAAATTGCTTAAATAGAGGAGTTTTTGGAGAGTATCATGGACCAAAAAAATGGCCGTTGATTATTTAAGTGCGCTAAACGTGGGCAGTGGTCTCAACGTAACTCAGATCGTTGATGCCATTGTTGAGGCTGAGCGAGTACCTCAAGAAACAATAATTCAGAAAAAAATTGATGAGAAAAGTGTTTCTGTATCAGCGCTGGGAACTGTCAAAAGCAACCTTTCCACTCTTGATACAAATTTACAAACATTAGAAGGGCTTAACGGTCTTGCGCTAAGTTCTTCATCTACAGCTGTGTTGATTGAAGAAACAGGTACTTTTTCGGTTCAACCTTTCGAGCATGAATTGAATATTTCACAAATAGCAAAAAGTCATACAGTATCTTTTGCAGGATTTACATCAGCCACAGCCACTTCAAGTACCGAAAGTATTCAAATTGAATTTGGCGAATGGAATTCTGCTAAAGACTCATTCACATTAAATGCAGAACGACCAACTCAAACCATTAACATCGGCACAGGTCCCAATACCATCACCGCTATAGCAGACGCTGTTAATGCAGCAAATGTCGGTGTTACTGCTAGCGTTATTAAACTAAGCGAGGGAAGTTATTCTCTATCGTTCATGGGACCTACCGGACTCGACAACCAAATGCGGATTACGTCAACGGGTAGTGCAGACAGAATTACAGATATCACTGCAACAACGGTTGAGGGTTTTGACATTACTATCCCAGCACCAACTCCAGGCATTTCCGGAACTGACTTGGAAAGGTTTGTTAATGAGCATACTGGAGGCACATTCAGTATTTCTGGAGATGCTGAATTTACTATAAATACTTCCACTGGAGAAATCACAAGCAGCGATATGATTGCTTTCACTGACGGAGCAAACAGAACTTTAACAAGGACTTATACCAGCGGCTCAAACACGATCAGCGAGACGGTCTTTATTACTGTCACGGAAGACACAGCTAAAACTGTGATTAGACAAGCTCGCTCCGAGCTAGACATACATAATCTGGAAGGTCTCACAATCAATGCCATTTCTGGTTCGCAATCTGGAGCAACGCGAGGAAGCCTAAGCGCAGAATTGGCAACATTTGTCTCTGAAACAAGGGCATTAAATGGATCAGATGGGACCTTTTCTCTGGGTGGAGCTGATTCTAGTGATTTTGTTCTTAATCCGAGCACCGGAGCTATTGTCTATTCAAACGCAGCAGAAATTACAACGGACAAAAATTTAACCCTAACCTACCAAGCAGCAAATGGAGACACGTTTACAGAGACCATTGTTATCGACCACGATATTACTCATGCATCAATTTATGAGTCAGAAATAAACGTAATAAAATCAGGCTCGAGCACGGTTGTTTATGATTTGGGAAATAATCTAAATTTTTCATCAGGACTGCAAGCAAAATTTAACAGCGCATCTAATCCAGTTTTTTCTCTCTCTGGAGCACCCGCTGGCATAACAGTCAATCACGTGGAAGAAATGTATAGGACATCAGGGGTTGATATTGGCTCCTCTCACTCCAGCAACGATGTTTACCAACTGGTAGTCGGCTCGACAACTCTGACAACAGCTGGCTCATCCTATTCATCGTTGAACGATGTTATTTCAGCTCTCCAACTTGATAGTGACTATGCGGGCGCAGCTTTTACAATATCCGACACGAATGGAGCAACTTCAGGTGGTGAAATAGAAATTACATACAAAACTGGAGGCCCACTCACAGACCAAACAATAAGTTTCACTAAAGTAGAGGAAACGGAGCGCTACAGGTCTTCAACGTCCATAAACATTGGAACAGATAACCAGCAAAATGATGTTTTCACACTAAATGTTGGCTCAACATCACTGTCTACTCCTGCTGCTCCCGCAGTTGGCGGGTACACCTCCCTAGACGATGTGATTACCGCACTTCAAGCAGATTCAAACTATGCTGGGGCACCCTTTACAATTGACCAAGGTGGTTCAGCCGCGACACCGAGGCTTCGCATTACTTACAAAGATCCTGGTGACCAAGGAAGTGTAAACATTTCGTTTGCTAAAACAGCCGGTGTTGCAGATGTTAATTTTAATAATGGCGGCTTTGACAATTCAGTAAAGTCCCCGCTAAGGGATGGGTACGGAAACCAGACTGGCTTTTCAAATGGTGGTTTTAACAACACACAACAAACCCCGGTTAGTGGATTTGAAGGCCGTTATGCACTTGAATTCGACTTTAGTGATTCCTCTCTGAACGTTACAGGAACGCAAATCGATTTTGATCTTGCGTTGAATGATGGGAGCACATTAGTCCACACTGAAAAAGTTTCTTTCACTATCACTGCTGGCGGGTCTGACGCCGTTAGTTTGAAAGCAGATAACGGACCTGTCGCGTATACCGTATCCACAGCAGAAATGAGTGTCACAAATAATACGACCACCGAACCAGATTACGAAAACACAGCAACGACCTCAGATATCTCCCTTTCGATTAACTATAATCCTCAGGTAAGAGATGCAGATACCCGACACTTTGCCATGGCAGGTCAAAATGCACTTTTCACCTTCAACGGTGTAGATATTATTCGCGAAGAAAATGAAGTTGAAGACCTGATATCAGGCGTAAAATTGACCCTCGTAGAGCCAACACCTTCAAGTATCACAATTAGCTCAACTTATGACAAAAACCAAGCTAAAACATACCTTGATACCTTTATCGCTGAGGTAAATACAGCTATTTCAAGCCTCACAACGGCAACTTTCCGTGGCACTCCTGGTGAAGATGATGAAGGACCATTAGCAAGTGATAACTTAGTCAAATCTTATTTAAGAGAATTGAAAAATTTAACGATTAAACCTCTTTCTGGATATGGTGATGAAGACGTTTACCTGTCCAATTTTGGTGTCATGACCGAAAGGGATGGCAGCCTTACCATAGACCAGACGAAATTTGAACAATACTTCGATGCCAATCCAGACGCATTTGCTGCAGTCATGGATAGCAGAGCTACTGCTAGTAGCAGTCTCGTGAAACCAGCTATCTCAGGCGATGACTGGGAGGCAGGCAAATACAGCTTTGATTTAACTTCAACCACTTCAGCTACCTTACAAAGACAGTTGCCGACCACTAGCGCTGAAGCGACTGCCACAGCCATGACACTTGAGAATCAACAATTCAAGATAAATACCGGCGGCGCTAAGGGGCTGGCTGTAACACTTCTTGGAGATGGCGAGGACGCAAATATCTATCTTGGAAAAAGCTTATTAGAAATTTTGCGTGAATTTATTGACCCAATTCTGGGAACTGGAAATGAAATTGATACACGCATTACAAATTATAATGGCGATTTAGCAGATTATCAGGAAGACCTTACTGCGCTCAATCAAAGAATAGAGAATACGAGGACCAGATATACAAAGCAGTTTACTGATATGGAGACTGCCGTTAATAGCTTTAATAAAACTAGAGAATTGTTAGACAATTTCCAGGAAGCCTGGAAAGCCTCACTAAGTAATTAAAAAACTTAGCACTACAGAAAGTCTAGTGGGCTTTCGTTTTGGCTTGCAACATCAGCTAGTATTTGTATGTCAGTCTGGGTGCTGAGAGACCACCCGTCAGGCGCTAACAGTGCCTTATCTGAACGATAAGCAAAAATATATGCTTTGAAGCGTTTAAAGGACGCTTGCGCAGAGTATTCCTTCTCTTTCGTTCCGGATGCAACATTTCCAAAAACCGGTTTAAGTTTGCGTTTCACTCCGTGAAACGAATACATGAGCCTAAAATAGGCAAAGCCTTGAAGGAGTGGTACTGCAAGTTCTCCTGCTTCCAAATCGCCAAGTAATCTTATTACTTCTTCTGCAAGAGTTGAAATTTCTTGGCTCGAGAGCTCCTCAAAATTCTCTGATAACCCACTGACGTATTTGCTCGCACCCATTTCTAAGGGCACGTCATTTTTCAAATACAAAGACGCGACTTCAGCAGAAACAATTTCGAAAATCCAATCTGGACAATACATGAAAACCTACAAATCTTGATAAACTATTGATTTTTCCAAATTTATAAAATGAAACTTTGCTGTATTTGTAAGCCAAAGAAGGCCTATCAAAAGGGGTTATTGCATTTCGAGCAAAAAATCAAAAAAAAATTAAACTATTTTCTTTCCTGTCGTTCTGTTTTTTGGTGGCCCACATCGGCCTTTACAACATTAATACAGAACTTGGAGAAAGAAATGACTGTTATTAATACAAACGTTGGCGCTTTGAATGCTCGTGTGGCAGCTCTGGGTGCTCAAAGTGGAATGGAAAAGGCTATGCAGCGCCTGTCATCTGGTATGAGAATTAACCAGGCAGCAGATGATGCAGCGGGTCTTGCTGTGGCCACTAAAATGGAAAGTCAGCTTCGCGGCATCAACATGGCTATCCGTAACTCTAACGATGGTATTTCACTTGTCCAGACAGCTGAGTCTGGTATGGGTGAAATTTCAAACATGGTTATCCGGATGCGTGAGCTTTCAGTGCAGATGGCTAACGGCATCTACAGTGACGGTGACCGTGCAAATGCTCAGTTGGAAGTTGAAGCACTTTTAGCTGAAATCGACAAAATTGCGGATAACACAAACTTTAACGGTGTTAAGGTACTTGATGGGTCCTACAGCTCAGAAATCCGCGCTGGTAACACAAATTCCGAAATTATTGGTATTGCTGTCGACAGAATGAACTCTGATGCGCTTGGTGGAACTGCAATCGCCACGTTAACTGATGCGGCCGTTGATACATCAAACACATTTGTTCACACCAGAGCACAGACCAACATAACAGCCGCCGAAGGCCAGGTTCAGATCAATAAGGATATTTTTAGCTCTGGCTTTACCGAATTTGTTCTTTCAAATGGCAGCGGAACTTACTCAATGGGTTCTGAAACAGACGCAGGATTATTCAATGTCAGCTCTGCTGGTATCGTGACTTTAAAATCTGGAGAGCTTGACTTTGATAATGCAAGAGATGCTAACTTTGACGGTTTATATGAGTTTTCTGTAACATATGCTAATTCAGCTGGTACAGATTCGGTCACTGAAGACATCAAACTCACAATTACTGATACAGCTACAAAAACCGCTTCAACAAACACAGCGACTACAACCCTGACAGTTGAAGAAGCTGAGAATGTGGAATTTGAATCCGTAGGTGCTTCTGGCGTTTTAAGTGATGCAATGAAAGAATTCTTCGCAGCTGATACTCAAAATGCAACCTCAGGTTTTGCACTTAGCGGAACAGATAACGCGTTGTTTTCAGTCAACTCCACCACAGGTAAGATCAATGTTACCACTGGTACATTTGATTTTGAAAACGCTGGAGATGGCGACAATGGCAACAACTACGTATTTACAGTTACATACACTAACTCATCCGGCAAAACATTTGCTGAAGCGGTTACAATAAATGTAACTAACAATGCGATTGCCGACGTTGCCATCACTCAAACAGACCAAGAGTTGGCAACTACGGGACGAAGTAGTTTGCAGGTTTCTGCTCAGGGTACAACTGACTTTATCTATGATGCTACTTTAGCAGCAAATCAGGATATGTTGTCGCAGGGCGCTAAAGACTTTATTGCACGTCACGCGGCAAACGCTTCCGCTCCGGCTGCAACAGAGTTGTTCTACGGCATGAACACTATCACCGATGTTACTGGTGGCAACCAGGCTGCTGGTAAATTGGTGTTAGCAGATGCTAACGCCATCGGAACAGCAGCGGCTTTCTCTGGCACAGCTCTTGATGATTTGAATGCAACAGCCGCCGGTGCTGGACGTCAGGCGCTTCACTACGGTGAGAACACAACTGGCGCATTGGCTACTGGTCAGTTCACCTTCACCCTGACACTTGGTTCTGAATCTTCAAGTGCGACAGCAGGTTATGAGTCCTTTGTTGAGACGATTACTGTTGATATTGTCCAAGCTGGTACTGCCGGTAATGATACCCACGTTCAGGGTGCAGGCAGAACAGAGCAATCTGGGGCCACAGCAACCATCACAGGTACCTCAGATGGTGAAGAAGTGATTTTCGATATGAGAAATCGTTCACTCTTTGCGGACCTGAATACCTATGTTGACAACAATCAGGGTGGTACATTCTCACTTGGAGATGGTACTGGTGGCACAACCAATCAGACAAACGCGGATGGTAGTACAGACGAATTTTCCTTGTCAGGTAATGTGTTGACCTTAGGAACAAGTCATCTGTCAACTTTCACTGCAACCAACAACCAAGCTGGTGCTTACACATCTGAGATCACCTACACAGATTTGGATGGAAACACATTCGTACAGAATATTACATTCAATTCTACTGCTGCAACAAATCCAAGCACCGCAACAGTGTCACTAGTATCTACCGACCAAACCAAGGACGGCGTTACACAGTCAACTGTGGTAACTGGCGGTAAATCAACTATTCAGGTTAATGAGACACAGCAGGCAACCATTAAGTCTACAGGTGCTAGCACCGTGCTAAGTGGTGAGCTGACAACTTTCATGAATAGTTATGCGAGTGGCTCATGGTCTCTATCAGGCACGGATGCGGCAAGCTTCGAAGTTGATAAAAATGGGGATATCAGTTCCAGGACTATCATGAACTACGAAGACAAAGCTCAGTATAACTTCAACTTGGTTTATACAAGCGGCAGTAATGTATACACTGAGACTATTGTACTGAACGTTTCCAACGACACCAGTGATGATGGTGACCATATTGAAAACCTCAATATCGGTACACAATCAGGTGCGCAGGATGCAATAAACATCCTCGACACAGCGCTAAACCAAATCACCGCCGCTCAAGCGAAACTTGGTTCAACTCAGAACAGACTGCAGCATAACATCGACAATCTGACAGCTGCTTCGTCTCTGACAGAACAGGCACGTGGTCGGATAACAGATGCTGACTTTGCTCTGGAAACAAGCCAGCTGTCAAAGCAGCAGATCTTGTCACAAGCAGCAACCTCAATGCTTGCACAGGCTAATCAGTCAAAGCAATCAGTGCTCGCACTGCTTCAGTAAGTTAAACAAAATAGCAAAAGGGCGCCATTCGGCGCCCTTTTTTTTGTTTGAAATCTATATTTAACCCTGAAGGAGAGATAAGATTGACTGTGAACTTCTGTTCGCCTGAGCAAGCATTGCTTGAGCTGCTTGTGACAGAACCTGAGCCTTTGTCATTTCAGTAGTTTCAGCCGCTATGTCTGCATCCTGAATACGTGAACGAGCCGCTTTAGTGTTTACAACAACGTTTGATAAGTTATTGATAGTATGTTGCATACGCGACATCACAGCACCAAGGTCTGAACGTTCGAGGTCGATTCTGACCAAAGCACCGTCCACTGCTGTTAGCATTTTCTTTGCACCCTCAACAGTCAAAACATCCAGAGATGAAACAGATGAAAGTGTGGCTGCACCTGGGACAGTCTGGAAAAGACCACCGCCATCAATTCCGGTTAAAGCCGCATCCACTGAGAAAATATAAGGCGAATGAAACGTTATCTGACCAGTTGAACGGAAAGTGTCGTTATTTCCAACACCTTTTCTTAATTGCTGAACGTCACCAACACTAGCCAAATTATCATCTGTAGAAGAAACATTCATTGGAATATCAAGAACGGACATAGTAAAGTTTTCTACTACAATATCATGGCCCTCGTTAGAGAACATATGCAAAGTATCTCCTTTACTTGAAACCTTCGCAGTAATTCCAGTTTTTCCTGATACTGAGTTAACCGCATTAGCCAACTGGCGGATATTTGCATCACGACCGTTTGTCTGCCCAAAATCTACATTCCCAGACACTGTAATTGCCGTTTCATTAACGCCTAAGAGGCTAAAAGTAACGGTATCTGTTTTTAAATCAATCTGCTCAGGAAATGATATATTCACTCTAGTTTGAGCATCTGCATAAACACCTGTTTCACTTTGTTCAGCATTAATTGCCTGAACAACTTCATATGCAGAAGATTTTCCGTTCACATCAATAACCTTAGTGCCCACATTACCAAAAATGGTGATATTTTCATCTTCACTTATCAAGCTGGCAGCGGTAGTTCTGTCAGTTCCAAGACGAGGCCGACCAGCTGCTTGGTTTGCAGAGTTATCTGACGTATCATCTGTAATTGTAACAGTGATAATATCAGTGAAGTTATTAGTGCCTTGAGTATATAACAAGCTCACATTATATGTGCCGTCCAAACCATCATCGTCAGGAGTTTCAAAATCAACGTGTGCTTTTGAAGTGATCTGCCCTGTTGTTGTATCTACATTAAATAATGCAGCATCAGTACCTGAAATCGAGAAGATACCGCCTGTGTTTGCAGTTACAAAGTTTTTAAGATTTGTACTCTGTGCATCAGCTGATATCACTATCTGAGCGCCTTCCGCCATTGAAATAGCCGTATTGATTTGACCATTTGTTCCATCTGTATAAGAAGGGGTGCCTGCGCCTGAGGTGTATGCTGGGCCCTCATTTCCAGTGTTATTTGTAGTTACCGAGGCAGCATTAGCAACTGTTAAACTGCCAGGGCTCACATCAGTAGCTCTACTTACCGCATCTGCCGGCTGTGAACCCGCAACAGTGAATGACACCTGCTCTGTGTGAACCGTACCAGCACCATTATCAAGTATCATCTCAAAAGATACTGTTGTGCCAGCAGCTAGAGACGCATCTGTCAGATCAAAATCTAAAGTATCACCACCATTATTAAATGTCACTCCAGCAGGCGTAGATGCAGAAAGAGTTACGGTTGAAGTGGTTGTGCTATAAAGAGCCGTGAAGGCTGTAGAAAAATTACCTGCTGCTGTCAGGTCATAATTAATGGTACTAGGACTTGCATCTGCAGAGACATTCAAAGTGACCTCACCTATTGATGGATTCGTACTAGCATGATCGATAACAATGGTCTCGGTGAATACATCACCAACATCTGATGTAAATGTCAAAGTTAGGCTTTTATCTGTATTCAGCAGAGTAGGTGAAGATGCCCAAGTGATTTGTCCAGTTGCAGAATCTACAGAAAATTGTGCAGCATCTGTTCCGGATAAACTAAATGTGCCGTTGTTCCCCGAAACACCTCTTGAACCTTGGATAAAAGCTGCAAGCTCTGCGCTCAAAGAACCTTGGGTAGCTGTTGCTTGCGTTGTCGCAGTGTTAAACGCATTGATTGTAATATCATCAACGCTATTTACGTTAATAGTCGAGGTAGCAGAACGCGTTATTGTGTTAGGATTTACATCAGTCAGAGTGAGTGTAATTTCCTCAGTAAAAATATTTGCGCCTTCTGTATATACTCTTGTAATTGTTTGTGTATTTGGAAATTCTGTTGCAGTTTTCGTAGAGTCATATTGCTTAAGACTAGTGCTCGTAATAAGACCAGTAGTTGCATCTACAGAAAATCCATCTGTGGTAGTTGAATATGTACCACCAGGATAAGTGGTTACAAATGTATCGAGAGCTGACCCACTAGAAGCCGGCGCAGCTATTGTCATGTGAAAACCTTCGTTCAAAGTAACAGTTCCAGTTCCACTATTTACAATATTATTTGAAGTAGTTGAAGTGGTTGCTGTTGTCTCTGTAGGAATCATGTTGCCTGAGTTAATGACATCTGTCTTGAGAACGAATTCGCCAAGGCCGGTAGGCTTTACGTCTTCAATTGACAATGTAGCTGTATCATTCGGCTGGAACCCTACCTGAAAAGTAGTGTCTATGAAGGAACCATTGAGCATCTTCACGCCGTTAAAGGTTGAGCTTTCGGCAATCCTGTGAAGCTCTTCTTGCAAAGCTCCAATTTCATTCTGGATGGCTTGACGGTCTTGTCCAGTATAGACACCGTTAGCTGCTTGCACTGAAAGTTCACGCATTCTGTGCAGAATGTCTGTTACTTCCTCAATTGCACCTTCGGCAGTCTGCGTCAAAGAAATTGCATCTGCAGCATTCCTTATTGCAGCTTCCAAACCTTTGATTTGCGATGTCATTCGATTAACGATTGACGCCCCTGCAGCATCATCAACTGCATGATTCAAACGCAACCCAGATGAAATGCGCTCAAGTGCTTTGTTCATACCGTCTTCTTTATTCCGAAGATGGTAAAGGGTCGTAACCCCGGCCATATTTGTATTAATCTTGCTCATATC
>CENJ01025152.1_pt1 | contig 10783 bp, 9 predicted proteins | sample 356161 | NCBI WGS metagenome assembly CENJ01 (sample SAMEA2619531, study PRJEB7988) | marine metagenome | biome: marine biome (ENVO:00000447); feature: surface water layer (ENVO:00002042); material: "saline water (ENVO:00002010), including plankton (ENVO:xxxxxxxx)" | depth 5 m
TTCCTTGGTTTTTAGATTATTTTCTAAAAAATCTCTTTGTTTTTCAATTTCTTTTGTTGCGTTAGATATTGCTAATTGTTTGACAGTTTCAAAGTGTTCTACTTTCGCTTTCAAATCAGCTAATTCTGAATTTTTTTCGGCTAATTTTTCGCTCAATTCACTTTTGCTATTCTCTTTAAGTTTTATGATTTCATTTTTTTTATTGGCAAGTTCTTCTTGTAAAGCATTTTTAGTTTTTTCTACAGCTAGTTCAACTGCACTCTCTTTCTGCTTTTCCGCAATAGCAAGACGATTAGCCAATTCTCCTTCAAATTCGTGATCTCGAACTTGTTTTAGAATATCGGCAAAACTAGATTCATCAATTTTAAAAGCTTTATGGCAATTAGGGCAGATTATTTCGTTCATGTTTTTTGAAATTTTACTAATGAAAACCAATAAATAAAGAAAATTTCATTATTTACAGTTTTATTACAGTCTATAAATTACATATTTATATTTTAAAATAAGAAAGTAGCTATCATTACTTTCAAACTTCAAGTATTAAAATTGTCATTTATCAAAAGAATAATAAAAGTAAATACTTAGAAGGTGAAGTAAAGCAACTTTATTATATATTTAAAGGTAATTTTACGTAAAAATAAATTATTATGGGATTCTTATCACAAATATGTCAAATTACCGTTGCAATATCCGTTTTATTTGTCTGGGTTTTTAGATTTCACAATGTACTTAAAGAATTTAAACAGTTCGGCTTAAGTGATATTACAAGAAATTTAGTTGGTACCTCAAAAATAGCCTTATCTACTTTACTTATCGTAGGGATTTGGTATACCAATTTAGTTCTAATTCCTTCAATTTTAATGGGTTTATTTATGATTGGTGCACAATATTTTCACTTCAAAGTAAAGAATTCATTTATTAAACACTTACCCTCATTATTTCTTTTAATATTAAGTGCATTTATCGCATATTCTGCACTTTAAATTAGGTATGGACTTTACAACTTCTTGTGTTTTTTTATCAAGCACCTCTTTTTTTGCTTACGCTTTTTCTTATTTTAATTCTCCTCACATGAAAAAAGAGTTCAAAAGGTTTGGTTTAGAAAAAATGGGCTTATTTACTATTATATTAGAAGTATTAGGGGCAGCTGGTTTATTGGTTGGTCTTTATTTTCATTTTATTTTAATTATTTCGTCTTTAGGACTAGCTCTTTTAATGTTTGCAGGTGTAATTGTAAGAATTAAAATGAAAGATAGTATGTGGGTTTCATTTCCTGCTATATTTTATATGGTGTTAAATTCTTATTTATTTTGGGAATCTATTAATTAATAGTTCATATTGAAGTTTCTTTTATTTTTATTTTTTAGTATTCTAAACATGGCTAATCTATTCAGTCAGGATCCTGTTTTAAAATACGATTCTTCTAAAAATTTTATTTCTAAAATTAAAGCATTAGAGAATAGTGAAATTCTAAAATTATCCTTAAGTTTTTTAGATTCCATAAAAATAAATGTGCTTTTAGAAGATAAAATAGATGATAGAGATTTAGATAGACACCCCAATAAATATTTGAGTTCCAAACAATTAAATGAGATTACCAAAGAATCTATTTGCGAAATAAACAACTCTTATATTTTATTAGTAGTTGAAGATCAGTTCAAGCAATTAAGAGCTGTCACAGTATCCCCTGATGGATATCCCATAGAGAGTTTTCTTCTTTATGATAATTTTTTATACCTCTCAAGAGATTTTTATGAAAAAGAAGGAAGACGGTATTCTCCCGATAAACCTTATTATTACGATGTTAATAAGCATGAATTTATATTCTCTAGAATATTTAAAATAATGGAGCCACAATATAAAGAAGAGTTAATCGACTTAGACTTTCATGACGATGAGACAAATAATCGATACAAAGTATTTGTAAATGAAAGTGGGCATTTTACCAACTTAGATTTTCAAACTTTTGAAAGCAATAAAATAGAATTGTTTAATATGACCATTAAGTCCTCTTTTTTTCAAGAAAATAAAGGAACTATTATTAAAGATCAGTCTGAAAAAGATGATAATTATTTTAAACTATTCTTAGAAAGAGATCAAGCGATGAGACTTTTAAGTAATACTAAAAATTCAAAAGATGAAATTTTGAGAATTATTCCAAAAATTAAAGGTGATTTTCAAATTTTTCAACAATATAAGACTACCATCGGTATTAGCGGAGATGGCGATTTTTGTGATATAGATAGCATTTTTTTCTTGTCTAATTGGGAAAAATTAGAATTAAAAAGTGATCTTTTTTGTATGAAAAAATATACCGTTCAAGAAAGAAATGCATTTCCGGAACTAACTATTAAAAAATTTAAAAAATTAGTAAAATCAGTTTGTGGCAATTATCATTATAATTATGTAAAAACTATTAAAACCAAAGAACAACTATTATCTTACATTTCTGTAAGTGAAATTACTCTAAAAGTTGAATTAAAAAATAAAGAAACGAATGCATTACATACCCAATACATAGTTTTCGATATTGCAAAGGGTTGTTAGTTATTTCCATTCTGAAAAGAAATAGTAATGAGATCTTTAACAAACTTTATCAAATGATTCTTTTAAACATAAATTTGAGAAAATTCTTAAAGTGAATAATAATTCAAAAAAAGTTCATATTGTTGGTGGTGGAATAAGCGGACTTATTGCTGCTACCGTATTGGAAAAATACAATATCAATTCTTTAATTATTGAACAAAGTGATACTTTAGGTGGAAGAATTAAAACTGATATATTTAATCAGTATCAATTAGATCATGGATTTCAAGTACTGTTATCCAGCTATGAGGCAGCAAAAAAATATTTAGATTATAAATCCTTAAATTTACAAAAGCTGGAAGCTGGAGCATGTATATTTCAAAATGGAAAACAAAATTATTTTGGAGATCCTTTAAGAAATCCATCATTACTATTTCCTACTTTTTTTTCTAAAATTGGTTCACTAAGTGATAAGATAAAAATTGCTAAATTAAATTTCAGACTACAAAAAAAAACCGTTGATTCAATCTTTAAAGAAAAAGAAACTTCTACTCTGAATTACTTAAATAATTGGGGATTCTCCCCTACGGTAATTGAAAATTTCTTTAAACCATTTTTTAGCGGTATTTTTTTAGAAACTAAATTGGATACTTCCAGTAGAATGTTTGAATTTGTATTTAAAATGTTTGGAGACGGATTGGCAGTGATTCCCAAAAATGGAATGCAAGAAATTGTGAATCAACTAAAATATAAATTGAAAATAACAACCATTAAATTTAATTCTACAGTCTCTAGCATAAAAAATAAAGAAATACATCTTTCAAATGGGGAAATTTTGCAGTCTGACTACACAATAATAGCTACTGAGCCTAATGATATAATTGAAAATCTCAACAATCAAAAAATAAGCTGGAAGTCTTGTCAAAACTTGTATTTTAGTACCCCAAAACGCTTATATAAAAAAGCTTTTATAGGATTAATCCCCGATCAAGAAAGTTTAATAAATAATATTTTTTATCCTACGAGTATTCAAACCAATTTTAAAGGCGATAACGAATTACTTTCTGTTACTGTTATTAAAAAACATAATTATTCCGAAAATGAGTTAATTTTAAAAGTGAAAAAAGAGTTGGATATATTATGTAAAATTAAAAATTTAACCTTTTTAAAGCTATACCATATTGATAAGGCATTGCCTAATTTAAATAACTTAGAATATGAACTATCACCAACAGAAACGAAGTTAAAAGAAGGCATCTATTTAGCGGGTGATGTTTTATTAAATGCTTCTCTAAATGCAGCCATTATTTCAGGTGAAAGAGCTGCTTTAGCGGTTATAAATGCAATGAATGATAGTTAATTATGGTATTTAAAAAAATTGATTATCAGTTTAGAAAAGCCCTTACTAATGAGAAAGATCAAATATGGATAATTTTAAAAGATGCTATACATAGAAGAAAAAAAGACAATAGCAATCAATGGCAAGATGGGTATCCTAATAGAGATATAATCCAAAATGATCTAGACCAAGGATACGGATTTGTTTTAACTACTAATGATCAAATTATTGGTTACTGTGCTCTGCTAATTAATGACGAACCAGAATATTTAAAAATTAATGGAAAATGGCTTAGCAACAATAATTTTATTGTTTTTCACAGATTGGCCATTGGTAAAGAGTTTTTAAATAAGGGACTAGCTAAGAAAATGGTGAATTTTATAGAAGAATTTGCAATAAGTAATCAAATTTTTAGTATAAAAGCCGATACCAACCACGATAACATTCCTATGCTAAAACTCTTTAAATCTCTAGGATATACTTTTTGTGGAATAGTTCATTTTAGAGATAGTCCTCGAAAGGCATTTGAAAAAGTATTGAAGAATTAAAATTTAACAAAATACTTTAAATCAACAACTTATTAATATATTTAGTAAGTAATTATACATTAAAATAAATGAATAAGTTTAAATATTTAGGTGCTTTTTTTAGTCCTTTACTTGCTACGCTATCTTTTAATTTATCAGGAATCTGGTCTTTTACAGGAGTTTTTGTTCTCTATATTTTAGTACCTATATTAGAAAATATACTCCCAAAAGATACTTACAATTTTACTAAGGAAGAAAAGGAACTTGCTAAAGATGATAAGTATTATGATTGGATACTTTATTTATTGGTCCCTTTCCAATTATTTGTAGTTTATTACTACTTAATTACGATATCTAAACCCGCCCTATCTACTTTAGAACTTGTTGGGTATACCATGATGATGGGAACTATTTTAGGAGTTAATGGAATTAATGGCGGACATGAATTAGGCCATAAAACAGACCACCCATTAAAAGTTTTTCTAGCCCACGTACTTTTAATGACTAGCCTACAAAACCACTTTATGACCTACCACAATAGTGGACATCATAGAGATGTTGCAACTCCAAATGATCTTACTACCGCTAGAAAAGGACAAAGCTTTTACACATTTGCCATCCAGTCTCAAATTGGAGGATATTTCAAAACCTGGAAATTAGAAAAAGAAAAACTCAAACGAAAAGGAAAAAGTTCTTTGTTAAACCCCATGATAATATCCACCATTGTTCCTTGGAGTTTTCAAGGACTCATATTTTTATTTTTTGGTTATAAAGTTTCCTTATTTTATTTACTTGCAAGCATTTTTGGTATTTCTATATTAGAATCGCAAAATTATTTTTCTCATTACGGTTTGCAAAGAAAATTAAAAGATGATGGGTCTTATGAGAGAGTAAAAGCACATCATTCATGGAATTCTGATCATTTAATTGGAAGAATATTATTGTTTGAGCTTACTAGGCATTCCGATCATCATTTTGCTGGCGGTAAACCTTACCAAATTTTAGAATCCAAAAGCGAAAGTCCTATGTTACCATATGGGTATCCTGCTATGCTTATAATGGGCTATTTTCCTTTTATTTTTAAGCCTGTTATGGAAAAGCAACTAGAGAAGTATAAGATGAATTAGAATAATTGAGTATTTCCTTATGTTTTTTATTAATTGTAATTAATTTTTGTTTTAAGTGTTTTGGTTTACAAAAGAATGAATCTTAGAAAACCAACTTCCAGAAAAAATTTCAGCTAATTTACTGTCACTAACACCTTCTGGATAATTACCATCATCTAAACCTTCAATTATATCGTGCCACAATACTCTCCACTCACCATAAGTATCATCTATATTATTTGAAAAAACCATAAGCATTGAACTTGAATAAGTTTCCCTATTTTCATTTGATAGTAGAGATTCCCAATAGCCAAACCACTTTTTAGTAGAATCATCACTATTAGAATATATTGGAATGATTTGGTTTTTTAATAAATCTATTTTGACCTTTGAATACTCATCTGAACAATCTGGGCTGTTTTGATACTTAAGAGTTAGATATCTAGCCCAATTAAAATTATATCCAATTAAATGTAGGTTTTCAGGCAAAGTCAAAAAGTTACTATTTTTATTTTTTTCTTCCATAAACTAGGTAAATCTATATTATAAGTAAAAATGAAAAAAAATCTTGAAAAAACTAGTACATCAACAGTACATCTTACTTTACAACCGTATAATAATAAGAAATCTGCTTTTTTACATCCAATTTTTGAATTTCATAATAACATAAATTTCATCTTCATAACTTCTTCAACCCAGTTTGGATCATTCAAAAAATTATTTAAATAAAAGTTCTTTTTGCTCTTTAATTTTAGGACTTGAAATATATTCGTCAAATGTCATTAACTTATCTAAACAACCCTTTGGAGTAATCTCAACAATTCTATTAGCAACAGTTTGTGTAAAATGATGGTCATGACAAGTAAATATAACTGTACCTGGAAAATTTATTAACGCATTATTAAATGCTTGTATAGATTCTAAATCTAAATGGTTGGTTGGTTCATCTAACATTAAAAAATTACCCCCTTTTAGCATCATTCTAGAGATCATACATCTTACTTTTTCACCTCCTGATAGAACATCAGCCATTTTTAAAGTTTCGTCTCCAGAAAATAACATTTTTCCTAAAAATCCTCTTATGTAAACTTCATCTTTATTACTTGAAAACTGTCTTAACCAATCAATTAAAGATTGTTTTTCTTCAAAAAACTCCTTGTTATCATTAGGTAAATAACCTGTGGTTATAGTCTGTCCAAATTTAAAGTCTCCACAATCTGGCGAAATTATTCCATTTAAAATTTCATATAGAGCAGTTGTGGCTAAATCATTTTTACTGATTAAGGCTATTTTATCTCCCCTGGATACATTCAAATTAAGGTTGCTAAAAAGCAGTTCTGAGTCTAAAGATTTGCTCATATTATTGATATGCAAAATTTGGTCTCCAGCTTCTCGTTCTGAGCTAAGTATAATTGCTGGATATTTTCTACTCGAGGGCTCTATATCCTCTAAATTTATTTTTTCTAATAACTTTTTTCTACTAGTAGCCTGTTTAGACTTTGAAGCATTGGCACTAAATCTAGAAACAAATTCTTGCAATTCTTTTTTCTTTTCCTCTGCTTTTTTATTGGCGTTATTTCTTTGCCTTAGAGCAAGTTGGCTACTTTCATACCAGAAAGTATAATTTCCAGTAAACATTTTGACCTTTTTGAAGTCAATATCTACAATATGGGTACAAACAGTATCTAAAAAATGTCTATCGTGAGAAACGACAATAACAGTATTTTTAAAGTTCAATAAAAAGTCTTCTAACCAAGTTACTGTTTGAATATCTAGATCATTAGTAGGTTCATCTAAAATTAAAAAATCTGGATTTCCAAAAATAGCTTGGGCTAATAAAACCCTGATTTTTTGGTTTCCATTTAATTCTTTCATTGGTTTTTCATGAGAGCTAACATCAATATCTAATCCAGAAAGTAGTGCTGCTGCGTCTGGTTCTGCATTCCAACCATCCATTTCTGCAAATTGCTCTTCAAGTTCTGCAGCTTTTATACCATCTTCTTCTGTAAAATCTGATTTACTATATACAGCATCTTTTTCCTTCATTACATCCCATAAATCTTTATACCCCATCATTACCGTATCAATCACTCTGAATTCATCGTATTCAAAATGATTTTGCTTTAAAACTGCCATTCTTTTACCAGATTCTAAACTAACAGTTCCTTTATTAGCATCTATTTCACCAGAAAGTATTTTTAAAAAAGTGGATTTACCAGCTCCATTGGCTCCGATTACACCAAAGCAATTATCACCAGTAAATTTAATATTTACTTCGTCAAAAAGTACTCTTTTTCCATATTGTAGAGTTATGTCATTAGCAGAGAGCATATTTAGCTTTTAAGCCCGCAAATATAATAGAATCTTAATTAACCAATTAATCTTTACATGAATAACTAATTGAATTATTTAACAACTAATTTCAATGGCTTAATTTTAGGATGGTTATTGACGGTAAGCCAATAAATTCCTCTAGAAATATTTTCACTAGATATCACAAATTTATTGTCTTTCAAGTGCTCCATTCTTCGAATGATTTTTCCTTGAATATCATAAATAGAAATACTGTATTCACTATTTAAATTGAAAATTTGAATTTCAGTCTCACCTATAAAAGGATTTGGATAAGCAATTATTTTAACTTCTTCGTCTAAATTGGTTTCATAAATAGAAGTTGAAAAATCTTCATCTATATAAAATTCTACACTTACACTATCACCAAAGTCTCCTTGCCCTTCTGTTAGTGAAAAACCACTGTAATCCAATAATCTCCATGAGCCATCTGTCCCTCCCCATTGTGAGGCCCCTAGACCATCACCAAAGTAGTCATATAAAGTAAATTTATAACATGATTGTGAAGTTAATGAAAGAGATCTTGTAATGGTATCATTAGCTTGAGGACCTGATCCATTAGCCTCGCAGTTGTAAGGACCTTCTTGGTGAATTATTCCATTAAAATCTGAAATAGTCCAATAGGTTTCTGCACAATAATCATCTAGGACTAATTCTAAACTTACAGGGCTAATATAATTATCACTTATTGAAAGATTTAAATACTTAATACTGTCACAACCTTGAATTGTAGTGTAATTATTGCTGTAAATTCCAGTTGACGAATACAAGATCCCATTCCAATTAAATGTATCACATGCAGAAACATAGATAGTATCATTGAACTCTGGAAGAATTTCTAAGAAAAGAGTTAGTATACTATCACAACCATTCACAGTTTGGAGGGTATCATAAAAAGTACCACTTTGGGAGATTAAAGAATTATTCCAGAAGTAGGAGCCACATGATAATACAGAGTCTATAGAATGACTATTATTAAAAATTAATATGTGTAATGTGACAATACTGTCACAACCATCAATAGTTTGTAATGTATCAAAATAAGTTCCAGATGAATTATAAGTAATTCCATTCCAAGTATATGGTGAACAAACAAATATGGTATCGTTATAGTACTGAGTATTAGTAATATTGAGATTTAATGTAGCTATACTATCACATCCTGAAACAGCTTGAAGTGTGTCAATATACATACCACTTTGAGAATAAGTAATTCCATTCCACAAATAATTATCACAAGTAGTTATAGACTCAGTAGAAGTAATAACATTATCGAGTAATAATGATAGATGAATTATGCTATCACATCCTAAGGATGATATTAGAGTATCAGAGTAAAACCCTGATTGATTAAAAAGGTTTCCTCGCCACAAATAATCATCACATGAATTTATTATTGTGGTATCTCCAAATAAGGTATTGTTAATGGTTAAATCTAGAGTAACTACACTATCACAACCACTTGAATTATTAAAAGTGGATATGTATACTCCAGATTGAGTATATATATTTCCATTCCAATTATATTCATCACAAGCAATTATTGTATCTAAACTGCTTTCTGAGTTTCCAATTTGTACATTGTAAATGATAATACTATCACAACCGTTTATTGTTTGAAGAGAATCATATAATACTGTAGATTGTGTATAAACGGATCCATTAAATGAATAAAAATCACAGGCATTTACATTAACAGAATCTAAACTTGAATTATTAATTAGTAGTGATATTGTAACTATACTATCACAGCCCGAAATAGATTGTAAAGTATCAGTATAAAAACCACTTGTTGATAAAATTGTTCCATTCCAATTATAGTCATCACATGAATATACTGTAGTAATATTATTCGAAGTATTATTTATGGATAAATCTAACGTTACTACACTATCACATCCTAAATAGGATAGATAATTATGTGTGTAAAGTCCTGAATTATAATAATAATTTCCATCCCAATAATAGCTATTACAAGATGAGACTACAATGGTATCATATTGAGAATAATTGATTAAGATATGGAGTGAAACTATACTATCACAACCATTTACAGTTTGAAGTGTATCTACATATATTCCACTTGTACTATATATATTTCCATTCCACTCTACACTATCGCATGCCACCGTACTGTCAATTGTAAATACTGAATTGTTAATTGTTAAATCCATCATAACAACACTATCACATCCACTTAGTGTTTGAAGCGTATCTATATAAATTCCACTTATACTATATATATTTCCATTCCAAACATATTCATCACATGATGTCGCAATATCAAATGTAAATATTGAATTGTTAAGCGTTAAATCCATACTTACCACGCTATCGCAGCCATTTAAAGTTTGAAGCGTATCTACATATATTCCACTTGTACTATACATATTTCCATTCCATTCTACACTATCACATGCTTCCATACTGTCAATTGTAAATACTGAGTTGTTAATTGTTAAATCCATTGTAACAACACTATCACATCCACTCAGTGTTTGAAGCGTATCTACATATATTCCACTTGTACTATATATATTTCCATTCCATTCTGCACTATCACATGATGTCACACTATCATTTGTAAATACCGAATTATGGATTGTTAAATCCATTGTAACAACACTATCACATCCATTTAGTGTTTGAAGTGTATCTACATATATTCCACTTGTACTATACATATTTCCATTCCATTCTGCACTATCACATGATATAATAAATTCGCTAATAATTGATGAATAGTTAATTATTAAATTCATACTTACTATACTATCGCAGCCATTTAGAGTTTGAAGCGTATCTATATATATTCCACTTGTACTATAAATATTTCCATTCCATAGATATTCATCACATGATGTCGCACTATCATTTGTAAATACTGAATTGTTAAGCGTTAAATCCATCGTAACAATACTGTCACATCCACT
>CENJ01034455.1_pt1 | contig 10783 bp, 9 predicted proteins | sample 356161 | NCBI WGS metagenome assembly CENJ01 (sample SAMEA2619531, study PRJEB7988) | marine metagenome | biome: marine biome (ENVO:00000447); feature: surface water layer (ENVO:00002042); material: "saline water (ENVO:00002010), including plankton (ENVO:xxxxxxxx)" | depth 5 m
TTCATGAAATTTCTTAAAAACAGAACCGTATGTGTCAATACCCCATATTTTAATTTTATTATTTTTTTCTTTTAAGAATTTTGCAACGCCTGAAATAGTTCCTCCGGTACCTACTCCAACCACAAAGTGAGTTATTTTACCATCTGTTTGTCTCCATATTTCTGGTCCAGTTTTTTCATAATGAGCAAGTGTATTTGAGGGGTTATTATATTGATCTGCATACCATGCATTTGGGGTTTCTTTTGAAATTCTTTTAGCTGTTGAATAATATGACTTCGGATCTTCGGGGTCGACATCAGTTGGACATATTATAACCTTAGCTCCAACAGCTTTGAGAACATCTATTTTTTCTTTTGATTGTTTATCTGTCGTGACACAAATTAACTTGTAACCCTTTACTCGACAAGCTAGAGCCAAACCCATTCCAGTATTACCAGACGTTCCCTCCACCACTGTTCCTCCTTGTTTTAACTTTCCACTTGCTTCTGCATCTTCAACCATTTTTAGAGCCATTCGGTCCTTAATAGAGTTTCCTGGATTATAACTCTCTATTTTTGCTAGCACAAGTCCTGGAACTTCTTTAGTTATTTTGTTTAGTTTTACTAATGGTGTATTTCCGATTGTTCCCAAAATATTTTTATGATATTCCATGCTTGTTAATATTTGTTTGAATTTAAAATTATTTTTTTGGACACTCCATAACCTATTTAATTTTTAAAACTTTAACAATTTCCATTTTAGAAATTAGTAGCATTGGAATCCAAAATGCAATAATCGAAAATATAATTATAAGAAAATTTACAAATAACACATTGGGTATTGAAATTTCAACCGGTACACTGTTTACAAAATAATTTTCGGGATCCAACTGAATTAATTTAAAATGGTATTGAAAATAAATCAATATCAAACCTATTACATTTCCAATGATTAAGCCTTTGACAATAATGTTTAACGTCACCAACAAAAAAATTTTCTGTATTTTTCTGTAAGAAGCTCCAAAAACTTTCATCATTCCGATCATTTTTGATTTTTCAATAACCAAAATTATTATCGCTATTGTTATGTTTAGTAAAGCAACCAAAACAACTACAATCAAAATAACAAGTATATTAAAATCAAACATTGAAATCCAACTAAAAATCCCACTGTAGATTTCCTCCACAGATTGCACATCTATATTTGGCGGTAAGAAATTATATACTACTTCTTTATAGTTAGAAATTTTCAATTGATTTTTTAAAATCAGCTCAATTCCTCCAACCTCATAACTTTTCCATCCATTTATTTTCTGTAGTACCTTAATATTTGTAAAAGAAAAATTTTCATCAAAATCTCCATAACCAGTATTATATACTCCAACAACCTTAAACGATCTCTTCTTCGGGAATTTTGATTTTGAAAAATCATAAAAAAAAGAATTTACCAAATCACCCACCTTCAAGCTTAGTTTCTTTGAAGTTTGTGAAGAAATTATGATTTCAAGACTTTCACTCTTATTAAAATCTAAAAATCTACCATCGATTATGTAACTTTTAAAATTATCTAATGGAAAATAGGAGTCAAGACCTTTTAAAATTCCACCATCGAATTTTTCTTGATTCTTAAATAGTACAGCTTTGTTTACATAGGTGTAGACATGATCAATTTTTTTTGAATCATACCATTTTTCTTTATTGATTTGTAATACATTGAGAGGCTTTACGGAGATGTACGAATTGTTGTTGTCATAAAATGATATTTTTAAGTCTCCACTAAGGGTTGCTAATTTTTTTTTGATTTCACTTTGAAGTCCAAATCCAGTTGATATAGAAATTAAAATAATTGTAATTCCGAGAGCTATTGCTATTATTGCAATTTTTATTATTCGTGTTGAAACATTATTTTCGTTAAAAAGCGCTTTACTAATTCTTTTAGAAATAAAAAGTTCAAAATTCAAATGAAGAAATTTTTAGGAATCATTAAGTTAATGTTTTTATTACAAGTTTATGTTTTATTTTTAAATTTTCAAGAAGAAACAGAAGGTGTAATTCTAGGTGCAGAATCAGTTGAAGAGTTTATTCCTTTTCTTGAGAATAAAAAGATTGGGCTAGTTTCGAATTCCTCAAGTATTATTAGATCAGGCAATAAAAAGGTTCACCTATTAGACACATTGCTCAAATTAAACCAAAAAATTAAAGCTGTTTTTGCTCCTGAACATGGATTTTTAAGTGACCAAGAAAATGGAGCTTTGATAGAAAATGATTTTGATTTTAAACGTAATGTAAATATTTATTCACTTTATGGAAAAAATAAAAAACCAAGTCCTAATCAGTTAAAAGATATTGATATTATGTTATTTGACCTCCAAGATGTTGGAGCTAGATTTTATACTTATCTATCAACCCTTTACTTCATAATTGAGGCTTGTGCCGAAAATAAAATTCCATTAATTATTCTTGATAGACCAAATCCAAACGGACATTATATAGATGGCCCCATTCTTGAAAAAAAGTTTTTAAGTTTTGTTGGTATTCTTGAAATTCCGATTGTTCATGCAATGACTTTTGGTGAAATTGCAAAAATGATTAATGGAGAAAATTTGGTTAATTCTAAATGCGAATTAAAAGTAATTAAGATGAAAAACTATAACCATAACTTGGAATATAATTTACCTTTACCTCCTTCTCCAAACCTACCAAATAAAACATCAATAAACTTATATCCCAGTTTATGTCTATTTGAGCAAACTCCTGTAAGCATTGGAAGGGGTACAAATTTACAATTTCAAATATTTGGAAATCCAAAATTTAAATCAAACTTTTCTTTTATTCCTGAACCTAATTTAGGCTCTCGAAACCCAAAACACAGAGGTGACGTATGTTTCGGTAAAGATTTAAGAGTGACAGAAAGACTATCGAGAATTGAAATTAAGTGGTTAATAGAAGCTTACAATAATTATCCAGAAAAAGATAAGTTTTTCAGTGCAGGGTTTTCTCTGCTCGCAGGAACAGAAAGTCTCGAGAAACAAATAAAAAATAACTGGTCTGAAAAAGAAATAAGAAAAAGTTGGAAAAGTGGTTTGAAAAAGTTTAAAAAATTGAGAAAAAGATATTTAATCTATCCTTAGTACTCTACTTTATTCCAAGGTATTTATGTGTTTGAAGAGAAAGTCTCCAGTTAGGATTCTCTAATATGAATTTATTTATTAAAGGCATAACAATTTCTTTTTTACTCCATTCAGGCTGTAAAAAAAGATTACAATTTTTTTCTACTTTTTTTGCATTTTCCTCAGCAAATATTAAATCATGTTTATTGTATATAATAACTTTTAACTCGTTAGCTTTTTTATAAATACCTGAAATTGGTAACTTATTTTTTTTGGGAGACAAACAAATCCAGTCCCAATTCCCAGAAATTTCATAAGCACCAGATGTTTCAAGATGAATTTTTTTATTAATTTTTTTAAGTGATTCTGTTAAAGGAGACATATTCCAAATCAGCGGTTCTCCACCAGAAATTACAATTATATCTACTGAGGAATTAACTGTTTCTACAATATTTTCAATCTTGACTAACGGGTATAAATCAGAATTCCAACTTTCCTTTATATCACACCAATGACAACCAACATCACATCCACCAATCCTCAAAAAATGTGCTGATCTACCGCTATGAAAACCCTCACCTTGAATGGTTGTAAAAGTATCCATGAGTGGTAAAATTTCACCATTTTTAAATTTAATTTTTTTATGATTTTGATTCATACATCAAATATAACTTCTTCGATAAAAAAATGTAAATTTGAACAATAAATAATATGATTATGAATTTAAGGCCATTCCATTTAGCAATACCTGTTAAGGATTTAAATGAATCGGTAGACTTTTATGAAAAAGTTCTTGGTTGTAAAAGAGGAAGAAAAGATAAACAATGGGTTGATTACAATTTATTCGGACATCAATTGGTTTTGCATGAAGATAAAAATTTAATAAACAGGGAGCATTTTAATGAGGTTGATGGGAAATCTGTTCCAATCCCACACTTTGGGGTTGTATTAGAATGGGATGAGTTTAAAAATTTTAGCAATGAACTGATACGACAAAAAATAGATTTTCAGATAGCTCCATACTTACGATTTGAAGGCGAACCTGGCGAACAACTCACTATGTTTTTTTATGATCCTTCAGGCAATGCACTTGAATTCAAGAGTTTTAAAAACTCTGAACAACTTTTCGCGGTTTAATTGAAATGAGAGAAAAAGCCAATTCTTTTTTCGGTACTGTTTTTGCTGATACAGTTAGAAAAAAAGTTGAAAACTTAATCTTAATCCTAGCTGGTTTTGGTTTTATAATTCATCTTTTATTAATCCTTTTAAAGAAATTAGATATAATTACAGTAACAGAACTTAATCAAGAACTTCTAAATGATCCCATATCCGCAATCTATACTCCTTTTTCATTAATTCTTGTGTACGAAGTATATCTTTTACTTTTTTATCTTCCAAGATCTTTTACTTCTTGTATATCAAAACAATTTGAAATAATTTCACTAATAGTAATTAGAAAAATCTTCAAAGATATTCCATTGATGGATTTGAATGATAATTGGATTTTTAGTGAACATAACATTGAACTTATTGTCGATTTATTGGGGTTTTTAATTCTATTTTTTTTAATCTATCTTTTTAACAAAGACACAAAAAAATTACCAAAAAAAAATATAACTGACCCTTCACTAGTTCGTTTTATATCTTCAAAAAAAATAGTTAGTTTATCATTATTAATTGTAATGAGTTTCATGGCCTTAAACACATTGTATGAATGGGTTTTCAATATTTATTCTAACCAGACAATTACTCAAATTGACGGTCTTTTTTTTAATAAATTTTTTACACTTTTAATTTTGGCTGATGTAATCATACTGTTAATATCATTTAGGTATACAGAAGAATACAGTAAATTAATAAGGAACACAGGGTTTATAATATCGACAATATTGATTAGACTGTCGTTTTCCTCCTCAGGATATCTGACCATGATTTTGATTCTAACAGGAGTTAGTTTTGCCTATTTAATACTTAAAATTTACAATTCTATCGAGAACCCTAAGACAAATTTGAAAGCCTAGCTTCTAAAGTATTTTGTAAAAGCATAGCAATTGTCATTGGGCCTACTCCACCTGGTACTGGAGTTAAATACTTAACTTTTTTCGATACACTATTAAAATCTACATCTCCTTTTATTGTATAACCTTTCTTGTTAAACTTATCCTCTACTCTAGTTATACCAACATCAATTATAGTTGAATTTTTTTTTATCATATCAGACTTTAAAAACTCTGGTATACCTAGTGCCATGATAATAATATCAGCTTTTAGAGTAAGATCGGTTAAATTTTTAGTTTTACTATGTGCTAAAGTAACCGTTGCATTTCCATATTTTCCTCTAAGACTCATCAAAATACTCATAGGTCTGCCAACAATATTACTTCTTCCTACAACAAGACAATTTTTACCTTCGGTTTGAATTTCATATTTTTCAATTAATTTCATTATCCCGTTCGGCGTAGCAGGTATAAAGCTTTTTAAACCAAGAGTCATTCTTCCAAAATTCGTAGGGTGAAAACCATCGACATCTTTATTTGGATCAATAGATAGCAAAACTTTTTGTTCGTTTATATGCTTAGGAAGAGGTAGTTGAACTATAAATCCGTCAATTTCACTGTCTAAATTCAACTCTTTTATTTTTTTTATTAAATCAATTTCAGAAATATCTGATTTATAACGAAAGAGGGAAGATTTGAATCCAACTTGATTGCAAGAACGAATTTTACTACCTATATAAGTTAAACTTGCACCATCATCACCCACTAAAATAGCAGCTAAATGAGGTGGTCTTTCCATCTTGAGTATAAGATTTTCAACAGAAACTCTTATTTCACTTTTTATTTCTTCCGAAATTTTTTTGCCATCTAATTGAATCATACTACTTCCCAAAATTTTGCATCATGTTCAACATGTTATTTGCCTTACCACCTTGCATAATTTTCATCATTTTACTCATTTGAAAAAATTGCTTGATCATTTTATTAACTTCACCAATGTCCTGACCAGAGCCTAAAGCAATTCTTGATTTTCTACTTTGGTTCATTAAGTTCGGATTCTTTCTTTCCTCTAAGGTCATTGACTTAATCATAGCTTCAATATGTCTGAAAGAATCATTATCGATATCTATGTCTTTAATTTTACTGCTCATACCAGGAATCATTCCCATCAAATCTTTAACATTGCCCATTTTTTTTATTTGTTCTATTTGAGTCAAAAAATCATCAAATCCAAATTGGTTTTTAGCTATTTTTTTGCTGATTTTTCTAGCTTTTTCCTCATCGAACTGTTGTTGTGCACGCTCTACTAAAGAAACCACATCACCCATACCTAAAATTCGATCGGCCATTCTTTCAGGGTAAAAAATATCTAAGGCATCCATTTTTTCTCCTGTACCAATAAATTTTATAGGTTTGTCGACAACAGTTCTAATTGACAAAGCAGCTCCTCCTCTTGTATCTCCATCTAGTTTGGTTAAAACAACTCCGTCAAAGTTTAAAATATCATTAAATGCCTTCGCAGTGTTTACGGCATCTTGACCGGTCATAGAATCAACCACAAAAAGAGTTTCATCTGGTTTGACTTTTGAATGAATTTTCGATATTTCATCCATCATTTCATTATCAATTGCTAACCTTCCAGCAGTGTCAATTAATATAACATCACAATTTTCTTTTTTTGCTTTTTTAATTCCACCAAGTGCAATTTTTACAGGATCCTTTTCATCTCTATCACTAAATACAGGGACCTTTAAATCTTCTGACAAGACCTCAAGTTGATCGATTGCAGCAGGTCTATGTATATCGCAAGCAATTAAATAAGGTTTTTTATGCTTTTTGTTTTTTAGAAAATGAGCTAGTTTTCCAGTTAGGGTTGTTTTTCCTGAACCTTGAAGTCCAGACATCAAAATAATTGAGGGTTTATTTATTAAATTTAGTCCAATAGCCTTTTCACCCATGAGCTCAGCGAGTTCGTCTTTGACAATCTTTGTCATCAACTGTCCTGGGTTTATACTATTTATCACATCTCTTCCAAGGGCTTTATCTTTTACTTTATTTGTAAATTCTTTTGCAATTTTGAAATTAACATCTGCATCTAATAGTGCTCTTCTAATTTCTTTTATTGTCTCTGCAACATTTATTTCTGAAATTTTACCTTGTCCCTTTAGAACTTTGAAGGCACTTTCCAACTTTGAACTTAAATTATCAAACATTTTAAAATTTTAGTTTATTAAATTTATAAATATTCATTTAATTATTTTTTACTTTTTGTTTCAGGTTTGTAAATTTTAAGCCAACCCATAACAATTGTATGAGGAAAGGTTATAGCTGCTAAAAAAGAAAAAAATAGGGGTAAAAATGTTTCAGGTTTTGTATGAAAATAAAAATAAAAACCAAAAAGACCTAGTATAGACATAATCCAATATGGTAAAGATGACAAAAAATATTTCATTTTTCTAGCATTGTCCTTTTGATATAAAAAATTCAACTGATCCAAAATCGAGGGAATACTGTGCCAAAAAACAAAATAAACCGAAAAAGAGAGTAATAATGACGCTCTTGCAAAGAAAAAACCTAAAAAAATGATAAGAATAGTTTCAATCCACAAAAATTTTCTAAGATTTTTATAATATAATGAAATGACAAAAAAAGTAGTGAAAGCTACATAAAAATAGAGTTCTGTTGCCTTCTTAGAAATAAATAATTCAGAAATTTCATAAATAATTACATGTGTGTCTAGCCACTGAAGAGAAAATAGAAGTCCTAAAATTATTGAACCGTAAGAAGTGTATAGAATAATTTTAACAAATATATTTTTAGAATCTATTTGATAGGAACCTAAATGTTGCTCACCAAAATGAAAAGAACTAAATAAAACAAAGAAAATAAGTCCTAAATCAGGAACGTAAAAAAAAATTAAGATTCCAAAAATAACAATAAAAACATATAGTAAAATCGAATTAATAAAGAAATTGACACTATAATTAAGTGTTTTTTTTTGAATTAATTGAATATCATTAGCGCCGTGAATCAACCCGAAGGTGAAAATTAAAATAAAAGATATAATAGACTGATTTTCAGTATTTAAAAAAATATTTAATGCTAAAAAAATAAGTGTTGAAAAAAAATGAAGTCTATATTTTAGTAAGATTGCTAACAAGAAATTTATTTTTAAACCAAAAATTTATTGATAAAAATTATGAGTAAGTCTAAATTTTTCTAAATTTACCTAAACAAAAACAAATAATTAATTCTAATATGGAAAAATTTTTAAGTTTATTTGCTATGGTCCCTGCAGTGGATAATAGCGATTACGTAGGGTTCACATTTTTTGTAGGTTGCATGGCAATGATGGCCGCATCAGCGTTTTTCTTCCTATCAATGAATTCTCACGATAACAAATGGAGAACGTCAATTCTAGTTTCTGGATTGATAACTTTTATAGCAGCTGTGCACTATTGGTATATGCGTGAATATTGGATTACAAATCAAACTTCACCTACTTTCTTCCGATATGTTGATTGGATTCTTACTGTCCCTCTAATGTGTGTGGAATTTTATTTAATTCTAAAAGCAGCTGGAGCAACTACTAAATTAATGTGGAGAATGATTATGTTGTCAGTTGTAATGTTAGTTGCTGGGTATTTAGGAGAAGCGGTATACACTACTGGTGTAGGACCTGCTGCCTGGGGATTAATTTCCGGTATAGCGTATTTTGTAATAGTGTATGATATATGGATGGGAGAAGCTAAAAAGTTAGCTACATCAGCTGGTGGTGCTACCTTATCAGCACATAATATGTTATGCAAATTTGTATTAATCGGGTGGGCTATTTATCCAATTGGGTATATGGCTGGTACTGAAGGTTGGTACAGTGGCATATTTGGAGGACTTGAAATGGATGTTATTTATAACGTAGGTGACGCAATCAATAAAATCGGTTTCGGTTTAGTTGTTTATAACTTAGCAGTTCAATCCAAATAACTAATTAGTATATTTAATAAAAAACCGCCTATTTGGCGGTTTTTTTTTACATACTATCAGGTAGATTTATACCCAACAAACCACAAGAGCTTTTTAAATTCCTGGCAACATTTATTAACAATAATAGTCTAAAATTTTTAGTAGTAATATTTTCAGCACCTAAAATTGAAATATTTTGATAAAAGGAATTGAATTTTTTTACGAGATCGTAAATATAATTTGAAATTATAGCTGGACTTAGATTTTTTAACGATTGTTCAACAATTTCAGGGTAAAGAATAAGTTGTTTTATGATCGAGATTTCTTTTGGGTCTAGTTTTTCAGGCAATTTAGTGAGTGTATCGATATTATTATTTTTTAAAATTGATTGTATTCTTGAGTATGTATATTGAATAAAAGGGCCAGTATTTCCATTAAAATCAATAGATTTTTCTGGATCAAAAAGTATTGTCTTTCTTGGGTCAACCTTCAAAATATAATACTTAAGAGCTCCAAGGCTAATTTTTTCATAAAGAATATTTTTTTTGGTTTTTGAATACCCATCAAGCTTTCCAAGTTTACTTGATATTTCCTTTGCGGTTATTTTCATTTTTAACATTAAATCATCCGCATCGATTACATTCCCCTCCCTACTTTTCATTTTACCGTCAGGTAAATCAACCATGCCATAACTTAAATGATGTAACATATTAGTCCATTTAATTCCTAGTTTTTTTAAGATTAAAAATAATGTCTTAAAATGGTAATCTTGCTCATTACCAACAGTATAAATCATACCTTTTACATCAGGAAAATCCTCAAATCTCTGCATCGCTGTGCCAATATCTTGAGTTATGTAAACAGAAGTTCCGTCAGATCTTATTAGCACTTTTTCATCAAGGCCGCTATCAATCAAATCAATACAAACTGAATTATCTTTTTTCTTGTAAAATATACCATTAGATATACCTTTTTCAACAATTTTCTTACCCTTCAAATATGTATTGCTCTCATAATAATTTTTATCAAATTCAATTCCTAAGTAATTGTAGGTTTTATCAAAACCTTCATAAACCCATGAGTTCATTTTTTTCCATAATTTGATTGTTTTTTCATCTCCGGACTCCCATTTTTTTAGCATTTCTTTCGCCTCTAAAAAAATTGGTGCTTTTCGCTCGGCATCATCTTTTTTGTTTCCTTTGTCTGTAAGAATTTTTATTTGTTTTTGATACTCTTTCTCAAATAAGACATAAAAATTCCCAACAAATTTATCTGGCTTAATTCCTGTAGATTTTGGAGTTGACCCTTTAGCAAATTTTATCCATGAAACCATTGATTTACAGATATGTATTCCTCTATCATTTATTATTTGAGTTTTAATTGTTTTATAGCCGTTAGCGTTTAAAATTCTAGTTATCGAGTCACCTAATAAATTATTCCTAATATGCCCTAAGTGCAGTGGCTTATTGGTATTTGGTGACGAAAATTCAACAAGAGTAATACCATTCTTTTTATCTATAGATTTATGTCCATAACTTGATTGTTTATCCATACCCGTAAGAAAATTTACATAAAAAGTATCTAAGATCTTTAAATTGAGAAATCCTTTGACAATGTTAAAATCAATTACCCAATTAACTTTGTTAACTAAAAAAGAGCCTATTTCGTTGGAAAGAGATTCTAGATTGCTATCTACTTTATTTTGAAGGGGAAAAATCAACATTGTAATATCGCC
>CENJ01004431.1_pt1 | contig 10781 bp, 11 predicted proteins | sample 356161 | NCBI WGS metagenome assembly CENJ01 (sample SAMEA2619531, study PRJEB7988) | marine metagenome | biome: marine biome (ENVO:00000447); feature: surface water layer (ENVO:00002042); material: "saline water (ENVO:00002010), including plankton (ENVO:xxxxxxxx)" | depth 5 m
TGCAAAAACCTCATCCATTGCAATACCGCCAGTAGGGGACGCGCGCAGTGATAACTTCCCTTCGATCTTCGTGGGTTCTAAGCCTTTCATACCTTTATCAAGAATAAAGCCGCCAACTTGACCATCACGGTCTCCACCATGAATTCGCGCCCAAACAATAAAGACATCAGCGATAGGTGAGTTTGAAATCCATTGTTTCATACCAGATATTTTATAGCCGCCCTTTACAGCAACGGCTTTTGTTCGCATATCATTTGGATCAGAACCACCATCAGGTTCAGTTAACCCAAAGCAGCCAATATATTCACCACTTGCTAGTTTGGGTAAATATTCCAGTCTTTGCGACTCACTACCAAAAGCATAAATTGGATACATAACAAGAGAGGACTGCACTGAATAGCAAGAACGATATGCACTATCTACGCGTTCTAATTCCCGTGCAATCAATCCTGCCGCAGTATAGCTTACACCTGCGCAATCATAACCTTGAAGGGTAGGGCCTAAAAGGCCTGCTTCACCCATCGCACGCATAATGCCAATATCAAAATCTTCATTGCGATATGCTTCCAAAACCTTTGGTGCCAGAACAGTTTGCGCAAAGTCATGTGCTGTTTTTTGTATCATGCGTTCTTCATCATCCAATAGATCATGAAGGCATAAGGGATCTTCCCAATTAAATTCGACTCTATTCATACTTTAACTTTACCCTATTTTCTCGTAACTTTCATGGGGTGATGCACAAATTTCAGGAGTTATCTAATGAGCACAGCAATGAGTGGACGGGAAGTTATTATTGAATTTCATTCATTCGGTCAAATTGTTAAAGTTACAGCGATGGATGTAGCTTCCCTTACCGAAATTTCTATTCAAGGCCCTGCTAGCTCTCCTGAAACTATTCTTCGTAACAATGCCGTCAAACGCTTAGAATATGTCTTAAAAAAGAAAAATATAATATAAACCTTTACATATTACATGACACTGTGTAATATTCCTGCTTTTAAAGAGCTAGGAATGGCACAAGAGCGTATAAAAATAAAAGATTTCTGCACTATTATGAGTGCTTCTGAAAATAACAAATTGATCTCATCAATAAGATATAATGGTGGGCAAAGCGAAGTAAGCCTAAATTCTGACGACACAGTCAATTTATCATTTCACAAAAAAAATGGGCTTACGGCCCAAATCTTAGGTAAGAATTATAATAACGTGACGCTCATTAATACCTCTGATGGCCATAGTTTTCATGCCAAGGGTAAATATGCATATGCAAAAAACACCTCTGCGCCCGTGACCACTGTTGAAAAACAGACCAAGAAACAAACTGTTACAGCTGCGCCCGTCTCTAAAAAAGATGAGAAGACACAAGGCAAAGTTGAAAGTGACTTTAACTCTAGCGCCAATATTCACACTATAGGCCCGGAAGACGTTTACCTTGAAAATCAAAATCTTATATTTAAAATTGCTCAAGAATATTCAGGGTACGGTATATCTATTGATGACCTATTAGCGGCAGCAAGAGAGGGACTATACCGTGGGGCCACTAAACTGGATACTAACCGCCCCAAAAAACAACAAACAGATTATCTATGCCAATATATTCGAGAATCTGTTCGCGTTACTAAAAGAAATGAATCCAATGTCACGAGCATTCCTAAAGAACGTTATTACGAGGTCATTGATTTTATTAGAACACGGAATGCATTGTTCAATTCTTTAAACAGGCATCCAAATGATCAAGAAGTTAAGGAAAAACTTGATATAGATGATACCCAATACGTTCGGCTCTTATCGAATTGGACATTTCTATTTGGGGTTCAGAGCATTAATGAAGCAATATCCACATCAGCCGGTAATAAAGATGGGGATTTGTACCCAGATGTAATTGCGCCAAATACTCAGCAAACAGCTGATCAGGTCATAAAAATGGATCTTCAAAGTCATTTTAACTCTATGATCTTATGTTTAACCCCAAACCAAAGGGAAGTTATTGAGAAAAACTTTGGACTTGGCCATCATAAGGCCCCTATGTCCATGCCTGATGTAGCAGCATCAATGAATTTAGATAAATATCAATGTGATAAAATCAAAAAAGCAGCGATCATTAGGCTTAAAGAGATGATGGACCGTGCTGATATTAGTCTCGATGACTTTGCAGAAGCTGGTGTTTTCAATAATTCCGATGAAATGCCAGTACATAACAGCATAACGACAGCACAGCTTTAGTTGCTAACACCAATAAAACTCTTGTTTTTCTGTAGTTCAGGCTCTATATAAATGCCATGAAAAAGACAATTGCTATTGCCAGTGATCATGGTGGCTATGAACTTAAAGAAGCCATCAAAGAAAAATTCCCAGATTTAGAGTGGGATGATCTAGGCTGTCATTCCACAGATTCCGTTGATTATCCTGATTACGCGCAGAAAATGGTTGATGTAATCGAGGCAGGAAAAATTGAGAGCGGTATACTTGTGTGCGGCACAGGAATCGGCATTTCGATAGCAGCAAACAGAAGCCCTAACGTACGTGCAGCACTATGTACAGACGCGACTATGGCACGCTTGACGCGCCAACATAATGATGCGAATGTTTTGGCGCTTGGCGCACGTATAACAGGCGCTGAATCTGCATTTGATATCGTTGAAACATTTTTAAACACAGAATTTGAAGGTGGACGCCATGTCCGCCGCGTTGAAAAATTAAGCTAAGGTTTTGATTTAAGAAAGGACCATAAATATGAGTAACGCAGCAAAAAATGAATATGTAACTGATGGTTTTTTTGATGGTGATTTAAGCGCACAGGATGCAGAAGTTTTTGCAAGTGTTTCAGATGAACTTAAAAGACAACAAAATCAAATTGAACTTATCGCTTCTGAAAACATCACATCAAAAGCAGTATTAGATGCACAAGGTAGCGTTTTCACAAATAAATATGCAGAAGGTTACCCAGGGCGCCGCTACTATGGTGGCTGTGAGAACGCAGATATTGTTGAGAATATCGCACGTGATCGCGCCAAAAAGCTTTTTAACGTTAAATACGCAAATGTTCAGCCTAATTCTGGCTCACAAGCAAACCAAGGTGTGTTTCAGGCATTATTGCAGCCAGGTGACACAATCCTTGGCATGAGCCTTGCTGCTGGTGGCCACCTAACACACGGTGCGGCGCCAAACCAGTCTGGAAAGTGGTTTAACGCTATCCAATATGGTGTGCGTAAGGAAGATGCCCTTATTGATTATGATGAAGTGCAGCGCCTAGCAGATGAGCATAAGCCAAAAATGATTATTGCAGGTGCTTCGGCATATCCACGTCAAATTAATTTCAAACGTTTCCGTGAAATTGCAGATAGCGTAGGGGCTTATCTATTTGTTGATATGGCGCACTATGCTGGCCTAATCGCTGGAGGCTCATATGAATCTCCATTCCCTTATGCGGATGTTGCAACGACAACAACTCATAAAACACTTCGTGGCCCACGTGGCGGTATGATACTGACAAACAACCTAGATCTATTCAAAAAGATCAATTCAGCAATCTTCCCTGGTATTCAGGGCGGCCCTTTGATGCATGTTATTGCTGGTAAAGCAGTTGCTTATGGAGAGGCATTAAAGCCAGACTTTAAGTTATATGCTAAAGCCATTGTAGATAATGCACGCGTACTCGCTGACACACTAAAAGCGGGTGGAGCAGATATTGTTTCAGGTGGTACAGATAGTCACATCGTGCTTGTTGATCTGCGCCCAAAAGGTCTAGCAGGTAACATTACAGAAGAGTCATTAGAGCGCGCCGGTATTACTTGCAATAAGAACTCTGTTCCATTTGACCCAGCACCGCCAATGGAAACATCAGGCGTGAGACTTGGGACACCAGCGGCGACAACACGTGGCTTTGGTATTGCTGAATGGAAGCTTGTTGGCGAATACATTATTGAAGTACTAGATGGCCTTAAGGAAAATGGCCCAGAAGGTAATGCAGATGTTGAAGCCCGTGTAAAAGCTAAAGTTGAAGAGCTTTGTGCACGTTTCCCAATTTACCCAACTCTATAAAATCATATGCGTTGTCCATTTTGCGGAAATGAGGAAACTCAAGTAAAAGACTCTAGACCGACGGAAGATCATACAGCGATCCGTCGGCGTAGATCTTGTTCTGAATGTGGGCAGCGTTTTACGACTTTTGAACGTGTTCAGCTGCGTGAAATGACCGTTGTAAAGGCGGGGGGACGCAAACAGCCATTTGATCGTGATAAAGTTATGAAATCTATGCAGGTTGCCCTACAAAAACGGCCTGTTGAATTTGAAAAGATTGAAAAAGTCACAACTGGTATCGTAAGAAAACTCGAATCCGAAGGTGAGCACGAGATTAAATCCGAGCAAATCGGAGCAGAGGTAATGAACGCGCTTAAAGATCTGGATGCTGTTGGTTATATCCGTTACGCTAGTGTTTATAAAGACTTCCGCGAGCCGGATGATTTCAACGACTTCCTTGAAGAAGCGCAAAGGCTTCAAAATAAGAAATAATGCCTAAATTTTCTGATGAATATTATATGAACGTTGCGCTAAAAATAGCGCGGCGCGGTTTGGGTCGTACAGCTCCCAACCCTAGCGTAGGATGTGTAATTGTTAAGGATGGGCATATCATTGCTGCTGAGCGTACATCGGACGGTGGCCGTCCACACGCAGAGGTAAACGCCCTTAACAAAGTTGGGACACTTGCTCGTGGCTGTACTGCCTATGTATCTTTGGAGCCATGCTCTCATACAGGAAAAACAGGACCGTGCTCTGAGGCGCTTATCAAAGCAGGAGTAAAGCGTGTTGTAATTGCATGTACAGATCCAGATCCACGCGTCAGTGGGCGAGGTATTAATATGCTCAAAGAGGCTGGCATTGATGTAACCACAGGCATTTGCGAAAAAGTAGCGTTAGATTTGAATGCTGGTTTTTTCCTAACCGTCACTGATAAGCGTCCGTGGGTCACCTTAAAAATAGCAACGTCCGCTGATTACATGATTAGCCACAAACGCGGAGAACAAACATTTATTAGTGGTGAACTCTCTAAACGCCAGACCCATCTGCAACGTTCTTTACATGATGCTATCTTGGTTGGCAGTGAAACTTTTCTCATTGATAAGCCCAAATTAACAACCCGTATTGAAGGGTACGATCATGACATACGCCGATTTATTTTAGATGGCCGTGGGCGTTTAAAGCATACAGGCGGGTTTGAAATCATAACTCATGAGGCTGTGGATAACCGGAACATTAAAAAACTACTAGAATATATTGCGGCGCAGGGTGTTACGCGTCTTTTTGTAGAAGGCGGCGCAAAAGTGCATAAAGCCTTTTTAAAAGCTGGCTATTGTGATGAATTTATACATAACTTATCCACAAATACGCTTGGAGATGATGGTGTTAAAGCAGACTACATAAATGACTTGCAAAATTATGGACTTAGGTTAAAAAGCTCAAGAAATTTATTAAAAGATAGACTAGATATTTACACAGGTACGAATTAAATTAATCAACATGTTTACAGGGATCATCACAGATATTGGCTGCGTACAATCCATTGATAAGAATGGAGACTGGCGCATTGTAATTCGTACAGATCAATTTGATTTGAGCAGTACGCTTATTGGCGCTTCTATTGCTTGTTCAGGTTGTTGTTTGACCGTCATTGAAAAAGGTGATGATTGGTTTAGCGTAGACGTATCAACAGAGAGTTTGTCGAAGACTATAATTAGCGGTTGGACCGAGGGAAGTAAAATTAACCTCGAGGCTGCGCTTAAGGTAGGTGACGAGCTTGGCGGACATATAGTATCTGGCCATGTAGATGGGCTAGGTGAATTGATAGATATCAAGGAAGAGGGCGACTCACACCGTTTAAGTTTTGTTGTGCCAGACGATCTGGCGCACTATATTGCCCCTAAAGGCTCAGTCACGATAGATGGGATATCCTTAACGGTAAATGAGGTTGAAGGATCAACATTTGGCGTTAATATTATTCCTCACACATGGGATAATACGACCCTATCTAATTTGAAAGCTGGCTATAAGGTGAATATAGAGATTGATATGTTAGCCCGTTATGTGGCAAGAATGCTTGGAAAGGAGCACTCATAATGAACAATAATAAAAAAATCGCCGTTTTATCAGCATCATGGCATACAGACATCGTTGAATCTGCTGAAAAATCGTTCATCGCAGACATGGAAAAACGAGGTTTTTCTGCATCTCAGATTGACATTATTAAGGTTCCAGGCGCTCTTGAAATTCCACTAGCAGGCAAACTCGCCCTTGAAAATGGCTATGACCTTGCTGTTGGTATTGCGTTTGTCGTAGATGGTCAAATCTATCGCCATGAATTTGTTGGGCATACTGTTGTACAAAGCATTCTAGATGCGTCTTTAGAGACAAATAAGCCGTTTCTTTCAGTGGTCCTTACACCACAGAGCTACAGCGAGCACACAGATATATATTCCGAGATGTATGTTAAGCACATGGTTAAAAAAGGCGAAGAAGCAGCCAGCGCGGCTGAGCAAATCTTAAATGTTGTCGATCAATTCTCGACATCAAAGAAAGCGGCAGCGTAACCACATCATGAGCGAGAACGAGAACCAATCAACGGATAAAGCCGAAGTTTCAGAGCAGGGTGATCTAGCACCATCGCGCAAAGCTAGGGCTTTATCTGCGCGCCTTCGGGCTGTTCAGGCTGTCTATCAAAAGCAGCAGAACAATAAGCCAATGAAAGAGCTCATCAATGAATACATCATACACCGTAAATCTATGGTTATTGATGGTGAGGAATTGGTTGAACCAAATGAAAGACTTTTGAAATCAATACTTTCTGGTGTAGAAGAGCGCTTACCTGAACTTATTCCTATTATTGAGGCCAACCTTACAAGCAAGAAAGAGGTTGAGCCGCTTCTAAAAGCCATACTTGTCTGTGCCGTTTATGAGCTTATGGTTCAAAAAACCGATGCACCAATTGTTATTAATGATTACCTTAATGTTGCTCATGCATTTTATGAAAAAAGTGAAGTGGGCCTTATCAATGGTATTCTCGATAGCATTTCAAAACTATTCAAAGACGACTAAATTACTAGTCTATTCGATTACTTAAAACTTTATGTAATTATAACCTCCTATTAAGACCTGCATGCTAAGATTATCATTAGGGTAAAAAATGATTTGTAGGGTTCGTATAAAATGAAAATAGTAATGATTGCCGGCGCGATACTTTTACTTGGCGGCGGCGGAGCGGGTGCATATTTATATTTAATGCCGCAAGCAGAAGCATCTGTAAGTGAAGAAGATGCTGAAGCAGCAAAAGCCGCTGAACTAGCCGAAAAAAAGAAAAATAGAAAGCCAGGCCTCTTCGTAGAGCTTGATCCCCTTATTCTTCCAATAGTTGATGATAACGGCATTAGCCAGGTCGTGACGCTTGTAGTCGCTATCGAGGTTAATGGCATTGGCGCCGAAAGCAAAGCTCATAGAATTGCCCCTAAGCTTAAAAGTGAGTTTCTAGAAGACATTTACGGCGTTGTGAATGCGCATGCCGCGCAATCTGGTGGGCCATTAGAGATTATGCCACTTAAGAAGCGTCTCAATAAAATTAGCCGCAGCTTAATTGGTGAAGAAGAAGTTTATGATGTGCTGCTGCAAGTGGTCCAGCAACAGCCTGTTTAAACTGCGTATGATGACTGAGTACACTGCGTAAATATTGATAGATAGGAAATTAAAAGTTTGATGTGAACCCTCTATATTAAACATCATTAAACTTTGTCCCGCGTTATGCGGGGCTTTTTTTATGTGGGAATTACTATTATTTTAAACTCTTAATTCTATTTACGATCTTCGTTGATAACCAATCGATTTCACCAACAACCTTCTCTTCGACCTTTAGGTCTTTACGGATTACATAGGTCTCAGGGTATTTTATTGTTTGAAAAAGATCCTGTGCAATAGCCTTATCTTGGTCATGAGCAATATACACATTACCAAGATGCTTCAAGGAAGACTGTGTTTCCTTTGGTAAACGCTTTAAAAAGCGACCAATATTATCTGGGTTTTCATCAACGCTCATTGCTATAAAGACAAGCTGATCCTCAAATTTTTCAGAAAGCGCCACCATATCCGGAAACTCTTTCACACAGGGTGCGCACCATGTCGCCCAGAAGTTTAGTAAAATAACCTTTTCCTCATGCGCATAAAGCGATGATTGATTGCCGTTTATATCCGTATATTCAAAGTCAGGAACTTTTATAGCTTGTTCATGCTCTTGTAATGCCTCTTTGATCTGTGTTGGTTCTCTTACGCTATCCCAGTATATATAGCCACCACTTACGCATATCACAGCAATCAGGACTAATATCTTATGCATTTTCACGCCTTTTCATCTTGAGCAAGTAGAGAAGGGAGGTAATAAGCAACGTTTCAAATGCTATGAATAACCCAAGCATCCAGGCTGCGCTATCAGTAAACCCGTATGCATGTAGGCCAACGCTTAAAAGATTTACCCCAAACCAGCTTAAAGCCAAAATAACCGATAAATAAGCTAATAAAGCCATCACGACGGGCCCTTTCATTTGCCCTGAAACCCGGCCATGTAAAACCCAAATAAGCCATAGACAAATGAGCATTGCTCCATTTTCTTTTGGGTCCCAGCCCCAAAATCGTCCCCAACTTTGATCCGCCCATATACCTCCAAGTACTGTCCCCACAATGGCGAAAAGCAATGACAGTAAGGCTAAACCATGGATGGAACTTTTAAGATTCTTATCTTCTTCGCGTGTTATACCGCTTTTAAGTAGGGAATAATGCGCCAATGCACTACACAAAGTACAGAAGGCATAGGCAAGTGTGATAATAATTACATGCGTTGCTAACCAGAAATTAGTATTAAGCACAGCCGAAAGCATTAGCATGCTATCACCATCTTTATCATGGGAAAATCCTAAGATATGAAAGAAAACGCCTCCAAAAGCCGCTATATACAGCCATAGTAAATCTTTGTTTTTTAAATAAACACACAAGCTATACAGAACAGCCGCTAACCCTACAAAAATAACAGATTCATAAAGTGTGCTAACGGGCGGGCGTTCGAGCACATACATACGAGCGCATATTGAAATAAAGTGAATAAATACACCGACACTTAAAAGAGTACATACGGACTTAAGAAGGGCACTATTAAATCGTTTTTTCTTTAATCTCATTAAAAGTAGGACCAATATAGCGGCTATATAAAAATAAGCTGATAGCTTCATAGGTTCGTATTTCGAATAGAGATACTCATAATTTAGAGCTGTAGCACGTAGATAGTCATCACTCAGGCTATGTGTTTCAGCACTTAAATCTGCTAAAGCCTTGTTCCAATCATCGGCGCGCCCTTCACTATAGCTTTTAGCTAACTCGCCCCATAGTTCGAATATACGCTTATTTGCTGGTGTTCCTTTTCCCTGTAGAACCAAAGCCCATGGTGAGAACCAACTTTCTCCCTTCTGAGTGGCAGGTATGACATTTAAAATATTACTTCGCGAACCTGCCATTTGAAGGTTTGCGATAGAGAATGAGAGGTAAGCCATGGCTTTTTCGCCTACATCATAGTTCTCTGGATCGTCGCCTTTGCGTAAAATAAGTGCTTTTAATTCATCATTTAGACGCTCTTTAAACTTATGTGTTTCAAGATAAGTCAATGTACGAGCGCTATAGCCCTTCAAACTCTGCGGTACGTTTTCAGGCAATTCAACCGCAAGCGTTAAATATAAGCTCATTGAGCTTAATAGATCGCCGAGCTTAACCGTCTTTTTTTGTAACAAGATCAGATCACGCTCTTGAGAACTCCAACTCTCTTCGGGGGTATCTACGATTGACAAGATTACGTCCTGCTTAGCCGAAAGCGCTGAGGTGACCTGTTTATATGAATATAATTTTGATGATGTGCGCTTTAGCCCCAACATATTTAATAAATTAGGATTGGTAATTTTAATCGCTGGTGCGTTTTCAGAAGCAGCTGGGTTAAATAATACTTCAAGTAGCCATTCTTCTGCCCCTTTTTCGTTTTGTGATAGTTCTTTACGAATAATATGTGCAAAGCTGTTCATTGGCTTTATACGTCCATCATGCATAATGGGAAGCTTATAAAAATCATCAATATCAAGACTTTGCGCGGATGCTGGTGAAGCAAATAGGGTTAAAAGCGGCAATAAGAATAGCAATATTTTTGTTGCCCCAATACCGTTACCTTTAAGATTAGCATTACTTTTGGCACTTTTCTTCCTAACGAAGAGATGAATCAAAAGACCAATACACATAGTAATGGCCGATATATAAGGAAAACTACGCCCTATATTCCACACTACTGCTAAAACCGACATGTCGCCTTCTGGCGTTCTTACAAAAGATGATTGAAAGAGGGTGTAGCCTTCATAACGAAGGGGCTCATTCATGCTAATAAGGCTCTCCCATACCTTGCCATCATCATGAATACGCACATGTGAACTATAGGACTTTGCCATATCTGTCCCGGGGTAATTTTCTCTTTTAAAATCAATAAGTTCTATCTCAAAGGGAAGGGGGCGTACTTCTTTTCTCAGCATAAAACTATATTGCTTTTTATTTATGATAACCTGAGGAAGCTTAGGAACATTTTCCAAAACAACATAAACACCGTCATTTTCACTCCCTTTAAGCCTGAATGTTATGCCGGAAAAATTCTCTTCATTCATATGCTTAAGCTTATCAGGCTTAAGGCTCATATGCTGTGCCATAGAGATGTACGTTTCATC
>CENJ01020506.1_pt1 | contig 10777 bp, 5 predicted proteins | sample 356161 | NCBI WGS metagenome assembly CENJ01 (sample SAMEA2619531, study PRJEB7988) | marine metagenome | biome: marine biome (ENVO:00000447); feature: surface water layer (ENVO:00002042); material: "saline water (ENVO:00002010), including plankton (ENVO:xxxxxxxx)" | depth 5 m
TGATTTCAGTTTTATTTAATTAATTATGAATATTTGGTTCAAAACTTCCAATATGCAAAAAAAGAAATTTGTTTTATGATAACTCGACTAAAAAGAATAAGAACACTTTGCCTTTTTCTTTTTTTACCCTTGTTTGGATTAAATACAGTTACAATAAAAGTATATCATGTTTTTGAAAGCTTTGGAACAGAGACTCAAGAGTTAAAATATTCTACGATTATAAACTACAACAAAAGAGGCTTAATAACAGATAGCACAATCTATAGTCACGATATCCCGCTTTCTAAAAAATATATATATATAAAAGGGGAAAACGAAGGTCTACAACTTCAACGTACCTATGATAAAGAAGTCATTCTATCTTACAGGTTTGAATATGATAATTTAAAACGAAAAACAAGCACTTCTCTTTTTGGTTCCAATGATAGTATATATTGGAAGGAACATTATAAATACGATGATAATAACTATTTATATAAACTAATACGATTTGATCCAAATAAGGCCATTAACCCAGAAATGATTGAGGGTCTTGAAAATGGTGAAATGATTTGGGCCGAAAAATACTTATATTTTGAAGACGGAAATGGTTTTGAACATCGAGAATTATACAATAATTATTGTTTAACAATTACATCATATGATTTTGATTCTTTGAAAACACCCGTTAAAAGAAAAGAATATTTTGACCCTTCAGTAATTTTTCAAACAATATACTTTCATAATCCAAATGGGGACTTGACACATGAAACGACTTCTGGATATCTAGGTGCTTCTTTAGGATCCAAAACATACGAATATGATTCATACAATAGAAAAACCAAAGAAACTGTTTATAATGAAAAAGGCGAATTAATAAAAACATACAATACAGTTATCGATGATGAAAATCATGTTTTCTATGATTATTATTCAGATTCATTAGTAAATTTTTTGGCTATTAAAGAAACAAGATTAAATAACAAAGGTAGAATTTTTATTGAAGCAATACTTGACGGTCAGGACAGATTACTAGAAAAAAACGTGTTTTATTATGATGAAAATGAAAGAATTGTTGAGGTGAAAAAATACGATATGATAAGAAAAAATGTTTCAGAAGATTATGAAATCCCTGTACAAGTTCATACTTATGAGTATGACTGAATTGAAATTTTGTAAATCAATATTAATCGATCAAGGAGCTGGTTATGAAAAAAATTGATCCAAAAAGTTTGATAATTGGTGCTCTTGCAACGATGCTTGTTTTTTCTTCCTTGGGGTTAAGATCCAAGACAGATGAACTCGGTCATCTTGTTGTACGCAGCCTAACTATTGAAGATGATAGAGGCGTAATTATGGGTTATTTAGGGAATGGTTACATGCAAACATATAATCAATATGGAGAACCAACCCTATTTATTGGAACTGGAAAAGATGGGGGAGGGTACATGAGGTCATACAATGGAAATGGAGATGAATCTGCATATGTTGGAACTGGTAGAATGGGAGGCGGCTATATAAGAACATATAATAATTCCCAAAAAGAAACAGCTTATTTAGGGACAGGGTCTGACCATGCAGGACAATTACGAGTTTATAATAAAGAGGGAATAACTTCATCGTATCTTGGAGATGGTTACTATCAAGCTTATAATCAATTTGGAGAAAGAACTCTTTTTCTTGGCACCGGAACCAGCGGAGGGGGGTATTTGAGAACCTATAATTTTGAAGGACAAGAAACAATGTATATTGGAACTGGTGCAGATAGTTCAGGTCAATTACGGGTTTATGATTCTGCAGGAGAGACCGGCACTTTTTTGGGCAGTGGATACTTTAGAACCTATAACCAGTTTGGTAAAATGACAACTTACCTTGGCAATGGAAGAGATGGTGGGGGATATTTAAGGACCAATAATAAATTTGAAACTGAAACATCTTTTCTTGGTACCAATAATTCAAATGAAGGTTTAATTAACCTTAACGATAAGTTTGGGCAAAGCTTTTGGATTCGCTTAAATAAGGGTAATTGAATTATCATACATTTTTTGACTTTTTCCTCTTAATTCATTAATTTTAGTTGTATAAGGTATCCGAGAGGGGGATGAAATCTAGCTTCATCCATAAAACCTCCTTTTTTTCATCCTAGATAAGAGGAATTTGACCATGCGGAAATTATTGGTTATTCCAGCATCTTTCATTTGGGTATTGTTTGCTCAAAATGATGGTTTGGTAAAAACGTATTATCCAAGTAAGGCTCTAAAGACAGAGGGAAACTACTCAAACGGTGTTCGAGATGGTTTGTGGACATTTTGGTATGAGGGAGAACTGTTTGAAGACTACGGAGAAGACCGCCTTCCAAACACTGGTGACCCAGGAGAAAACAACGGCCTCTGGGATACAACTGGTACAGATGAAAAAGTCATTTTAGACTTTAACGGAGATAGTTTATACGATCCCCCAAAAAAGAAAATGGAAGGTAGTTATTTAGCTGGAGACAAAGAAGGCATTTGGACCAAATGGTTTTCAAATGGAAGTCGCAAAGAAGAATCTAATTTTAAAACTGGAAAATTAAATGGATCTATTACAAAATGGTACGAAAGCGGAACAAAATCGGAAGAAGGGAACTACGATAACGGTAAACAAAATGGGAAATGGGTATGGTATTGGGAAAGTGGAATAAAAAAAGAGATTACAGTTTTTATTGATGGCCAACAAGAAGGACTTTGGACCACTTGGTATGAAGATGGAACTAAAAAATCCGAAAGAAAATTTAAAAACGGTGAAAGGGATAGTGTATGGACCACTTGGTATAAAGATGGCAACAAAAAATTCCAAGCTACTTACTCGAATGGCAAATTAAATGGTTCTTGGACTTCTTGGTATAGTGATGGCATCGTTAAAGAAAAAACAGGTTTTTATTTAAACAATCAGCTGGATAAAAAATGGACATATTGGTCTGAGAATGGTCAAAAAACAAAGGTTGTTACATACAGTAATGGTTTAAAAAACGGTGCTTATATGGTTTGGAATAAAGATAACTTTAAAACCATTGATGGACAATACACGCAAAACCAAAAAGATAAACTCTGGACTATCCGATACAATGATGGAAACATGAAAGCTAAAGAAGCTTACTCTAAAGGTGAAAAAGATGGGAAATGGATATGGTATAATCCTAATGGAATCTTAGAAAAAGAAGGGGACTATAAAAACAGCGTAAAACATGGCCTCTGGATATCATGGGCAGATCTTGACAAGAAAAAAAGTGAAGAAACCTATGTTAATGGAGTTCTAGATGGTGAAATTATCATTTGGCATAATAATGGTAATAAAGATCGAGAAGGAATAGTGAGAGGAAACCAAAAGGAAGGAAACTGGACATATTATAATGGTAATGGATCAATAGACTTCAAATTTGATTACGGAACAGGATTAGAAAGAGTGCGAATTGCAGAACTGGAAGAGAGGGATAATATATTTTATAAAATTGGAAAATATAAGCCATACACAGGAATTGTAACAGAATCCGGAGGTCTAAAAGACTATTTATTACTAGGTCGTTTTAAATCAGGGAAAAGAGATGGTCAATGGATTCAATGGTATAAAAACGGAAATAAAGAAATAGATGGTGTTTATTATCGTGGAAAAAAACATGGAAAATGGACTTTATGGTATGAAGACGGCATTATGAAGGAAAAAGGTGAGTTCGAAATGGACGAAATCAACGGAACATATAAATATTGGTACAGCAACGGTCATGTCCATATGGAACAGTCTTACCAGAATGGAAAACCAAATGGAAAATGGACATGGTGGTATGAACATGATCATAATTTAAGTTTTACGGATGGACAGTGGAGCTATAATGGAGGTACTTACAAAGCTCAAAACGATGAAGAATTATGGAATTGGTGGTGGTATATGAATGACAATAAAGAGATGGAAGGATACTATATTAATGGTACAAAAAATGGAATTTGGACATGGTGGTATGATACGGGAATTAAAAAATCAGAGGGGAACTATATAGACAATGAACAAGATGGACTCTGGTCTTATTTTGCAAATGATGGTTCGATCGATGAGGAAATAAGTTTTTCTAATGGTAAAAAAGATGGAAGATCAACTTTATGGCTTACTCCAGAAGAAAAACAAGAAGAAAAATTTTATCGCAATGGAAGGCTTGATGGCCCAAGTACTATCTGGAAAAACGGACACCGAAGTATAATGACTAACTACAGATCAGATGTTGCTGATGGTCCTTGGGTAATATGGTATCCAAGTAGTGACCAAATTAAAGAACAAGGTTTTCATCAAGAAGGAAAAAAAGAAGGATTAACAACATATTATTATGAAGATGGAACTATGCAAAGAGAAGGGTTTTACAAAGATGGCTTTGCGGATGGAATATGGACTTATTGGAATGCGAAGGGAAAAAAAGATTTTGATTTTGATTTTGGAACAGGACTCGAACATATTGCTATAGAAGATGCACCGGAGCGGGCTTCAGATGGTTTATTCTATAAAATCAACGAGGATGTTCCTTTTACAGGTATCATTACTCATGTGGATATGGAAACAGGGTATGAATTTCTTGGTAGAGTCAAAAATGGTAAAAAAGACGGTCAGTGGGTTAAATGGTTTCCAAGTGGTAAAGAGGTACCAGAAATTATAATTGTTGATGTGCCCGTTCCCGAACCAAAAAAACCTTGGAGCGGTGGGAAACAAGAACAAGGCGGATATAAAGAAGGTAAAAAACATGGTCAATGGACAGAGTGGTACGATAATGAACATATAAAATCTCACGGTGAATACAAGCTTGGAACCATGGTTGGGCATTGGACTTTTTACTATACAAATGGAATCAAAGAAAAAGAAGGTTCACTTGTTGACGGGAATGCTGATGGACTCTGGGTTTTTTATGATGACAAATCTAAAAAGGCTCAAGAAGGATCTTTTTCCAATGGGACAAAAGAAGGACAGTGGACTGCATGGTTTGAGGATGGAAGGCTTTCGGAAGGCTACTATGCAAACGGTAAAAAAGATGCAACTTGGACTAGTTGGTGGGATCATGAAAGAACAAAAAAAGAGATGCAAGGCAATTATAAAAATGGGCAAATGATCGACAAATGGTTTTTTTACGATAAAAATGGCAATTTAAAAGAGATTAGGTATTTCTCTCCTGATTTTTAAATAACTTCAATCGCATTAATTAACTAAATATAAAGGATTTAATATAGTGAAATACGTGTATCTATTTGGAGATGGTAAGGCTGATGGTAAAGCTGATATGAAAAACTTACTTGGTGGTAAAGGAGCAAATCTAGCAGAAATGAATATTTTAGGAATCCCTGTTCCACCGGGATTTACACTAACTACAGAAGTCTGTACAGAATACTATAAAAATAATAAATCATTTCCAGAAAGTTTAGCCTCTGAAGTGAAAAAGTCGTTATCAGAAGTCGAATCAATTATGGGAACAAAGTTTGGCGATTCAGATAATCCATTACTTTTATCTGTAAGATCAGGAGCTAGACAATCTATGCCTGGCATGATGGAGACAGTGCTGAATATCGGACTTACATCCAAATCTATTCCCGGCTTAATTAAAAAAACTAACAATCCAAGATTTGTTTATGATGCGTATAGAAGATTAATTACTATGTATTCAGATGTAGTTATGGAAAAAGCGGCTGGTGTTGAACCTTCCGAAGGAGAAGGCATTAGACATAAACTTGAACATCATTTATCTTCATATAAATCAGAAAAAAATTTAGAAAGTGATACTGACCTTACTGAAAATGATTGGATAAATATTATCGATATTTTTAAAAAAGAGATAAAACTATCTCTTGGATCAGAATTTCCTGATGATGCAGAGGCTCAATTGTGGGGTGGAGTTGAAGCTGTTTTTAAAAGTTGGAATGGAGCAAGAGCTATTAGCTACAGAAAAATAGAAAACATACCTGAAGAATGGGGAACTGCCGTCAATGTTCAAACAATGGTTTTTGGTAATACAGGAGAAAACTCCGCTACCGGTGTTGCCTTTACAAGGAACCCCGCAACAGGAGAAAATAAGTTTTTTGGAGAATGGTTAACGAATGCACAAGGAGAAGATGTTGTTGCTGGACTTCGTACTCCTAATCCACTTAATGAAGATACAAAAACCGAAGACACAAAACATCTCCCTTCATTAGAAGATACAATGCCAGAAATATATAATGAGCTGTTCGATATAAAAAATAGACTAGAACAACATTATTCAGATATGCAAGATATTGAATTTACAATTGAAGAAGGAAAACTTTGGATGTTGCAAACCCGCGTTGGAAAAAGAAACGGAGTGGCTGCAATAAAAATGGCTGTGGACATGTTTAATGAAAATATGATTGATAAAAAAACAGCTATATTGAGAGTGAACCCTAACCAATTAGATGAATTATTACACCCTGCTTTAGATAAAACTAGTGAAGACAATGCTACAAAATTAACCAAGGGACTCCCAGCCGGTCCTGGTGGAGCAAAAGGAAGAGTTGTTTTTACGGCAGATGATGCAGAAGAGTGGAACAAAAGAGGTGAAAAAGTAATCCTAGTAAGAGAAGAAACCTCTCCTGAAGATGTTCATGGAATGCACGCCGCTGAAGCAATTTTAACAGCACGAGGAGGAATGACTTCTCACGCAGCTCTAGTTGCAAGAGGATGGGGAAAGTGCTGTATTGTAGGATGCAATGAATTAAATATATCTGTAGAAAATAAACAATTAACAGTAGGCGAAATAGTTATCAAAGAAGGCGATTGGATAACCATGAATGGTTCCCTTGGAGTTGTATATCTAGATCAATTAAAACTAATTCCAGCTGATCCAGACAGAAATCTTGAATATAAAGAGTTAATGAAATGGGCAGATGATATAAGAAAACTCAAAATTAGAACAAATGCCGAAAGCCCTGAAGATGCTAAACAAGCTATAAAGTTTGGTGCTGAAGGAATAGGTTTATGTAGAACAGAACACATGTTTTTTGATGAAACAAGAATCTTAGCAATGAGAAAAATGATTTTATCAGAAACTGACGAAGATAGAAGAGAAGCTGTAATGGGACTTCTACCCTTTCAAAAAGAAGATTTTAAAGGAACATTAAAGGCTATGGAAGGAAAACCAGTAACTATCAGATTGCTAGACCCGCCACTGCATGAGTTTATAACTTTGGATGATAAACAGGTTAGTGAGCTAGCTGATAGTATCGGTGTTGATATCGGAAAAGTTAATCAACGCATTGCAAGCCTCCATGAGCTAAACCCTATGTTAGGACACCGAGGATGTAGGCTTGGAATTGCTTATCCGGTAATTACAGAAATGCAATCAAGAGCTATTCTAGAAGCAACTGCTGAACTCATACAAGATGGGGTAAATGTCTTACCTGAAATAATGATTCCATTGGTTGGAACTGTAACCGAATACATTGACCAAGAAAAAATTGTTAGAAACGTTGCCAAAGAAGTTGAAGGTAGATACAGCATAACTTTAAAATATCTTGTGGGAACGATGATAGAACTTCCGAGAGCATGCCTAACCGCAGATGAAATTGCAGAACATGCAGAGTTTTTTAGCTTTGGAACAAATGATTTAACCCAGACAACCTACGGTTTTAGTAGGGATGATATTGGTTCTTTCCTTCCGGAATATTTAGATCGTAATATTTTACCTGGTGACCCATTCCAAAGTTTGGATGTAAAAGGAGTTGGAAAGCTTGTTTCAATGGCTGTTAAGTATGGTCGTGAAAAAAATAGAGACTTAAAAATAGGTATTTGTGGAGAACATGGTGGAGATCCTTCTTCTATTCTTTTCTGTAAACAAAATGGTTTAAACTATGTTAGCTGTTCTCCATATAGAGTTCCTATCGCTAGGTTAGCTGCAGCTCAATCTGAACTGGCCTAGAGTAACCTATTAATAATAAAAAAAAGCCTCTGAATTCAGAGGCTTTTTTATTATTAGTTTGAATTTTGTAATGATTATTCTATCATTTCACCGCCGCCGAGAATGTCCTCAATACTTATTGTTCCCTCTTTATCCATTTCCTTGGCTCTATCTAAAAAATCTTTCCTTTTAGCATCAACTTCTTTTTTAGAAATTGCACCTTCATAAGGCTCATACATTGCCTGTTTCTTTTGAGGTAACATGTCAATTATAGCGTCTACAACCTCTTGATCAAGACCCTTAACAGCAATTGCTAAGTCTGTAGTTTCGGCAGCAACAAACAGTTCTCTCTTTGTAGCATCTGGAAACTTTTCAAGGATATCATCAAAAGTGAGAAAATATTTTTTAACTTCAGCTTGTAATTCAGGATTCTCATTTTGAAGAGTTTGCATATACCTTTCTTGCTCGTTTGAATCCATCCCGCCTAGCATATCCGCAATATCTTTTGCTCCTCCTCTTGAAAATTCAGTTGTTCTTGGTAAGTATGTTGACTTTTCTTTTAGCCTAGCACCAACTTCAATCACACCTTCCAACGGTACATCATCTAAAGATCCTAATTCAACTAAAACCTGTCCTTTCAAAGTTGCATCAAACTTATTAACTACCTCCATTCTTTTTTCAGGTTCTAACTGAGCCAGTGTCATGGCAATTACAGGAGCCTCTTCTTTATTCACAAGAGCAAATAACTGCTCATCAGTTAAATCTTTTAGAAATTCAAAAGGATGAATCGCATTTCCATCGGAACCATTCTGCCCAACGTCTTCACTTAAGAAACCAAAGTAAAATTCTTCCATAACTCTTTTTTTGACATTAAAAGAAATAGTTCCCATTGTCTGAAGTGTTGATCTAATTTTTCGTACTTCTGTTTTAGAAAGCCCTTTAACTAAAGACAAAGCTAAACCTTCTCCAACTACGGAAAACAGCACTGCTACTTTTTGTAGACCTGATAGTGAATTATAATCATTAACCATAATATTAAATCCTCACTTTTTATTCTTCGCCCTTTTCTTCTTCTTCCCCACCACCATCACTAGATGATTCTTCGGGTGCGGGAGCTTCAGGTGCAGGCTGTTCTAACCATTCTTTAACTATGGTTGACGTCCTTGCAGGTTGTCCAACGCTCATCGAAACGACAGACTTTCTTATATCATCAATCTCACTTTTTAATACATTAGGATCATCGACCATTTGAGTTACACTATCATTTATAGTTTCATTTTGAGCTTCCATAGCAGCAACTTGAGCAGCAGAAACTGGTGGGGCAGACTCAGTCATCCCATTTTGATCCTGATCAGTTTCTTTAGAATTTTCTTTAACGTCTTTTACCTCTTTAACCTCCTCTTTTGCCTCTTTTTCAGATGCTTTTTTACGTCTGCGCCTTCTTCTTCTAGGTGGAGGAGGATATGGGTAAGGGGGTATAGGTCCCGGAGGATATGCTCCTTGTGCCTGAGCACCTTTTTTCCCTTTTTGCAAAACAATCAACACCAGCAAAATAACACTTAAAACCCCAAGCCCGATAATTATAAGCATTTTAGTATCCAAACCTTCACCATTTTCTGCTTCTAAAGCCTGAAGATCAGCTTGAACAGCATCTAAGGCTGCAATTTTATCTGCGATAATTGAATCTCTAGAAGCTTTTTCTTTTTCTCTAGAGGCTAATTCTTCAGCAATTTTTGCTTGAGCCATTTGCTGAGCTTCTAAAGAATCCTGCAGCATTGCTTGTAATAACATTTTTCTAAGACCTTGCATTTCATTATCCAACATTGCAAACCGTGTAGAATCAAGTTTTTTATCTTCTGTTTCTTCTTTTGCTACATTAACGGTAAGCATATCTTTTAGAGCTTGAATTTCATTTTCAAGTTTGGAATTTCTGATTGAGTCTTTTCTTGCCAGTTCTCTTTTTTCAAATTCTGCAGCTTCTTGAAGCCGAACTTTATCCAATTCAGCAAGTTGAGATTGAAAACTTGCTAAGTCTTCTTCTCGTCGAAGTAAAACTTCTTCTTTATATTTTTGAATATCATCTCGCCAATCTGTTGCCTCTGAAGACCTTTTCCTTTCCATAACATCAATTTTTTCAGCAATATTCTTCAGCATGACCTGTTCTGCTGTTCTTTGGTCTCGCCTTTCCTTAAAACTAGCTGTCATTATAGTTAGCTTATCTCCTCTTTGGCGATCAAATTTTGCAGCAGCCATAGTTAACTGTCTTATGTTTTCTATCAGTTCAGGAGCCGCACCTTCTTGCAAAATCAAAGAAAGATCCATTCTTTTTATTACAGTTTTAGATGGTCTTTTTGTTGAGAAAACTTTATCTACAACTTCTTTTTCTGCAGGTTCATCTTCATCTACTTCTTGATAAGTTGCTTTTAATTCTTTCGGAGAAAAAGGTTTTGGTGACTGTAAAGTAGAGCTCGTACTATTTTTAGTTGAAGATACATCTACCTCAAAACCTGGTATTGGTAACCCAATTGCATATTTATCTTTTTGAGATTCCATATCACTCTGAACCATCTTCTTTTGGATTTCATTCAAAGCGTTTGCAGTTTCCTGTGCTGGAGACAGCTTTTCCTTTTTAGTCTCATTTGCTCTTGGAGCGTAATAAGTAAATTGCTCATTTACTTCCTCCAATACTTCTAACTCTACATCAACATTTATTACATATTTGTGAGATTCTATAAGTTTAGACAATGCGTCTTTTACTCTATCTCTAATATTGTTTTCCACCATTAACTTTTGAGAAAGGTAACCGTCACCTTGTGAGAATATCATAGTGACTGTCGCTACCACACTTATAATAAGAATAAAATATTTTTTACTCTTTTTCAT
>CENJ01054923.1_pt1 | contig 10776 bp, 10 predicted proteins | sample 356161 | NCBI WGS metagenome assembly CENJ01 (sample SAMEA2619531, study PRJEB7988) | marine metagenome | biome: marine biome (ENVO:00000447); feature: surface water layer (ENVO:00002042); material: "saline water (ENVO:00002010), including plankton (ENVO:xxxxxxxx)" | depth 5 m
TTACTGCTTTTTCCAATCTAATTAAAAAATCAGGAATTGCACTTTTTCTATTCCCCAGTCTGATGAAATTCTTAATTCTGGGAGAATATTTCTTCTAAAAGAAAATTCTCCAGCTAGTGGATATTTAAATGATTTCATAAAATCTAAATATTCACTTTTACCAATGGTTTTTTCTAAAGCGTTTAATAGTGGGAAAACTAATAACTTCTGGAAAATCAAAGAATGAGAAAATATTACCCTTGGGCCTTACAGATAATGCAATATTGAAAAAAGACATTAAGAAAGATGAAATAATTAAAATAGAAGATGTTGAGATGGACTTGCCAACAGAGATAATGGTTGCTAGAGATTATCAATATAATTTATGATTTAACCACGATAACAAGTATAAATAATTAAAAATTTTATAAAATGACCTTAGTTTCAAATGATGTAAAAAAAAATTTTTCTATTTTATTTATTGTTGTTGGTCTTACATTGATGCCAATAATTTTACATTACCGAGGCATAAATATAATTGAATATAATCTTTTTACTTTAATTTATTTTTTAATTATTCAATTTTCATTTTTATTTTTAATTTTAATAATTAGTTATCTGATATCATTTTTTTTATTTAAAAAAAAATATTTTCAGGAAATAACAGTAAGTAATTTCGTAATTTTTTTTTTTCAATTTTTTTATTTTGAAGTTTTAACCATTAGCTTCGTAGAATTATTAGGAAGTTATCATTTTTTATTTGATAATTTTTTCACATTAATACTTTATTTAATTCTATATCTTACTATTTTTCTTTTATTATTAAAATTTAAAAGATTAACGATAAATTTTTTAATTATATTTATTTTATTTAATTTGTGTTTAGGATTTTATAATATCAATTTTCCCAAAAAAAAAATTCCAACTATAGAAAATTATGAATCGTCAAATAAAATTGATTTAAATAAAATTAATAAGCAAAATTTAAATCCAACAAATATTTATATAATTCTTTTAGATGGAATGATTAATTTAAATGATGCATTAAATCAAAATATTATATCTACAGAAATAAAAAATGAATTCGATAATATATTAATCGATAATAATTTTAAATATAACGATTTATTTTTTCCAAATTATGCGTTTACAGATCATGCAATCAAAACTTTATTTTATGGTGATTACACACATATTGATAAATTTGTTGATGAAGCTTTTAACTCATTCTTGTTTCCTAAAATAATGAAAAAAAAAGACAATTTTTTTTATCAATTGATAGATAAACTAAGTATGGATTTTTTTTGGATTGGTAATAACTTTATCCCTTGCAATGGACAATATAGTGGAGAATGTTTTTATAACTATAAAAATAAAAATTTATTTTTTACTAAAATTTTTCTTGATACATATGGGTTATACGAAAATAGTTTTTTTGCATACTTACTTCGCTTTTATATTGATGAAAATTTTATAAGTGGATACAATTTTTTAAATAGTAAAACAGAAAGAGTTTTGCAAAAAGAAACTTCAGATAAAATGAATTTCTTTTTTGTACATGCTGTAAAGCCTCATATCCCATATTCATTAGATGAAAATTGCAACGAAACAATTCAAGTAAAACGCTATAAAACGAATGAAATTGGGGATCTATCTTCAGTATTAGACAAGTCAGATCAAAAAAAATTCTATGGATATCAATACAATTGTGCATTTAGAGCTGCTATCAAATTCACAAATGATTTTACAGATAAGAGAAAGGAAAATTTAATTATTATTTTGGGTGATCATGCATGGAATTTTGATAATAAAAAAAACAATATAAATAAATTTTTGGAAAAATTACAAAAAGTTTTTTTTGCATACAAATTACCTAGCAGGTGCCAAAATAATGAAGTTCCAAATTCTCATGTAAATATAATGAGGTTTATCTTGCAATGCGTTACAGATGAGAAATTTAGTTTTCTTAAAGATGAACAGTACATTACAAGAGAATTTAGAGATGAATTAGACCCAAACTATGGAAATGTTGTCGAATTATCTGAGGCTTTAAATTCTTTAAAATAATATATAAATTTTTATAAATCTTTTAATTAATTATAAGTTTATAATATAGTTTAAATGACTATGTTTAGTTTAATTAAAAAATTTTTTCAGGATTTTCTAACTATTAATAAAATTAATTCTGCAAAGCCTAAAATTGTCTTTTATTCTGAAGGTAAATCTTATCAAAAATATGCATATAATTTGATTAAATATTTTTCAAAAAAATTTCCTGGTGAAGTATATTACATTTCATCAGATAGAAATGATCATATTAAAGAATTGGAAATTTTAAATGTTTATATAAAGAGCAATATTTTATTACAATATTTATTTTTAAGTCTAAACGCTGATAACTTATTTTTGACAATTACAGATTTAAATAATTCTATTTTAAAAAAAAATAAAAATGTAAAAAATTATATTTATTATTTTCATGGTGCAGTAAGTACAACAAAAGTTTTTACAGAAAAAGCTTTTGATAATTATGATACAATCTTATGTAATGGCGATTATCATATTAATGAAATTCGTCAAAGAGAGAATATCGAAGGCCTAAATAAAAAAAAATTGATAAAGTCAGGCTATTTATATTTTGATTATCTTAATTCAAGAATAGAAAATTCAATAAATAATAAATCAGAGGTATTAATTGCACCATCTTGGAACAAAAATACAAAAAATTATATAAATCAAGATTTTCAAAAAATAATAAAAAAATTGCTAGAATTTAACCACAAGGTTAGATTTAGACCACATCCAGAAACTGTAAAAAGATTTCCAAAAATTATGAAAATTTATAACGACTTGTTTAAAACACAAAATTTTATATTTGATAATAACCCTAATAATATTGAATCAATGCAAAATGCTAAGTATTTAATTACAGATAATTCAGGTATATCGATAGAATTTTTATTAATATTAAAAAAACCTGTTTTTTTTTACACTGACTCTAAAAAAATACATAACCCTAAATTCAAAATGTATGAGAATTTAGGTACAATGGAAGATATTATTAGAAATAAATTTGGTTATAAATTTAATTATGATCAAATTTCAAATATTAATAATATTTTAAGAAATTCTGAGGAACATTTTGAAACATGTAATATTGAAAATTTTATAAATAAAAATTTTTATAATTACAAAAATACAATAGATTTTATTGATAAAAATTATTCAAATATTTGCATTTAAATATTAAATTTTTTTAATAAAAGATTTTTTAATTCACTTATATCTTTTAATACATAATCTGTTTTAATATTTTTAAATTTTTTTGATAATTTTAAATTTTCGATATTTTGTATTTTATTTGGTATTTTTTTTCTACTGTAGGCTCTTTTAAGAAAACTAATGCCAGAAAGTGTTAATCCTATAGTTTTTGTTCCTGCATTTTTACCCTCTAATATGCCAGAGAAGCTGTCATCAATTTTAATGGTATTTGTTTTTTTTATTTTTAAGGCATTTAATATTTTTATAATCATATCATTATAAGGTCTTCCCCTCTTTACATCACTAGCTGATACTGCGTAATTTGGTACAAAATCTTTATCTTTCTTAAATTTTTTAAGAATAAAATTTAGTATAGGTCGTGGATAGCCTGTAGTTAAAGCAATTAAGATATTTTTATTATTTAAATATTTAATTAAAGCATCAAAACCATATATATAATCAAATTTTTTTTGTACTTCCTTTTTAAGAATTTTATCAAAATTTAATTTTAAATTTTCATACAAGTTATCTTTAGAAATTTTATTTTTGATTATTTGATTTCGAATATATGAATGTTTTAAAATTCTTTTAATATGAATATCTTTACTTATACCCATGTCCTTAATAATTAACTTTGGAGGAACATTTATTTTATATTTTTTAAAAGTTTTTTGAAACGTATACACAGTTACTAAACTACCGTGATCAATTAATGTTCCCGAAATATCAAAAACAACTAGTTTAATTTTATCTTTCAAAATATTTATCAATACGTTAATTTGATAATAATGATTAATTTAAAGAGTTCAAAAATTACTTTTTGCCCAGGGCCAGGTGCAGTAATAAATGATTGGTTTACACATCAAAATGAGTATTTTGGAAGAGGAGACACGGAATATAGCTCTTTAAAAAGGAAAACATTAAATTGGATAAAAAAAAAATCTGGACAGGACAATGTAATACCTGTTTCCGGTTCTGGAACAACAGCTGCAATAGTAGCATTAAACTCTTTTTTAACTGGTAAGGTTTTGATCATAAATACAGGATATTATGCTAAACGATGGATTAATTATGTTAAAAATTCAAAATTGCCAATTAAATCTGATGTGGTTTCATATGAACAATTTATTTTAAATAAAAATTTTAAAAAGAAATATAACTGGATAATTTTCGTTTATGTTGAAACTGCAAATTGCAGAAAATATGATATTCAAAAAGTTAGTAAAATTGCAAAAAAATTCAAAGCTAAAATAATGATGGATGCTACAGCTTCAATCGGATTAGAAAACAATCATAAACTTGCTGATGTTGTTTTTTTTAGCAGTTGCAAGGGCCTTCTTGGACCGACAGGACTAGGTTTTGTTGCATTTAAAAATAAAATAAAATATAAAAATTCAAAAGATTTTTGGTTTAATTTAGAAACTCATAAAAATTCAAAATATACACTTGGTTATAACTGTATAGCATCTTTACATGGTGTAAAAAAAAACCATGAACTGTATAAAAGGAGAATCCTTTATGCATCAAGGTTGCTAAGAAAAATTTCAGTAAATAAATTTTTAATACCTAAAATTGGCGTTCCATTAAAATTTTTTCTGAAAAGTAAAATTAAGAGTAATCAAAATCTTATATTTTACAAACCAAGAGAAAATCCAGGTTATGAAGTAATTTTTTTATTAGGAATAATAAAATATAATAAAAAAAAAATTAAAGAAGTTTTAGATAAAATAATTATTAAAAATTTAATAATTAAATAATTTATTTGACCAATCTATTAGATCATAGATATTAAATTGTTTTTTATCAGGTCTAGATAAAGTATGGTGAAAAAACTTTTTCCCTTCTGCAGATGGTCCAACAAATCTTATATTATTAATTGTTTTATTTTTAACAATTGGATTTTGGTTTATATTTAACTTCAAACCTATTTTATATTTTTTATTATTGTGTTTTAAATCATTCATCGAAACTAATTTGTTTTTTATCATTGAAGATATCATTTTATCTTTTACATAATTTTTTTTATATAAATCTAATATGCCGTAAAAAATATAATTTAAATTAGTTTTTTTATTTTTATGTTTTATATATAATTTTTTCTTAACAACATAAGTAGTAAATTTTTTTGCTTTAATTAATTTTATTTTATTTTCTTTTATTAGTTTTTTTATTTTGTGAATACTTTCTGAAGATGGTCCGTCACATAATTTATTATGAACTGATAAAATATTTTTTATGAAATAATTAAAAATTATGAGATTACTACAATTATCAAATAGTTTAGTATATTGTGGTCTTATATCTCTCCAAACTCCATCACATGCATTTTTATACGGACTTTTCATATTTCCAATTTTACTTTGTTTGAGATCCCATTTAAGAAATTTTAAATATTCATCTTTAAATTTTTTTTCTTCTGAATAAATTAATGGATTAACAAAAACATCATAAAAATTATATTTTTTTAATTTTATATCGTTTAATATATTTTGTTTACCAAACCATTCTTCTTTAAAAAATTTTCTTTTTATTTTCTTAGATTTGATTGAGTAGTTTATAAATTCATCAAATAACCCAACTAGTTTTAAAAAGTTATATTTTTTTTCTTTTTTGAGTTTACTTAACTCTATTAATAAAATTTTCTTAAGATTTAAAATTTCTTTTTTTTTAATAAAAAATTTAAAATAAACATAATAAAACTCAATTTTTATTAGAGGATAAATAAATTTTTCAAAATCAAGTTTCTTTAAATTTTTAATATTATTAACTTCACTTTTTAAATAATTAATATTCTTATTATTTAAAAATATTGGTTTATGTTCTTTATTTTTGGGATCATCAATCTTTTGATTAAAAGGTCTTGCAAATGGAAATAATGATGATTTTGAAATTGAATAAATTTTGTTATCATTTTTAATTAATTTTGTAATAATATCTATTGAACTTACCCCCGTCCCATAAACTGCAATATTCTGTTTTTTGATTTTTTCCCAAAATGTATTATTAGGAAGTAACTCTAAAAAATTATAATAAAATTTACAATCAGTATTCTCAGTTAATTTATTAATTTTATTGCCCAATCTAGAATTTACTGAAGAGGAATGGTAATTACCTGCACATATTAGAATATCGGTTACTAAAGAATTTTTATTATTAGTTTTAACTTCATAATAATTTTGATTTTTTTTTATATTAATTACCTGTCCATAAATAAATTCTATTTCAACATTGGTATTTTTTTGAAAAATATCAATTAATTCATAAAATTTTTCCTTGAGTGCTTGACCAAATAAGTATCTTGATGGCCAAGATTCATTTTTAATATTTTTTATTTTATTTTTTTTAACCCAATCCATAAAATTATAATCAAATTTTTTTAATTTTTTTGGAAATTTTAAGTAAGGAAAGACTCCTAATGAAATTTGATGAGCAATTCTGTTTAGCAATATATTTTTATCAAGACTTGTATTATGTGTATTACCATAACCAAAATTTCCATCCTTATCAAAAAATATAATCTTTATTTTTTTTTTTATTTTATTTTTTAATAATTTTTTTAAAATAATTTCTGTAGCATAGACAGAATTGGGACCACCACCAATAATAGCTATAATTTTTTGGTTCATTGTATATACTCTAGTAATGGAATTATCCCAAATTGACTACTATAATTTTTTAGCAATTAGAAATAATTATTTAAAACCATTAAATAAATTTATGTCAAACGATGAAATTTATTTAGTTATAAATAAATATATTTTTAACCAAAAATTTTTCCCAATACCTTTTTTTTTAACAGCAAGTCTAGATGATCTTAAAAGTATTAAAAATAGTACTTTTATAGTTAAATATAAAAAAGAGAGTTATAACTTACCTGTCCTGTCCGTTTCTACCTTTAACAAGAAAGGAATAATTAAAGAACTTTTTAAAGGTAATAAATTTCATCCTTACATTGATATTATTATGCATTCAAAAGAGTACATTATTGAAACCGACGATATATCAACTAAAAATTTTAAGAAATATGTTCCAAAAAAAAATTTAGTAGGTTTCGCAACTAGAAACATACCTCATAAAGGTCATGAAAAAATAATTTTAGAAAAAATTAAAAAACTTAAAATGTTGATAATAATTAATTCAGAAGTAACAAAAAATAAAAAAACTAATATAAACAAAACTTTAAAAGCTTATTCAAAATTTATAAAAAGAGAAAAAATTAATAATAAAATAATATTAAAAAAAGTTTTAATACCTAGTACAATGCTTGGTTATAGACAGGCAGCACTACATGCAATGTTAGGAAAAAATTTTGGTTGTGACAATTTTATAATTGGTCGAGATCATTCTGGATTTTTAGATTTTTATAAAGAATTTGAATCATATGATTTTTGTAAAAAAAATGAAAAAAAAATAGGTCTTAATATTTTAGAAAGTGGTAGTCCATTATTTTGTAAAATTTGTCAAAAAGTTGTTTTTAGAGGTGAATGTAATTGTAAAAAAAATCAATTTGACATAAGTTCAACTTTTGTAAGAAAAATAAAAAATAAAAAATTAAAAAAACTAATTTCTAATTTTTAATTTCTAATATGAGAACAAAAAAAATAGCTTATGTTGCATTAGCTGCAGATATTTTACATGAGGGACATATAAATATTCTTAAAGTTGCTAATGACTATGGCGATGTTGTTGTTGGACTTCTTACAGATCAGGCAATAGCATCATATAAAAGTATTCCTTATCTAAATTATGAAAAAAGAAAAACAATTGTTGAAAATATTAAATACGTGAAAAGAGTGGTACCCCAAAAAACATTAGATCACACTAAAAATTTAATCTCTATTAAACCCAATTTTGTTGTTCATGGAGATAATTGGAAAAAGGGTATTCTTAAAAATACACGAAAAAGAGTAATTAAAATTTTAAAAAAATGGAATGGTAAATTAATTGAACCAAAATATACAAAAAATGTTTCTTCAACAATCATCAAAAGAGATTTAAATAAAATATTTATGGAACCACAAAATAGAATTAGCAGATTAAAACGACTTATTTCATCAAAAGATATTGTTAAAATATTAGAATCACATAATGCATTAACAGGTTTAATTATTGAAAATTTATTTATAAAGAACTCAAAAGGAATTAATATAGAATTTGATGGAATGTGGTCTTCGAGCCTAACAGACTCAGCTACCAAGGGTAAGCCAGACAATTCTTCTGTAGATTTTTCCTCAAGAATTTTATCTTTAAACGAAATGATGGAGGTAACTACAAAACCTTTGGTATTCGATGCAGACAATGGTGGCCAGTTAGAACATTTACCTTTTTTAATAAGATCTTTAGAGAGATCTGGAGTTTCTGCAATAATTATAGAGGACAAAATTGGTCTGAAAAAAAATTCCTTATTTAAAAATCAAGATAATGTTAAGCAAGATAATCCTAGAAATTTTGCAAATAAAATTAAAAAAATTTGTAATTCAAGACAATACAATGACTTTATGGTAATTGCCCGAATAGAAAGCTTAATTTTAAAAAAGGGTTTAAATGATGCTTTAAATAGAGCAGAACTTTATTCCAGGGCAGGAGCTGATGCTATATTAATCCATAGTAAACATAAAAATCCAAATGAAATTTTTTCTTTTGCAAAAAAATTTAGAAAAAGTAAAAATTATATACCTCTTGTAGCTGTTCCATCGACTTATTCTAAAGTTTATGAAAAAGATTTAATCAAAAATGGATTTAAATTAGTAATTTACGCAAATCAATTGTTACGTTCAGCTTATCCGTCAATGTTAAATACAGCAAAAATAATATTGAAAAATAAAAGATCTTTTGAAGCAGATAAAAAAATAATATCAATAAACGAAATTATTAATTTAATTAAAAATGATTAATGCCAAATCTTTAATCAGCTTATTAAAAAAAAATGGTAGTAATTTTTTTACTGGTGTTCCAGATAGCGTCCTAAAAGAGTTAACACTCTTATTACCAAAAAATAATAAAAAAAAACATATTATTGCTACAAACGAGGGATCTGCTGTGTCCATTGGAATTGGGTATTATCTCTCTACAAAAAAAATTCCGACTGTTTATATGCAGAACTCTGGCTTATCAAATGCTTTAAACCCTTTAATTTCTATTGCTCATAAGAAGGTATACTCAATACCTCTGATATTATTGATCGGATGGCGCGGTTCTCCAATGAATAAAGATGAGCCTCAACATAATGTGAAAGGAAAAATTACCACACAACTTTTAAAACTTTTAAATATAAATTATACAATTATTAGATCTAAATCTGATTTCAAAAAATTTGAAAAACAAATAAAGTATGCAAAAAAAAATAGTTCCACTATAGCATGTTTAATTGAAAATGGTTTATTTGAAAAAAATCAAAAAAAAATTAATCAAACCAGTGAAAATTATAATTTAGATAAACAGATATTTCTTAAAAAATTGATAGAAAATTTAAATAGAAATACTAAAATTATTTCTAGTACAGGATATACCTCAAGAGAAATAATATATTTAAGAAATAAATATAAATACGATAATTCTAAAGATTTTTATATGGTTGGTGGTATGGGACACACGTCCTCTGTTTCTTTAGGATATTCATTATTTAGTAAAAAAAAAACTATATGTTTAGATGGGGATGGATCCTTTTTAATGCATTTAGGGTCAATTAAAACTTTAGGTAATTTTGCAAATAAAAATTTCAAATATATTTTAATTAACAATAATTCTCATAACTCTGTTGGGGGACAAACAACTTATATGAAATCAGTAAACTTAAATAAATTTTCAAAATCTATAGGTTTTAAAAAATTTTTTAAAATAGAAAATTCAAAGAATTTGAATGCCAAAATTAAAAAATTTTTAAATTCGAGTACTTTATCTTTCTTAGAAGCAAAAGTTTCAAATACTATTAGTAAGAATTTGCCTCGACCAAAAAACTTGATTAATATAAAAAATATATTTATGAAATAGGTTAAATATGATCAAAAAAATTTCATGTATTTTTATTATAATGGCAATTTACCCAAGCTCAGCATTTGCCTACTTGGATCCAGGTACAGGCAGTATTATTTTACAGCTATTAATTGGTGCAATAGCAGCCATCGTCGTTACAGCCAAATTATATTGGCAAAAATTATTAAATTTTTTTGGAATAAAAAAAAAATTAGAAAATAATAAAGATAATAAAACCAATTAAAGACATATAAACAGTAAAATAAAAAAAAATTTTTAAAATTTTACTTATTAGACTTGTTCAATTATAAATATTAGCTTAAACACTCATGAAATTCATTAATGCTCTCGTGGTTAAATTGATAGACACAAAGTACATTAAATTCTTTAAAGATAAAATTTATTATCTTCGTTAACAGCTTTTTCTAATCTTATTAAAAAATCAGGTATAGCACTTTTAACTCTACTCCAAGTTGGTATAAATGGAGCATCCATTGGATTTAAATAAAAATCTTCACCAGCTCTAATGATATTACTTGAAAATAACTCAACTGCTTTTTCTTC
>CENJ01054254.1_pt1 | contig 10763 bp, 11 predicted proteins | sample 356161 | NCBI WGS metagenome assembly CENJ01 (sample SAMEA2619531, study PRJEB7988) | marine metagenome | biome: marine biome (ENVO:00000447); feature: surface water layer (ENVO:00002042); material: "saline water (ENVO:00002010), including plankton (ENVO:xxxxxxxx)" | depth 5 m
AAAGCAGAAGTTGTATATTCTTCAATAGCATTTAGATAATATTTATTATTGCTACCACTAAAAAAATTCTCAATTGAAGTAGAAAGTAATGGCTCATGTGATACTACTAAAACCCTGTTTAGTTTTGCGTGTAACATAACCGTATCAAATATATTTATTCCTGATGAATGATATAGGTCCTCTAAATAATAGATCTTTGGGTTATTGGAAATTTTTTCTAATAATAGTTTTAACGTTTCTTTGGTTCTTCTCGACGGAGAGCAAAAAATCTCTTCAAATACTATTTTTTTTTCTTTTTTTTCTAAAAATTTCAATATTTTTTCAGTTTTTTTTTTACCCTTCAATGAGATAGGTCTTGACATATCGTCTCCATCGAAATTAGTCCAATCTGACTTGGCATGCCTAATTAATGATAAATTTAGCATAACGTGTAGATTAACAATTTAGGCGAAAATTTAAAAGATAAATTAAGTGATTTATTACTTATTTTAATGTTTTAAGCGCTTCATTGATATTTCTTATCCCTCTTTCAATTGACTGACCACTAATTAAAACTTTTTTGTCTGAATGAATTAACTCCATTTTATTTTTTTTATTTATTTTAATTTCTATTTTATTGAGCTGACTGTAATTAAGCCTTCCTGATATATGATGAAAAATCCTTAATAATTGACCTAGAATTCTACAATTTGATAATTTACGACTAGATATTTTTTTTGAATATGATGATACAAATTTATCTTTTATTGAATTAGAATATCTAAAATAAAGTATTAAAGATAAAATATATCTTTCTTCCCTTTTAATGTGATAAAATTGATTGTATAAAATTCTCTCTAAAGCAAAAACTCTTCTATATTCTGGATGAACTGATGCTGAAATATTCGTCAACCAACAAGCAGCTTTAATTATCCTCTTGTTTATAGCAAATGGAATATTGGAGGAATCAAGCAATTTTAAAATATTTTTAACATCGTCTTTGCAAATAGTATCTTTAGCAATATATTTGACATTTAAAAGAAACGGGTCATCATTTTTTTTTTTTATTAAATTGTAAAGCACGCCCTCTCGAACTCCTGTATTAGTAAAAAAAATTTTTTTAACATCAGCAATTTTAACTAAATTCTCTAAAACCAGTATACTGTAAGGTATTATTTCTGCCCTAGACTTTGAAATTTCGTTCAAGAATATTTTGTTTACTTCACCACTTTTAACGAATATTTTATCTTTAATTTCAGATAAAAATATTTTTGCATCCACTTGATAATCTTGAATTGTCTTTAAATCTTGATTTTTGATTGACATATGTGCTTTTGCTAATGCTCTGAAAGAACCGCCAACGGCATAAAAGTTTTGATTTGATCCAAGGCTTAAATTTTTAAAACTATTTTTAATATAATTTAAGACTTTTGCATCGGTTGATCTTCCAAGATTTCTTAAAACTAGATGACCAACACTAAGAGATTTAATAAATTTAATTTTCTTTAATTCATTTATATCTGTAAGCTCAAAACTTCCCCCACCAAAATCACCAACCAAACCAATCGGGTTTCTGTGGGAGAACAAAACACCTTTAGCTGATAAAATTCCCTCCTCTTCTTCAGAGATTATTTTTATTGAAACGCCTAGATTCCTCTCTAAAAAAGTTTTTATTTCATATTTATTTTTTGCAATTCTAAAAGCCGCTGAGGCAAAGATATGTATGTTTTCTTTTTTAAGGTTTTTACATAATGAAATAAATCTTTTTAATAAACTTAAAAGTTCTAAAGCTTTTCTTTCTTCAATAAACTCGCCCGAGTTAATCATTGAACCTAAGTTCAATGTATTTTTTTCGTTAAAAATAATTTGTGCAGAATATGAAATTTTTTCAAAAATTACTAATCTTATTGAAGAAGAACCAATATCTATAACTGCCAATGACTTATTTTTTTTTTTCATATTTCTTAAGTAATGATCCTCTTCCAGATAGCGAAGGATTTTTAATAAAAAACTTATGAGCTGAAAAAGACTTATCTATATTTTCTTTTAAATAATCTCCATTTGGCTTAAGTATCCAAGAATTATGGTTATCTTTTAAATAACTAGTCATAATTTGATTAAGAATTTGCTCGTGTACTGTACCATTAGTTATGGGTATAAAAGTTTCTACTCTTCGGTCTAAATTTCTGGTCATCAAATCTGCAGAAGAGATAAATACTTTATTCTTTGGGGATGGCATATTGAATCCGTTTGAGAAACAATAAACTCGACTATGTTCTAAAAATCTTCCAATAACACTCTTTACCTCAATATTGTCCGAAAAATTTTTAATGCCTGGTCTTAAGCCACAAATTCCTCGTACAATAAGCTTTATTTTTACTCCACTTTGAGAAGCAAGATAGAATTTATCAATAATTTCTCTGTCAATTAATGAATTAATTTTTATCCAAATTTCTGATGGCAACCCCTTTTGTTTGTTTTCAATTTCTTGCTGTATATAATTGTTTAGATCTTTTCGAAGAAGGTTTGGCGAATAAGAAATCAAGTTCATTTTTTCAGGCTTTGTATATCCTGTAATAAAGTTAAATACTTTCAATGCATCATCAGCTAACTTACTGTTGCATGAAAAAAAAGATAAATCTGTATAGACTTTTGCAGTAATTGGATGATAATTCCCTGTGCCAAAATGTACATAGGAAATAATTTCATTTTGTTCTTTTCTGGTAACCAAAGAAATTTTGGCATGAGTTTTCCAGTTTACAAAACCATAAACAATATTAACCCCGGCTTTTTCTAAATCCTTTGCCCATTTTATGTTTTTCTCTTCATCAAATCTTGCTTTTAATTCAACGACGGCTGTTACTGATTTTCCTTTATTGGAAGCTTTGATTAATGCCTTTACTATTGGTGAATTATCACTGGTTCTGTAAAGTGTTTGTTTGATTGAAATCACATTTTCATCAGAAGCTGATTGTTCAATAAAATTTACAACTACGTCAAAACTTTCAAAAGGATGGTGAACAATAAGATCTTTTTTTTTAATAGCAGAAAAACAATCACCATTAAAATCCTTTATTCTTTGAGGAAAACGGGATTTGAATTTTTTAAACTTAAGCTGCTCATCACTTTTCTCTACAATTTCATTTAAGGAATTTATATCTAGTAGTGAATTAACCCTAAATATTCTCTTTTCATCTACTTTAAGTGACTTTTTAATAAACGCTAGCAACTTTTTTTCGACTCTTCCCTGTATATATAATCCAATTACCGCACCTCTTCGCCTTTTTTTTAAAGCAGTTTCAAAAGAAAGAATTAAATCTTCAGCCTCTTCTTCAAATTCTATATCACTGTCTCTGATTATCTTGATAAGTGAAAAATTTATGAGTTTAAAATCAGGAAAAATAATTTTTATATTACTTTTAATAATATCTTCGGCTTTAGCAAAGTTATTGGGTTTTGAAATTTTAAAAAATCTTTCAAGTTTTGGTGGAAAAATTACGAGAGAATAGGAAAGTTTGTTCATTTTATTTTTTAACGCACAAACCATTGTTATGCTTTGACTAGGAAGAAAAGGGAAAGGATGAGCGGGGTCTATCGCAAGTGGCGTTAATGAGGCGTAGATATTTTTTCTAAAAACTTCTTCAATCTTTTTTTTTTCATTTTTAAATTCTAATTTAGTTTCTAAAATTTTAGTTTTTTTTAAACCTAATTCTTTTTTAAGTTTATCCCATACAGTCTGTTGTTTTTTTATAAGTAATTTTAGTGATTTAGTTACATCATTAAATTGTTGCCTAGTTGTTCTTCCATCATCAGTTCGCGTGAAAACTTTTTCTTTGATTTGACGATATAAACCTGCAACTCTAACCATATGAAATTCATCTAGATTATTACCTGAAATTGAAAGAAATCTTAACCTTTCCATCAAGGGATTTTCTATGTTTTCTGACTCACTCAAAACTCTTTCGTTAAAATCTAACCAAGATAATTCTCTATTAATAAAACGCCGGGGAGTGTTTTTAATTCTTTCATCGTAAACAATTATAGTATTTTTTTTCTTCATATTAAGCTAAACAAATCATTTCATATTTAATTATTACAAATTTTTTAAAATTTTCTTTAACTTTCTTTTAGTAAATGAGTAAAACATAAGCAGACACCAATCATAAAAGATGCGGTTGTTAAGCTTAAAGCCAGACCCCCTAATTGATAAGTTAAACCTGATAAAAAAGTCCCAATTAATCTTCCCGTTGCATTGGCCATATAATAAAACCCAACATCTAATGAGACTCTATTTTTATTTGAAAATCTCAAAATTAAATAAGAGTGGATTGAAGAGTTAATTGCAAAGATTCCGCAATAAATAAAAAGACCTAAAAAAAGAACTATCTTTACAAGAATTAATTCATTAAAAATTAGTATAAATACTGTTAAAAATAAAAGATTTAAAAATAAAAAAATATTCCATCTTTTTCCAATTTCCACTAGATTAACTTTTTCATTATTTTTTCTAAGAAATAACTTGGGGGTGTTAGCTTGAATAATTCCGTAAAGAATTATCCAGGTAGACATAAAACCTCCAATTATGTAAAAAGCCTTTTGGTTAGACTCCACAGTGCCATCAGAAAAAACACTATAAAAAAAAATAGGTAAGCTTACAACAAACCAAACATCACGGGCTCCAAACAAAAAAACTCTTGCCGCAGATAAAAAATTTATATTTTTAGATTTTGAAAAGATATCAAAAAATTTAGTATTTTTATTTTTAATCAAAAGGTTATCTTTAAGTAAGACCAAAGTGCAAATCAAAATGACCATAATTACTAAAGCCATAAAAATTAATGATGCAAAGAACCCAAACATTGCTAATAAAGCGCAACCAACGAGAAACCCCAAACCTTTAACTGCATTTTTTGAACCTGTTAACACTGCTACCCATCTAAATAATCCTTCTTTATTGTTTGGAGCTAGAATTTTTACAGCCGATTTAGAGGACATTTTAGTCAAATCTTTGGCTATTCCACTTAAACCTTGGACTACAAGTACGTAAAAAATTGAAAAATTTTGGCTCCAATTTTCATTTAATTGTGATAACAAGTAAAGTGAAACAACTTGTATTATTAATCCTGAATACAATGTGAACTTTAGCCCAAATTTAGAAGCTAACCAGCCAGCATAAAGATTCGTAAAAATCCCAGCTAACTCATAAAATAAAAATAAGGAAGCTAATTGAAGTGGAGAAAACCCATTTTGATGAAAATGAAGTAATACTAACATTCTTAATGCTCCGTCACTTAACATAAATGCCCAGTACGCTACTGTAACTATCAAATAAGAAAATTGTTTTCTATTTAATGATTTCATAATGAGTTGCTGACTAACTCACAGATATCAACCACTCTTTTTGCATAGGCAATTTCATTGTCATACCAAGCATAAACCTTTAGCTGTTTTTTATTTATAACCATTGTTGAATTTGCGTCTATTACTGCTGATCTTTCATCATTAACGAAATCGGCTGAAACAAGAGGAGCCTCTTCGTATCCCAGAATTCCTTTTAAATAAGTTTGAGATGCTATTTTAAACAGTTCATTTACCTCGGATTCTGTAGTATTTCTTTTTAACTCAAAAACACAATCTGTTAATGATGAATTTAAAAGAGGGACCCTTACTGCATGACCATTAAGTTTGCCCTTTAATTCAGGATAGATTAGAGAAATTGCAGTAGCACTTCCGGTCGTTGTTGGGATCAAAGAGTTAAGAGAGGATCTTGACCTCCTTGGATCTTTCCCGGGTTTGTCAACTATAGTTTGTGTATTCGTTACATTATGAATTGTAGTAATTGAGCCATGAATTATGCCTATTTTATCATGAATTACTTTTACAATAGGTGCTAAACAGTTTGTGGTGCAGCTTGCCGCCGTTATAATTTTGTGAATCGAATGATCATAAGTTTTATGATTCACCCCATAAACTAAATTTGCAACTTCTTTTTCCATTATTGGCGCAGACACGATTACCTTTTTAACACCGCCATCAAAGTATTTTTTTAATTTTTCTTGTGATTTGAATTTTCCAGTACAGTCTATAACAACATCTATTTCATCTAAATCCAAATCTTCTATTTTACTGAAATTTGTAAATGCCAAATTTACATTGTTGATTGAGATTGTTTTATCATCATTCGAGAAATTTGCGTGCCATCTACCGTGCACTGAATCAAATTCCAATAAATGGCGATGAATCTTTATAGTTCCAACTGCATCATTAATCCATTTAATATGTAAGTTTTTTTTTAGCAGGAATTTTAAAACATATTTACCAATTCTACCAATTCCATTTATTGCATATGTGGTCATTGTCTAACTGATACATTTGAGTTGTTACAGTTTTATTACAAATAATTTTACTACTGAAATCTTACAATATTGTTGAATTAATAACCACCCTGCAAAATTGATAGTTACAGGGTGGTAAATTAGCTATTTTGGAGATTCAGTTTTCTCATCAGCAGGCGCTGTTATATCAGTTTTAATATTTATATTCTGAGTAGAAACTTTATCTAAAGAACCATTGGGTTTTGAAAATTTAGGTTTTGTAAGCTTAGTATCTTTTTTTTGCTTTTTTAAGGTACTTTTTTTCGCTAATGTTGTATTTTTTTTAATCTTTTGTTTTAATTTTTTATTAGTTTTCTTAAGCCCCTTAATTATTTTTTTTGGTTTTTTTAGCTTTGTTTCTAATTTTTTATTTTTACTCTTTAAAACCTTTGCAACCTTTTTTGGTTTTTTAAGTTTTGTTTCAAGATTTTTTTTTGCCTTCTGAAGTTTAACAACTTTTTTCGAAGGTTTTTTTAATTTTATAACTTTAGCTTTCAAGCTCTTATTTTTATTTTTCAAGTTTTTAATTATTTTTTCTTCACCTGATTTTTTTTTAGCGCTTTCAATGGCTAAGCAACTTAAACCAACAACTTTAGGTAGTTTTTTTGATTTTCTAAGTTTTTTAAAGTTTAGACCGGTGAGTTTAGAAAATTTTTTGTTAGAAATTTTATTTTTTTTCCCCCAGTTTTTCAATTGACTAGTTTTTTTAAGTAGTTTCATTTATTTCCTCATTTTTGTTAGTTAAACATATGCATTCATAGCATATCTCAGCTTACTATACGCAATTATTGCATATTGTCAATAAAAATTTGATAGTTCAAAATTTTTAAATAAAGTTTGTAAATTATTTTTATCGAAGACTTTGGTATTATTTACTTCTTTATAATTTGACCAATCTTTAAAAGAAACGCAAATTGTAGCGTTTTTCTTTAAACTTCCCGAATTATTTTTAAAGGCATACATAGATTTTAATCTTCCATTAATCAAACTAGATGAATAATTACAAGAAATTTCTGTATTGTAACTGAGAGTTTCCTCAGATCTAATCTCAGTAATAAATCCACTTGAATCATACAGTGGTCCAAAGAAACTCACGAAAATTAAAACCCAGTTCATTTTTTAGATTTTTTATTTTTATTCGACATATCTTTAAAAACAAACTTCCAATATATAAAATGTCCTAGCATAGAGCGCCTCCTAATAAGTTATCCACACGCAACAATTGCGTATATAATGTTACTATATGCACTGGTTGCGTCTTTGTCAATAATGTTTTGAAATAGGCATATGTTTTTGCTATTAATCTATTAACAATTATTTAAGTTTATGAATAAAGAACAATTTAAAAAATGGAGAAAGAAAAATGGATTTTCCCAAGGTGAAGCTGCTGAAACTTTGGGTTTAAAACGGAGAATGATTCAATATTATGAAAAAGGTAAAAAAGGTGAAAAAGAAGTTCAGATCCCCAAGTACATAAGGTTGGCATGTGAGGCAGTGGAACTAAAGAAAAAATTGAAAAAACTAATTTAATATTAAAGGAGAAAAAATGAGTAATAATTTTGTAATGAAAGTAGGTGAGTCACTTTTAGGAGGTGGCCCACCAGGTACTGCAGCAGAACCTGAGGTTATAGTTGGTGAATTGGATGGCCCTTTTGGAACTGCATTTGCTACCTTGCTTGGGAATCAAATCAAGGGTCACACAAAAGTTTTAGCGTTGATGAATACAGACGTGATGGTAAAACCTGCTACAATCATGGTTAGTAAAGTTACGGTAAAAGATGATAAATATACAAATATTTTGATGGGCACCGTTCAAGGAGCGATTTCGAATGGTGTTTTAGACGCGGTTAGAGAGGGAATTATCCCAAAAGAAAAGGCAAATGATTTAGGTATTATCGTTGCGGTTTGGTTAAATCCATCAGTATCGAATGATGAAAATTTAGATCATAAGATTCTTTTTGATATACATAGAAAAGCAACTACTTCTGCAATTAAAAAGGCAATGGACAATGAACCATCAATTGATTGGTTATTAGAAAATCAAGATTCAATTGTTCATAAATATTTTCAAAAAGAATTAGATAAATAATTATGGCTGTAATTTGTTATATTAAAAATTTAGTTAAAACACTCAAATAAGTAATAACAACTAAAGTAAGAGCTACTAAAACAGCTGCACTCCCTAAATCTTTTGCTCTTTTTGAAAGATCATGATGTGAAAAAGAAATCCTATCAATTGCTGCTTCAATACTGGAGTTTAAAAGTTCAACAATTAATAGTAATAATAAACTTCCGATCATCAGGATTTTTTCAATTGGCGATGTGGGGAAAATAAATATTAGTGGTATTAAAAACAAACATAATAAAAGTTCCTGCCGGAATGCACTTTCCTCTTTGATTGCAAAGTTGAATCCAGAAATGCTATTCACAAAAGCGAGAAAGAGTCTTTTCAATCCTGTATTTTGTTTATGAGGATTATTCTCAGGTCTGTAAGGTTTCTTTTTCATTTGTTTTGTTTTTTTGCAGTTTTGACTCAAATATATCTGCTACTTTTTCCCAGTTAAATTTTTTTACATAATTTAAGGGTTTAGACTTAGAAATTAATAAAGCTTTTTCGCATGCCTTTTTTAAATTTTCATTTAAAACTCCCGCGTTACTATTACCAATAACATTTATCGGACCTGCTACCGGGTAAGCGGCTACAGGTAATCCACAGGCCATAGCCTCTAATAAAACTAAACCGAATGTATCAGTTTTACTTGGGAAAACAAAAAGATCAGCCCTACCATAGTAATCAGGAAGTTCATGATGTTTTACCGCACCAAAAAATCTAACTTCAGGATACTTTTGTTGAAGTTTTTTTTTATCAGGACCATCTCCAACCACCCATTTTTCACAATCAATATTCAAGTCTAAATATGCTTCAAGATTTTTTTCAACGGCAACTCTACCAACATTAATTAAGATGGGTTTTTTGTTTTTTATTTTTTTTGATGGGGGTTTGAAAATCTCTAAATCAACCCCTCTTGGCCAAATGGTTGTATTCTTGATGTTCCATTGTTTTAAATCATCAACAACAGATTTTGTGGGAGTTAAAATTGTTTGGGCTTTGCTATGAAACCACCTCAGATATCCATAACTTAAAGACAGTGGTAATTTACACCGTGCATAAATATATTCGGGAAATCTTGTATGAAATGAAGTGGTGTAAGAGAACCCTTTTTTTACTATTAAATTTCTTGCCGCTAAACCCAGTGGACCTTCGGTTGCAATATGAACGGCATCTGGTTGAAAATCCACCAACAATTTTTTAATTTTTCTACTGGGCAAAAGAGCCAGTCTTATTTCAGGATAAGTTGGACATGGAATTGTTTTAAATAAATTTGGAGAAATAATTTGGACTTTGTGTCTTCTTTTTTCCAAAAGGTCTTTTGTTTTATTTAAAGTATGAACCACTCCGTTTACTTGAGGGTGCCATGCATCTGTGATAATTGAAATATTCATTGTTTAGCTAGTTGGAGAGGTTTTTTAACTAATTGGTTATGTAGAGCCATTAATTTTTTTGACCAATCAATGATTTCAAGCGAACCGTCATGGTTTTCTGCTAGTGCAGTTAACGACTCTACCCAATCTCCATCATTGGCGTAAATAATTCCGTTAACATCTTTTAGTTCTGCCTTATGAATATGTCCGCAAACTACTCCATCATAACCTTTTCTTTTAGCTTCCATGACCATAACATTTTCAAATGCTGTTACGAAAGAAACTGCTTTTTTTACTTTTAATTTTATGAATTGTGAAAGTGACCAGTAGGGTAAATTTAAAAATTTTCTTATTTTATTAAACGTATTATTAAGTGTTATTAACATGGCATATCCTTTATCGCCTATATAAGCCAACCATTTTGCATGTCTGATTACGCCATCAAATTGATCACCATGAACAACCCATAGTTTTTTTCCATTAGCAGTTTTGTGAACAGCTTGATGTTGAATCTTAATATCTCCAAAGTTAACACCTAAATATTTTCTAGCAGCCTCATCATGGTTACCCGGAATGAACACAACCTTTACACCTTTTCTGGCTTTTCTCAAAAGTTTTTGCACAACATCATTATGAGATTGTGGCCAATACCAATTTTTTTTAAGCCTCCATCCGTCTACAATATCACCAACTAAGTAGATCGTTTCTGACTTGATCTCTTTCAAGAAATCTAAAAGTATTTCAGCTTTACAACCAGGGGTACCTAAATGAAGGTCTGAGATCCAGATGGTCCTGTATCCTTTTTTTTTCTTATATAAGTGATCATCCATTAATGAATTTTTAACAATGTTTTATGTCAAAAATATTACAATTACTATATTTAGGGCTTTTTTTTAAATATGAACGCTAGATGTAGATAAAAAAAAA
>CENJ01158018.1_pt1 | contig 10761 bp, 10 predicted proteins | sample 356161 | NCBI WGS metagenome assembly CENJ01 (sample SAMEA2619531, study PRJEB7988) | marine metagenome | biome: marine biome (ENVO:00000447); feature: surface water layer (ENVO:00002042); material: "saline water (ENVO:00002010), including plankton (ENVO:xxxxxxxx)" | depth 5 m
GTGTGCGGAAATAGGGGTCATCATCATCACCTCTGAACCCGGGTGCACGATGGGCCCACCCGCCGCAAGGTTGTAGGCCGTAGAACCGGTGGGCGTTGAGAAGACAATGCCATCACACGCATAATCCGCGACAAGTTCAGATTCCGCATGAACTGAAAACCGGGCCAGTCTTCCCTTGGACCCACTCTTAACCACCAAATCATTCAAGGCAAAGGCTTCCTCCCCTCCTGCCATCGCATAGGAAAGCATACTTCTACGCCTGACCTCGTATCCACCACGAAAGATCCCTGGCATCGTATGCTCCATTTCCTCCGGCGAAAAAGTGGCCAAAAAACCCAACTGGCCATGACGAACACCGGCTATCGGAACATCATGCCGCACCGCCTGCTTCATCATATTGAGTAAGGTACCATCGCCTCCGACGACAAAACACGCATCCACCTCAGCAAGCAGATCATCCGGAGGCGGGAAGGTCATGGTGAGCTCGACCTCCAACCCCTCCGCTTTAGCCAAAGTTTCGAGTCGGTCCGCAATGTCCCCCGCTCCATCCTTAGTTGCATTTCCAACTACCGCTATGCGTTGCAAAGGTTTCATGATCGAAGGAATGTAAAAAGTAAAATCATTGGTTTCATAATCTAGGCAAAGGATGGCGGATGGGTCAAGAACCTGAAACCCACGCCAAGGAATCCAAATCGGGCTTCTTGGCTTCACTCAAAACCATCCTGGAACCTTCCGGGAGTCGTTTTCGAAACCATTTTCTCTGCTTTGCCACAAGCCGGCGAGTGGATGAATTGATTTCCTCCATCATCTTCTCCACCCCCCATTCTCCCTGGATGTGCCGAACCACCTCGCGATAACCAATAGCTGACCGGGCGGTCGGATTCTGCTCTAGGCCTTGCGACAGGAGATGACGAGTTTCCTCAACCAATCCACCCTTATGCATTTCCTGAGTGCGATGGGCAATTCGTCTTTTACATTCATCCTTTTCCCGGTCCAACCAAAGAACCCGCTTTGAAAATTCCGTATAAGGTTTGGGCAGGTCATCATACTCCCGGCGGATTTCTCCCAGAGTCTTTCCCGAACTCAAGCATCTCTCCAAGGCACGCATCACTCGTCTTGGGTTATACACATCCAAATCTCCGAGACCCTCGGGGTTCAGGGCCTTCAATCTTTTCAGCATGTCAGGTCTTCCTTCGGGAGTATCCAAAGACTCGACCTCTTCACGAATGACCCTGGAAACCTCAATCCCATCACTGGGCGGAAGAAAGAAAGACTGGAGGTAAAAACCACTTCCGCCAACGATCAGCAGAGGGTTGCCCCGATCGCTCACCTCCCGAACAACTTCTCGAGCATAGTCCGCAAACCGAATGACATCATAGTTTTCAGAAACAGGGCATAAGTCCAACCCATGATGGGGCGCCATGGTCCTTTCCACATCGGTCGGTTTGGCCGAACCAAGATTCATGCCCCGATACACTGCGATGGAATCGCAACAAAGAATTTCTGCCCCGTGCCTTTGGGCCCATTCCAAAGACAATTCAGTTTTGCCCGATGCGGTGACCCCAGCGATAAAATGAAGGGTTTGCTCCGCCCGGCTCATCGTCCCGTACTAAAAAGCAAAATCCATCAGCCGCTCAAACCCGAGCACAATTCAGCAACTTTATCGCCGATCTTTTCGGGAATACCGGTTGGCTGGTCCAGGCCCTTGGCCACGCAGTTAACCAAAGCACTCCCGACCACCACTCCATCGGCGTGAGAGGCAACTTCCCGGACTTGTTCAGGTGAAGAAATCCCAAAACCCACCACCAGAGGTAAATCCGTGTGAGCCCGGATCGCCTTGATCCGTTCACCAAGATCTCCGGCCAGATCCTTTCGTTCACCTGTAACCCCTTCACGAGACACATAATACAAAAAGCCGCTCGCCGTTGCCACGATTTTAGGAATTCTGGATTCTGGAGTGGTTGGGGCAATGATGAAAATATTCTTAATCTGCTGAAGGTCCGAAGCCTCGATCAATTCATCCGCCTCTTCGGGCGGCAGATCCAAAGTCAGCAATCCATCGACCCCCGCCTCTTTGGCCCTTTTCACATACTCTTCCACCCCCTGAGAATAAATCAGGTTGTAATAAGTATAGAAAACGATCGGCACTTCGGAAAACTTTCTGATTTCACGAACCAGACGAAACACATCATCCTGCTTGCAACCGGATTCCAGGGCCCGTTGGGCAGCTAACTGATTGGTTAACCCATCCGCCAGCGGATCTGAAAAAGGAACACCCAGCTCCAATAGATCAGCACCCCGATCGATCAGGCTTCTGCAAATCTCAAGGGAAATATCGAAATTCGGATCACAGGCACAGACATAGCTAACAAAGGCAGCCTGTCCTTTTTCACGGCAAGTCGAAAAAAGTTTCGCGATTCGGTCAATTGTCTCCATAAATCAAAAGCCGTGAATCATCTCTTAGAGGAAATCCCATTGCAATGATAAACAGGAGAAAGCATTTCTAGATATTTTGCCCAATTTTTAAGTAAATGTCATGAAAATTTTACATATATAAGTATTTATGCAGTTTGTCTTTTTTACTCTAGCATTCCAATTTTTTACAATCATCTCGTTTCCGATATGACCAATCAATCTGCCAAAACGCAATTTTTGTTAGCTCTATCTATTTTTCTTTTATTTCAGTCCTGCCAATCCAGAAAGCAAGAAAATGTACCGCAATTAATTCCTGCAAAAAACAAAATTCCCGAAGAGTCTCCAAGAAACCCTCTTGAAGCCAGAAAAGATCCTGATTTCTCATTTCAAGGTGATTACATCGGGTGGGATACGAAAACAAAGGGCAAAGAAAAGCTTGCTGCCCAAAATATTGCCCTGGGTGAGGGACACTTCCAAACAGTATTGTTCAAAAAAGGATTTCCCGGCGAGGGTTGGGACGGAGTTAATAAAAGTTTAGTTTCGGGTAACTTAAATGATGGTCGGGTATCATTGATTGAGTCTACTGGAAACCGTGAGTATTCCGCTGAAAACTCCGAGAGTTTCAGTGCAAGTCTCCAATTTCCTCCAATTGGACAAGCTCAGTATATTGGTCATATCCAAAAAGATAAAATGCACATCTCAGTAGATGGAAAAAAGTCAGTATTGACCCGCATTTTTCGTAAAAGTCCCACCCTCGGGAAGAAACCGCCCCAAACAGCCGTGATTCTTTTCGACCAAAATGGAACCGATAACTGGAAAGGTGCGAAATACGACCCACGTGATCAGGTTATTTTGGTTGAAAAAAAGAAGATGGAAACGGTGCAAAAGTTTGACTCTTACCGTCTTCATCTAGAATTCATGCTCTCATTCTCTCCAAGTAAAAGAGGGAAAAAAAAATCAGGTGGTCAAGTTTCTCTCTCAGACGATATAAAAATTACATTATTGGATTCTTATGGATTGGAAGGTTTGAGAGACGAATGTGGTTCAATTAATTCTCTCTTTGCTCCTTCAGTAAATGCGTGCTTCCCCCCCTGTTCATGGCAAACTTTAGATCTTGAACTGAAAAAATCATCTGGAACAGAAAATGAATCTAGTGCTTTCCTTTCAGTTCAACTTAACGGGACTGAAATTCACAAAAACTTCTCTTTGTATAAGCCAAAATCCCCTATCGTTCTCGAGGGAAATGAAAATGAAATCCAATTCAGGAATATATGGATTGAAAAAATCTAAAGGTTAATAAGGAGACTTTTGAATCAAAACCTCTTTCACATTTTATTTCATGAATCAAACGATATTAATTTTTCTTTTTCTAATGGTTAATTTTCGCGTTTACGGCGACCAACCTAAAAACCAAAACCTTCCACACAGTGAACTAATCGCAAGCATGAAAGAGGGAGGTCTTATACTCTATTTTCGCCACGCTTCGACGGAGAAAGACTACGCGGATCAAATAAAAGCTGATCCCAATGACGGTTCAACGCAAAGGGTCTTGAGTGAAAAGGGATGGCACGAAGCAGTACATATTGGAAACTCTTTTAAATACCATTCCATTCCTTTTGGTAAGGTTTATAGCAGCCAATACTTTCGGGCTTGGCAAACGGCATGGCTCGCTTTTGGAAAGTATGAAAAAAATAAAGATTTTAATTTTCTTCCCTTTGAGGATTACACTGTTGAACAATTTGAAGAGATGAAAAAGACAATCACACCATACCTTTCAACTCTTCCTCCCGAGGGGAAAAATACAATTATAGTAGCCCATGATGATCCATTTGAAGCCTCGACGGGGATATATCCTGAGCCGCAGGGAGTTTGTTATGTCGTTAAACCCTTAGGTGAAAAGAAATTCGAGATTCTTGGGTCTATCACTCCCGAGCAGTGGTAAAGGACTAATTTACATTTTTTCTTAAAGTTTCAATTCCAGCATAGCCAAATTTGTTCTTTTGGTCACTTTTAGTAACAAAGAAGTTCGTTTGTTAATAAAAACTTATTTTTTATTTCAGAAAATACTCTCTGCTTTTTGAGTTTACTTTTAAAGGGTTCATCCAATCCGTGTACTGGTTAATAACTCAATGAATCTATTATGATTTCATTCAAAAATCGTACTGTTGCTAAAACATAATAATTCCCAATACTTAAAGTCTGAATTATAGATTAATGATTTATCTGTACAGACTTGCATTACCGCTCGCCACGATCGCCTCTTTACCATACTACTTATATCGTATGTTGCGTCGTGGTGGGTACTCCCACAAAATTATGCATCGCCTCGGATTTTGGCCTGATTTAAAACCAAGAAAAAAAGGAGTAATAAGAATTTGGATTCAGGCTGTTAGTGTAGGAGAAGTCAGCTCCATAACGAAGCTGCTAGAAAACTTGCTCAGATCGTCAAATCTTGAGATCGTCCTTAGTAGCACGACAAGCACAGGCTTAAAATTAGGAGATCAACAATTCGGCTCCAGGTTGCTTGCTCACGGACCATTCCCCCTGGACTGGCTGCCCTTCTCCAATAAAGTCTGGAACAAAATCAAACCGGACCTAGCAATTTTGGTGGATAGCGAGCTTTGGCCGGAACATTTCCATCAGGCAAAAAAAAGAGAGGTTCCCGTTATGATTATCAATGCCCGTTTGTCCGACAGAACCTTTGCTCGTCTTTCATCTCCTCTTCTAAGATGGGCATATCCTTTGATTTTTCCTGATAATCTATCGATCATCGCTTCCTCGGAAAATCAATACTCCCGCTGGGCTAGCTTCCCGTTACCACCCGAAAAAATCAAAATCTCAGGAAATCTTAAAATCGACGCAGTAAACCAAACCTTAATTAACCCGCAAAATCGGATTCAGATTCGAAAGGACCTTGGCTTTTCTGAAAATACCCTTGTGCTTGCTGGTGTTTCGACTTGGGAAGGTGAAGAAAAAATGCTTGTTGATTTGGTCCAGTTACTGCGCCTTGAAAAAATAGACTGTAGATTACTTCTTATACCTAGGCATGCCGAGCGCAGAGATGAAATTAAGAAAGTCCTCCAATCTTCGGCAATTACTCATCAGTTTCGAACAGAAAGCCAGAGAGATTCCAATGAAACCATTGCCTATGTGGGTGATACTACAGGAGAAGTTATAATTCTCCTACAAGCTGCTGACTTTGCTTTCATGGGAAAATCTCTTCCTCCACACCATGGTGGTCAGAATCCGATTGAACCGGTGGCAATTGGACTCCCCTTAGTTTTGGGACCAAATTACCAAAATTTCAGAGAAACTTGCCACGACTTGCTTAAGCATGAAGGAGTTTTGATTGGTAAAAATATTGATGAAACCAAATCAAATATTTGGAAAATTGCAACGGATAAAGAGTTAAGGGAGCAAATGAAACATAACTGTAATGCTTGGATGACCAAGCAGGGGCGTCCAAGTCAGTATACATATGAAGCTATCTCTAGAGAATTTGAAAAAATTTCTTTAGAGAAAAGTGCTTAGTTTCATCTACAAATTGCCCGCCTTTTTTTCTTATAAAAAAGAAAATCGGTATAATTTGTTACATTTCGAAAAATTGAGATTTAGTCTCAATAAGGCTTGACCTCAATAAATACGCGGTATTAAGTTGAGACTCAATCTCATTTATATTTTTCCGTACTTTTATGTTGCAATTATTTTACAAATTTAAAAACAAGGTAATCATGCTCACATTGCGTTACTTTAAGATACTGTTTTTACCATTGATATTTACCTTGTGCGGTTCTTGCTTAAATGATTCCAGTGAGGGTATTGGTACCAGTAAGAATGAGCTTGGTCTCTCCAACATTGTGATTGCTTTAAAAGCGAACAAAAACCCGGAGCTAATGCTTTCAGAAAAACTGGAATTAGAAGAATATCTTTCTGCCAAGTTGAATAGGAAAGTAGATGTATTGATTCCAACTGACTCTTCCATAATTGTTGAATCATTCAGGAATGGAACTCTAGATATTGGTTATCTTAGTTCTACGGATGCAGCTCGTAACATTGAACAAAGCACTGCATCTTTATTCTTAGTCCACTTAAAAAATGGCAATCCTTTTTATCAAAGTGTGTGGCTATCCCTTAAAGATAAACCTTACAATTCCATTTTGGACCTAGAAAGTTTACCAGTTTCATTCGCAAGTCGCTCGAGTACATCTGGTTTTCTAATTCCAGTGTATGATCTTGTGCAGAGGGGGTTGGTTGGTCCCAATTCAAGTCTTGATGATTTTTTCTCTAAAACGGTTTATGGCACAGGTTATGTCTCAGCAGTCAAAAAAGTACTGTCAGGAGAAGTGGAAGCGGCGGCAGTTAGCGATTATGTGTACCTCGAAAACAATTATTTGGACGATGTAGACAGGGCAAAGCTTAAGATCGTGCAAAGCCAGGGTCCCGTTCCTTCGCACACCCTATGCATCCGCTCCTCCATTTCCAATAATGATAAAAAATTACTATTAAACGCCTTTCTAGAGCTTAATCGTAAAAACCCTTCACTATGTAATCGCGTATTTAATGGTAAACTCGTTACTACTAAACAAGATAAGCATTTAGGGATCTTAAACCGGGCAATTGAAACTCAGAAAACTATGATGGCAAAGGGAGTGTTGCCCCCTTCTTAAGTTTACAGCGGAATTGTAAAATTCCAGAAGAATATTTAGCGAATTTGTAACCATAGACCTGATGGTCAAATTCTAATCAAAAACACTTGGTTACCTGTTGTTTTCCTCAGTCAATCATGCTTACTCCATTGACCAAGTTAAAAGGAAAGACTAATCTTCAGGTAAGTAATTTAATGATATCTCCGATTCGCAATTTCCATTCTTGGTCTATATTTTTCTTTTTTACCCTCATCATTTCTTGTAGCGATCGTACGGAGCCTAGCGTACCTTCGGAAATTAATGATCAGGAGTTAAGTCTTCAAAAAGTTATTTTTTCTCTCAAGGCGAATAAGAAACCTGAAATGATGCTCGCAGAGAAATTCAACCTTGAAAAGTATCTACAAAATAAGCTACAACGGAAAGTGGAAGTTATTCTTTCTTCCGATTCTTCAGTAGTCATAGAATCCTTTAGAAATGGTACCGTTGATTTAGCATTTTCTAGTCACACAGATGCCGTTCGCAATATTGAGCAAAATACCGGTAGCATATTACTTAGCAGCTCAAATAAAGGAAACAGTCATTATCAAAGTGTATGGTTATGCTTAGAAGAGAAAAATTTCCATTCTATCAAGGATTTGAGGAATAGACCCGTCTCCTTTTCTAGCCGCTCAAGCACATCAGGCTTTCTAATACCAGCATTGGACCTTGCTAAAAAAGGATTTATTGGTCCCAGCAAGTCACTTACAGATTTCTTTTCTCTGGTTATTTATGGCAATGGATATGTTTCTGCTGTTGAAAAGGTATTGAGTGGCGAAGTTGATGCTGCAGCAGTCAGTGACTATGTCTTCAAGGAGGATAATAAATTTCTTACTGATACGCAAAAATCTAAACTTAAAATATTTCAAGAACAAGGACCGGTTCCAAATCATGTAATATCAGCTAGAATAAGTCTTTCCAACAATGACAAAAAAATCCTAAGACAAGCATTATTGGATATGAATGAAGAAAATCCAAAACTTTGTGATCAAATTTTCAATGGCAAATTAATTATCGTAGATAATAACGAACATATACAGCTTACTCTCGATGCACTTGAGGTTCAAAAAACTCTTATGCCATAAAATCTTCTCAGGGTATTTTTTATATACTATAGCCTATCGCTTTTCTCATGCCCAAGACTCTCTTAACGACTAAGAATCTTGGTCTTGAAGTAGAAGGTCGCACTCTACTTAAAAGCCTAATTCTTTCCCTCAACCCAGGCACCTTTGTCGCGGTCACTGGTCCGTCCGGATCCGGCAAAACCACACTCCTGCGAACCCTCGCAGGTGAGTTAGATCCCGCAGAGGGCAAGGTGGTAAATTATCTCGATTGCCCCACCCGTCTCGCCATGATCTTCCAGGATCTTCAGTTGGCGGATGGAGCCACCGCCCTCACTAATGTCCTGGGTGGCAGTCTTGGTAGACATTCCTTTCTTTCCACCCTCTTTAGGTTTCCATCCGAAGAACGGGAAAAGGCCCTCCATTTACTTGCCAAATTTGGTCTATCCGAAAAGTCAAACCAATGGGCATCCACCCTTTCCAGAGGCGAAAGGCAAAGAGTCGCTGCTTGCCGCACCCTCCTCACCCGCCCGCATTTGCTTCTCGCCGACGAACCCGTCTCCAGCCTTGACCCCTCCCTTGCTGACGAGGTGCTCGCCCATCTGTCCAATGAAATTTCCGGAAAAAATGGCTGCCTTGTCTGTGCCCTCCATAATGATGAACAAGTGGCGAAATTTGCTGATCTTGTACTACGGCTTGATCCGTCAGACCCCAATGGGTGGAAGCTCGAAGACCTCAAACCAAAGGAAGTAGCTTGAAACTCGAACTTCCCTGGCACAGCCGTTTCGATCTTCTTGGAATTACCTTCCTGCTCTTTTTACTTGGGGCCGTTGGGGCTCTGCCTTCCATAGAGGGCTCAGGTCGCGATCTTGATTACTGGGGAAACCTCTCCCGGTTTGCATCTCAGTTTTTCCCACCGGACTGGTCGATTCTTGATCGTACCCTTGAAGGCTTATTGGAAACTGTTCAAATTGCCCTGGTTTCCACCCTGCTTTCCATTGTTATCTCGATTGTGCTTTCCATTGGTGCCGCCCGAACCATTGCTCCGCTTTGGTTACTCTGGCCCACCCGCATGTTACTCAACCTCATCCGGACCATCCCCAGTTTACTTTGGGCCTTGCTTGCGGTGGTCATTGTGGGATCGAATCCACTCGCAGGGGTTATTGCCCTCAGTTTTTACAGTGTGGGGTACCTCGCCAAATTTTTCAGCGAAACTTTTGAAACTGCAAACACCGATGCCCAGCAGGCACTCCGTTCCCTAGGAGCCAGTCCTCTTCAGGCTTTTCAATTTGGGCTTTGGCCCAATGCACGACCGATCATCTGGAGTCATTGCTTATGGATGCTTGAATACAATGTTCGCTCCGCCAGCATCATTGGCTATGTGGGTGCAGGGGGTATCGGATTACATCTCAAACTTTACGCGGAATCTGCAGACAGTTGGAATAAATTCTCGTTAGTTCTTCTTTGTATCCTAGCAATCGTGACTGTCTTGGATTTCACCGGAGAAAAAATCCGACAATCCATCCGCGATCAATTGGAAGGAAAGAAGAAAACCGACTGAGGATTCAATCAGTTTTCAGAAGCTCGATGTGCTCCTGATCGAGCAAAATCACTTCCTTCTCCTCAATCGAATGAATCACAAACCCCGCTACCTTGCACGCCTCTAGGACCTTGGCATAAGTAAACCGAACCTCCGGGGAACGGTTTTGGGCGAAGGTGATGGACAAGCGTAAACTCGCCTCCTCCACCGATTTTGATCCGTTTGCAATCATTTGATTACGCAGGGCTTTTCGCTCTTTCAATTCGCTGATCAATTCCTTAGAGGGAAAGTCCTCTTCAGTCTTAATCTCAAAATCCTTCAGGTAAACGGAGCCATCATCCCCCATAGTAATTTTCAGGGGTTCCAAGGCTATGAAATCACGGGCTGGAGAACTTGTTTCAAATGGGCTCCCATTCATATCCTCAACCAAGCGCTGAGTCTTTTCCACGAACTCGCTCAATTCCCCCGATGGAAGGTTTTCTTGTTCAGGAGATTCTGTGCAACTGGTCAAAAGCAGGGCGAGAGCGGTTAGGTAAAGAATGGGTCGCATAAATTCGATTCTATTTGATTTCTCGAGTGCGTCAACCGAACGCCCTGCAGATATGAAATCTTCAGTTCAGTCATCCACATAGATAGACAAACCATTCTCTTTGTCCTTGCGAGGAGGGAACGAAAGTGACCGACCCGGCAATCCATCGTGTCTTGTGGAACGCAGACGGGGTTATCTCTTCGCTTACTGGATCACAGTGGATCGCCACGGACTTTCAGCCCTCGCGATGACAAAGGTGAGAGGGACTCGCGATGAGAAACTGCTTAAGAGTCCGTCGCTCGGTTCGTATGGCCTCTGGCTCCGCCTCAGGCCAAGACTTTCCTTGCTTCTTCATTACTGGCTATTTTGGAAACCAACACGGAAACCGATGTAGGTGAGGCGGTCGCTTGGGGGGTGGTTGTCGCTGCGCTTCGCCGAACGCAGATCAGCCCAAATGTCGCCTTGGGCACCACCCCTTATGACCCGAGCAGAGCCCGATGCCGGTCCAGTTGGGTCCACCACCGGGTTGCTGGT
>CENJ01046694.1_pt1 | contig 10760 bp, 17 predicted proteins | sample 356161 | NCBI WGS metagenome assembly CENJ01 (sample SAMEA2619531, study PRJEB7988) | marine metagenome | biome: marine biome (ENVO:00000447); feature: surface water layer (ENVO:00002042); material: "saline water (ENVO:00002010), including plankton (ENVO:xxxxxxxx)" | depth 5 m
TCATAAGATGTTAAAGTAACAAAATGCAAATTATAAAAATATCCATCACCAGCAGTATTTGACTTTACATTATCAATTTTTATAATTTGACCGACGATTCTCACTTCAGTTTGAAAGTCATGGCCTTTTAATGTTAGATTTAGTTTTTCTTCACCACGTAATGGATGATTATGTAATGTACCTACTGAATCGTAAACTTCTATTGTGCCCACCAATGCGGATGCAGATAATGCCGAATAAGTACCTACACCATATATTAATGGAGTAATGTCCACAACCCTTTCATCAACCGAAGTTAAGGTTGCTTCTTCAATGGTACAAAATGATGGATTGAAAGTTTCACTCATTATTCACTTCTTACGCTTGTTTTGAATTCTCGTGTAAGTTGAGGTAAGAACTCATTATCGAATAAAAAGATTTCCTTTTTGTTATCGTTAAGCATTGTTTCATATTCATAGATACGATAAGGTACCCAATCTTCAGGAATAATCCTTTTAATAATAATCTTTTGACCACGCTCAGTTCGCATAATAACACGGTCCTCACGTCGAAGATAAATCGTTCGGAATGATTCCGGTGCTAAAATAATATTGTCAACTGCCATGTTTTATTCCTAAACTGTTTTAATATAATACAAAATATTTTCGTCGATGTTTTCGTTCTTTGTCCAATCAATTACATCTTCACCAATCTCTCCAGACTGGTCCGTATATTTTGCTACCAAATAATCGTTAAACGTTTGTGTATCCATCGGCCACTCGTAATACGGATCTATAATATTATTTGCCATATACACAAGCCAAACATAATCTACTGAACCATAATAATTTAATGATATGTCCTCTGCTCTCTCACCTTCTTTAACGGTGTAAGGATAATATACATAAGGATTATTTGCTACTGCTCTAACAAAAGATGCACGCCTGGAAATGTCTCGAACTTTTCTCCCTTGATATTCTATAATTGGAAAATTTTCAAAATACTTAGTTGCCATTGTTTTGTTGCTCCTGCGAATTATTATCCTCGAAATCTTCAGCGGTTTGAATTTCAAGTTCCTTAAAGCTCATTGATATTTTAACGCCTTGTGGTACACCACCTTGAGCAATAACAATTGCACCGCTTGGTCCATAATCTACAGATATGCTATCAACCATACATGGTTTAAATTTAATGAATGAAGATTCATCAATACCTAATAAATTAATAAAGCAAACTGAAGGATATTCTAAAAAGGCACGAGCAAGTGAAGATTGTAAGTTACCGCCACCTTCAATATCACCAGTTAAAGACTGAGTCCTTGGAAGTATTTCTCTTTTAATTGTTCTTATGATATTTTTAATATCGGTTGCTTCTCCTTCGCTTTCTGGATATAAAGTCCAATCCATTTGAAACGATCTAAGATTAACACCTTCAAATGATAATGTTGATTGTGGGTTAACTGCTTGTCCTGTTGCTGCATTAATAGATTTACCTAAACCCATATTGTTTAATGTATTACGCATAAAGAAGGTTAATACTTTACTACCTTGTGCTGCTAATTGACCTAACTGACTATCTTTTGCAGCTTTTGAAGGATCTGATATAACTCCAATTAAATCAGCTGCGCCTTGTACTGCTCCTTCTCCCATTCCAAATAATGCATTAGCTGCGTCCTGAAATCCACCACCTTCGCCTGAAAATGCTGGTGCTAATGCGTCGGACACAAATGATTCTACGAATGTTCTTTCAAATCCATTTATCATTAATCCTGTTGAATCTTGTAATGCAGTTGGCATTGGTAATTCAATAATAGATGCACTTGCTTCTTGTGCAGCTTTAGTTCTTGTTGTTCTGTCAATAAATCCAGACCCAAATGCTGGGTCTCTATCAACAAGAAGGCTTTTATAATCGTATTTTTTGAAGATCATTTGTATTCCATGCGGATATGGTGCCGCAGGAAAGTGTAATCTTTTATCAGAGATTTCCGAAGGCCTTCGTAATACTATGTTAGGGTTGCTCATTCCAATTTACCTTGTCGTTCCGTCATATTCGTATAAATATGGTAATACGGTTACTTTTGTAGTTATTTATACATAAAGCGAGAAATATATTATGGCATATAAAGGTCGATTTAGACCAAAGAACCCCAATAAGTATAAAGGGGATCCTACTAAGATTATTTATAGGTCTTTATGGGAGTTTAAAGTATTTAAATATGTAGATACGCACCCTGATGTTGTTTGGTGGCAATCTGAAGAAGTGGTTGTACCTTATAGGTCGCCTATAGATGGAAAAATACATAGGTATTTTCCTGATGTTGTAGTACATAAAAAAGATAACTTAGGTAGTCTTAATACAATTATGATTGAGATTAAACCAAGCGCTCAATGTAGACCGCCTGATCCTAAGAATAAAAATAAAACAAAAACTGGTAGAGTATCAAGAAGATATTTAAATGAAGTTAAAACATGGGGAGTCAACGAAGCAAAGTGGAAAGCAGCAAGATCTTTTTGTGCTGACCGTGGTTGGTTGTTTACTATCATGACAGAAAAGCATATACCAGGAGCAAGGTAAATGGCGACAATTTTTACAGATATATTAGCAAAAGGAATTCGTCAAGGTCAAGTGCCTGCTCGAACAACAGCTGCTAGAGAATGGTATCGTAACCAAGCAAGAACAGGTCGCACCAGCGCTGAAGAAGTAATTTCAGGAACAAAGAAAAGTAATACAAGAGCAACAGTTTCTAATGAAAGTCATATCGGCCAAATGTTATTATTTGAGTATGATGCAAAACATAAAGACACATTACCGTATTATGATCGCTTCCCTCTGATATTCCCAATAAATATAGTTAAAGGTGGATTCATGGGAATCAACATGCATTACTTACCACCACAATTGAGAGCACAATTAATGGACCAATTATATACAGTTGCTAACAATGATAGGTATGATGCAAAGACAAGATTAATGTTATCTTACGATGTATTAAATGGTGCATCGAAGTTTAGATTATTTAAGCCAACAATTAAAAGATATTTACAAAGACAAGTAAGATCTAGGTTTATAAAGATAGCATCGAGCGAATGGGATATTGCATTATTCTTACCGCTTCAGAAATTTGTTGGTGCAAGTAGTAATAAAGTATATGCTGATTCAAGAAAGATCATAAGAGGATAACATGGCATTTAATATTAGCAATTTTAAAAGTAGCTTTGAAAGATACGGCGGACCTGCTAAAGCAAACTTGTTTGAAATACAACTAAGTAAGCTGCCAAGGTTTATGCCTGAAAATAAACAAATGGATTACTTGAGAGAAATTAAATTCTTTTGTAGTGAAGTTACCTTTCCTGCTATCAATATTAATACATCAGAAATTGCACATGCGGGTCAAATGTTAAAAAGATATCCAACTGCAGTACAAAATCCTGGTCCTTTATCTGCTAAGTTCTTAGTTGATAGTGATCATCAAATATTAACATTCTTTCATAACTGGTCGCAACAAATAGTTCAGTATAGTAAAAGAGGTGGAGCTTTTGCTGAAACCGATGGAAAGCTTCCACACGAGGTTGGATTCAAAAATGACTTTGCTTGTGATTTATTAATTAAACATTTTACAACAGACAGTTTTCCAAATACTTATTATGAGGCAAAATTATATAAAGTTTTTCCTGTTGCGGTTGGTGCATTGGCATTAAACTGGGAAGGAGCAAGTTCGTTTCTTTCACTTGATGTTCAATTCAGTGCTGAAGATATGGAATTCAGTTCTGATAAAACTGGTAAGACAGGAGATCGTTCAAAAAGAGGAGGCGGTCTTTTAGATATCCTTGGAGATATCGCTGGGTTTGCTGATACTGTAAGAGGTACAGTTAAATCAGGCAGACCTACGAGTATACAAGATGCGGTAAACAGATTAAATAGATTAGGTAACGCAATTGATAACTTGGGTGACAACATTTAAATTATAGGAGTATATAATGGCACTACCAAAAATTAATTTACCAATTTCGGAATTAGTTCTTCCGTCAAGTGGTAAGAAAATAAAATACAGACCTTTTTCTGTAGCAGAAGAAAAAGTATTACTTGTCGCAGGTGAGACTGGCGACCCAGTACAAGAAATGGTTGCTATGAAGCAAATTTGTAATAACTGTTTAATTGAGACTGATGTTGAAACTCTTGCTATGTTTGACTTTGAATACTTGTTCTTAAAGTTAAGATCAAGGTCGGTAGATAATGTATCTAAGTTCGTGGTTAACGATCCTGATACAAAACTTCCTGTTCAGTTGGAAGTTGATATTGACGACATTAATTATATCTTTGACGAAGGTCATACAAAAGAAATAGATATAAATGATGAATATCGTTTATTTTTAAAGTATCCTGGGATTGATGATTTTATCGCAATCATTGATAAAGATCCTGAGGATCCATTAACAAATTATTATATTATGACAAAGTGTTTAGATAAGCTTGCATCGGAAGATGAAGTACATGAGTTTGGTGAATATAGTGATGAAGAGATTGATGAATTCTTGGATGGAATATCAAGTGAGATATTGAAAAAGATTGGAAATTTCTTTGACACAATGCCAAAACTAAAACATTCAATTGAATATGAAAATAGTGAAGGAAAGAAAGTAACATTTAATATTGAGGGTACGAGAAGTTTTTTTACCTAAGCCTTAGTCATATTAGCCTAGGGCATTATTATCAAATGATATTTTCTATGGCACAACACCATAAATGGTCTGTGTCCGAAATTGAGGCTATGATACCTTATGAGCGTGATTTATATTTTGATATGTTAATAGAATTTATAGAACAGCAAAAGGAAGCACAACAGTAAAAGGTTACTAACAAATGGCAGAGAATAAAGATCAAATAGTAGAACGCCTAACGGAGGAAGGACTCTTATTAAGAAATAAGGGTACTAATTCTCTTAAGTCAGTTAAAGATAGAATAGGCGATTTAGATACAAAGTTTAGCGGAGTACTAAACTCTATTTCAATGCGCACTGGTGAAACTGCTCGTGCTTTAGGTTCAATTGAAAGTTATTTAATAACAGGAAATACTATTGCTAACGAAGGTCTTAATGAGCTTGCTGATAGAATAGACACAACTAACGAACAAGCAAAAGAACAAGCCGAAGATCAAAGACAACAAGATCAGGAAAATCGAAGACAAGAAAACGAAAATAAAAGGGAAGGGTTTCTTCAAAATCCATTTAGTGCCATCATGGGAGACCTTGATAATTTAAGAAAGGATATAAGACAAAAGCCTGGAGAAACTTTATTTAAAGGATTGAAATATGCGTTCCTTGCTCCTATCTTAGCAGGTGCGGTAAAAGGAGTATTAGATTTAACATTTGGAGAAGGTTGGATTGATTCTCCGATTATGCAATTAGTTAGAGAGAATCCTGCTAAAGCTTTAATTGGAGCATTCGTTGCATTTAAGGCAGTTGATTGGATTGCGATTGGCGCATCTATTACATCAGCTATGTTAGCTCTTAAAGCAATGGCCATGTCCGGCGGAAGAGGTGGACCTGTTGTTGCTCCTGGGGCGCCTGGAGCTCCTGGCGGTCAAGGTCAAAGTGGTAGTAGGTTAAAGAATTTCTTAAAAGGCAATAAAGGTAAAATAGGTTTAATTTTAGGAGGCACAGGTTTATTATTATACGGTAACGAATTCTTTGACGGTGATGATGTCAAAGATGTTGAATCTGAAGTACAAAGAATTAATCAAGAAGCAACTGCAGATGAACAACGTATTATTGATGAAAAATTGACAAGTTTTGAAAAAGAAAGAACAGGACTAGGCGACGCTTTAATTGACGCAACGACAGGCGCAGGTATTGGTTTCCTTACAGGTGGTCCTGTTGGCGCATTGGTTGGTGCTGCAGGTGGTCTTGCCTTTACTTTGATTGGAAGAACATGGGAAGCCATTGATGATTCTATGAATGATATTGATGCTATACCTAATGATGTTGAGCAAGCATTACGACAAGAAACAGCCGCTCTCAATAGAAGAAGAAATAAATTATCAGCAGAACAACAAGTAGAGCTATATAAAACTACTAACGAGGCAATTGAAAAAACAATCCAAGAACTTACTGATGAAACTGGTACAATGGATTCTAACATTGCTGCATTAGAAGGTGTTGATTTTGAAGCCGGTGTTACAAGAAGAACAGGCGGAAGATCTGGTAGGGAAATTACAGAGTTTGAAGTTAACGGCGAAATGTTAGAAAGAAGTGAAATAGAGAAAAAGCTGCAAGACCTTAAAAATGAAAGAATATTAAGAGAAGAACAACTCGTTGCTTCAAGAAGAATTTTAGAATTAAGACAACAAGAATCCGAAGCAGTACAAGAAAATATTAATGCACAAGGAGAAGCAACTGATACTGTTGCCGCAGTTGCCGATGAAGTACTTAAAAAGACAGGTACTAATCCTGAAATTGATCCTGACACAACAACAAGAGAAAGAGATGTTAGAACAACACAAACTGGTGGGTTTGCTTTTAATACAGTGAATAATTACTATAATAAAGGTGGTGATAACATTATGACAAACAGTTCTGATAACAGATCAAATGTTAGTAAGAATGTTGGTGTTGTTGTAAATGGTGGCGGTGGTGGAGGAAGTCGTTTCTCAGGTGGATTAATTGGTCCTAACGGACAAGCTATGGGATAAAAAATAAGGGACCCGAAAGCCCCTTATCTTTTTTACATTAAGCGACCCATTTCACACCGCGGTAAATTCCTTGCCGCTGTGCTTTAGATGGCTTACTTAGATTTTCGCTTTTCCAAGATACACCGCGATAGACACCAGATTCAATTTTTCTAGTTTCTTTCTTAGGCTCGCCTTGAACTTTGATACCTCTATAATAAGTCATATCATGCCTCCAGTTTTCGTTTCGATTTCGTACATACAACTTTCGTTGCACACCCTTCTCAACGCGTTCCTTCGGTATAACTGTCGGTCTCGTTCGGCAGAACGCCTACTTGCTTCCCCACAGAACGTGGGAGGTTTTCAGGTTATCCTACTTCCGCTATATTTCTATAGTGAACGTATTATTATATATACCGGTTAACCTTTTGGTCTAGGACCAAATTTCAAATAAGCAAGAACTTTTTCGGGAGCAGTTTCACCATACGGATCCGACTGACAATTATCAATCATTCCTGGCTCAGTGAATAATTTTTCAACTGTACCATTATCTACGACCATAGCATATCTCCAAGATCTTCTTCCGAAACCAAGATTGTCCTTTGCGACTAACATATCCATACCAGCCGTGAACTCACAAGATCCATCAGGAATGAATTTTACATTCTTAACTCTCAGATCTTCAGCCCATGCATTCATAACAAAAGCATCATTACAGGAGACACAATATACTTCATCAATGCCTGCTGCAATAATCTCGTCATATAATACATCAAAGCCTGGAACTTGATTATTAGAACAAGTCGGTGTAAATGCGCCGGGCAGCGAAAATACTACTACTTTTTTATTGTCAAAATAGTCTGCAGTTGTTAGATGTGTCCATTCGACTTCTCCAGTATCTACATCTCTGCTTCTTACTTTGAAAGTTACGTTAGGTACTTGTTTCATTATATAATTTCCTTTTTAATTGGGAGGCCATTGCGACCTCCCGGATTAATAAAGATTAACCTTTTAAGAATTCTTTCTTAGTATCAATCTTAATTTTTCTAGCCTTTTTGCTCTCAGGAATTATTCTTTCCAAAGCAACAGTTAAAAGGCCGTTTTTGAAGTTGGCTCCAATTACCTCAATATCGTCTGCAAGAGTAAAACTTCTTGTAAACTTTTTGAAGGAAATTCCACGATGAACATAGTCACCGCCACCATTGAAGTAATCTCCTGCTTCATCCCATGTGGAACGAACAGTTAATACATCTTCTTTTACTTCGATTTCTACATCATTAATATCAAGACCAGCTAAGGCAAGATCAATAAAGAACTTATCTGCGTCTCTCCTGATATTGTAAGGCGGGAAGCCTTGTGCTTGATGTTGATGAGGAAACTCCACCAATCTGTCAAAGACTCTATCGAATCCTACCGCAAATGGGTGTAGTTGATTTATATTTAATCCAGTCATATTATTCTCCTATTAAGCAAGATTAATTATTATTTGATGGTTTATACCCATCACCTTTGTAAAGCCCTATCGGCGCCTTACAAAACTATTTATACACCAGTTGAGCCTATACCACCATCTCGGTCAGTTTTTTTCTCAGGTCGTGTATTTGTTTCTTTAAGTGTTGTTTGTTTAGTTTTTACTAATCTGCATTGTGCCAATCTGTCACCATCATGTACACTAACTAACGTATCTGAAATATTGTGTACAATAATATGCGTTTCGTCGACATAATCAGAATCAATTATACCAATACTATTAACTAATGTCAATCCTCTTTTCGTTGCTACACTTGAGCGAATCATCATTTCCATTACATGGTTTTCTGGTATATCAAATATAAGTCCTGTTGGAATAAGAACTCTTGTTTCAGGTGGAATCTGAATTGTTGGTGAAACTTTTTTACCACCTATGTTTTTTAATTTTGTTAAGATTGGTATTTCTTTATTCCAAGCGTCATATCCTTTTACACGCTCGCCATTAGTCAAGCAAGCTTTTACATCAAAGCAAGCTGAACCTTCGGTTGCGTATTCTGGAAGTGTTGCGTTGTCTCGTACTTTAAATACATTCATAATATATAATTCCTGTTTGTTATATTATACAACAGTTCGTTAGAAATGTCAATAGTTTATTTTTTTCCGATATTATACTTAACAGTCAATTCCCAATCGTTCTTTTCTTTAAATGAAATGATTTTAATTTGATTTAGAGAAGCAACTGGATCTTTAGTCTTTGAAGGATCCACTATTTTAACAAGTTCCCATTCTTCTAATAAATTCACTATCGTATTACGACGAGAGATATCTTCTTCTGTTAACGTGTTATGCTTTCCGTCCAAAATAAACAATTCTTTAAAGTGCAGAATAGCGTACCTACCCTTCTTGTGCAGGATATGACATGATTGATATAATTTCTTTTCTTTTCTGGAGGAAATTCCAATACGAGTTAAAGTCTCTTTGATTTTTAAAAAGCTGTCTTGTGTAGGCAACTCAACTTCGACTCCAACTCCTTTGAAGATATCTATGTTGTCCATGATTTATATTCACCTTGTAAATTATTATTAGTGGCAATGGTTTACAACCATATTACATTTATTTATAATATACATATTTCAGCCACCTTCTGTAAGGCGTTCATGGACAGTCTCAAGCTGTTGTCTGTTCAACACTTTAAGATATTGTTTCGCAACAGTTCTATTACACTGATACACTTCTTGGATTGCATCAAGATCTTTATCTTTATCAGCCTTAGGCCATTTTGAAAATCTTTTGCGCTTTCTTAGAACAGAACGATAATAATCAAACTGAGCACCATCAAATAAATGATGTCTCATGTTCATTTCGTTTGCGTGTAATATGGTATCTTCAAAATTAACAAAGCCACGGTTCACGATAAAGGCGTTGTACATCTTTTCAGTATGTTCAGGTATATCTGAGTTACGAATGATATCTTCCTTTGTAAAGGATGCTGCATTCATAAAATCAAATGGTGTTAGGTCTTTCATCAAGTACCTCCTGAAGTTGTTTTGCTAATTTGTCAAAATCTTTACCGCAAGAATCACAAAGAGTTACTTTGTGTTTACCATCAGCGGTATTCATTTCAACCGTATATGCTTTGTGCTTTGGAGTTGTAGTATTACAATAAAAACATCTTGTCTTCAGCATTATACATACTCACACTCAATCATTACCTCGGTTAAGAAGGCAACCATATTAATTTCTTGGTCAGCAACTAAACCTGACTTGTACATATAATCAGCAAGAGTTACAATAAACCCAGCTTGACTTTGAAGTGTAACCTTTTCAGATGCTGCATCGTATAGCCTACGAAACATTTCATTCATATCTTGGTCAGAGTTCTTGGCAACCCATTTACGCATATCGGTAAACTGTTTGCCTTTAAGCATTTTGAATAACTCATCAATAGATTCTTCTTTCAAATTAACAAAGATACCTTCATCAATTTTACCTGAAGCTGCATATGATTGTAATTCAGTTAGTACTCTACGAAAATCAGGAAAGTGCTTTTCAATAACTTTAGCAACTACTTGCTTGTTATATTCAACACCTTCTTGTTCGAGAATTCCCATTACACGTTTGAAGAACTCCATTGCCATTTGTGGACGATCATCAGTATCAATAGTAAAGTCAACTTCAGAAAGTCGAGATCTCAATGGACTGATAATACGATTCTTAAAATTACAAGTAAAGATAAATCCACAGTTGGAGGAATATTCTTCAATAAAATTACGAAGAGCAGGTTGAACATTAGCTGCGTTTAAATAATCTGCTTCATCAAAGATTACATACTTACGACCTGTACCTGTTAGAGATACTGCGGAAGCAAATGTAGAGATATCGTATCGGAGAGTATCAATATTAACATTAAGAGAACCGTTCTTTACGATATAATCGCAACCAAGTTCTTCAAGCATTGCCTTGGCAATTGTAGTTTTACCTACACCAGGACCGCCTGTTAATAATAGATTTGGAACACTGCCGTCTGATACGAACTTACGGAATGTTTCTTTTGTCTTGTTTGGTAGAATTGTATCATCAACGATTTGTGGACGGTACTTCTCAACCCATAAGACTTCGTTTGATTTTGCATCAATCATAGCTCACCT
>CENJ01173183.1_pt1 | contig 10747 bp, 18 predicted proteins | sample 356161 | NCBI WGS metagenome assembly CENJ01 (sample SAMEA2619531, study PRJEB7988) | marine metagenome | biome: marine biome (ENVO:00000447); feature: surface water layer (ENVO:00002042); material: "saline water (ENVO:00002010), including plankton (ENVO:xxxxxxxx)" | depth 5 m
ATCAACTACTTGATCTCACACAGGCACACATCCACGCTTGAACACAATGTCGTGACCTTCAAGTTTACTGTTCCCTTGTTTGTACGAAGTCAGCACCACCGCCATCGAACTTGGGCGTACAACGAGATCAGCCGTCGCTATACAAACCGTGACCTAAAGTTTTACGCGCCCAAAAAGTTCAGGACGCAACACAAGTCCAACAGGCAGGCGAGTAACGAGAACGACCTGATCAACCCACGGATCAACTACGCCTTGAGTAAGGCATCTGTGAGGGAGGCGATGCGTGAACATCACGACATTTCCTTGAACCTCTACGAAGAAATGTTGGAGGCGGGCGTTTGCAGAGAACAAGCACGAGGTGTTTTGCCTCAGAACTTGTATACGGAATACTACGGCACAGTGAACCTATCGAATCTGCTGAAGTTCATCGACCTCAGAACGCACGAAGGGGCGCAGTGGGAGATCCAACAGGTTGCTAAGGCGTGCCTTGAAATAGCCAGCGACCTCTACCCTGTCACAGTCGGATCGTATCAAGAACTTTTAGCGTAGAAGTAGTAACTTTTAGCGTAGAAGTTGAACTTTAAGTCTAAAAGTTCAACTTTTAGCGTAGAAGTTGAAATTAAAAAGGGTCGGATGACTCCCCAATCATCCGACCCTTATGCGAAAGCGTGAATACTTTATCTCCCCGTTTCATCTACTCCCGCATCTACCAAACACTGAGCCAAATGTTGCTCATCTGTGTTCAGCTCGACTGACGCTCCACCCTCGTCAAGAGCATCAGTCACCACCCATTGCCCTTCCCTCAAAGCGAACGCTACAGTGATATCCTCAAAAGAATCCCCATTGATAACAAGTCCTTCCCTCAACCTGCTTACTGTCACTGTCCTGATTTCCATAAGAAACCTCCTTCACTATGGATACCGATCACAAAAGTGATCAGCCCCCCTTGAAATAGTTTTCCTTCAAGAACTGCTCAAAGATGACCATTTCCACGGCTTGACCAGATTCTCGACTCCAAGAGTTTACCGCGCCAAACCCGTAATGCAGGTTGTGACTTGACCAACCCTTTTCGAGTTTCCATTCGGTCATGCAAAGGAAAGAGCGGCACTTGTTGATCATAGTGAGCAACTTTTCACGAGACCTGCGTCTTCTTTCGCCGCCCCAAGTACCAGCCTGAACAGCCGACCAAGCCACCGCCATCCAACGGTAAGGCTGGTTCAGTTTATCAAAGAGTGTTTGTGTTAGATCCAACATCACTTCTCGAACGTGTTCGTCTGAAGCCATTGTCGGTATGTCTTGGTTTGCGTATAGCCGTCGCTTGATTTTCTTCGGACCCATTAAATCTCCTGTTCTCACTATTGATACCGAGAAAGATTAGGATCAGCCCCCCTGAAAATCTAAAGTTTTGAGTCTAATCGCGCCGCCAACTCTTTGAGGTTCCAGTATTCCTCAGACATTTCAGAGGCGTTCTCGTCGCACACGTGACCCGCACAGGCTGGTCTAAGGTGTGCGGGTGCCGTACACCCTCCCTCACCCATTAGAGCGAACTCAGGATGCCCCGTATGGCGTAAATGGACGCCCCATTTCCAATCAGCATAGGCGATAGCCAGATCGCACGCCCAACCTTGGCAACAGCGGTAGGGTTGCTTTCGTTGTTCGCAGGTGCAGTTGTCGCAGACATCCTTGGTTATGTCTGCCAACTTCTCTCGTATTTCTTTGAGTTCTGTTTTGGTGTCGTTCATAGCGATACTCTACCCACAAATTTTCTTCTGAATGAAAACCACGACTTACAAAACACTTGATGAAAACTTTTTCAAAATGCCTCATCTATGGAGAGAGTAAGTAGAGGAAATACACAACAGGAGAGTATCAGCAATGAATACAAACGACTTGGTAAGAAGCCCATTAGAAAGGATTTGGGTGAAAAGCAACTCGGTTCGGACATTACGAAAAAGGCGGCAGGATAGGATCTATATGTACAAGCGAGAGATCGCTACGGCACTTGGTGTTGAGGTAGACCCGCAAGAACAGCACTTATTGATGCGGTGGATTCTTCATCGAGCAAGGGCTGAAGGGTTCACCCAAAGAGATCTTCACTTGTCTAATCAGGATTGGTCGAGGTTCGTCTAACCTCCCACTGAATAATCTCTCTATGGTTCTCTCTCAATGACAGATCCGATGGGAGATTTATACATGAGCCTTAGAAATGACCTAATCCGACTCGCCCACGAGAAGCCAGAGTTCCGCTCTGAGATCCTGCCCCTTATCAAAGAGGCGAAGGCTTTCAGCTCACAGGCGCAACTCGATGAGTACATCGACAGCCTTGAAACTGATGCAGGTAAAGAGAGAGCACGTAAGACCCACACGGTCGAAGAAAAGGGCGATGCTCCTATGGAGGACAAAGGCGTTCTTGGAAGCATTTGGCAAGCGATCAAAGATCTCGCATCAGCCTTAGTCGGAAAGAAAAAAGAAGCCGACTCAGCCAAGAAAGACAACACCGCCATGAAAAAGAAACTCATGGATCAGGTTGGTTGGGGCGATATGAACCCTGACGATGTTGAGTTTGTCATGATTGACGGAGATTTTGGGTGCCAGCCCTGCGATGCCAAAGGCAAGGACGGATTCAAAAAGATGGATGTTTCAGACGCAGACGCAAAGAAAGCGATGGCTTCTCAGAACAAGGAAAAGAAAGCCGTTGCGGATCTTGAAAAGACGCAAAAAGAGCACGACAAAAAGAAAGCCGAGGCTGAAAAGGCTGAGAAAAAGCAAAAATCTAAAGGCAAAAAGCCCAGAGAGAATGGCGAACTCCCAATCGGAGACAGAGGACAGAAAAAGAAAAAGCGTGAAGATATGACTAAAGCCGAAATGATCAAAGAGTATCAAGAGGCGATCAAGAAGTCGGACATGTCCCCCGAAGACAAAAAGAAAGCCATCGAACAATCTAAGAAACCAAACTTTGATCCCGAAGCCGCGTTGGGCGCAATGGGCGACGACGATGAGGACGACGGTGGCAAGACCGCTACGACCCTAAGAAACAAGGTCATTCGTCTTGCTTATGACAAACCAGAACTTCGTAAGAAACTTCTACCGCTTCTAAAACAAGCCAAGTTGTATGACGAAGAAGGACGGCGAATATACGACTTCACAAGAGATTCGGTGGAGTGGGAAAAACACGCAAAAGACATTGTAAGAGAACTTCGTCGTGCAGATGGTCCTTGGGGTTCGGTGAGGTTAGGCAAGAAAGGTCGTCATGGTAGGGTCATCTATTTTGTACCTGATTACTCTCACCTGCAAGAGGGTCGTGGGAGTAAAGCCAAGTGGATTCCGGGAACCACCTATGCTGATATTAACGACACCGAGTGGCAATGTGACCGAGAAATGCCCGCCGCTACTCGAACTGTCTTAGAAAGAATGGGTTACGAAAGTCGGTATTCTGGCAGAGTCTATGTCCATGAGGATGACGCGATTTGGATTGATTTCGATCAAAGTGACAACCTCGCGAAAGGGAATTGCTATATCACGGTTACGCCTATGCCGGGGATCGGAATCTACAAGAACGCTAATACAATGCCTTCAAGCAACCGACGCTCGATTGTCGGACCCAAGTCAGGCAAGCACCGAAAAGAATAGAAGTAAACCATGTCTAAGATAAACCGTAGCCTTGTACGAAAAGTAATGGCGGGAACCGATTGGGGTCCGTTCGCTGGTGAAGATCGTGAAGCCGACAGGGACGGCAACTATATGTCCGTAAACAACATGAAAGACATTCATGAAATCTCAGGACGCCTGACTCAAATGATTGAGGTCGGGGCTGAAATGGAAGATTGGGTTGAGGACAAGATTAGTGCTGCAAGGCAACTCTTATCCGACCTTGATCGTTATTACAGCAACGGACAGGAAAGCGATAAGAAAGCCGCTCAAAGGAACGCCGTAAAAAGCGTTGCTGCTAAAGCCCTAAAGTAAACTCTGCCACTGACGCTTCCACTTCTTCAAGCGGTGGTAGTGGTTAGGAAACTCATTACAGCGTCCTTCAGGCTTTGGCGCACGAATAGCCGTAACCCAAGCCACGCGCCAAATACGGCTAATGTGCTTGCGTGAAATCTTGCACTTCTTACGAACCTTTGGGTACTGCTTTTTGATGTGGCTCATCCACGCATGTGCATTTGCACGAGGGTCGCGCCTGTCCACTGCATACCCTCCCCTTTCGACAGGGAGCGTCCACCAATACCAAAGTTGAAGTAAACCGATTGCCTTGGGCTTACCTTGCTTTGAGAACTTATGATCCCCTTCGGCGTTTGGGTTGTAGCCCGACTCTGTGCAAGCAGACGCTAAAAGCATCCCTCGCATATCCCTTGGGACTTCAAACTCTCGCTCCATCAGCAAAAGGTCTACGAGCAGTCTCTCGTTCTTATGTTGAGGCTTCGCTCTCTTACAAGTCAGGGCTACTTCTAAAATCTTTTCTTCCAACTCCGTAAGTTCGGCAACTGCAACATCAAGCACGGGCGTCATAGGCTCAGGGTCGCTTTGAGCAAGAACGACCTGTCCCAGTTCAGTGTCCATAGGTTGAACAGGCACCGCAGCGTTACCGTCCTGTTGTTCGTAGGACGCCCCGCAACCAACAGGTTCGCTATCTGCGGCACAGGCTGAAAACAACACGAATACTATTACGAATAAGTTCTTCATTATGACTCTGATTGTGGTTGGCTGCACCAGAGTTCAAGCGCATCTTTCAAACGGAATGCGCGATACCTCTGTTCCCCGAGATCGGGTCCGTATGCAGCATGTAGGAAACTTTTGACCCATAGAGAAACCATCTTGATATCTTCAAAGTTGGCTCTCCACGCCTCTCGACCATCGAGAGTTTTGGTTTTGACTATCATTGTGTACCCCTTTGTAGTGAACTGTACTGGATATACCGACAACCCAATAAGAAAGGACACAGTGTTTATTGTCAATCTTTTGATGTTGTTTTCATCAACTTTCGAGCCTCGCCAGTTTCAGGGCATCTGCCTTTGACAAGATCTTCTAAGTTTAGGGGTTCTGTAAGAGCACTTTTTAGTTCGTTGTAGGCTCTTTTCCAATCAGGTTCAAAGATAACTTCAGTCTTACCCTCATGTCCGTGTATGGCGCGAACTTCGCCTATATTGTCGTAAACAGTAGTTGAAGGATGTTCGCTCAACCACGTGATTGTTACTTTTCCGTTGTCGAAAACAAAGCCTTGAGCAACACGACCAGTACCGCTAACGCCACTCTCATCTTCTTTTCGTACCAAATAGAACATCTTCACAACATCTCCCAGTAGATAGTTTTCAGTCGAGCCAACCATACCCCGTAGTGCATGTTTGCTCGACCACTACCAGTAGGCTGCGAATAAACGGCTTATCGCTCACAGTATAGGTTTTCGCCCTACGACGATGGGTTCCCAACTCGGCTTTAGGCAGGTTCCGATGCCTCTATACGGAAGGGCTTCTTCACAAAGTTCTGTTTCGGTTTTGTCTTGCTGTATTTCCGAACTGAACATTCTGCCTTTACGGTAATCCTTTTGACCCGTGGGTTCGTATTCGCCCCCCATTCGGGCTTTACGAAAGTTCTTTGGGGCTGACCCTCCCGTTGTAATCTCAGCGTTGATGGCACGGGAAACATTATGTGACTTCGGAAAGCCGCTTCCATAACACCAAGCCTCAAGGGATATGTTCTGAAAGCCCACATTCTCCATAGCATTGCTCAAGGCGTGTAATGTCCGTGTCCCTGAAAAGGCTCTCACCAAGCCATTTGGTTTTAGGATACGGAAGACTTCACCAAGCCATTCTTCATTCCAGACGCGAAACTTAGCGTTATCGTTGTCAGCATAACCACGAGTGTGTGAGCCTCCGTATTGGAACATTCCCCGTTTCTCGTGTCCTTCGGCTAACTGCCCCAACATATAGGCAGGTTGATCCCACGACTTATTCATGAAATTCAAACCGTATGGAGGATCGCAAATAACATTTGCAACACTGTTGCCCTCATACTCTTTGAGAACTTGAACGCAGTCCCCAAGCCTCAAAGTAATGTTCACGGCTTTCTCCCAACGATTACAGGTTCCCAAGAAGGTTTCAAGGCTGTCCCCCAACCCTCCCAAGGTTTCGCTTCTTCGGTTGTGACAGACCATTTACCGCCTGGTTTATTGCGGTACCGACCTGAACCAGTACCAGCCCATTCTTCGCGATCAAACTCGTGCCTTACTTCATTCTCGGTGGGGTCTTCTTGACCGCTTCTCGCACGAGCGTCTGCAACTTGCTTTGGGGAAGACCCGCCATACAGAACAACGGCTTCAATGTTCTTTCCAATGTTATAGGATTTTGGAAACCCACTTCCATAACACCAAGCCTCAACTCTGATGTTTGTAAAACCAGCTTCGGACATAGCAGCCGCAAGGCGATGAAATGTCCTTGATCCCGAAAAGGCTTTCACTTGACCCCCAGACTTCAAAACACGAAAGGCTTCATTGAGCCATTCCATATGCCAAGCCTGTTGTCCCTGACCAGAGTTGGAAGCCCCGTATGCTTTACCAACCCCGTAACGAACCTTACTACGCCCATAAGGGTTATGGGTCGAATCCTTATAGTTGGACTGACCGGGTTGTCTTATATCGGGGCGTTTGAGATCAGAGAAACTATCAAGGCGGTCCCAATCCTTGCCCATAAACTCCAAGCCGTATGGTGGGTCACTAACAATGTTCCCTACACTCCCTTCATCCAGCGTTGCGAGCACTTTTGTACAGTCGCCAAGCCTTAAACAGATATTCACGGTTTCCTTCCTACTACTATTGGTTCCCATGCTGGTTTCAAAGCTGTACCCCAACCTTTCCAATCTTCGAGGTCGTGTCCTATATTCAGGCTCTTTGGGAATCCAGACCCGTAACACCAAGCCTCAAGTCGAATATCAACGAACCCTGCCTGTTCCATCGCAGTGGCAAGGCGATGGTATGTCCTTGTCCCTGAGAACGCTTTGATGATCCCGTTCGGTTGGAGAACCTTGTGCGCTTCATTGAGCCACTGCATGTGCCACTCTTGCTGTAGGGCGTTGCGAGACTTCTTCTTCGCTTGGGGGTCGTACTTTTCCCCTTTGACGTACCAGTCAGGCTCATTGCAAGCACACTTCTTGGCACCACGCTTTCGCCCACCGCAAATGCTACAGGTCGGGTTAGTCGTGTCACCACCAAACGAGGGCCATGCAGTCTTACGCTCCCCGATACCAGGCTTGGAAAAGTTGCCCCCAGATTGCCAATCCGTAAGGTTGTCCCATTTCTTCTTCATGAACTCTAAGCCATTCAGCCGTAGGGAGGGTCACAAATGACGCTCCCTACGCTATCCTCCTTCATGGCTTTGAGGACTTCAATACAGTCCCCGTGTTTGAGAGTGAGTGTTTGGGTCATCTGGGTTTCCTTCCAACCAGCACAGGCTCCCAAGCAGGTTTTAGGGCTGTTCCCCATCCCTCCCAAATTTTGGCTTCGCTGGATGAAGCCTCTGTAATCTTTACTCCACCCTCTTTCTTGCGATGGTGTTCTTGAGGTTCGCCGCTATGTCCGTCTGTTGCGTAGAAATTGTTGTTGATCGTCTTAGTTCCAACGACCTTCGGCTCAACGCCTGCCATCTTGTCGAGTTGTTTGGAAATGTTCATGGATTTTGGAAAGCCAGATCCGTAACACCACGCTTCAAGCCCAATATCGAAACCGACCTCATCCATAGCCATAGCCATGTGATGATATGTCCGCGTCCCTGAGAAAGCCTTAAGGACACCTCCAGACTTGAGGACACGGTATACTTCAGCGACCCAGCCTTTGTGCCATTCTTGAACCTCGTTACGATATTCACCCAACTTGGAAAGGTCAGGCAACTTAGAGATTCGTCCTTGATAACTGTCCCCATATTCTTCGAGGCGTTCAATGTCGGCTTCACTCGTTGGGTTCAAAAGATTGCGTGAGAGTTTGTCCCAGCTCTTCCCCATAAATTCTAATCCATATGGGGGATCGCAAATTACTGATCCCACACTGTTGGATTCGAGTTCTTTCAGGACTTCAAAACAATCCCCGTGTCGTAATGTGATGTTCATTTGCCCTCTCCTATTTGTTTGAAGAATCTTGAAGCACCGCCAGTGTCTCCGAAGCGATGACCGTCACCATCCATCGGGAACATCCCAGTCTTACCAGCGGATCGTGAAGCCTTTCGTGAAGAACCTGCACTGTGCATACCGCAGGCAATGGACTGTTCGTCGATCTCTTTTACAGGGCAACCCTGCACACAGCCGTCTAAGTGTTGGAGGATCACGTTGGCGGGGAATCTACCGACATTGGGATTATGTCCGTCCTCGTTCCCCGTTTCATTACGCAAAGAACCATCGCTGAACCCTTGAACAGAAGACCCGCTACTTGTTCGGGACGCCGAACTTGGAACATTCTTGCTGACACCTATACGAGAGGCGTCAATGTTCAAGCCACCAGAGCCATGCTCGATAACATTAACGGCAACGGTTCCGATTATCGGTTTCCTTGCAAGGGTGATGGTTTTCACTTGCTGTATCCGTCCTTGTACCAACCTCCACCTTTGAGGGAGAAACTGGTTTGGGAGATCATCTTCTTGAGTTCGCCCTTTCCGTGAGTGTCCTTGGGACACTCTTTTATGGGACACTCTTTCAACGGTTCAGCCGTGATGCTTTGCATCGTTTCAAACTGGTGGTCGCACTTCGTGCATTTGTATTCATAGATTGGCATTTCAACTCCCGAAGCCAAATAGGTCGCTCAAGTCCACGGCTTCTTCGGATTTCTCTTCGGGAGCGTCTAAATCAGACTCAATGTTTGTCGTATGTCCTCGCCACTCAGATTGATCCCAATGACGAATGCGAGCATCTGCAATCTTCAAGTAGTCCTCTTCTCTTTCAATCCCAATGAATTCGTGTCCCGTGTGCAGGGCGGCAATGCCCGTACTCCCAGACCCCATAAAAGGATCGATGACAGGACCGTTGTCCTTCGGGACGGTATTCAATAAGGCTTGCATGATGGCGTAAGGTTTTACTGTTGGATGATTGTTGCCAATGCGTCTTCCAACACGAAGATCAGAACAACCCGCTTCCCTCTCTGATCGAGAAGCCTTTGGAACATACCAAAACCCTTCAGGGCTATTGATGTAAAGAATACTGTCCCTGACTTCAAAGCCCCCGTCCTCAAGACGACAAGCCCCAACATGACCCGTAGGCTGTTCGTCGGGAGCCACCAACATAATGTGACCCCCCGGCTTGAGAACGCGATTCATTTCCTCAACTTGTTCGTCGCTGGGAGTTCCCTCGACAATCAAACCGTGTAAGGACTCGTCTTCGTAATCTGACAGGTCAAAGACTTCGCAGTTTTCAAAGTAAAGGACACCGCCGTCACCTGTAATATGCGAAGGGTCGATCATCGTTGTAAGATACTCTTTGAGTTCTTCAGGGATTGTTCCATTATTCATATCTTCCACCTGTTTGAAATACCGAGATGCGCCACCTTCAGCCTCTTCCAAGACATGCCAAGTTTCATACTCTCGATTGAGTTCTTTCTCGCTTTGCTCACCATAAAACTTGTGGGCAAGACCCGCCCTGTTCCAAGAACCCGTTTTGACGATACCGCTTTGCTTATCTAAGGCTTCAACAGCGATTTTTGCGAGGATCGTATTAGCGGGCCATCTGCCTTCAGGTTGAGCGTATTCTCCCGCCCCGCCTCTTTTAAAGCAGTTAGTGTCGCCTTTCCTATTCTGCGTCCAGACATCTTGCCCTTCTCGATGAGTAGGATTTTCCGCGTATGCCCCACCATTGAGATTGTCGGCAGTTGTTATGCGACAAGCATCAATATTCAAGCCCCCAGAACCATGTTCGAGAACATTCTTGGCGACGGTACCAATCAAGGGTCGCCTTGCAAGTGTGATTGCTTTCATTGTTTCACCTGTTTGAAGAACCGTGCCGCACCGCCAGAATCGTAGTCATACCTTTTATGGGTAAAGGCTTTATCGCCCGCAAACATGCTTCTGTTGTTTGCACTGCCGTTCTCATACTGAGTGCTGAGAATCCGACCTGAAGTGAGGACGCCGCTCTGTTCATCCAAGGCTTTTACAGGACAACCTTGTTCACAGATCCAGTTGGTTACTGTTTCCTTGCCGTCCTTGTCCGTATGACCTCGTTTTCTGACTGAGGCGTATTTTCCGTACAGGTCACCGTCTGTACACTCGTGGTTGAGGAAACTCCCCTTCACCCTCTTGACCCCATCCTGCTCGCAACCAGCCCGATGCTGGAGGATCGTATTAGCGGGCCATCGACCGTGGTTGTGAACCACGGTCTCGGTGCCATGGGTGAACCCACCCCCTCCCGAAGAAGGCCCCAGCACATCGCGATTCCCCTTCCCTGACTTGCTGGCGTTCGTCCGAGTGGAGTTGCCGATCCGAGAGGCGTCGATGTTGATTCCACCACAACCGTGCGACAGCGTGTTGTTAGCAACTGTTCCAACTAATGGCTTTCTGGCTAAGGTGATTGTTTTCACGGGGACACCTCATTTACGATTTGATTTCCCCACGAATGCCAACCAGGGCGACCTCTTCGTGCGAACACTTCAAGGTAAGGACCCTTACTCACAGTTTCGACAAGTTCGTAAAACTCATCAGGCTTCTTTGAGTGTTGGGTTCTGTCTGCCTGAATCACAGTGGGGGGACGGCAATCGGTTCCCGGAACCATTGAACGCCCCTTT
>CENJ01020211.1_pt1 | contig 10745 bp, 5 predicted proteins | sample 356161 | NCBI WGS metagenome assembly CENJ01 (sample SAMEA2619531, study PRJEB7988) | marine metagenome | biome: marine biome (ENVO:00000447); feature: surface water layer (ENVO:00002042); material: "saline water (ENVO:00002010), including plankton (ENVO:xxxxxxxx)" | depth 5 m
TCTTGAATAATTGTTGTGTTTAAACTATAACCTACGGCAGAATAAACATGGTTAGAAACACCCAAGAACATTAGGAAAGTTACTAATAAAACAAATGACTTTTTCATGAAATATTTTTTTATCTATATTTTGAGGGCTAAATATAAAAAAAATATGTTTTAATATCACGTGTGAATAATAAAATCAAACAATTTTATTTAAAAAAAAATAATTAGTCCCAATTAATAAGGTTGTTATCTTTAGGAGCTGTTATTTTAATTCTTTCTTTAATTTTATTTAGATACATTGTGTTGTAACGTAACCTTGAGATATGATTAGGATTTTCTTGATCTCCATTCCAACAGTGTTCTGCTCCATTGCCATAATCCACTTCACCACTATAATATGGCTTTTTAGTTTGTTCTAAAAACTTTTCAGTTAAAACCACTGCATTATTTAAATAATAGTTATCCATATCACCGCAATAAATATTTATTTTCCCTTTTAGGTCTTTACCTATTTTGCTCCAATCTCTTTCCATTATATATCTTAAATCATAATTTTCTTTCCAGTAATTCGCAACATTTTTGTCAACCTCACCAGTAAGCTTATCCCAAATTGGTTTAGGGTATCCATTTTCGCCAATTGGAGAATAAACTGCTTGCCAAATATCCCACTGATCACCTGATCTGCTATTAGTGCCAAGGATGTACTCTCTTCTATTAATGTCTTTTAAGTACGCCTTAATTCTACCTATTCCATCCCTTATTCCAGGTCTTAAGTTCCTCGTAAATTCTCCTTCATCAAAATAGGCATTTTTATCCTTGTAAATGTCAACAATTGTAAAAGCCCTAAAATCTATTGGGTCAGGACAAGCCGCAAAGCATCCATTATACTCCTTTGGGTAAAATACTTGAGCTGCTAGAGCCTCCCATCCGCCTGTAGAACCACCATATAAAAATCTACCCCATCCCTCTCCTATGCCATCGAACAATTTTTCAATATGCGGAATCAATTCATATGTTATAGCATCACCATAGGGACCTAAATTCGCAGAATTAACAGCATAGGAATCGTCATAGTAAGGATTTTGATGTTGAATTTCAATCACCATAAATCTTGGAAAACTTTTTGAAAGCCATCTATTGTGGAAATTATATGCTTCTTTTTGTTGAATGAATTTATATCCAGTAATTCCAAATCTTTCATTGAATATAGAATCAATTTTTGGAGCATCTGGAGGCTTATTTCTAAATCCCCTAAATGTATTAGGGAAATGACCATGGAAAATCATAAGAGGGTATCTTTTTAAACCTGTCTTTTTAAAATCTTTAGGCAACAAAACATTTGCTTGTAAAAACATTGGTCTTCCCCAAAACTTAGACAACAACTGACTTTGGATTTTAACGTGTTTTATATATTTTGAATCTTTAATTGGTTCTATCTCTGGTATTTCATTATTTAAAACAATTTTTGCAAAGCTTGTTTTCTTTTGGATTTTGATTTTTACAGGTTCACTGTATAAATTTTTAGGACTGATATTCCACTTTTGCCCCTCGCCTTGATCCATTGGTAGCTTTAACTCAAAGCCAGATGCCATTTTAAAAGAATCGTATTTGTGAAGAAGTGCTTGAACATAATATTCACCCTCCGGTAAATCTTTAAGTTGATTAATCGGATATGCTAATAAATTTGGGTTAAATTTTATTACCTCTCCCGGCTCCCAATTTTCCACATCAATTCCAACAATAATCCCAGTATTTTTACTATCATTTATTTGGAATCTAGGTTCAGGATTTAATTTTTTACTAAACATTAGTAGTAGTCTTCCATCAAAATTTTTTTCAGTTGATAAATCTTGGGTATAACTTACACCAATGAAACTTTTATCTTTTTGTGATTCACAACCAAAAAAAAGAATATTAAATAAGAACAAGAAATAGGCAATTTTATTCATTTTTATTTATTTTTATTTATTACGAACTTATCAACTTTAAATTAAAATTAACTCTTCTACTGAAATGACAAATAAAAATTATACACTTTTAATACTCATATTTATTTTTTCATTTAATTCTTTCTCTCAAAAAAAGAAAAACAAACAAAAGTTAAGCACTGAAAAAGTCACCTACAATAATTTGTCATGGAGAAATATTGGCCCTTTTAGAGGTGGAAGAAGTGTAGCTTCGTGTGGTTTGATTCAAAAAGAAAATGTCTTTTATATGGGAAGTACCGGAGGTGGTGTATGGAAGTCGGAGGATTACGGAATTAACTGGAATAATATTTCAGATGGGTTTTTTAAAACTGGTACAGTAGGCGCAATAGCTGTATCTGAATCCGATGAGAATGTTGTTGTAGTTGGTATGGGTGAGCATGCTGCAAGAGGTGTTATGACATCAATGGGAGATGGTGTTTACATTTCAACCGATGCAGGGAAATCATGGGATCACATAGGTTTAAAAAATTCATATCACATTTCAGATGTTATAATTCATCCTGAAAATCCTAAAATAATTTTTGTTTCTGTTCAGGGTTCTCAATATGGACCATCCAAGGAGAGGGGTGTTTTTAAAACGGTTGATGGAGGTAATACTTGGAAAAAAGTTTTGTATGTTAATCAAAATGTAGGTGCCTCATCTATAAGCATGGATATGACTAATCCGAGGGTAATTTACGCCTCTATGTGGGAACATTCTCGAACGCCGTGGCAAATAAGGTCAGGAGGGAAAAATTCAGGAATTTATAAATCCTCTGACGGAGGAGAAACCTGGATTAAGTTAAAAAATGGTTTTCCAAAAGAATTTGGAAAGTCTGGTATTTCTGTCTCTAGAGCCAATCCTAATTTGGTTTATGTTATTTTAGAAGCAGAGGGTGAAAAGGGTGGATTATACAAATCAAGTGACAAGGGGGAAAATTGGAAATTAGTAAACAATGAGAGAATAAATATTACCCGTTCATGGTATTATATGGAGGTTTTTGCTGATCCCCAAGATGAAAATACGGTATATGTATTAAATGCTCCCGTTATGAAATCAATTGATGGTGGAAAGTCCTTTAAAAAGGTTGACACACCACATGGGGATAATCATCATTTATGGATAAATCCATTAAACAATAATATAATGATTAATTCTAATGACGGAGGCGCAAATATAACCACAGATGCAGGAAGAAGTTGGAGTACCCAAAAAAATCAACCTACCTCTCAATTTTATCGAGTTATAGCAGATTCTCAAACTCCTTATAATGTCTATGGCGGACAACAAGATAATTCAGCTATTGGTATTAAAAATAGAACATACGGGGGAGGAATTGGCTGGAAGGATTGGTACTCGGTAGCAGGGTGTGAGAGTGCTTTTCTTGCATTTGACGATAAAGATCCAAAAACTGTTTATGGAGGATGCTACCAAGGAATTATTGAAAGATGGAATAGAGAAACCGGTGTTTCTAAACAAATAAAAGAGTATCCTGAACTTTCACTTGGAAATGTACCAAAGGATTTTAAATATAGATTTAATTGGAATGCTCCAATTTTAACGTCTCCTCAAAATTCAAACATAATTTATCATGCAGGGAATGTTGTGTTTAAGTCCAGCGACAAAGGAAATAATTGGGAAATTATTAGTGGTGATTTAACTAGAAATGAAAAAAATAAACATGGTGAGGGTGGTACTCCTTATACAAACGAAGCCGCAGGAGGTGAAAATTATAATACAATAATGAGCTTGGCTATATCAAAGAAAGACGATGATGTGATTTGGGCTGGCACCGACGACGGACTTATTCACCTTACTAGAAATGGTGGAAAAAATTGGGTAAATGTTACTCCTAAAGGACTAAAACCGGGGATTATAAATTCAATTGATTTATCTGAGTTCAAAGAAGGAAAAGCTTATATAACAGTAATGAGATACAAGTTTATGGATATGAAACCTTACGTCTATAAAACTGAAGATTATGGAAAAAACTGGAAACTTATCTCATACGGAATAGAGGGTGAAAATAACTTTGTACGTGTAGTTAGAGCTGATAAAAAAATTAAGGGACTTTTATATGCTGGCACCGAAACTGGATTTTTTATCTCAAAAAATGATGGTATGATTTGGGAAAAACTTCAACTTAATCTTCCAGTAGTACCAATTAATGACCTCTTTATAAGAAATAACGATTTGATTGCAGCAACCGCGGGTAGATCTTTTTGGGTTTTAGACAACTTATCTCCCTTACAAGAATTAAATGTACCAGAGGAGCCTAAAATCATTACTGAAAGTAATGTTAAAAGATTTATTGGGGGATATATTGAAAAAAGTGTAGGGAAAAATTTAGGTCAAAACCCATTGCCTGGTATAGAAATTGACTATTTTATTCCGAAAGGTTTTGATACTCTTGACGTTAAAATTTCAATTCTAAAAAATGACATCGTGATTAGAAAATTCGAAAATAAAAAAGATACTGCCAAATTTAAAACATGGCAAGGTGGACCAAAAGAAAAAAAATATCTCAAACCGAAATATGGATTTAATAGATTTAATTGGGATTTGAGAAGGGAACCATTTGAAGGAGTTGAAAAAGTTTTTGTATATGGAGGTTATAACTCAGGAATTGTTTCACCAGGTAATTATAAAATTAAAATGAATATTGGAGGCAAAGAATATCAAAATAGCTTTTTACTCGAATCTGATCCAAACTTTAATTTTAAAACTTCAGAATATTTGGAGCAAGAAGAACTTTTACTGTCAATTGAAAAAAATATTAGAAATCTAAATATGATGGTCACAAAAGCAAGGAATATTAAAATACAATTAGAAAATAATATTAAAAAAATGGATAATAAAAAAGAGTTATCTGATTTAATTGATATGGCAAAAAAAATAACTTTTAAAATTGACGAGTGGGAACAAAACTTAATTCAACCCAAACAAAAAACATTCCAAGATGTTATAAATTTTCATAATAAATTAAATGCAGAATTTATTTATTTACATGAATACGTAAATAGTTTAGATCCTCAAGTAACATCAGGGGCTATGGAAAGGTTTAAAGATCTTGATTCTAAGTTTAGAATGAGTATGAAAACTTTCGAAAATGATATTTTGGTAAGCATTGAGAAATACAATATTGAGTATGAAAGGAAAAACATTCCTGCAATTATATTGCAGTAAATCACAATTTTTAATTATCTCAAATTTTTATCAAGCTTTCAAGAACTGAAATTAATTCATCAGGACTGTCAACAAAATAATTAGCTTTGGTTTTTTTTCTTCCGATCTTAATGCTAAAAGTCTCTTTAGATAAACTTTCAAACATGCTCTCATCAGTTATATCGTCACCAGCACATAATATAAAATCGTATTTTGTATCAGACAGTATGTCAATTACTGACTTACCTTTGCTAATTGTTCCTCTTGATACTTCAATCCCCTTAACTATATCCAATATTTGAAGTTCATCAGAAGCAAGACTATTTAAAACGGTTTTAAACTCAACAACCCTTTCCGATGCAAGTTCAGGATCGGTTTTTCTGAAATGCCAAACCAAACTTGTTTTCTTTTTTTCAATAAATGTACCTGGTGTTCTATCTGCGAAAGTTTCAAAAATTGGAAGTAAATCGGTCATCCAATCTTGATTTTCTATAAAATTTGGTTCAAGCCAAGTCTCATTTACAGGTTTTTTGAAGTAGCCGTGTTCAGCAATTAAGTTAATACTTAGATCATCAAAATGCTTTGATAAAAATTTTTGATCACGACCACTAATTATATAAACATCTGTATTTTCATTTTTACAAATATCATTAATTAAATTTTTAAGTTTTTGTGATGGGATAGCGAGCTTTGGTTTGTCATTGAAATCAATTAGCGTACCGTCATAATCTAACATAATTAATCTCTTCTCGGAAGAGACAAAATGTGATTTTAATTTTTTTAGCACATTTTCATTAATTAGAGTTGCTGAAGATTTAATTTTATTTTTTGACTGAAGATTAAGCCCTTTTATAAATTCTTTAGCCCAGTGCTCCACATTATACCTTTTAAGCCTTTTACGCATTTTTCTATTTCTTTCAACTTGTTCAGCTTTAGTCATGTTTACAGCTTGATATAATGCTTCCGCCATGTTATCTAAATCAAATGGGTTTACTAATACAGCTTGGAAAAGTTCTTTGGAAGCTCCGGCCATTTCACTTAAAATTAGAACACCATCTTTTTCAACTCTTGTGGAAATAAACTCCTTTGCAACAAGATTCATCCCGTCTCTTACCGGCGTAATCATAGCAATATCTGAAGTAGTATATAAATCAACTAGGTCTTCAAAATCCATATTTCGATAATAATACCATATCGGTGTCCAATTCACTGTCGCAAATTCTCCGTTTACTCTTCCAACAATTTCATCAGTTTCTCTTTTAAGTTTTTTATAATCCGAAACAGCTGCTCTAGAAGGTACTGTTAACATTACAAGTCTAACTTTTTCCAAATATTGAGGATACTTTCTTAGAAAAATTTCAAATGCTTTTATTCTATTTACAACACCTTTGGTATAATCAAGACGGTCAATTGACAAAATAAGCTTTCCTCCAGATGAAGTTTTCTTATGATAATCTAGTTGCTTTTTTAATTCAGATTTCTTTGATGATTTTTCAACTAAGCGTTTTTTAGCAGCTGAATTAAATTTTTTGTAATCTATCCCCATTGAAAAAGTATCAACAACAACTTCTCTACTCCCCATTTCAATTCTATTGAATTTAACATCATATTTTAAAATTCTCTTAACGGAGCTTAAAAAATGACGTTCATAATCATAGGTGTGGAATCCAATTTGATCAGCACCTAAAATTCCTTGAAGTAATTCCTCTCTCCAGGGAAAAATTCTAAAAATTTCGAATGATGGAAAAGGGATATGCAGGAAAAAACCAATTGTGACATTAGGATTTACATCTCTAATCATTTTAGGGCAAAGTAAAAGTTGATAATCGTGGACCCATATAATATCCCCATCTTCAACATTTTTAATTACTGCCTCTGAAAATTTTTTATTCACATCAACGTATGATTCCCATTGATTGATGTTGAAAACAGAATATTCTATAAAATAATGAAAGAGAGGCCATAAGGCTTTATTTGACAAACCATAATAAAATTCATCTATTTCTTTTTTTTCTAAATTGACAGAATAATAGTTGTTTTTGTCCAAATATTTTTGAACAGATCCCAAAGACTTTTTATCTATTTCTTCTAAACTAATACCTGGCCAACCAATCCACAAAAAATCCTTTTTTTTACGAATTGAGTTCATTCCAGTTGCTAATCCACCTGAAGATGAAGTATATTTGTAATTATTTTCTACTTTAGATATCTGAACAGGAAGTCTATTGGAAACGATAATAGTTTTACCCATAAATTACTATTGAACTTAAAATTATGTAATAAAAAATTCATACATGAAATCTAATACACTAAATTTCGGTATAATTGGGAATTGTCAATCTTCAGCATTAATAAATGAGAATTCTTCAATAGACTGGTGTTGTTTACCAAAATTTGATTCGGCCTCAGTGTTCGCTAAAATTCTAGATGAGCAAAAAGGAGGTAGTTTTAAGATTGAATGTGATGAAACTTATAACACTTCTCAAAATTATATTGAAAATACTTCTATTCTAGTTACTAAATTTGAGAATGAAGAAAACTCTTTTGAAGTAATTGACTTCATGCCAAGGTATCAAAAAGAGAATAGATCTTTTTATTCACCCCCCGAAATAATAAGGTTAATTAAACTTTTACGGGGTAAACCTAAATTTAAAATATTTTATGATCCTAAACTTGAATATGCTTTAGGAAATACAAATACATATGTAAAAGATGAGTTTATTGTAAGTGTTGTTGATGAAAAAAGATATGGGACTTTATACCTATATACCGACTTAAATAAAAAAAATATCCTAGAAAGTAATGAAATAGAAATCCATAAAGATTGTTTTTTATCAGTATCATATAACGAAAAAATTGAGTCAGTAACTTTAAATCAAACAATGTTAGACTTTGAAAAAACAAAGATATATTGGATGAACTGGTGTCACAAAACTCCAAAATTTAAAAACTATAATTCTGAAATTTTAAGAAGTGCTATGACCTTAAAGCTATTGACTTTTGAAAAAACAGGTGCTGTTCTCGCGGCTGCTACAACTTCTCTGCCTGAAACAATTGGTGAAGTTAGAAATTGGGATTACAGATTTTGTTGGATTAGAGACGCCTCTATGGTAATTAAAATTATCACTAAACTAGGACACAAAAAAATTGTGAAAAATTTTATAGATTTTATAGTTAATTTGATTCCAGATAAGAATGAAAAACTCCAAATAATGTATGGAATTAGTGGAGAAAAAATTCTAACTGAAAAAATTTTAAGTCATTTTATTGGTTATGAAAAATCAAAACCAGTAAGAATTGGAAATGCTGCATATTCTCAAAAACAAAATGACATTTATGGAATTTTAATGGATGCAATACACTTTCAAATTGACAAATACAGAGAAGACAATGACAAACATGAGGAGCTTTGGTCAATTGTAAAATTGATAATTTGGGTAGTAGAAAAAAACTGGAGACTCCCCGATAGAGGTATATGGGAGTTTAGAAATGAAAATAGACACTTTACATTCTCAAAACTATTGTGTTGGGTTGCAGTAGATAGGGCAATTAAAATTTCTAAAATTTTTAAACGAAAAAAATCTACTAATAAGTGGAAAATATTGAGAAATGAAATAAAAAAGGACATTCTTGAAAATGGTTGGAATAAAAATAAAAAGGCTTTTACCCAGTCCTATGGAAGCAAAGACCTTGATGCATCAGTTCTTCTAATGGAACAATACGAATTTATAGATGCAATGGACCCAAAATATGTAAGTACAGTAAAAGCAATTGAAAAGGAACTTTCCTTTGAAGGTCTTCTTTTTAGATATAAAAATATTGATGACTTTGGGAAGCCTAGCTCCTCGTTCACAGTTTGTTCTTTTTGGTTTGCCTACAGCCTATATAAAATTGGTGAAAAGGAAAAATCTAAAAAATACTTTGATGAACTCCTCTCTTACAGTAATCATCTAGGTTTATTTAGCGAAGATCTAGATTTTAAATCAAAAAGATTATTAGGGAATTTCCCACAGGCATATTCTCATTTAGCTTTAATTGAAACTGCAATGAATTTTAATTAAAATTGATTTATTTATAATTTAAATGTAGAAAAATGAAAAAAATAATAATCATATGCTTTAGTTTAACTTTGTTTTTTTGTCAAAAGTCAAAAAATCTAGAGGTTGTTAAAAAACTTGGTTCTATAACAACCTCCGATTTGGCAAAAGGGGTTCTTTATGAAGTAAATATTCGACAATTTACAAGGGAAGGTACTTTCAACGCACTTGCAAAAGAGCTTCCAAAAATAAAAGATCTTGGAGTAAATATTTTATGGTTAATGCCTACCTATCCAATCTCAACAACAAAAAGTAAAGGGCCTCTAGGAAGTTATTACGCAGTTTCAGATTACAAAGGTGTCAATCCAGAATATGGAACATTGAAAGATTTAAAACACCTAGTAAATAAGGCTCATCAACTTGGAATGTTTGTCATTTTTGATTGGGTTCCAGGGCACACGGGTTGGGACCATATATGGATTAAAGAACATCCAGAATTTTATTTAAAAAACGCTTTAGGGGAAATTATAGACCCAATTGATCCCCGAACTGGTGAATCATTTGGCTGGACAGATGTTGCAGATCTTAACTACGACAATTTTTCTATGCGTAAAGCAATGAAAGAGGCTATGTTATACTGGATTAAAGAAGTTGATATAGATGGTTACCGTATTGATCAGGCTTATGCTGTCCCGATGGATTTCTACGAAGAAGTTCTACCAGAAATGAAAAAGTTGAAACCAGTCTTTATTCTTGGAGAGACTGATGCCAACCACCCGGGTGGGATGAAGCATTTAAAAAATTTTAATGCTTCCTATGATTTTCCCGGACATCATTTAACTAAAGATATTGCCCAAGGACAAAAATCAGTTGTTGATTACAGGAACCATCGAGAAGATTTTATTTTGCAACATCAACCAGAACACTTATTACTCAATTTTGTAAGCTCTCATGATGAAAATGCTTGGGCAGGTACTGTGGATGAACTTTACGGAGAAGCAGCACATACTATGATGGCTCTAAACTATCTATCCCCTGGACTTCCATTTTTATATAGTGGTGTTGAATATGATTTAAATAAGCGCTTACTTTTCTTTGAAAAGGACAGTTTCCCAAAAGCAAAAGGAGAAACTTATAATTTGCTAAAAAAAATAGGAAAGCTTAAAAATACACGTCCCGCTTTACATTCGGGAAGAGAAGCGGGCAAATATACTTCAATAAAAACATCTTTATTAGATAAAGTTCTTGCTTTCGAGAGATCTAAGGAGGGTGACACGATAGTTTTTATAGGTAATATGTCAGGAGAACATATAGGGTTTAGATCACCATACAATGGCATATTAAAAAGATATGAGGATGAGAAATTCAAAAGATTGTCTTACTCTTATGAATATCGAATGAAGCCATGGGAGTTTTGGATTTTAAAAAATTAACCAGGTATATTTAAATTTTAAATTTTTAACGTGTTAAGATTTTAATTTGAACTAACGTGATACTATTCAATTTCTTTTCAATACGTTTTTTTCTTCTTTCTAATTTAATAATATAATCATCAATTTGAAATGTTGAGTCAGAGTTAAATTTATTT
>CENJ01174021.1_pt1 | contig 10739 bp, 11 predicted proteins | sample 356161 | NCBI WGS metagenome assembly CENJ01 (sample SAMEA2619531, study PRJEB7988) | marine metagenome | biome: marine biome (ENVO:00000447); feature: surface water layer (ENVO:00002042); material: "saline water (ENVO:00002010), including plankton (ENVO:xxxxxxxx)" | depth 5 m
TTGTGACTAAATATTTCAGGTTCAGCAATGAACACTTTTTCTAAAGCTGTATGGTCTCCCCTAAAATCAGGAGTTAAGACTTCTACTGTACAACCTGGAACTTTTCTATGAATTTCATTTATTGTCTTGGCCCAAATTGATGAACCATAATCCCCTTTTAAATCATCTCTATCTACAGAGGTAATGACAACATGTTTGAGATGCATTTTTTTGACTGCCAATGCCGTTCTAGTTGGCTCTAGCGGGTCATCCCAAGTTGGTTTTCCTGTCTTCACAGCACAAAATCCACATGCTCTAGTGCAAGTATCACCTAAAATCATCAAAGTTGCAGTACCTCTATTCCAACATTCATAAATGTTAGGACAATTCGCTTCAGCACATACTGTATTTAGATTTTGATCTTTTACAATATCCTTAACAAATTTATAATTTTTACCAATTTGAAGCTTTATTTTGGGTTTATATTCTTTCTGTAGCATTTTTTTAATTATAACAAACTTTCAAAATCAATATTTTCTAAATGATTTTTTATTTTCAACAAAAATTTTGCTCCTCCAGCGCCGTCAATTAACCTATGATCAAAACCTAACGAGAGCATCATCATATTTCTTATTGCGATAATATCTTTATCATATTTTTCTATCACGATGGGCTTTTTTATTATCTTACCAGTGCCTAATATACCAACGTTTGGCTGATTAATTATAGGTGTACCAATCAAAGCATCGAAAATCCCAAAATTTGATAAAGTAAACGTAGAACCTTGTAAGTCATCTAGACTAATAGTACCATTTCTAGTTTTTTCAACAATTTTATTTAGCTCACGGCAAATTCCCAACAAGTTTTTTTCATCACATTTTAACATACAAGGCACCATAAGTCCTCCATCTATCGATACAGCTATACCCATATTAATATAATCATGTTGAATTTGAGATTGACCATCAAAAGATGAATTAAACTCTGGCATTTCCATCAAAACTTTTACTGTACAGTATATGATGAATGGGGTATACGTAAGATAAAAACCCTCATCACCATAAAATGATTTTTCTCTCTTTTTTACAAAATTAACTATCCTGGTCATATCCACTTCGTTCATTATATGAACATGTGCAGACGTATCTAGACTATAACGCATATGCTCGGATATCTTCTTACGCATGTTATCAATTTCAATCATCTTTCCGCTTTGATTGACATAAAGATCTTTTTTAATATCAATTGAACTTTTTTTCTTTATCTTAGCTCCTGATGCGATGTGTTTTTCTAAATCTTTTTTTGTTATTCTCCCATTTTTACCTGTGCCACTAATTTGTTCTAATTCTGCTAATGATATGCCTTGCTGATTTGCTAAATTTGTAACAGCTGGAGATAATGTAGCGTTTACATTGCTACTTGAAATTTTAATAGAATTAATTTTTTCAGTCTGACTTGCAAAATCACTCAAATCCTCTTTTTCAACCTGTTCTTCTTTTTGATCATCTTTCATAGGCTCATCAGGTTCTTCGATACTTTGTATATTGTCAGTTTCAGATTTACTTGTTTCAATCCTAGCAATCACTTCCCCGACATCGATAACATCATTTGGTTGCGCTAAAATCTCTATCACAATTCCCCCATTCGGAGCAGGAATTTCAGAATCAACTTTATCAGTTCCAATTTCGAGTAAAGTTTCATCTGCTGCGATATGTTCTCCAACTTTTTTATACCATTCTAAAATAGTGCCTTCAGTGATACTCTCTCCCATTTTTGGCATTACAACATCTATAACCATTTTTTAATACTCCAATAATTCCTTAATTGCATTTGAAATATCACTAACCTGCACCAAAACATCATCCTCTAAAAACCAATTATATGGTACTGGACAATCCTTAGATGCAACTCTTTTAATAGGTCCATCTAAATATTCAAAATATCTATCAGCAATTACAGAACACAATTCTGCACCTGGACCATTGGTTAAATTGTCTTCATATACAACTAATACTTTACCCGTTTTACTTATAGATTCTTTTATTGTATCATAATCAATTGGATTAAGTGTCCTAATGTCAATAATCTCTATAATATGATCACTTTTACTAATTTGCTGTGCAGCTTCTATGCTTTTTTGAACCATAGCACCCCAACAAATTACAGTCAAGCTATCACCTCTAGTTACATAATTGGCCTTACCAAATGGTAGGACATAATTCTTCCCAGGCTCTTCTGTTGCTGCAAATGGTTGACGATATAAACCTTTATGCTCCATAAAAATAACAGGATCATTCATTCTGCATGCCATTTTTAATAGACCTTTTGCGTCTCTTGCATTTGAAGGATAAGCAATGTAAATACCTGGCATATGGATGAAATAACCATCAATAGATTGACTGTGACATAATGCTCCATGAATGTAGCCTCCGACTGGAACTCTAATAACTATCGATGAACTCCAAGTATTATTAGACCTATATCTCATAACTGAAACTTCATTTCTAATTTGCATCATTGCAGTCCATATATAATCACCAAATTGAATTTCAACAACAGGCTTGTAACCTGTCACTGCTATACCTACAGCTGTGCCGATTATACTTGACTCAGCCAATTGAGAATTAAAGACTCGTTTTTTTCCAAACTTTTTTGATAAACCTTTAGTAGCTGTAAAAACACCTCCCTTAGGATCAGCAATATCTTGCCCGTATATAACCATCTTATCATTATATTCCATTTCTTCATGTAGCGCATGATTAATTGCATCAACCATAACAATATTATTAGAAATCTTTGTTAGTTTTGGTTCAGATTTAACTTTTTCTTCGCTATATACATATTTAGTAGCGAATTCTTTTGGCGGATGACCTTGTTTATCTGCCCATTCAGTATCTTTTGAAATCTGTTCTTTTATTTTATTTTCAATTTTATTTGAATTTGTTTCAGTAAATATTTTTTTATCTAGACAAAATTTTTTAAACAAAATAATAGGATCTCTTTTTAAATCCTCCTCTAATGATTTTTCAGTTCTATATTTCCTTTGATCATCCGAGCTGGAGTGAGGCATTAGTCTAACAACATTTGAAATAATAACTGAAGGCCCTTTACCTCTTCTAGCTCTTTCCACAGCTTGTTTAAAAGCTAAATGAGTTTCAAAGAAATCAGTCCCATCAACTTGATATTTAGATAGATTTTCATAACCACTGACTAAGGAAAATACTGATCCAGCAGTTTGTTCAGAGCGATGAGTGCTTATGGCATATTCGTTATCTTGAATATGAAAGATAACAGGAGCTTTTTCTCTTCCTGCCCAATTCAAAGCCTCATGAAAGTCTCCTTGACTAGTTGTTCCTTCCCCAGAAGAAACATAAACCACTTCTTTTGAGTTTTCCAACTTCCTAGATATTGCGCAACCAACTGCTTGTAAATATTGAGTACCTGTTGCGCTAGACTGAGATACTATCCTTAGATCCTTATTACCATAATGCATAGGCATTTGCCTTCCCCCAGAGCCAGGGTCATCAGCTCTGGCAAGAAATGACAATAAATGCTCTCTAGTAGTAATCCCTAAAGCTAAAGTAAACGCACCATCTCTGTAATAAGGATAAAACCAATCACTTCTACCTTTAAATGTCAAAGCAGCAGCTAATTGTGAGGCCTCATGCCCAGAGCAACCCATATGAAAGAAACTTTTACCCTGTTTTAACAATATCAACATCTTTAAATCCAATTCTCTGGCAGTAACCATCTTGGTAAATACTTCGGTAAGTTGTTTTTTTGTAAAACCGTTGAACCTAGCCATTAACTTTTTTACTAGCAAAGTTTCTAGAGAAAAGATTTATAACCTTTGATTTTATTTCACACATTGAAGGTACTTCATTTCCCATGATATTTTCCATTGAAGTAATTCCATATTCTTCAATACCACAAGGGATGATAGATTTATAATATTCTAAATTTGGATTAACGTTTATTGAAAAACCATGCATTGTAACCCATTTACTTATTCGTACACCAAGGGCTGCTATTTTTTTGTCTTTAACCCAAACACCAGTTAAACCTTTTTTTCTAGAAGCTATAATACCATAATCGCCAAGAGTATCTATAATTAGCTGCTCTAACTTTCTCATATACCAAGTAATACTACGCTTGTAATGATTTAAATCTAATATTGGATATCCAACTAATTGGCCAGGACCGTGAAAAGTAATATTACCACCCCTATCTGTCTGAATAACTGATGCGTCATTGACAAAATATAGCAAGTGTTCTTTTGGAGCATTTTTGCCCAAAGTATATACTGGAGGGTGTTCTACAAGAAGAAGATGATCTTCAATCTCATTTAATATACGCTTAGTTTGAAGTTTTTTCTGTAATTCCCACGTCTCATTAAAATCAGATAAACCTAAATCTAAAATATTATGAGAGGGACTCATTATCTAGGTTCTATTTAAACCAATAATTGATAGAAATTCAGTCCTAGTTCTATCAGATTCTCTAAATTTTCCAAGCATTGATGATGTTGTGGTCCAACTATTTTGTTTTTCAACACCTCGCATTTGCATGCACATATGTTGACCTTCCATGATAACAGCCACCCCTACTGGATCTAGTATATCTTTTACCGTTTCAGCTATTTGCCTTGTAAGCCTTTCTTGAACTTGCAACCTTCTAGAAAACATATCAATTATCCTAGGGATCTTAGAAAGTCCAACAACTTTGCCATTTGGTAAATAACCAACGTGCGCTCTTCCAAAAAACGGTATGAGATGGTGTTCACAAAGACTAAAAAACTCAATATCTCTTACAATAACCATATCCTTCGCATCTTCGTTAAATATTGCATTATTAATAATTTTTTCGAGATCCTGATTATAACCTTTAGCAAAAAACTGCCAAGCCTTTGAAACTCTTTTTGGAGTTCTCAATAATCCTTCTCTAGATGGATCTTCACCAATCTCTTTTAAAAGTTGAGTAGTAAGTTTTTCTATGTTTTTATTTTCCATTTTAATTCTTTCTGTATATCATTCTTTTGCGATGTCTATCTTTCCTTTAAGGAGGTATATGATACCATATATGATAGGGGTGTCAACTAGCGCCATTAACATTTTAAACGTCCAACCATCAATAATTGCAGATATAATTTGATCACTATTCCATACGCCAACAAATAAAATACATATGACTAATATTGTGTCTAAAAGTTGAGATGCAACTGTTGAAGCATTATTTCTAAGCCATAAATGTTTACCATTTGTAAGTCTTTTCCAAAAATGAAAAATCCTTACATCTACAAATTGTGCAAATAAATATGCCGTCATCGATGCAGCTATAATTCTCCAGGCGTTTCTAAAAACCGAGTTGTAAGTATCATCAGTTACTAGAGAGTCCGCAATTGCATTGAATTGACCACCTAACCACAAGAAAAGGAGAACGAACATAGATGCTACAAAACCAGCAAAAACCACTAGGTTTGCCTTTTTTTGCCCATATAATTCTGATATTAAGTCTGTTACCAAAAAAGTGAATGGATATGGCAGTATACCTGCAGAAACAATAAAAACCTTGAACCCTAAATCTACAGTAACAAATTTATTTGCAATGAGATTACAAGTTACCAGTGAAGCTATAAAAACCCCAGCGAGAATCAAAAAAAGCTGATCTTTAAAATTATTCTTCGCCAGGTCCATAGTAATCATTAAATATTGAATGCGTCTCTACAAGTCTAATGCGATGTAGTTTACAATCTGTTATCTTATCAAAAATTTGATCCCATATCCATAATAATAAATTTTCTGAGGAAGGCTGTTTATCTTTGAACCATTCCACATCTTTTTCAATTTGAGAGTGGTCAAGCACATCTACAACCTTGCTTTTCACTATCTTATTTAAGGTTGGCAAATCAACTAACCATCCTGATCCAGGATCTATTGGTCCGGTGACAGAAACTTCCAACACATAATTATGTCCATGAGTATTATAATCTTTACCAAAGACTTCTAAGTTTTTTTCTTCACTCCACACGTCATTACCATATTTATGGGAAGCACAGAAATGGTATCTTTTAGTAATAATGGGATAATTCATATTTTTTATTGTTTGTATTATGCAAATAAATTGATATACAATTTACATTTTTTTAGACTAATAGAACAAACTCAAAAAATAGCTCGAAAAATTTGAGTTGGTAATTCTAGAAAAGTTTTTCTATCAATTAATTTTACTTATAAAAGCTCTGAAATCACAGAAGGTAAATTCTTGATTAAACTTGATTTAGATAATATTAGATCGCACCCAGCAGATTTTAATTTCTTCAGGTCTTTAGCTTTTAATTCTTTTAATGAGCCAATAATTTTAAGCTCATGCCTCTTTAACTCTGAAACTAAACCTACTGAAAAAAATACATCTTCATCTAAATCAATTATTGCTAGGATAGATTCATTCGCAAAATCATCAGGGCTTGTATTTTCATCACAAAATTCGACATTCATCTCATAGTCAACGCATGCGCTAGAAACTTTTGACCCTAATTCAAAATCCTTAATAAATAATAAAATATTTTTCATAATCATAGTTTGGGAACAAGGTCCCAATTAAAATCGGCTGATGAAGTTAACCTTTGATAGGCATCACTTACTTTATTTATTTCTTTTAATAATTTTTTTACGTCAATATCTCTTTGCAGTCCATCAAACTCTATAAATTTTTCTCTACATTTATTTAATAGACTCTTTGCTCCATTTAAATTATTATTTTCAAGATGCACAAAACTTACACTTAGCTGAATTAACCCCTGCACAAACCTTCGATCTTTCAAATAAAAATCTGACCAAAGCTCTTCCCATGATTCGTGTGCTTCAAAATATTCACCAGACTTAAAATAAGTTAAGCCCTCTTGAAAAAGGTTTTCAATTTTTTGTAAATCATTCATTTTTATTTACTCATTTTTAAGCAGGCTATCAACATGGGATTTGATGTTTATACTGCAACCAATATTGTTTAAATATCTTAATGCATCTAGAGCATTTATTTTTTCAGAAATCATGTTATACGAATTTCCATTTAAAATAATTTTTTCGGCTACGCTTATAAAATCAATTTGCCTATTTTTTATCTGAGTATCTTTCATATTATTTTCAGTAGCTATCGAAAAATTTTCATAAAGCCAAGATGAAATTTCTCTTCGATAACTTCTAAGGCGAACGTAATCTCCATCCCAAATTCTAGATACAGCAGCGTATTTTACTAATTTTTGAACGTCCTTCTCACCTGCAATATTTTCAATAAAATCTTTAGGTGCGCAATCTTTCCGACTGTTAGGTTTTGGTAAAGAATTGCTTTTTATTTTATTTACTAGAAGACACGCATAGGTCCAAACATGGGATTTCTTCTGTTTAAAATTAAATGCTCGAAGCAGATGAAAAATCATCACAATGTTTGAATCTATATTTTGTAGCCCTAGGTCTGCTATAGTATCAATAATTGATCTTGATCGATCTGATACATAATAAATACTAGGCATTAACTTATCCACACTATTCCAATCGCAAGATTGTAGAGCATCCTCAAGTTCCCCTACAAAAACTGAAGATATAGAGCCTTCCTCTATTTCTTTTTTTTGAATTGCATCATTGTAATTAATAATTTTTCTTTCTTTGCAAAGATGCAAGCTATATAATAATAATGATTCTGATGGGTTCGTTTTATTATCTCCTATGATATTTTTAATACAATTCATAGTAACTAATGGATGAACCATTTCATTATCTTTACCTTCTATCGAAGCTGCAATGTGAAGAAGATCATTTAAAAAATTTACGAGATTTTCTCCACCTAATAATGCTTTTTCTAAAAAAGGTGAACATCTACTAAAGTCACCCTTTCTTAGGTGACTAATAAGAACGTTTTCTGCCATTAAACTTATTTGAGATTTTTTTTGTATCTACCGAGATAATAGAATACTTGAATGGATAAGCCCGTTGCCCTAGAATATTCTGATGGGGAGCCAAAACCCTCACCAGGGTACATAGGATCATAATCATTATACCTCCCATCATATGATGAGTCTAATCGAGTAGATGTTTTCCATTCTTTCCCAGTAACATTCCACTTTGAATCAAACACCTTAAATAAAGGCATAGAATTAAAATCATGAAAATATCCAATTTCATAACCAAATTTTTCTGAGATCTTCTTCCCTCTTAAAAACCCTACTCTCATGCTGGATTTATTGTCAGGAGTTATACCTTCTGGAATTAACATAAAACGAGTGCCACTCCATGATATTCGACTAAAACTTTTCTTCTTCTTACTCATTTTTGAAAACAGCCCACCAGATTTTTCTTTAAAGCGATAATATGTTATATCAAAGTTTCGATTTGGATTATAACTCCAGGCGAAATTCATGACATCCCAAGCATTTTCTCGCCTCATTACTGTACGACTAAGATCAATACCAGTACCATAAATTGGTAAACCAATTCTATACCCTATTTCAGTATTTTGATCTAATCCCTTACGAAACCAAACTACTGGCAATACATTTTCAGCTGCTAATGCATAGCCCCATACTTGCTCATTTTTTTTCAAAGTCCCTGGATGGACAACAGGATGAGAAGAACATCCAATCAGAAAAAACAAATAAGTTATACTGATAGTTAAAAATAATTTTCGCATTACAAAGATAATTACATTTATTAAAATGATTTTATCAGTGATTATTTTAAATAAATCATTTTTCTACTAAACAAAATAGGTAAGTATCCCTCAACCTCAGCATTTATTGTGAAGAAATAAACACCGGTTGAAAAACTCTCTGCATTCCAATCAAAATTATACTTGCCGCTATTATAAAATTCTTTATCAGAGAAAGTGGTTTTTATACGGCCTGTCGCATCAGTCACATATAGAGATAATGTTGCATCTTGGAGTAAATCAAAAGAAATGCGAGTAGTACTATTGAATGGATTTGGATAATTTTGATATAGAACAAAAAGCTCAGGTATTAAATCAGCATCCATTGCACTTATTTTATCTATATTTTTAGATCCAAAAGTGTTTTTATCAGTTTTAATCCATTTTCCACCATCTGGAAAACGGTGATTGTTTAAATCATCTTTAGCGTAAACCTTGAATAATTCTAAAGTATGAGTTTCATTATTTTCAACAAAATTATGCTCAATTAAAATATGACCAATGTCATCTGAAAAATTAATATTAAACGTAGAATCAATATATTGCAGCTCAAAGGAAGGATCAAAATCAAGAGCCCATATATCCTCACCATTTGCACTAATAATAAATTTATTTGATCCAGTGTAAGTACCAGCAACCTCTATGGAAAGACTATTTGACCCTGACTTCCAACTAATTTCATTTATCCAAATCTCTGAACTTTCTTTTGACATTTTTAAATTAGTTATATTTTTTGTTGGGATTATTTCGTTCTTTAAAGTTTTACTAATCTTTTCATCTTTTATTAATTCGATGTGATCTACTTCTTTATCATTAATTATTAGTTTAGCATAAGTCCAATTTTCTGGAATACTTCTTTGAAAAACTTGATTTAATAAAATTTCTGAATTGTTAATTGTAATATGCTCATCAAAAAAAGATAGTTTCACATCATTTTGGTCTAACTCGCTATTATTTACAACTAATAGTTCAACTATAGCCTTATTACTTTGATTATCAGCACCCAATATGATAATAGGAGAAAGACTATTAATGACTTTTACATAATCTTGAAAAGAATCTTTTAAAATGAACCAATTATTTTTTGCGGTAGCAAAAATATTTTTTGTTTCAGATTTCCATTCTTCAGGAGTAAGTAGAAAATGATTTCTATATAATTGTTCATTATTTTGAAATTTTATCAAAACATCATCTTCGAAATAATATTTCTTTTCTGCTTCAAAAAGAAGAATAACATCATTAATTGCATTCAAAGGGAAATTTTCAACCCAAAGGTCAATATCTATTACTTCCTCTGACATTAAGTTAATCAAGGCATCGACTGACTGCACGTTAATACCTGTGTTATCCAGAATGATTTCTTCTCTAATGATGGCCCTAAATAACTTCAGAGCAGTGTGCTCCAATTTGATTTTTTGTATATTCCCTTTTTTAATTGATCCAAAAGAGGGTTTTAAATGGTCACTCTTATATCTATTATTATCAATATCTATTACTTCTACGTAATAAAAATATCGAATGCTATTTTTACAATTAATATCAAGAAATCTATTGTTGCTAATCTCACCCGATGAAATATTAGCACTCAACTTAAAATCGTCTTTAAGTCCAGCTTTTCTAAACACATTGACTTCTTTGATTTCTATTTCATCAGGAACAGACCAGTGTAATAGCAAAGAACCTATACCATCATATATATTAAGATCTATATGAGACACCTCTTCTAGAGCAGGCGAAAGTTTGTCTGACCACAATGCTCCTGCTAAAAATATAAAAAATATAATATTTTTGACTTTTTTAATCATGAATATTTACACGTATAGACCTACAATTTCGATTATAATTGAAGATATGGCAAGTATTTAATTTTTACGCCTAATTTAATTAAGCAATGTTATTTTCTGTGTTCTATTACCACCTGGCCAGTCTATCTTGATAAAATAAACACCACTACTATTTCGACTGCCGTCCCATTTTACATCCATCCAATAAGCATTCGTAGTTTCTTTTTTCATTGTCTGAATCAATTGACCCTTAACATTAAAAATGGATAGAATTATGTT
>CENJ01159638.1_pt1 | contig 10731 bp, 8 predicted proteins | sample 356161 | NCBI WGS metagenome assembly CENJ01 (sample SAMEA2619531, study PRJEB7988) | marine metagenome | biome: marine biome (ENVO:00000447); feature: surface water layer (ENVO:00002042); material: "saline water (ENVO:00002010), including plankton (ENVO:xxxxxxxx)" | depth 5 m
AGCTTGGTGACCGTTAGCAAACCGCAAGTTAACGCCAGTTAGATGAGCAGGTAGCGAGCCGCAACCGCCCGTCTGTGCATTGCTCAGCACCCCTCCTACGAGACCATAGACTAACCACCGACCTGGCAATGAACAATACCCACACCCAACGCATTTGCAGGCGCAGTTTAGTCGGCAACACCAACCCAACTGCGTATTTGTTTACTGGACTCCGAGCAAGGCTATTTGGGCAAGGCGTTTTGAATAAGACCTGGTGCTTACAGAACAGTTCCGTTGCCACAAAGTTTGCAGAAGTGGGCGTTCCACGCCGATTCGCTGCCAAAAAAATCGGGCGAACGGAAAACCGCTTAAACGGACAACCGCTTAAAAGAAAGACTGGTCAGAAGCAGAAAAAGAAACAGAAACAGAAACAGAAACAGGAAAAAGAAGCCAATAGAGAGAGCAGTAATAGGAGATCGAGCCACTAAAAGGTAGAGAAAAGCGCATAGGTTGAGGCGCATTTCTAAAAGGTAATTCCATCGCACAAGCACACCGCAGTCGCCGCATTGCAGCCTTACTAAAAAACCTGCACGACAAACTGCGTTTAGACCCAGCTACGGTTTGGTAAAGTTGAACACCTATCTCGACACCTCACCCGCCCAACGATTTGCTTAGCGGTCAGTATGGTGCCGAGCGACTGCGCGCTGCGGCTCTGTGTATAAACCTAGTGGATCATTGCGTCTCTCAAAGGCCATCTAAACTCGCTCAAACCCAACTCTTAAATCACGCAGAAGTTGCGCACAACAGGTCCGGGCGGCTTCTGGACATAAAATATTGCTATTGTACACTCGCAATCCGTACAAAGCCTGAACAATCCATGCCGACTCATTCTGAAACCACGCTATATCGCATTGGCACGGTGGCCTCACTCACCGGTGTATCGGTGGAGCGCCTGCGTGCCTGGGAAAGACGCTACGGGTTTACGCCCACCGCTAAGCAGGGTCGAATCCGTTTTTACGATGCGGCGCAGCTGCAACGCCTCGGCCTTATGAAACGCTTAACCGACTGCGGCCAGGCCATTTCCAACCTCATCGATTTGGATAGCGATCAGTTGCAGGAGCAGCTCGACCGCCTGCTCTCGGTGGCGGCCGAAACGGATCCACGAACTGCGTCGGCGGTACGCTCAGCGAATAATACTGCCAGCGATCCTAGTGTTGCGCCGGATGTGATAACCGATATGGCACCAGATGTGGCACCAGATACGCCGACAGATGTGAGACTTGAAGCCTTGCCTCACTCAACAGAAGCGCAGGTCAAAGTCGCTTTAGTCGGCCCGCAGCTGCTGCATCTAGAATTTTGCAATCGCGCTGCTACGGCACTGGATGTGGTGGATCGCTGGGCCAATAGCACCTCTTTGCTGGGCAGTTCGACAACGCACTTGGACGCCGTCACCACCGTTGTGCAGTTACCCGTGCTTACGCTGTCTGAAGTGGACGCTTTGCAGCACAAACTGCCGCATTGTCCATTAATTTTGCTGTATCAGTTCGCCAGCAGCAGCCAGCTCAGCGCATGTCAGGACCGAGGTCTGACGGTGTTACGCTGGCCGGTCAGTTGGACTGAGATCGAACACGCCTGCATAACCAGGCAGAAGCCACAACCAAGTGGCAATGCCCTGCTACCGCGCCGTTTTAGCGATGAAGAATTGATTGCTATGGCAGCCGAGGTAAACGATCCCCACGCTGCTACTGCGCATCTGATCGAAAGTATTCATCACCTGAACGGCTTAAGTCATTTTCTGCTCAGCGAAGCATCGAGCAAAGCCGAGTCGCCCAGAGCATCAGCCACAAGTCAGTTCCAGCCACTGCGCGCTGCGCCAACTGCTGGTTTCGCTGAGCTAACGGCAGCCAGTCAACATACCAGTCGAGCGCGCGCCTTTCTGGAACACGCGTTGGCTAGCATTGTTTCGGAGTCTGCAAGCTAGGCCGCCCTGCCGGAATGGTTGGGTCGACTAAACGTTCTATCAATCGTCCTATGGTTGGCTCTATTGATGCATTTGATCGCTCTAAGGAAGAGTCTGTCTATACAAATACTGTACAGGATGCTTTTTTGTTTCCAAAGTCGGTTGACTGGCGATTTTTGTACTGTACATTAGCTTGAGGCGTGGCGTGGTCAGTGAGTTTCGATGTCCTTCCCAGTTATCTGACCGCCGTTCGTTGAGCCAACACTCAGCGACGCGCCTTTTACCCCAACTTGATTCCCTCGCGCTCTGTGTCTCAGTCGTTACGCCGTTCTTTGTAGCGATTTAAAATACAGCGAATGATCCGTAGCTTTCGGTATCAGAGCGCATCCAGCGCTGCTTATCTCCAGGGATGTGAGGCACATGCATCAAGGCTCGGTGAGTGGTTCGCATTCATGCGCTCGGCAGGGGCTTGCTGTAAAAACGTTGGCAGTAATCTCGCTTCTGCCGGCAAGCTCATCTTAAAGTAAACAAGCGTTGCGCCCGGCTCAGCTCATGTTGATTTAGCTCATGCTGAGGAATTCTAGCGCCGCTTCTGCACGCAGGGTGACGCCGCGCTTTTGGGCATCTAAGTCCACATCGCGGTCTGCGCCCATTGCACCGACCAAGTAGCGTTTGTAAACACCCTGATTAATTGCGGCCAGTCGCCAGTGTGAAAATGCACGGTAGTAGTTAATCAAACTCAGGTCTCGGCCTGTCGCTTCGCTATAGCGCGCAGTCAGTGCATCGCGATCGCAAAATCCGCCGGCAGCGGTAGGAGTTAGATCTTCTTCCCCTTCGCCTGGTGCCAACCAGGAATTCAGCAAATAGCCGACATCTGCCAGCGGATCGCCAAGGGTGCATAACTCCCAGTCCAATACAGCCTTAACCTGCCCCTCGCCAACAATCATGTTGCCGAGGCGGTAATCGCCGTGAACAATTGTGGCACCAATTTGTTCTGGCATGCGTTCGCCAAGCAGTCGCGTGCTCTCATCCATTGCTGGCACTTTATGGGTTTCGGTCGCTGCCCATTGTGCGCTCCAGCGCTTGAGCTGCCGCGCCAAATAGGCTTCTTTGCGACCGAGATCACCCAACCCAACTGCATCCGGGTCAATCTGATGCAACGCCGCAAGGACATCTATCACATCTAATCCGAGCTTCGCCCGGTCGTCCATGCTAATGGGGTGGGTGGCTTCAGCATCATGCAAGACCGGTCCAGTCACATAGGCCATGACGTAAAACGGCGCGCCATTAACTGTTTCTTCACTACACAGCCCGACCACAGGCGCGACAGGCACCGACGCGCCTTGCAGAGCCGAAATAATTTTGTGCTCACGCCCCATGTCATGCGCGCTTTGCAACACGTGCCCCAGGGGCGGGCGTCGCAAGACATAGATTTTGCCCGCCGCATCAGTCACTCGATAAGTCAGATTAGAATGACCGCCAGCAATCAGTTCAAAGCTCAACGGTGTGCGCAAATCGGCTATTCGTTCTGCAAGCCAATCGGTCACTGGTCCGACGTTCACACCTTCTAATTCCGTTTGTGCTTCACTCACGCTCTCATCCCCCTGACTTTGACTTACAATCGCGGCGGAATGTTAACCTGATGGCTGGCTTGGTGACCATCGCTGTAAGCAGTGATATTCGGCATACCGAACCAAGCGGCGGAGTGCGATATGACTTGGATAACCGATGGACTCAATGGCGCTGGCTGTTTCTTCACTGGCCTCAGCTTAGCTATGTCACCAAAATTGCGCCGGTTCATCGTTATGCCCTTCGTGCTCGGCCTGATCATCGCGACGTCTGCCAGCTATTGGTTGGTCGCTACCGTAGAGGGTTGGCTGGCTGTGGACGCGGACAGCGTTTGGCGCTGGATCGTGACCCCATTACTGTGGTTGGTGGCACTCATCGGCAGCGGTTGGCTTGCGGCGTTATTGGCTGCCTTAATCAGCGCCCCGCTACTCAGCCATCTGGCGCTCAAGGTCGATGCCCTTACCAACTCCGACGCAGAGATGCCAAACGAAGACAGCTTGAGCATTGAGGTCGTCCAATCCATCGGCCGCGAGTTCAGCAAATGGCAATACCATCTGCCGCGTCTTTTGGGCCTACTGTTGTTAACCGTCGTACCAATAATTAATCTGGTGGCGCCGTTTTTATGGGTGCTGTTTGGGGCCTGGATGACGAGCGTGCAATTTAGTGATTACAGAAACGAAAATCTAAAGCACGATTTTGTCGTGACGTTGCACCAACTAAAGCAAGATCGATGCATGAGCCTCGGGTTTGGCATCTGCTGTTTCTTTGCGCTGTCGATCCCTTTGCTCAATTTTGTTGTGGTGCCGGTGGCCGTGGTAGGCGGTACGCTGCTCAATCAGCAGCTGACGCAGCAGGCCAGTCCAAACCCGGCATCTGACTAAAAACCAAATCCAGCGTTGCCAATGCGCCACCAAAAGCGTTACAAGACGCGCACTAAACAAGGCAATGCTATGCAAATGACTCAGTTCCTCGGCAATCGTTTCACCACTTACCTGCACATCGCTCTGCTGGCACTAGGCCTGTGCGGGGTTAACTACGCCAGCGCGAGTGATTTTTGGGCTCACGGTTTAGGGCTTCGCCTAGACATGCCCTACGGTGAAGACCCGGCGCAGCGCATGGATATTTATGTGCACGGAGAGCGCACCGGCGAGCCAAATTATTTTGCGGCCGACGGCATCACTAGACCGACGTTAATCTGGATTCACGGCGGCGGCTGGATAGCCGGCGACAAGGCTGCGGAAACCGCGCAATTCATTCCGTTTTTGCAACGCGGCTGGAACGTGGTCAACATCAATTATCGTCAAGGCCTGGCCACTGCACCGGCAGCGGTAGACGATGCCATGTGTGCCTATCGCCGCGTCGTTGAAATTTGGGCGGCACAAAATCAACCCCTGAATAATTTCGTTGTCAGCGGCGCTAGCGCTGGAGGGCACCTGGCTTTGACGGTTGGTTTTTTAAATGCAGACAGCGAGCATCCCTGCAAAACAGATCATCCGCCTCAAGCCATCGTGAATTGGTACGGCATTACGGACATAGAAGAGGTGGATCGATACTTAAATGACCTTGCGCCTGCAGGCAATTACGCGCGCGGCTGGGCCGGTAGTGCAGCAGCGATTAAAGACCTGTCTGCGCAATACTCGCCGTTGTTTCTGATGTCTGAAACAACTCCGCCGGTGATCACCATCCATGGCACGCTAGACAGTGTCGTACCCTACGAACAGGCCACCGCGCTCCACGAAAGCCTAAGCTCACCCAATGAGCTCGTTAGTATCGAAGGCGCTAATCACGGTGGTTTCAGTGACCAGGCTTTCCAACGTGCCTACACAGATATTTTCGCTTTCCTAGCGAACTACATTATGCCGCCCAAAATACCGGAATAGCCGCCAAAACGCGGCAACCCGCATGGCCCAGCGGTGACGGCAACGAGCGTGAGGGACGAACGAAAGCGAACTGACCTCCCCAAGACAGGCAACCGCACTGAATAACGCAGCCTACCCGAACAAACCTCCCTGCGTGAGCACGGATATAGGTGGAGAATCCGGGTTAGCCAAGGGACGCATACGGTAACGGAAAAATTCCCTTGAAACCCGCTAATCAGAACGGCTTCAGACGCCGGTGCTTCGTGCTTACTCAAGGTACTTACTCATAGTGCTTACTCATATTACTTACCCAAGTCGGAACAGACGTTTGTGTCGCTGTACTTTAGGCTTGGATCTCGGCACTGGTGTTGAGCGAACCATCCGGTAGCCACAACATAAACACGGCCCCTACGCCCAACGCGGCACGCTCTAACCACAGGCAACCCCCATGGATTTCAACAAGTTCGCGGGTTAGCGACAACCCTAGGCCGGTGCCCGATTGATGCCCGCCGCCGGCATACTTAATTTGTTCAAATTTTTCAAAAATGATGCTGTGGTTTTCCGGCGCAATACCGATACCGTGGTCCTCCACGCTAATCAAGACACCGTCACGCGGCTTCGGCGCAGCTAATCTGGTCGCAATGGACCGATTCACAGCGAATAACTCGCTTGAATCGACAGCGGTTAGCGTAATCTTTATTACGCCCGCTTCGTTGGAAAACTTAATAGCGTTGCTAACCAGGTTAAACAAAATTTGAGTCAACTTTTGCCGATCGATCAAACACACCAACTCAGTCGGTGTCACGATTTCTAAGCGTAAATTTTTTTGCTTAAGTTGCGGCATAAACCCTTCATGCAGCTCGGCTGACGCTGCAACCAAATCGACTAAGCTCAGCTTCAAAACCTCCTTACCCGCTTCGGCCTTGGACAAATCCAGTAAATCATTCACCAGGGACAAGAGAAGTTCACCGTTTACATTGACGTTGTTCACAAACTTTTTCTGGGTCTCATTCAGCTCTCCGGGACGGCCGCTTTCCAACAATCCACTAAAGCCGATGATAACATTGAGGGGAGTCCGTAACTCGTGGGTCACGTTATTGAGAAAATCTGTCTTAGCACGATTGGCGTCTTCCGCTTTTTTACGCGCATCCACCAGCTCGCGAGACCTTATGGCAACCTCGGTGTCGCGTTGTTGCAACTGATCTACCATCCGGTTGAAAGCTCTCACCAAACGACCAATTTCATCATGAGACCTACCGATAATGGGCTGAATGCTTGCAAGGTTATCTGCGGTTATCGCTTGGGTACGATCGGCCATCACGGTCAACGGGCGGATGATTCTGCGAATAATCGTAAAAGAAATTGAGGAGCTCACGGCGACGACCAAGAAAAACAAAATCATCGCGAAGGTCCGAACCTCGCTGATCAACCCCTCTAGGTGATTTGCGGAAAGCCCAACGCGAACATAACCCACTGGTGCCTCAGCGCTCGGCAAGTCATCATCCAAAAAGAAATAATCATCGTTCTGTGAATTGGCGGCTCTGGCAGTCGCGCTCACCCTTACGGTATAAAAGTGACGACCACCAATCACCTCTTTTAACCGGACCAATCCCGGTGACGTGAGCTCGTGATGTGACGGTGGATCAACGGCGTCACCTCTATCTGCCGCCAACAAATTACGTAAGTTTGAATTAAAAACGTCGACGGCAACCAAGTCCGGTTTGGCAAGAAAACGATCTGAAATCTCGCGCAATAGCCGCTTGTTTTCGATCAGCAACGGGTAGCGACTCTCTGACGACAATGCAAAAGCCTCGGTAAAACCGCGCTTATCAAATTCATCTCTGATGATGTCTGCAGCGGTATTTACAATCAGTACAGTTAAAATACCGGCAGCCAAGGTGACCAGCGTTGCCGTATACGCAAACGTTTTCGCTCGGAGGGAAGTAAGGCCTAACATGGTTAACTACAGAATAGTCGCGGTAGCCAGTACGATCGGGTCGGCCTGAAGCTGAAGCCGTTTAAGCGCACGTGAGTTAACCAGTAAACGTCCTCGATCTCCTGCCTGTTGTGCGTGTTGCGAGGCTTCCCTCAACGAACTGTCCAAAATCGTCCGTTCCGGCTTGTGCTGCGAGAGCGCCTGTATACGCCAATTTTTCAACACCGAGTTAACAAGCCCTAGCGCACGTTCACCAATTAATTCAGGAGACGGCAGATATGCCATCACAAAACCGGCTTTAACCAGATATTCGGAATAGACCAAAGTCGGTACGCGCTGCTGCTGCGTCTCTGTTACAACGTATTCTAGGGAATAACGATTAATGACGCTGGGATTCGCCGTAATCATTAAACCCAATTTGGCGCTCGGCAAATTGAGCAACACGTCAGGTAACGCCGCTTCGCTATCAATTCCTACTATTCGCAGTGGGGATTTCCCAGCGATGTCAGCGTCAGCGAGCTGCGCACTGAGATCGGCCTGGTCTTCGCTTCCGGCTAGTATCGTGAGTCCTGCCATAGTCGGAAATAAACGGTATAGCGCGCGGATTTGCTCCGCCACCGGCAAGACGGTAGATAGATGATAGAGACCCTCCTTGGATCGCAAGCTCCGCTGTTGGGCTTGAGCGACCAAGGCATAAATTAACGGACTCCCTGGCTCTTCCTGCATAACAACTTGGGTAGCAGGCCAGCCAACAGCAAGCCAAATCACTGATCCCGGCGCAGTATCGGTAACCGATTCAACAATCTCTTTGCCTCGGCGCAACTGCCCGTTCATGTCATGGCTAAAAAAAGGCAAATGCTCACCGACAGCCTGGCGCACAGCGCCGACCAGTTCATCGACCTGAGGATGACTACGAGTTGCTAGAACATGAACTTGAACCAACGTTTGCTCGTCTGGTTGCGTTGATACGCCCGCAGATTCCCGGACAACCGCGCGGTTACCAATGGTTTGCGCCCAGCTATTGATGGGATCGAGAGCGGTCCAGCACAGTAAAAGAATTGCGTAGCGTGCTGCACGTAGCTGCTTGGTCGACAATGCCTCCCGCGTCGCCTTGCTCAGAGCAACCATTCAAGTCCCAGTACAATCGTCCGGTCGGCGCGCAGCCCATTTTGATCCTGGGGCACGCTCACACCAAAATGCAGTAAACGGTCTTTCTTGTAGGCCAATTTGAGACTCAACCCCAAATCACTCTGCCTTGCACCAGGGCCGTCACGTACCGACAGATTCCGTTTATTAAGAAAATCCAACGCAATCGCGGCGTCAATAGAGCCAATTTTTCGATTTAGCTCAACGCCATAAGCATGGCGAAGCACCGTTGCCGATACGACGCCGGAGTTAAAATCGACGCCACCAAGAAAACGCAGCACCCACAGATTGTGACGCTGCATAAATTGTCGGCTCGTATGCCAGCTGACCTGACTGCCAACTCCTGGGACACCCTGCAAATTACGCAGATCACCAGTAGGCAAACGGATTCCTAAGCTGATGCCGCTGTAGCCATTCTCATGTTCAAACAATTGATATTTGCTGGTCAGCCGCATATCGCCAATGCCAACATGTGATCCGCGCACGTGATCATAAGGCGAGTCTTCGTTGTCTGGATCAAACGCATGCAGAGTCCTATCAAAATACTGTTTAGACGGATCGTTGCGGATGCTTGCTACAGAAGTGATGCGCATTGCAATGCGTTGTACCGGTAACTGCGCGCTAATTTCCCAGCGATCTGTCAGACCGTGATGCGCAGTCATAAGCAGATAATCTGCTGAGATGTCGAGATTCAGCTTGAGCGCCACCACATCTTTTTCAAACGCATAACAAAACGGGGGATCTCCGCCTAGGCACGGCTCGATTCCACTATGACCTGTTCCGACGTGGTTAAGGATCAGTTCGTAGTTGGATAACGAGCGCCCCTCCAGTGTCGTATAACGCGTGCGGCCATAGCTCAAACCGAAAGCCCAATAGCCTTCAGGCAGAGTTTCAGGCCGTTCTAAAAATAGTGACCCCAAAGCACTGCGCGCTCGAAAAAAGCCCCCTACGACCGGATCGTAATCGAACCGCAGACCTGAGGACGCGGCGACGCTGGGCCGTGACAGATCAGATATTGATCGCGCCACATCTTGCAGTTCCGTCAGGCTATCTGTGGTGAAGTGAGCATGATGAGAAAACTGAGGTGCAACTGTATTGCGCTGGAGCGTGATGCCATCGCCACCATAGAGCGTGCCCAATAGATCCTGCAGATCTCCAGCGAGTGTGGCTGCAGGCAGCGTGAGGTGGAGTAGAAGAAGGGCAATCGCCAGGTGTTTGCAGCGCCGACCACTAGAAACGGCGGGCCACTGAGAAGTGCTGTTTGCAGCGCGTTGAGACATGTAAGTAGTGCTGCAGGGCATCACGTTTCGCTATCAGCCGAAATACTTCCAACAGGACAATCGCTAGCCGCTTTCGCATTTGCACAGTTATTATCTGTCATTGAGATCGCGCCCTTCCGTTGACGCTCGTCTTGAGATTCGCTCGCGGCGCCACTGTCTGTCGGCTCGGCTTGATCACTCGGTTTGGTATAAGCCGAGACATTTTTAGACTGGCGGACCATGCTGTTTTGCAGTGTCAAAGCAGATTGATAAATTTCCAGCACTTTCCTCCGTTGCCCTTCATCCAATTGCGCGTCGCTTTGCAGCAAATCGGCGTAGGCAATGATCGGTTGCATAAGATTAAGCCACTCATGCATAACGACATGCCATTGCTTCTGGCTCGGATCAAGGCGCGGCTCTGGCTCTGGCTCTGGCTCTGGCTCGACTCTTTCCAAGTCATCATCCTCGTCAACTACCGCCGCAGCATGAGATCGATTAAGTAACCATAGTCGAATCGTTTGTTCCAACAGCTTGACTCGAAACGGTTTGCTTATAAATTGATTCATACCAGCCGCCTTACACGCGCGCCTTTCTTCGTTATTAGCGCTAGCGGTTAAAGCAATGATGGGGACGGAGCGTAAATCGGCAGAGTCGCTTCGCGTCGTATCGCGCTTCGCCGCTTGATCGCGTCGATCCGCCTCAATTTTTCGAATTGCTCGAGTCGCGGTGAGCCCATCTATCTCATCCATCTGACAGTCCATCAGAATCAAATCAAAATCTTGCCTCGAAAAACACTCAATCGCGACAGCGCCGGAAGTGGCTAACTCGCATAGACACCCTAGACTCTGCAATAAGTAGATCACCAACTCGCTGTTGAACCGATTGTCTTCAACAACCAGAATGCGTTTCCCTTCAAGGTCGCTCATACGAGGATCTCCCAAACACTCCCAACTTCCCACGTGGGCTAATTCAAACTAGGAACAGCTCGGGCAACCGCGGAGTGATCATGTCAACTTTAGCAAC
>CENJ01016928.1_pt1 | contig 10713 bp, 13 predicted proteins | sample 356161 | NCBI WGS metagenome assembly CENJ01 (sample SAMEA2619531, study PRJEB7988) | marine metagenome | biome: marine biome (ENVO:00000447); feature: surface water layer (ENVO:00002042); material: "saline water (ENVO:00002010), including plankton (ENVO:xxxxxxxx)" | depth 5 m
ATTTTTAGCTTTTGAATACATCCTTAGAAATACAGCAACGAATATAGCAAATCAAACTAGTCATGATCAACATTAACAACTTTTTCAATCTGGGGAGCATGTTTTTTGATTGTCATCTCAACACCCGTTTTTAGTGTCATCTGATTAACCGAGCATCCAGCACAATTTCCATGAAGTTTTACTTTGACAATCTTTCCATCAAGAATTTCAACCAATGAAATGTCACCACCGTCCGTTGCAAGAAAAGGCCTTATTTCGTTTAATGCATGTATAATTTTATTTCTCAGCTCCATTTTCTTTTTTATTTATTGCTGAACATCCAGCCATTGTAGTAATTTTTACAATTTTAGTCGGGGGTAGGTGATTATTCCTCTCTACAATACTTGAGACAACATTTTTTGTTATTTCTTCAAAAGATTTTGCTATTAACGAATCATTTTGTAAAGATGCAGGATGACCGAAATCAGATGCTTCTCTAATGCTTTTAAAAAGTGGAACCAACCCTAAAAAAGGTACACTTTCATCATCAGCTAAATTTTTTACTCCATCTTTACCAAATATGAAATATTTTTTTTCTGGCATATCTTCAGGTACAAAGTAAGCCATATTTTCAATTAATCCTAAAACCGGAACATCAATATTCTTTTGCATAAACATTGAAATACCCCTTTTAGCATCGGAAAGTGCAACTTTTTGAGGAGTTGAAACAACTATTGCACCATTTAAAGGTATAGATTGTACAATACTTAAATGAATATCACCTGTTCCAGGTGGCAAGTCGACCAATAAAAAATCCAGTTCTCCCCAATTGGTGTCGAAAATCATTTGATTTAGTGCTTTTGATGCCATAGGACCCCTCCAAATAATAGCCTGGTTCGGTTCAGTAAAAAATCCAATAGAAAGGATTTTAACTCCATAATTCTCTATCGGTTTCATCATAGATCGATTATCGATTTTGACCGAAGCAGGTCGAAGAGATTCAACATCAAACATCGTAGGAATAGAAGGTCCATATATGTCTGAATCCAAAATTCCAACTTTAAAACCCATTTTTGATAGTGAAATTGCTAGATTGGAGGTTATTGTAGATTTACCAACTCCACCTTTTCCAGATGAGATTGCTATGACGTTATCAATTCCAACTAACTTATTTTTATTGTCATTAGGTAATACTAATTTCTTTTTTTCAACATTGAAATTGACAATAATTTTGTGATGTTTTTCAAAAGAGCTTACTATGGTTTTTTCTAACTTTTTTTTTGCATGTAATGATGGATTGTCAATATTCAGATCTATAATAATTTCTGTGCCAAAAATATTAATATTCCTTATCTGAGAAGGTGGTATGATTTTTTCAAGGATGTTAATTATTTTATTTTTGTTCATCTATAATCTTATATTTTTATTTTTATTATCCATTTGCTTTGGGTCCCAAAAAACTTTATCAAAATTAATTACTTTGTCATTTTCAATATTTATACCTTCATTTTCTAATAATTGTTTCATTAAATCAGATCCATAAAAATGGTGTTTTCCTGAAAGTAGTCCAATCCTATTTACAACTCTATGAGCAGGTATGTCGGATTTTTGATGAGAAGCATTCATAGCCCAACCAACCATTCTAGAACTATTGGGAGAACCAATGTGTCTTGCAATTGCGCCATAAGTTGTAACTCTCCCAACAGGAATTTTTCTTACCACATTATATACTTTTTCAAAAAACATTTATTTAAAGGTAAAAGATAAAAATTTAATTTTTTTAGACTCCTTTAGAAACATTTTCTCATAATGAGTTTGGACTTTTCTTGAAATTTCCGGCGAGGATTCATTATTGTAAATGTCATGGTGCGCATATTTGATTTTTAAATTTTTTCCTTCAAGAATACCTAAACTATAACCGAACATAAAATCACTATCTGTTTTTAAATTTATGACCCCTTTTGATTTCAAAATTGAATTATAAATTTTTAAAAATTTTGAATTTGTTAATCTATACTTAGTTCTATTAAATTTAAGTTGGGGATCTGGAAAAGTGATCCATATTTCATCTACCTCAGAATCCTCAAAAAAATTTTGTAAGTGTTCGATTTTTGTTCTTAAAAAATATATATTTTCTAAACATTTTTCTTGTGATAACTTTGCTCCATGCCAAAATCGGGCACCCTTAATATCAATCCCTATAAAATTCTTGTCTGGATTTTTTTTAGCTAAAAAGGTTGAATATTCTCCTTTTCCACATCCTAATTCAAGATATATTGGATTGCTATTTTTAAAAATATTTTTACGCCATTTCCCTTTTAAAATGTGATTTTTTCTGATAATTTCTCTTATGTTTGGCTGAATTACATTTTTAAATGTGCTATTCTCTTGAAATTTTCTGAGTTTATTCTTACTTCCCATATTTTAAATAAAAATTCAATTACTTTTTGTTAGTGTGAATGAGAATTCAGACCCCACATTCAGGGAGCTTTCAACGTAAACAATTTCATTATGGGCCTCTACTATATGCTTTACTATTGATAATCCCAATCCAGATCCACCTTCCTGTCTATTTCTTGTTTTATCAACTCTGTAAAACCGTTCAAAAATCCTTGGAAGATCATCCTCGGGTATTCCTTGACCATTATCAATAACCCGTACAAGAAGTTTTTCTTTACTTAAGTTTTTTGTTATTATTTCTATTGTGCCATTTTCAACTCCATAATTTAAAGAATTTACAATCAAATTTGACATAACTTGAGTTATCCTGAAATGATCAGCATTTACTAAAATTGATTTATCATTACCAAATCCGTAAGTAATTTCAATGCCTTTTTCTTTCATTCTAATTTCAAAAGAATCAACCAGTTCTCTAATTAATATACAAAGGTCAAATTTTTCAATCTTTAAATTTGTCACCCCTGTTTCAAGCTCAGTGATTAAATCTACATCTTTAATTATATAGCCAAGTCTATCGGTTGCATTAGATGCTTTTTGAAGATATTTTTTTATTAACTTTCTATCTTTTACTTTTCCTTCAAGAAGAGTTAAAATATATCCTTGAACGGTAAAAAAAGGAGTTTTTAGTTCGTGTGCAAGATTACCTATAAATTCTTTTCTATAATTTTCTTTTTCCTTTAAAAGTTGAACTTCTAACTTGCTTTCCTTTGCAAATTTTTGAATACTATTGGTTATTATTTCGACATCTTTTTGTAAAGAATCTTCAGCAATTGAAATTCCTTTAGGTAAAAGGTCTTTGTAAATTGATTTTACCTTTAAGTATACAAATTTTTCAACCCTTATATGAATAATTAAAAAACAACATAAAAAAAGTGAAAGAATCGATGGCAAAATAAAATGATATGCTTCTATAATAATTCTCAAAGATCCTGAATATAAATAGATTAATATGATAACCAATAAAATAAAGAAAAACAAAATAAATGAGGATAGCTTTATTGCTAGGCTATATTTTTTTAGCATTTTTATTTATTCATTATGACGAATTGATATCCAACACCTTTAATTGTTTTGAAAAAATTTTCTCCAATTTTTTCTCTTAACTTTCTAATATGAACATCTATAGTTCTGTCACCTACAATAACATCTGTCCCCCAAACTGATTCCATTATTTTTTCTCTTTTAAAAACTTTACCTGGTTTGCTCGCTAAAAGAAATAACAATTCAAACTCCTTTCTTGGTAAATTATACTGTTTGTTGTCTACTTCAACAGTATACTTTTCACTATCTATAACAATATTTTCAAAAGCTAAAATTTGACCAAAGTCATTTTTAAAACGTCTCAAAAGGGCCTTTACTTTTGAATTGAGTATCCTTGGTTTAATGGGTTTTGTGACATAATCGTCAGCCCCAGATTCAAACGCCGCTACCTGAGAATAGTCTTCACCTCTTGCGCTTAGGAACATAATTAAAGTATTATTAAATTTTTTGTCCATTCGTAGACGTTCACATGCCTCAATACCATCCATTACTGGCATCATTAAGTCTAAAATGATTAAATGAGGTATATGCTGGTCAGCCAAGCTTAAGGCTTCTTTACCATTTACAGCAGAGAAAACTTTATACCCTTCGTTTTCCAAATTAAATTGGAGAATTTCAATTATATCTGGTTCATCATCAACGATTAATATTTTGATTTTATTTTTTTTCATATACTCAAAGTTAAAATAAAGTACAATTCTTCTATTATGCTTATTAATTTTTAATAAAATAATAACTTTAAATTAAATTCTGCTATGAAAAAAAAAATAAAATTTTTTAAAATTAGAAATAAAGAAGATTTCAATGATTTTGCAATTAGGACTTTTATTTTCCAATACAGAAATAATTTGGTATACAAAAAATATTGCGATTTAATTGGTTATAATTTGGATAGCGTTAATAGCGTTAAAGATATTCCTTATTTACCAGTAGTTTTTTTTAAAAAAAATAAAATAAAATCTTTTAAGGGTAAATCAAAACTATTTTTTAGTTCTAGTGGAACAACTTCTAAAAAACTATCAACCCACCATTTAAATAGAATCGAAAATTATAAAGAAAGTTTTAACAGATGTTTCAAAATTTTTTATGGCCCATTAGATGATTTAACTATACTCGCTCTACTTCCATCTTATTTAAAACAAAAAAATTCATCACTGATTTTCATGATAAGTGAACTGATAAATGAAACAAAAAAAAAAGAGAGCGGTTTTTATTTGTATGATTATGAAAGGTTGTCTAAGACAATTGATTTTTTAGAAAAAAATAAAAGAAAAAGTGTATTGATAGGTATAGTTCCGTCTTTATTTAGCTTTGGAAAATTATTTCCAAAAAAATTAAATCATACTATCATCATGGAAACAGGAGGCATGAAGAATATTCCAGTTGAACTAACACGTAAAGAAATACATCAAAAACTTAAAGGTTTTTTTGGAGTAAATTCCATTCACAGTGAATATGGAATGACGGAGTTACTTTCTCAGGGGTATTCTGTCAAAAATGGAGTTTTTAAAAATCCTCCCTGGATGAAAGTTTTCACTTATGAATTAAATAACCCCTTTAAAAGAACGGCAATAGGTAAAGTCGGGAGATTAAATATTATTGATTTAGCAAACCAAGATTCATGCTCATTTATATCAACGGATGATATTGGAAGAAGCTTTAATGATTGTTCGTATGAGGTTCTAGGAAGACTAGACAATGCAGATATAAGAGGTTGTAATCTTCTATTTAATCAGTAAAATCTAAAATTATATATTTTTTCTTACCTCTTTGGATCAAAATTACATCTTCAATTATTAAATCATTGACATCAAGAATTTTATTTTCATCCACTCGGGACTTGTTAATATACACTGAGTTTTCATTCAATGCTCTCCTAGCTTCGCTCAAAGAATTTAAAATAGAACCTTTCATTGAAAGTGCTTCAACTATGCTTAACCCTTTCTTTAAAAAAGACTTTTTAATTTTAACTTTTGGAACTCCATCAAAAACCTCGTAAAAAGTACCTTTGTCTAACGATGACAAATCTTTTTTTGTAGATTTCCCAAATAAAATTTTAGAGGCTATTTTTGCGTTTTCTAAATCTTTTTGTGAATGAACCATAAAAGTAACTTCCTCAGCAATTTTATTCTGAAGTATTCTTTCATGAGGATTCTTTTTGTGTTTTTCTATTAATTCTAGAATTTGATTTTTATTTAGAAGAGTAAAAATTTTAATGTATTTTTCTGCATCCTTGTCTGACAAGTTTAACCAATATTGGTAAAACTTATATGGGGAGGTTTTTGATTTATCTAACCATATATTACCTTGTTCTGTTTTTCCAAATTTACTACCATCTGATTTTGTCATTAATGGACAAGTTATTGAATACACTTTTTTAGATAATTTTTTTCTAATTAGTTCCATCCCAGTAGTGATATTACCCCATTGGTCACTACCTCCAATTTGAATAGTACATTTTTTATTTCTGAAAAGCTCTAAAAAATCATACCCTTGAATTAACTGATAGGTGAACTCTGTAAAAGACATACCTTCCGAAGATTCATCACTAATTCTTTTTTTTACTGATTCTTTAGACATCATATAATTGACTGTTATATGCTTACCAACTTCTCTTGAGAAATCGATTAAACTAAACTCTTTTATCCAGTCAAAATTGTTAATCATCTCCGCAGAGTTTAAATGTTTCTCTGAAAAATTAAGGAATTTCAAAAATTGTTTTTTCAGTGCCAAAGAATTTTTTTTTAGTTTTTTTTGATCTAATAATTTTCTTTCACTAGACTTACCTGATGGATCTCCAATCATTCCTGTAGCTCCTCCAATTAGTGCAATTGGTTTATGACCATAACGTTGAAAATGAATTAAAATCATAATTTGAACTAAATTACCTATGTGCATTGAGTCAGAAGTAGGGTCAAATCCAATATATCCAGTTCGTGGTGATTGACTTAGATGTTCATCAACGTCTGGTGTAAATTGATGTAACATGCCCCTCCATTTCAATTCGTCCAAAAAACTTTTCCTCATTAAGTATAAGTTATTCACAAATATAATTTTCTATGGTGAACTGTAAAAGACATTATCAAAAAAGAGTAATTTTAATTATGATTTTAGTTACTGGTGCAACAGGTTTCGTAGGGAGGAATTTAATTCTATCATTATCTGAAAAAAAGGATAATATAATTGGCCAATTTAGGAGAGAAAAAAAACTTGACGAAACAAGAAATTTTTTAATTACAAATAATAAAGAAGAAATTTTCAATAAAATTATTTGGAAAAAAGCTGATATTACTAATTTTTCTGAAGTACAAAGTCTATTTGATAAAGTTGATGAAGTTTACCATTGTGCAGCTTACGTTTCAATGGCATCATATAAAACCAATTACTTAAATTTAGTTAACATTACGGGAACTACATATATAGTTGATAATTGCATAAATAAAAAGATTAAAAAACTTTGTTTTCTGAGTTCAACAGCTGCTATTGGTGAAAGGGCTAATGAGGATATCACAGAAAACACTGAATGGAATCCAGAAATTGAGAAAACACCGTATTCTTATTCTAAACACGGTTCAGAAATGGAGGTTTGGAGGGCATCACAAGAAGGTGTTCCAGTCGTAATTATAAATCCAGGAATAATAATTGGAAATAATTTAAATAATTCTCAGATTCAAAAAATAAATAAAAATAAATTGAATTTTTACACATCAGGTGTAAGTGGTTTTGTTACAGTAGAGGATGTGGTAAAAGCATCTATTGGGCTAATGGAAGCAAATATTAAAAACGAAAGATTTATTCTAGTCTCTGAAAATATATCTTTCAAAGATTTTGTTAGCCATATTTCGAAGAAAAATAAAAACTACTCAATCAATATGCCTAAATCAATTTTGTATTTAATTTGGTTTGTTGAAAGTTTTTTCAGTCATTTGAAATTAAAGAATAAGTTTTTAAATAGAGCATTAATAAAAAGTCTGTATGGCAAAAGTTATTATAATGGAAAGAAAATTAATAAATATTTAAAAAACTTCGAATATTCTGACATATACTCTTATTTGGATAAATGCTGAAAGTTAAAATTTTATCTGTTTTTTAAATCCTTCAAACTATCAATCTTTTTTTCTATTGAGTCTTGAACTCTTGCGTAAATTAACGTCAAGATTTTTGGCCTTTCAGAATAATAGCTTTTGTTGTATTCCCATTTTAAACTGTCGATATTATATTTCTGTAATATATAAAAATCTTCTGGAGAAATAATTAACTGATTTTTCTCATAATTTAAATTATTAATAGATTTAATTATAGATAAATCTATTAACATATTTACCATCTTATCTTGGTTTATTAAATCGATATCGTTTTTGGTTTTGCAGGAAATAAAAAAAATTAAACCAAGTAAAAAATAGAACTTATTCATCTTATGTATTCGAGACTTTTGCCAGGCCCGTTATCAACAATTTTGCCTTTATTATATATTAACTTACCGTTAACCCAAGTTTTTATTACTGAAGATTCAAAAGTATGGCCTTCGAAAGGAGACCAACCGCATTTATACATTATATTTTTTTTTGTTACTTCAGTTTCACTTTCTAAGTCCACCAAAACCATATCAGCGTAAAAATTTTCTTTCAGAAAACCTCTTTTTTTAATTTTAAAAATTTTTGCTGGATTATGAGAAGCTTTCTCAACAAATTTTTCCAGAGTAATCTTATTATTTTTGATAGAATCTAACATCGCAAGTAACCCGTGCTGAACTAAGGGGCCACCAGAAGGTGATAGTGTATATGGGAGTTTTTTTTCATTTAAAGTATGGGGTGCGTGATCAGTTGCGTATACGTCAATTTTATCTGCATTAAGAGCTTTCCACAGTGCACTCCTGTCTGCCTCAGTTTTTATGGCAGGGTTCCATTTTATTCTGCTTCCCTTGCTTTTGTAATCTTTATCTGAAAACCAAAGATGGTGAGTACAGACCTCAGAGGTTATTTGCTTTTCTTCAAGGGGTTTTTCTGAAAATAGTCTTATTTCATCTCCAGTAGATACATGAAAAACATGAAGTCTTGCTCCAGTTTCAATAGCAAGATTTACTGCTTCTGAAGATGATTTAAAACATGCATCGGAGCTTCTTATTTGAGGATGAAACTTATAAGGAATATTTTGGCCATAAATCCCTAAATAATGATTTAAATTTTTTCTTATAATTGATTCGTCCTCACAATGAACAGATATCACCAACTTCGTACTTTTAAATATTTCTTTAATAACTTCTTTATTATTTACTAGCATATTGCCTGTCGAAGAACCAAGAAACAATTTTAAACCAGCTACTTTTTTTTCATCTATTTTTTTTATTTCTTCTAAATTTGTATTTGTTCCACCAAACATAAATCCGTAATTAGCAACAGAATTTCTACTTGCGATTTCAATTTTTTCCTCTATTTTTTTCATTGTTGTAGTTTGAGGATTTGTATTCGGCATTTCGATAAATGAGGTAATTCCTCCAGCTACTGCAGCTCTTGATTCTGAATATATGTCACCCTTATATGTTAACCCTGGTTCCCTAAAATGAACTTGATCATCAATAAGACCCGGAATTAGGTAATTATTATTCCCTTCAACTACATTTTCGTTTTGTAACGACGGTATTGAAGGAGAAATTAATAATATTTTTTCTTGTTTTATCCTTATATCCCCCTTTAATATTTTTCCTTCATTTACAATATTAACATTTTTAATTAGAGTAGATTTTACCATTTTTTAAATAAACTTTTAAATTTGATAATAATAACTCCAAATATCGCCTCTGAAATTATAGAACTATTCATTTTTGATTCACCCTGTGTTCGATTTTTAAATGTTATTGGAATTTCCTTAAAGTTATATCCCAATTTCCAAAGTTTGAATTTCATCTCTATTTGAAAAGCATACCCAACAAACATGATTTTATCTAAATTTAGTGATAATAATGAAGTTCGATTATAACCAACAAATCCAGCAGTTGGATCCTTTACGGGTAATCTTGTAATTAAATTTACATACCAAGATGCACCTATCGAAAGTATAATTCTGTTCAGTGGCCAATTTAATACTCTAATTCCATTTATATATCTTGAACCAATTACATAGTCATATAATTCAAGCTCATTAAATATATCTATTAACTTTTCAGGTGGGTGAGATAGGTCGGCATCCATTTGAATTATTTTTTTATATTTTTTTTTAAGCGCCCACTTAAAACCTTCAATGTAAGCTTTACCTAATCCTTGTTTTTTCTCCCTATTAATGAGATGCAACCGATCTTTATATTTTTTTTTATTTTCAAGAACAACTTTTTTAGTACCATCCGGAGAGTTATCATCTAAAATTAAAACATCTACAGCTATTTTTTGAGAAAAAATACTTTTCAATAAGGGGTTTATATTTTCCCTTTCGTTAAAAGTGGGTATTAAAATTAAGTTGCCACTCATTTATTATAAAATTTCATAAATATAATAGTTTAGACAAATTGTTTAAATCTGAAATTAATTTAATTATTTTAATTTAGAATATGGATTGGATACTTCTAAATAAAGTCCATCAAGACTGGATTTCAATTTTAATGTTTTCTAATTTGATGCTTCTAAGCTTTATAAAGTGGAGGAATGATAGGAAATTCACATCATTTTTTAAATCAATAGATCCATCCGTTTATTTTAATAATTACGGAAACAATTTTTTTTTCAATAGATTTTTCGGAGCTAGTATTCTTGTTTTTTCTATTGTCAATATTTCTCTTTGCTTAATTTTTATTTTAAACTCTCTTGATTTAATAGAACTAAATTTCATGTCATTTTTAATTTTTTTTTCTTTTTTACTATTTATTGGATTTTTAAGTTATTTAATGAATTCGATTTTAGGACAAATATTAGCAATTAAAAGAGAAACCTTAGCATACATGTTCAATAATTTTAGGTTTCTGTTCAGATTATCAATTTTTATTTTTATAATTATAGTTATTCATTATTATTATTTTTTTGACACTTTCATTTTTATTAGTACAACCTCAATTTGTGTATTTATGTATTATTTTTTATACAGTATTGTAATTATTTACAAATTTTTAGTAAACTTAGATAAAGAAAAGTTGTATTTTATTTTGTATCTTTGCACTCTTAAAATTACCCCTTGGGTTTTTATGTATTGGTTTATAAACAACATTTAGATGAACAAAATCAAAACCATTTTAGTTTCTCAACCCAA
>CENJ01170142.1_pt1 | contig 10708 bp, 8 predicted proteins | sample 356161 | NCBI WGS metagenome assembly CENJ01 (sample SAMEA2619531, study PRJEB7988) | marine metagenome | biome: marine biome (ENVO:00000447); feature: surface water layer (ENVO:00002042); material: "saline water (ENVO:00002010), including plankton (ENVO:xxxxxxxx)" | depth 5 m
GACGAGGACCACTTGGGAGACATGGACTTCAAAGTCACCGGCACTGCGGAAGGCATCACAGCCTGCCAAATGGACATCAAGATCAAAGGATTGAGCTTTGACCAATTGCGCGAAGCGTTGGAGCAGGCCCGCGAAGGCCGTCATCACATTCGCAAGGCGATGCTCACGGAGATCTCCGAGCCACGCGACGACTACAAAGACCACGCCCCACGCATTGTGGGCTTGGAAGTTCCTGGCGACAGCATTGGTGCCATCATCGGCCCAGGCGGAAAAATCATCCAAGAAATTCAAGCAGACACCAACACGACCATCAGCATCGAAGATGTGGACGGAAAGGGCATGGTGGAGATTGCCGCGTCAGACAAAGCAGCGATCGAAGCAGCCTTGACACGCATCAAGCAAATCGCCTTCCCACCCACAGTTGAAATTGGCGAGGAGTATGAGGGCAAGGTGAAGACCATCATGCCGTACGGTGCGTTTGTGGAGGTGCTTCCGGGCATCGACGGCTTGCTGCACGTCAGCGAGTTGGATTGGAAGCGCGTCGAAAACGTGGAAGACGTCTTGACAGAAGGAGAGATGGTCAAATTCAAGGTGGTCGGTCGCGACCCCAAGACGGGCAAAATCAAGCTCAGCCGCAAGGTCCTTCTTCCAAAGCCTGAGGGCTACGTGGAGCGTCCCCCACGCGGAGACCGTGGAGACCGTCCCCGCCGTGACCGTGGCGATCGCCAAGGTCGTGACCGCGGACCACGTCCAGAAAGCAATGGATAATCACAAAATCCGGAGGTTGTAAACCTTTTCGGAGTTTGTTCCGTTGAATTTGTATTTAACCCTTTGAATCGCACCCATGAGGCAGCTAAAAATCACCAAGCAAGTCACCAACAGGGAAACCGCTTCCTTGGACAAGTACCTCCAGGAAATCGGTCGTGTGGACCTGATTACTGCGGAGGAAGAGGTGGAACTTGCTCGGAAAATCAAGGCTGGAGACCAAAACGCGTTGGAAAAGCTCACCAAAGCCAACCTCCGCTTCGTGGTCTCTGTATCCAAGCAATACCAAAACCAAGGTTTGTCTTTGCCTGACTTGATCAACGAGGGTAACCTCGGATTGATCAAGGCCGCACAGCGTTTTGACGAAACACGTGGTTTCAAGTTCATCTCTTACGCTGTGTGGTGGATTCGTCAGTCCATCCTTCAAGCGTTGGCGGAACAAAGCCGCATCGTACGCCTTCCTCTGAACAAGATTGGCTCGATCAACAAAATCAACAAAGCCTTTGCCCGTCTCGAACAGGAATTTGAGCGTCCCCCAACCGCTGCGGAACTGGCCGAAACGTTGGACATGACCTTGGATGAAGTGAAACAAAGCATGAAAAATGCTGGACGTCACGTCTCCATGGATGCGCCATTGAAGGACGGCGACGAGAGCTCGAGCAACATGTATGACGTGTTGCAGACAGGCGACACGCCGAGCCCGGACACCGATTTGATGACAGAGTCACTCCGCAAGGAGATCGAACGTTCACTCCGCACGTTGACCCCGCGTGAAGCGGACGTTGTGCGGTTGTACTTCGGGTTGAATGGGGAGCACCCCATGACCCTCGAAGAGATTGGAGAACGCTTTGACCTCACCCGTGAGCGTGTTCGTCAAATCAAGGAAAAGGCCATTCGCCGTTTGAAGCACACGAGCCGAAGCCGCATTTTGAAAGGCTACCTTGGCTGATTCAATCCACAAACCTCTCTGAGGCTGGCTTCAACGAATGCCAAAGGTGCAGAGAGGCGAGGGTCCGGTAAGGACGCCAAGACAAAGCCCGCTGGTCGTAGACCGCGGGTTTTTGTTTGGGCGTAAGGTTGAGATGCGTCTCCATCGCAACCCGAAGGCCGAGGTCACCACTCGAGAAGACGTCAGCCATGCCGAGCCCAAACATGGCGTACATGTCAACACTCCACGGCCCGATGCCTCTGATTTTCAGCAAACTGGCACGCGCATCCACCCAGGGCGTCTCGAGCAAGCGCTCCAAACAAACGGCATCGGTACCTGCAAACTGCGCAATGGCCGTGACACTCCGGCTTTTGGCGCCACTCAGACCTGCGCGACGAAGCACGTCTGGCCCCGCATCCAAGACCTGTTGGGGCGTCACTTGTCCATCCAGTGCCGCTTCGACACGGGACACCACAGTTGCGGCAGCCTTGACACTCAATTGCTGGGCCCCCACGATGCGCACAAGGGCATCGAAGGGCGGGCGTGGAGAGGGCAGGTGCAAATTCGGATGCCGCGCAATGACCGCATGCATCTGCGGATCCTCCTTTTGCACAAGGGCACGAAACTCTTCATCCATTCGTTTCATCATCGATGCAAGTTGAACATCTTTGCACCATGAGCGCCGCATTTCGACCCCAAAACATCCACTTGCTTTGGTTGGTGATGGTTGCCAGCCTGGCCGGACTGGCCTTGAATGGGTGTCAACGCGAAGTTTGGGACTCCAATCCAGAGCATGCACTGCGCCTTTCAACGGACACGTTGTTTTTTGACACGGTCTTCACCACGGTGGGCAGCATCACCTTGCCACTCAAGGTCTACAACGATTACGACGGCACCTTATTGATTGACGAGATCTCTCTGGAATCCGGGGTCGTCAGCCAATACCGCATCAACGTCAATGGCGCCCCGTTGACCAACCCCTCACAACCCATTCGTGACGTGCCACTTCAACCCGGAGACAGCATCTATGTCTTTGTCGAAGTGACCGTCGACCCCGATGAAGATGCTGGAAGCGTTCCGTTTTGGGTCATAGAGGATTTGCGCTTTTCCACCAATGGCAACGACCAATTTGTCAAATTGATGGCGCGGGGACAAAATGCAGTGTTTCACGGAGGTCCCAACCAATTCACCACCCTCGCGTGTGACGAAGTGTGGTCCGCCGATCTGCCCCACGTCATGTACGGCCAAATCGTGGTCGACCCCGGCTGCACACTCACCCTCGAGCCGGGCGCGCGCGTGCACGGCCATGATGGTTCGGGAATTTGGGTGAGGGGAGGGACCTTGCTCGCTGAAGGGCAATTGGACAACCCCATCACGTTCAGTGGGGACCGGCTTGACGACGATTACATCGACACCCCTGGACAATGGGGGCTCACCTTTGAGCTGACCGACACCCTTTCCGGGAGTTTGGTCAATTACTCGGCCTTTCGCGGGGGCATTTGGCTTGACCGCGCGGTCGAGTGCCAAATGGAGCACGTTGTGCTGTCGCAGGCCACAGTCGGACTGTGGGTGGACAGCGTGGGTGTCAGTGCAGATTATGCCTTGGACATGCGAAACAGTGTCATCACCCAAGCCGAATCCATTGGATTGCTTTCGCAATCCGGACACATTCGCGGATTCAACAATTTGTTCTCCAACTGTGGACAAGCCTGCGGCTACTTCGCGTTGGGCGGAAAGATTGAAATGCACCTCAGCACGTTCGCGAATTACGCGTCGACAGGGTCTGGGTTGAGACAGTTCCCTACGCTGTACGTGAACGATTGGTATGAGGCTGCGGACAACAGCATTCAATGGCGACCCTTTCACACTGATTCAGAGTTCCGCAACTGCATCGCCTTCGGCAACAACGCGAATCTGACGGATTTCAGCGAAGTCATCCTCGACTTGTGGGATGCGGAGATCTATGTAGACCCCTTGTTCAGAGCATCTGCCATCCACCATCAGGAAAAGAACTTTCCGGCATGGATGATTGACGCCCAAACCACGGTCAATGAGTTGCCTCCCTTTGTCAACCCGGCTTTGGCGGATTTCCGCCTTGAGGGAACTGCATCGCAGTGGACAGGCATTCCCTCGACCCCTGAATTTTCACCGTTGGAAGTCAGTGTGGATTTGCTGGGAGAACCACGAAACACCTTGGCACCGACAAAAGGGTGCTACGAAAGGGTGCCCTGAGGAAACCTTCTCGCTGCGACTTGCGTAGAGTGCCCTTGAGTACGCAAGTCATGACCACCAGCATTCTCGAAGCATTGATCCAATTGTTTGCCCTGTTTGCCGCCGGACGCGGGAAAGAGGGCATTGCGCTTGGGCGTGCCCACGCTGCGAGGTACATGCGGAATCAACTCCCCAAAGCCCTTGTGGACGACAGCTTGACCCGCTTCGACGAACTCGTCGATCAATTTCAGCGCATGCCCGGACAAGGGGAGAAGATGAAGGCCAAGCGATTGGCCAAGTTGAGCGTCAAGCTCCTTCGCACGTGCAGCCAAATCAACAAAGGCTTGGAGTGGCACGAAAAGCACGTGGTTGTGGTTCGTCTTTTGGAGTACCTCAATGAAGTGCCCGATGGCGAAACGGGGCGACTCTTCCTCAAAACCGTGTCCGACAGTTTTTCCATTTCGCAAGATCGTCTCGAGGCGTTGCAAAACATGGTTGAAGCGTCCATTGCCCAACCGCGCTTGAACGTGCCGGAGATGTTTGAATTGGGTGGGGGATTTTTGGGCAAGCGCTTCAACGGCCGATTGATTGGGTTGCACCTTGAAGAGGGCAACCTTTTTCTGCTTCGCACCGCCGACGAAGGCATCCAACGGGTAAACCACCAGGATGTCGGAGCCGGCCGCGTGGCCTTGCTCGCCCCGGGAGGAACGTTCAGGGACAGCATGGGTGGCACGCTGTTTCACAGTGAACTCGTGGCCCATCGCAACAAATCGATTTCGGCGCAAGACAGTCTTGTCCTGCGTGCAGAGGATGTGAGCCACTATTTCAACTTCCCACACGAGCAGGCCCTCCATCAGTTCAACCTTCAAGCGGAAGGGGGACATTTGGTGGGAATCATGGGCGGCAGTGGTTCTGGAAAGTCCACCTTGCTGGATGTCCTCAATGGAAGCACCAAGCCGTCCTTTGGATCTGTCACCATCAACGGCGTCGACATTCACGACAGCCGCAACGGTGTGGCCGGACTGATTGGACATGTGCCGCAAGAGGATGTGTTGATCTCCGAATTGACCGTCCGCGAAAACTTGGCATTCAATGCCCAATTGAGTTTGGGAGCCCTTTCTACGGAAGATCAAGAAGCCCGAATTGACGAGGTCCTCACCCAACTGGGCCTTTGGGACATTCAGGATTTGCGTGTGGGGTCGGTGTTGGACAAAGTCATCTCAGGCGGTCAACGAAAGCGCGTCAACATTGGATTGGAATTGTTGCGCAATCCGCCAGTCTTGTTCCTCGACGAACCCACAAGTGGACTTTCCAGCCGAGACAGCGAGCAAATCTTCGACCTGCTCAAGGAATTGACCTTTGCGGGGCAACTTGTCTTCGCCGTTCTCCACCAACCCAGTTCCGACCTCTTCAAGATGCTTGACAAGTTGTTCTTGCTGGATGTGGGAGGGCATCCCATTTTTTGGGGCAACCCGTTGGACGCCGTTCAACATTTCAATGCACTTGCCAGCCGCGTGCATGCCGATGAATGCGAATGCAGCACCTGTGGAAACGTCAACCCAGAACAGCTCTTTGACATTGTGGAAGCACAAACGGTGGACGAGTACGGTCGAAAAACCCAAACGCGTCGCACCTCGCCCAAGGAGTGGAACGATTTCTACACCATCATGCTGGGGAACACCTTGCCTCCTGAACCGCAGCGCAACCAACCTTTGAAGCGCGTGTCCAAGGTGGCGAAAGGGTGGGGGCAATGGCTGACCTACTTCAAACGAGATGTCCTGACCAAGGCACGCAATTCCCAGTATTTGCTTGTCAACGCGCTCGAGGCCCCCGCGCTCGCATTGTTGCTTGCCGGATTCATGCGGTTCACAGCTCCAGGTGCGGACTACACGTTCAGGGCGAGCGAAAACATTCCACCGTTTCTGTTCATTTCCGTCATTGTCGCGCTGTTCCTTGGACTGAGTGTCAGTGCTGAAGAAATCCTGCGGGACCGGAGTCTCTTGAAACGGGAGCGCTTCCTTCAGGTCAAATGGCACCACTACGTGCACGCCAAGCTCACAGTCGTGGCAGCCGTCTCGTTGTTCCATGCCTTGGGGTTTGTCGTCGTATCCCATCTAATCCTAGACATCCCAGGCTTTGTTCTGAAACACACCCTCGTGTTGTTTGCCGTCTCACTGTTTGGCAATGTGGTGGGCTTGGTCATTTCTGCCACGTTCCGCACCGCCAAGGTCATCTACATCGTCATCCCCTTGTTGGTCATTCCGCAAATCATTTTCGGCGGCGCCATCATTCGCTTTGAACGCTTCAACCAGACTTTCACGCAAGAAGATGCCGTGCCTTGGTTTGGGAACATCATGGCATCCCGCTGGGGCTTCGAAGCGCTTGCAGTGGATCTCGCCAGGAACAACCCCTATGACGCATCTCTGGTGATGTGGGAAGACCGCATTTACCAGGCAGCATGGCGAAGGGATTTTTGGCTTCCGGAACTCAAGAGGACCAAGGATGCTGACAGGCTCACGGCGGAACTGAACCGCAGTGCAGACGAACTGCGCAAGTGGGAGGGGAAGGCATTCGCTTGGCCTTGGAGCTCCAAAGAGGACATCGAGTGGCAAGTGATCAAGGATCGCTACAATGCCCACTACAAGGATGCCTTTGCCGCGCGAACCCAATTGCGTCAATCCATGGCCTCAACCCAAGATCTTGTCACGCTGAAGAACGACAACCACAACGACGAATTGTGGGAGTGGGTGCTTCAAAATGACCGAAAGGAACGGGCACTTTGGGTCGACGGACACTTGGTCCAAAAATCAGGACCCATTCACCGGTCGAGCATGACTGCTGCTGGAGTGTCTTCCACGATGTACGCGTCCTACAAGTCTGTGGCCGGCGACATCATGCAGACCCTGGGATACAACGTCTTGGTCCTCTTGGCCATGAGCACAATGATGTGGCTGTTGCTCTTGGCAAAGCCATGGCTCGCTCAAAAGCCCTGGAATCCGATCAGACGTCAGAAGACGTCTCCACGAGCTTGAAAGGCAACTGGATGATGGCGGCGTAGTCCTCGCCGGCCTCTTGCATGTCCTCATCTTCCTCTTCGTAGTACCAGTACACCTGTGCAGCGCAACTGCACTGCTCAAGCTTTTTCAGCAAATCCATGAGGCATTTGGACGAACTCGTGTTGAAGTATTCCAGTTTGACATGCACCTCCACTTGACCTTCACATGATTTGCAGAAGGACTCCGTCCAAGCGAGAAGAGGCTCGAAGAATTGAATGGAATTCTCAGGAATGCTTCTTCCCGATAGGCTCATGGTCTTGTCCAATGCCATGAAGCTCACTTCCGGAGTCTTCGCGGTACGCGCAATGATCAAATCTTCCATGGCATTCATGATGTTAGAGGCACTTCAACGGTCAAGACAAACCACTGGAGTTCGTTGCTGCAAGGTATAAATTCTGTGTAAACCCTGTCCTCAGAGCATGCACGGAGGTCCAAAAGGCCGAGACCGGCGCCGCCTTTGTCGGTTCTGGAGCCATGCGCCAGTTTTTGAAGACGTTGCTCCCTGAGCTCTTCCAAAGGCAATCGATTGACTTCTTCCAAAGCCACACGCAACGTCTGTCGCTGTAAATCGTCCACGGCATTGACACCCGAAAACCGAATGATGCCTTGGCCATGCATGGCAAAGGAGAAGCTCCCCCGTCGTCCGTGCTTGGACAGGTTTTGAATCACTTCAACGGCGCATCGAAAAGCGCGCTTTTTGGTGGGTTTGGACACCTCAGCGTCCTCCAAAGCATGCTCCACCCAACGCAAGACCGTATCCATCACCTGGCCTTCGAAGGTGCCCTCAAAACAGCAACCCACTTTGACATTCTCGAGAGAGATGCGACAGGGCGGATTGAGGAGCGGATTGTGCAGAGACATGGGCTGTGTCAAAGAACGCAGGATATGCCGCACTTTTGCGACGCGAAGTCAGAGGAAATGCAAGTAGACGTGTGGAAAACAGACCCCGAATGGTTCAAGCCTTGGTTCAACACAAAGGCGTATCACGTGCTGTACGGCCACCGCAGTGAATTCGAGGCGACCCGTGCGGTATCAACGCTGAGCGCTCAAGGTGTGTTGGGTCAGCCCGCACGGGTGTTGGATGCCGGATGTGGGGCAGGACGACACGCGAGGGCTTTGGCCAAGGAGGGGTGGAGCGTAGAGGCCTTTGACTTGAGTGAGGCCAGCATCCATGAAGCGCGCGCCATGGAGACGTCCAACATTGCCTACCACTGTCTTGATTTACGCGACCTGCTGTCCCAAACCAAGTGGCATGCATCCTTCGATCTGGTGACAAACTTCTTCACCAGTTTGGGCTACTTTGATGAAGAGGCCGAGCACGAAGCTGTGGTGAAAGGCTTCGTTACCGCATTGAAGCCCGGGGGAAAATTGCTTGTGGATTTTCTGAATGTCCCGCAAGTTGAAGCCAACCTCGTTGCATCAGAAACGGTGTCCAAACAAGGGACGATGTTCAACATTCACCGTCGCATCCACGAGGGATGGATTGAGAAAAGCATTCAATTCGAATGGGAGGGAAGTCCTCAGCACCACGTCGAACGGGTGAGGGCGCTTGACCGTCCCCATTTGACGGAGCTGTTGATGCGGTTTGGGCTTGAGGTGCGCCACATTTGGGGCGACTACGACTTGAATGAATGGACGCCGTCTTCACCGAGGTGCATGATTTTGGCTGAACTTCCAACGACATTGACATGATTGATCGGGGTCCTCGTCATGGGTCTCGTCTTGCACAAAGTTCCAGATACCCTGGTGCTCATGGCCATGATGCAGGAACAACATTTCCTCGGCGGGTGGCATGATGGGTTTTGGGGTGGTTTGGGCTGTCTTCACTCGGGGCCGCCTGCATCGGCATGGCCACGAGTTTGTTTGTCTTTTTGTGAGCCGCGGCAGGCCAGGGCTTCGACAAACGTAACTTTTTCATCGACCAAGCCGTATCCGGTTGCGACATGAGACACTACCGCATTCACATCAGCACTTCCAAGGTCGAGACCATCGAACTTTCTGCGTCAACCTACTGCATCAGCTTGATGTCCTACGGGTTGAACTGACAGGCCCTGCGAGAGGGGCACAATCAAGCAAACAGATCGGCCGCCAAAGACAAGGCCTGATCCAATGCTTGAGGCTGGACAGGCTGCCAAAGCCCAGATTTCCCAGCCCACTCCACAATCCATTCGGTTGGCACATTGCCCACCAAATCATCTTGAGCCATGGGGCAACCACCCACGCCCCGCAGCGCTCCATCCATGCGAAAGCAGCCACCTCGGTGCGCTGCTTTGATTTTTTCCAGCCCTTCCATCGGATGAATGTGAAGGTGCGCACCCACAATCTCGTGGCCCACTTCCGTCACGACTCTCGAAAACACACGCTCCACGAGTTCTGGATCCGCCGCACCTATGGTGTCTGCGATCGAAATCACAGAAGGGGTGAGGCGCTTTTGAAGCTCACTTGCCCACACCGCTGGCATGTCTTCATTCCAATGATCCCCATAAGGATTGCCGAAGCCCATGCTGAGGTACACCACAAGCTCCTTTCCCGACTTCGCACACAGGTTGGACACAAGGTCCAAGCGACGCCAGGCTTCATCGATGCTCGCACGTGTGTTGCGCTCCTGAAAGGTGGGGGAGATGCTCAAAGGGAAGCCGAGGTCCGACACCGATTCAAATTCCACGGCATCGCGGGCACCCCGTTCATTGGCCACAATCACCAGTGCCCGAGTGTCGGTTTGGTCCCAGATTCCTTCTTCCTCGAGTTGCGCAAGCACCTTTCCAGTGTCGGCCATGGCGGGCATCGCTTTGGGCGACACGAAGCTCCCCATGTCCAAGGTGTCAAACCCCACACGCAACAACGTCCGGCAGTACGCGAGTTTGTCCTCGGTGGTGATCGGATGCGGCCATCCTTGAATGGCATCCCTTGGACATTCCACAAGATGCAAGCGGTGATCCGGAGTCATGACCACAAAATACACGTGAATGTGCCTTCGATTGAAACCTTGGGCGATGCCATTGCGTAGGGGGTAGAGACATTGAACCACCACATCCTTTCCGTTATGAAACTCGATACTTTCAATCGGCTGCCCCTCGATCAAAAGACGTCCTACATGTGGGACCACGGCGTTTGCCACGCGCAACGCATCATCGAAAACCGATACATCCTTTGCATTTTTGAGGTCAATGGCTTTTTTGTCGAAGCCATTTATTCCCGCCGCAACAACCGCGTCAATGCCATTCTCCCCATTGCCGACCTTCCTGAATGGGAGGGCTATGTGGATCAAGTGCTCACCAACTTGTTGAAACTGAACTAAGCTCGGCGTCAAGGACGGGGTGGCTCGTCGCATTGAACGTTTCCTTTTGGATCCACACCTTCATCGGAGGGGGGATCCATTTTTTTTGTCCAGAGTTTGCTTCAAATGCAGCATTGGGATGCCAAAAGTCGCGCCCACCCTCTACGCCAAGCCGCCTGGCTGCATGGCGAACCTTGGCATCCTCTGGCGCAAACGACCAACTTCGCCAACCATATCCATCGGTCAACGCCCACGCTCCGGGATGTCCGCGAAGATGCAGCCAAGTCATTCCGTCGACGTGCATTTGCCGATGGGTCAAGGCTGCACCCTGGAGCATGCACGCCAAGCACATCGATCGCCAAAACAACGCCCTTCTTCCTTCCGAAAGGAGACCAATTGTCCACCTCAAGGCGAAAGGAAGCATGAAAAGGAACCCCACCTCGCCACCCATCCAACGCGTGGCAACCGTGG
>CENJ01029321.1_pt1 | contig 10706 bp, 8 predicted proteins | sample 356161 | NCBI WGS metagenome assembly CENJ01 (sample SAMEA2619531, study PRJEB7988) | marine metagenome | biome: marine biome (ENVO:00000447); feature: surface water layer (ENVO:00002042); material: "saline water (ENVO:00002010), including plankton (ENVO:xxxxxxxx)" | depth 5 m
CTAATATAAACCTCCTTAGTTAGGTATGTTAATGTGTTTTGAGTCAATACCATAAGTGTTTTCTAATGTCATTTAATTTTGAATAAACCCATTGAAAGCTTATGTTTACTTAAATATTTTTAGAAATGAATTACCAAATAAAAAACCTGTTAGAATACACTAATGCATACGACAAAAGTGTTTCTAATCCTGAGCAATTTTGGGAAGAAATCGCCAATGGATTTCAGTGGAAAAAGAAATGGGATAAAACTTTAGATTGGAATTTTGATACTCCAAAGTTGGAATGGTTTAGAAATGGAAAACTCAATTTAACAGAGAATATTTTTGAAAAATTACTTCCCACGCACAGAGATAAAACAGCCATTATTTGGGAGCCAAATGATCCAGATGCGCCATCAATTCATTTGAGTTATGGTGAACTTTACATTGAAACCTGCAAGTTCGCTAATGCGATGAAAGCCCAGGGGGTTCAAAAAGGAGATCGGGTGATTATATATATGCCCATGGTGCCAGAGGCTACAGTAGCCATGTTGGCTTGCGCTAGAATTGGAGCAATCCACTCTGTTGTTTTTGCAGGGTTTTCTGCCGCTGCCCTCGCAGATCGGATTGACGATTGCCAAGCTAAAATGGTACTCACTTCGGATGGTAACTTTAGAGGGAACAAACAAATTCAAGTGAAGGCGGTTGTTGATGAGGCGCTTTCAAAAACAGATTCAGTAGAAAAGGTAATTGTACTTAAACGAACTGGAGAGGACGTAATGATGCATTCGGGAAGAGATATCTGGTGGGATGAAGCCATTGCGGGTCAGTCTGAAGTAAACCAAGCTGAGGAAATGGATTCCGAAGATTTATTATTTATCCTCTACACTTCTGGTTCAACAGGTAAGCCCAAAGGAGTGGTTCACACTACTGCTGGCTATATGCTCTATACGTATTATTCCTTTATCAATGTATTTCAATATCAGGAGGACGATGTTTATTGGTGTACGGCTGATATTGGTTGGATTACTGGTCATTCTTACATTGTATATGGACCACTTTTGGCAGGAGCTACAACGTTAATGTTTGAGGGAGTTCCTACCTACCCTCACCCTGGAAGATTTTGGGAAATTGTAGAAAAATATAAAGTCAATCAATTCTACACTGCCCCCACAGCAATTAGAGCATTACAAGTTCACGGAACTGAACCTGTTGAAAAATTTGATTTGAGCTCATTGAGCGTCATTGGTTCTGTAGGAGAACCTATTAACGAAGAAGCTTGGCACTGGTACCATGAACATATAGGTAAAGGTAAATGTCCTTTGGTAGATACTTGGTGGCAAACTGAGACTGGTGGTATAATGATCGCTCCTCTGGCAGGAATTACCCCCAATAAACCCGCCCACGCATCCTTGCCCTTGCCAGGGGTTCAACCAGTTATTGTTGATGCAGAAGGAAATGAATTGATTGGAAATAATGTCGAGGGGAATCTTTGTATCAAATTTCCATGGCCTTCAATGATCAGAACAACCTATGGTGATCATCAACGCTGTAAAGACACTTATTTTTCTACCTACAAAGGAATGTACTTCACTGGAGATGGTGTAAAAAGAGATCATGATGGTTATCTCAGGATTTTAGGTAGGGTGGATGACGTTATTAATGTGTCAGGTCACCGAATGGGAACTGCAGAGGTTGAAAATGCTATAGATGAACATCCCGAGGTGGTTGAATCTGCTGTAGTGGGCTATCCCCATGAAATCAAAGGTCAAGGAATTTATGCTTTCGCTATTTGTGACAGCTCAGAAAAATCTAATGAGCAATTAGCAGAAGAAATCAAACAACTAGTTAGAAAAATTATTGGCCCTATTGCTAAACCAGAACATGTTCAAGTGGTATCTGGTTTACCCAAAACCAGATCGGGAAAAATTATGCGTAGAATCCTTAGGAAGGTAGCCAGTAGAGATCTTTCAAATATGGGTGATATTTCAACATTGCTCAACCCAGAGGTGGTAGACGAAATTATTAAAGGTGCGGGATTATATTAAAATTAAAGAAAATCTAACAACCCTTCTAGTGCCATACCTCTTGACCCTTTGATTAGGATATCTGTTTGATCAAAACGGTTTTGAGCAATATATTTTTTCGTTTCTTCTAGTGTTCTAAACTTTTTAAATTTTTGACCTTCTGTTTGCGTTTGATAAAAATGATCTCCAACGGTTATAACTTTCTCTACTGCCGAATGGATTAATTGATCAATAACCTCCTGATGAGCTGCTGATGCATATGTACCCAACTCAAACATGTCACCTATAATGACAATTGATTTCCTTTGTTTTGTGGGACAAAATGATGAAATGGATGCTCTCATACTGGTGGGATTAGCGTTGTAAGCATCTAAGGTAATTCGGTTGGTACTTTTTGAAATTATTTGAGATCGATTATTGGCGGGTAAGTAAGAAGCTATTCCTTTTTTTATTTCTTCTTGGTTTAGTTCAAAATATTTCCCAATTGCAATCGCTGTGGCAAGGTTGGTGAAATTGTAATCGCCATAAAGTTGACTTTGTATTTTTTCTTTTTCAAACCCTATTGTAAGTGGTCCAGATTTCTCCCTTATATAATTAACGTTACAATCAGCTTGATTATCCTCACCAAAGGTAAAAGCGGACAAGCTGTTTGTCCATTTTTTTTGAATCGGATCATCTATGTTTAAAAAAACCATGCCTGGTTTTTCTAAAAGGTAGTCATACAGTTCAGATTTCCCCTTTATAACCCCCTCAAAACTGCCAAAGCCCTCCAAGTGGGCATAACCATAATTAGTAATCAACCCAAAGTCCGGCGCAGCAATACGGCTTAAAAAATCAATTTCTCCTATATGATTGGCGCCCATCTCTACCACACCTATCTCAGTTTTTTCGTCAAACTCTAATAAAGTCAATGGTACACCGATATGATTATTTAGGTTGCCAACTGTGGCTCTTGTAACGTATTTTTGGGAGAGAACGCTATGAATTAATTCTTTGGTAGTAGTTTTTCCGTTACTTCCTGTAAGTGCAATAATTTTTGCGGGAATTTGTTTCCGGTGGTAATTGGCAAGTTGCTGTAAGGACTTTAACGTATCCTCAACCAAAATCATTTTATCGTTCTTTTCAGCAATTTCTGGTCGATCTACAACTGCAAATTTAGCACCTTTTTCTATTGCCATTTCGGCAAATTCATTGCCATCAAAATTAACACCTTTAAGGGCAATGAATAAACAGTTTTGCTCAAGCTTTCTGCTATCAGTTATCACTCCTGAAGAAGCTTTGAAACATTCGTGGAGTTTTGCTAGATCCATAACAAAAAAAAAGGCATCATGAGATGCCTTATCAGATTATCTTCCGCGTTTGTGTCTTGCGGTTTTCTTGATTTTACTTTTTTGCCCTAAACGAGACATTGCACAGCGGAAACCTATGTAGTCCGTTGCGATGTATTGAGGGAGGTATCTTCTCTGAGCTGGGTCTAACCAGTAAGCTCGATCTTTCCAAGAACCACCTTTGTATACTCTAACTTCATCGGTAATCAAAGAAGTTCTTTTAGTGGATTTATCAATATTTCTAACAATGTTACCCTCTTCATCAACCGTTACTTTAGGATGCGTTGGAGCATCGTACATGGTAGTTGTTTCCGGTCTTTTATTTGGGTTGTTTTCGTCAATGTTATTGTAGCTGGCAAATAATCGCGTTGACTCTTTATCACCGTCACGGAAATTTCGATTATCACTCTTAGAAAAATTTTGTCTTAAAAAAGTTTCTTCCTCATCAATGGCAACCTGATCAAGTTGTCCTGGAAGTCTTTTAAGCATTACTTTTCCGTTGGGTAGGGTGTCATAAACTAACTCATCCGGAGATAGTATGGTAGCAGTTCCATCTTCACCAATTGCATTTTTTAGATAAATATTACCACGGAAATAATTAAAATCATTGGCTTCGTCATCAACGATAGGTCTGTAAACGTCTGAAACCCATTCGGCTACATTACCCGCCATATCATAAACGCCAAAATCATTAGGAGGATAACTTTTTACTTGAACAGTAATATCACCACCATCGTCAGACCATCCTGCTATGCCGCCATAGTCTCCTTTTCCAAATTTAAAGTTGGCTAATTGATCCCCTTCACTCCTTCTCTCCTCGGATCGGGTATACTCCCCAGACCAAGGGTATTTTTTCTTACCTCGGTAAGTATTGTATTCTCTATCACCAACAAGTGCAATTGCAGCGTACTCCCATTCGGTTTCAGTAGGAAGTCGATAAGAGGGTTGTAACAAGCCTTTTTCAACTCCTGCATATACATTGACCGTTGCAGTATCTTTTTTCATTGTTCCTCTTTTTCCCATCAGACTGTCAGAGGCCATCAAACCACCATAGGCAGTTTCAGGTCGCTTGAGATAGGCATCAGTATTAAAGGTATTATTTGCATTAACAATGCCTCCATCTACTTCACTGTATCTAACTTCTTTTTGAATATAACCTTCACGCTCGAGTAAAAACTCGTTTACTCTATTTGTTCTCCATTCAGCAAATTGAACAGCCTGAAGCCAATTTACGCCTACTACGGGATATTCAGCATAGGCAGGGTGTCTAAGATAGTTGGTAGTCAATTCTTCCATATAACCCAAAGTATTGCGCCAAACTAGGGTGTCTGGGAGGGCTCCTTCATATATCTGTCTATATCTGGGCTCATTCACGGGAAAAACAGTTTCCAACCAATCTAAATATTCAATATACATAAGGTTGGTCACCTCAGTTTCATCAATATAAAAGGACATTACATGCTGTTGAGTCGGTGAATTGTTCCAATCGTGTAAAACATCATCTTGAACTTGTCCTTTGGTATAGGTTCCTCCTTCTATGAACACCAATCCAGGAGCTGTTTCCTGATTATCAAAGTCTATATTATATTGGAAACCTCCTTTTTTTGAATTAATTCCCCATCCTGTCGCACGAGAAACGTTGTTTCTTCCGCCACAGGCAAGAAAAAGTGAAACGCTCGAAAGAAGAAGAAAGTTTTTAAGTAAAAAATTAATTTTCATATGGACAGTAAGTCTATAATTTATAGCGCAATATACTAATTATCTGTATTTCTAATTTTAATCCTCGAATCAAATTGATTCACAAATCTTCTACTATAACGTATTATAAAATAATTTATTATGGGATTACACATAAAAGTAAGTCAAAAGAGTTTGTTGATAACTTGAACTTGGAAATACAACATTCCCCAGATATCACCGTTATGTAGATAAATCTAAGTTTTTATGAGGATTACAAAATTCTTTTGTGTGGTGCTATTGATCATTTCGAATACGCTTAAGTTATGTGCACAAGAGCGTGTGATTACCACGGGAGTCCCCTTCTTGTTAATTACTCCGGATGCACGAGCAGCAGGTATGGGAGAACTTGGCGTATCAACTTCAGCGGATGCTTATGCGCAACAATGGAATCCGGCTAAGTATGCCTTTTCTGAAAGTAATGCTGGATTGGGGCTAAGTTACACCCCGTATTTAAGACAGTTGGTGGATGATATTTTTTTAGGAAGCCTTACTTACTTTAATAAAATTAATGAAAGAAGTGCTTGGGCCGCTAGTCTTAAATATTTCAGTTTAGGTAATATTCAGTTTAATGAAAGTATTGCAGGTACTATAGTTGATCAGGGTTCAAAGCGACCTAACGAAATTACACTTGACCTTTCTTATTCTTTAAAATTGAGCGATAAGTTTTCTATGTCTGTTGCAGGTAGATACATAAGGTCAGATTTAAAAATCAATATGGATATGGATGCTACCTCTGCAAATAGCCTAGGGGTTGATATAGCTGGTTTTTATCAAGGTGACTCATTTGGACTGGGAAGTAAAGATGCTATTTTCAGGGCTGGATTTAATATTTCTAATATGGGACCTAGACTTAAATATGATGAAGGAGGTCAAAAAGATTTTATTCCTACCAACCTCAGGGTTGGAAGTGGGCTTGATTTAATTTTTGACCAGTCTAATATACTGGGAATTAATATCGAGTTTTCAAAGCTTTTAGTGCCTTCCCCAATAGCTTTTTATGATGAAAATAATAATCTATACTACCAACAACCAGACATTAGTTTTTTCAAAGGTATATTCGAATCTTTTAGTGATGCACCAGGAGGAATGAAGGAGGAATTAAAGGAGATTACCTGGGCAATCGGAACAGAATACAAGTTTGGAGAAAATTTTGCATTGCGAACTGGCTATTTCAACGAGAGCGAGCAAAAAGGCTCTAGAAAGTATTTTACTTTTGGTGCAGGATTTAAATATAAGAGTACTAATATTGATATCTCTTATTTGTCCTCTACTTCTAAAATTCGCAACCCCCTTCAAAACACCCTTAGGTTTTCATTAACCTTTAATTTTAATGGATAAAATTGTGGTGTTTGGGGACAATTAAACTCTATGAGGTTTATCACTCATATTTACTTAATAATTATTTAGGGAATAAATTTTTATCAAAAGGATTGAATTCAGTAATTTTGGAAATAATTTGAATTTGATTATCACGTCCGTTTAATGAAAAAAATAACTAAGACTACTTACCTGAAATGGTATGAGGACATGCTGTTTTGGAGGAAATTTGAAGACAAATTAGCAGCCGTCTACATTCAACAAAAAGTAAGGGGCTTTTTGCATCTTTACAACGGACAAGAGGCTGTTCTTGCTGGAGCACTCCATGTCATGGATCTTGATAAGGATCGTATGATCACAGCATATAGAAACCACGTTCAACCTATTGGTATGGGTGTCGATCCCAAACGAGTAATGGCTGAGCTATTTGGTAAGTCTACCGGAACCTCAATGGGATTGGGTGGATCAATGCATATTTTTTCCAAAGAAAAAAGGTTTCACGGTGGTCATGGAATTGTTGGAGGACAAATACCACTGGGAGCGGGTATGGCTTTCGGAGATAAGTATTTTGATCGAGACAATGTTACTTTATGCTTTATGGGAGATGGGGCTGTTAGACAAGGGTCGCTACATGAGACCTTGAATTTGGCAACGCTATGGCAATTACCTGTAGTTTTTGTTGTTGAAAATAATGGCTATGCAATGGGAACTTCTGTAGCTCGAACCGCTAGCCACCAAGAAATATGGAAATTAGGTTTGGGATATGAAATGCCTTGTGGTCCTGTAGATGGGATGGATCCCGTGGCAGTAGCCGATGCATTAGATAAGGCAATTGAACTGGCAAGAACTGGAAAAGGCCCATCCTTCCTTGAGATGAAAACTTATCGCTACAGGGGACACTCCATGTCTGACGCCCAAAAATACCGAACTAAAGAAGAAGTTGAAGAATACAGAAAAATTGATCCAATCACACAAGTCAAAGATGTAATTCTCAAAAATAAGTACGCTACACAAAAGCAATTGGACGAAATTGATGCTAACGTTAAAGCAGCTGTTATAGAATGTGAAAAATTTGCGGAGGAATCTCCATTCCCTGAAAAATCAGTAATGTATGATGCAGTGTATGAACAGGAACACTACCCCTTTATAAAGCACAAATTAGACTAGTATGGCTGAATTAGTAAACATGCCCCGTTTGAGCGATACCATGGAAGAAGGCACCGTTGCTAAATGGTACAAAAAAGTGGGTGACACTGTCAAAGAAGGAGATATTTTAGCTGAAATAGAAACCGATAAGGCAACGATGGAATTTGAATCCTTTCAGGAGGGTGAGTTGTTGCATATTGGTATTGAGGAGGGCGGAACAGCACCTGTAGATTCTCTATTGGCTATAATTGGAGAAAAGGGTGAGGACATCTCTGCTATGTTGGGTGGTGCATCTACTGAAGTGCCCACGCAAGAAGAAGAAAAGACCGCAGCTAAAGAATCGACAGCGGCGACCGCTGATGAAAAAGCACAAATGCCCGATGGTGTAGAAGTGATTACCATGCCGCGATTGAGTGATACCATGGAAGAGGGAACAGTTGCAAAATGGAATAAAAAAGTAGGTGACAAGGTTGCCGAAGGTGATATCTTGGCTGAAATAGAGACCGATAAGGCGACTATGGAGTTTGAGTCCTTCTATTCGGGAGTATTATTGCACATTGGATTAGACGAGGGTGATTCTGCCCCCGTAGATTCAGTTTTGGCAGCTATAGGTGAGGAAGGGACTGACCCAGAACTTGTCAAAGCAGCCTTGGCGGTAAGTGCAACACCAGAAGTTAAACCTGCTAAGCCAGTTAATGAAAATCCCCCACCTGTTGAAGTCGTTGAAAAGAAAGTAGCTCCTGAACCTATTCCTGTCCAGTCTCCAAAGCCAGTGATTCCCCAAAACACAAATGGAAGATTAATCGCCTCGCCACTAGCAAAAAAATTAGCTGAGGAAAAAGGAGTTGACTTGGGTCAGATCCAAGGAACTGGAGAAGGTGGTAGGATTATCAAGCGAGATATTGAGAATTTTAAAGGTGGATTTGGTAGTATTACCATGCAAGCACCTAGTGGAGTGGAGCGTATCACTGAAACGGCTAATAGTAGCATGAGAAAGGCGATCGCTAAACGCCTTTCCGAATCAAAGTTTTCTGCTCCTCATTATTATCTTGGTGTAGAATTGAACATGGACAATGCTATTGCCTTCAGGGCTCAATACAACACGCTTCCAGAGACTAAAATTTCATTTAATGACATTGTTTTAAAAGCAGTGGCACTCTCGTTAAAAGAACACCCTCAAGTTAACGCGCAATGGTTTGACGATAAGATAATTCAAAATCATCATGTTCATTTGGGTGTTGCAGTTGCAGTTGATGATGGTTTGATCGTTCCTGTTGTCAAGTTTACAGATGAATTGGATCTAAGACAAATAGGGTCTTTGGTGAAGGACTATGCTCTTAGGGCGAGAGATAAAAAATTAACTCCCTCAGAAATTGAAGGAAGTACTTTTACCGTTTCTAATTTAGGAATGTTTGGTATTCAGGAATTTACTTCGATTATCAATCAACCCAATTCGGCGATATTATCTGTCGGCGCCATCGAGAAAAAGCCAGTTGTCAGAGAAGATGCAATCGTTGTGGGGAACACAATGAAGCTCACATTGGCTTGTGATCACAGAACAGTAGATGGGGCAACAGGAGCACAATTTTTGCAGACGCTTAGGATGTACATCGAAAATCCAATCCGATTACTGGTTTCCTAGACCCAGAAAGCCATTGATCTAAAATCTCCAAAAGATGAAAACCCTTGTTGTTACCGGTGCCAGTAGGGGAATAGGGTTAGAAATATCTAAACAAGCTGCTAGCGAAGGGACACAAGTAATAGCTTTGTCCAGAAATATAAAACCTCTCACAGGTATAGAAAATGTTCATCCTTTTGCAGTTGACCTAAGTGATGAAATTGCAATTCAGGGTTTTATTGAAAAAATAAGTACATCATTCACAAAAGTTGATGCGCTGATTAACAATGCAGGGAGCTTAATTAATAAACCATTTCTCAAAACTTCTACTGAGGATTTTAAGAAAGTTTACGAGGTGAATGTATTTGCAGTGGCTTCGTTGATTCGACTAATTTTCCCCATGATTGACCCTAAAGGTCATGTGATCAATATCAGTAGTATGGGAGGAGTGCAAGGCACAGCAAAATTCCCTGGGTTATCATCCTATTCTAGTAGTAAAGGAGCACTAATTATATTAACTGAATTACTGGCGGAGGAATTTAAAGAGAGTGGCCCTGCTTTTAACGCTTTGGCGCTAGGAGCCGTTCAAACTGAAATGTTAGACGAAGCCTTTCCTGGATATAAAGCTCCAATCTCAGCGAGTCAGATGGCAAGTTACATTCTTGATTTTGCTTTTAATGGGCAACTCCTCTATAATGGAAAAGTGTTACCAATAGCTTCCAGCACTCCCTAAGCCTGATGGAAAATCAGATCAAAGTTATCCAAGATTTTGTTCCAAATGCTGCGATTCCGCTCCTTTCTAGGTACCTTAATTATTGGCAGGTTAACTTGGTGATTGCCAAGAAGCGTATTACTAAACATGGAGATTTTAGGATGCTTTCTCATGGGGGACATCAAATTTCGGTAAACAATTCAGCTAACCCCTATCGATTTCTTATCACAGTGGTTCATGAAATAGCTCATTTGGTTGCTTTTAAAGATTTCGGTTATTCCATCAAACCTCATGGCAAAGAGTGGAAAAACTCTTATCAAAAATTGATGATTCCTTTTTTAAAGCCTGAAATTTTCCCTGAGGATTTATTGAGGTTGCTTGCCAATCACTTTAAAAATCCAAAGGCATCAACCGATACTGATTTAAAACTTGTTATTGAGCTTGATAAATTCGATCCTGAAACGGAAAAAAGCTATATTTTTGAATTAGAGTTAGGAACGGTTTTTGAAATTCATAAAGGCAGAAGATTTGTTTTGGGCTCTAAGCGAAAAAAAAGGTATGAATGTGAAGAAATATCAACTCGCAGAAAATATCTTTTTAGTCCGCACGCACAAGTAAAAGCGATTGAAAAAAATGGATAATAATCATTTCGCAATCATTATGGCAGGTGGAATAGGGGCAAGATTTTGGCCTGCTAGCACATCAGACAACCCCAAGCAGTTTATAGATATGTTAGGTACTGGGAGTTCTTTACTTCATAGTACATTCAGCCGATTAGAAAAAATTATCCCTTCAGAAAATATTTATATCGTTACACAAAGTCGTTACCAAAAAATTAT
>CENJ01173983.1_pt1 | contig 10706 bp, 21 predicted proteins | sample 356161 | NCBI WGS metagenome assembly CENJ01 (sample SAMEA2619531, study PRJEB7988) | marine metagenome | biome: marine biome (ENVO:00000447); feature: surface water layer (ENVO:00002042); material: "saline water (ENVO:00002010), including plankton (ENVO:xxxxxxxx)" | depth 5 m
AAAGTTACCAGGCACTGCTTTCTCAATGCCTTTATATAGTGATTCTTCGGTAATTTCCATTAATTTTTTCTTTTCACTACTGATTTTACCCACAGAAAAAGTTTTTGCATGATCGCCATAATACCCATTTACCTCAGCGCCGCAATCTATACCAACAATTTGTCCTTCTTTTAACTCAATTTCTCCAGGTATACCATGAACCACCGCATCTTCAATTGAAATGCAAAGCGTTGAAGGGAAGCCCATGTAACCCTTAAATGCAGGTCTGGCCCCTTTGGAGGTGATAAAATTTTCTGCTTTTTTATCTAGATCAGATATTAAAGCACCTGGAACAACAAATTCTGAGAGCATATCTATTGTATCCGCTACAATCTGACAACTTCTGGAAATCATTTTAATTTCATTTTCAGAGCGCTTGTAGACCATTACATCCTCCTCCTACCACGTATTTTACCCTTAGTTAAAAAACCGTCATAATGGCGCATCATCAGATGGGATTCTAATTGCTGCAAAGTATCTAACGCAACACCAACAATTATTAGTAAACTTGTTCCTCCAAAAAATGATGCGAAGTCATACTCAACATCCATAGTTTGCATCAGGATGTATGGGAAAATAGCTACTAAAGCTAACGCAATTGAACCAGGAAGAGTCACTTTTGATAGGATATTATCAATATACTCAGAAGTTTTTTTGCCGGGCCTAACACCTGGAATAAATCCACCCTGCTGCTTCATTTGAGAACTTACTTGTACCGGGTCAAATGCAATAGCAGTGTAGAAATAAGTAAAGAAAACTATCATTAACCCAAAGAATAACCAGTATATAGGGTGCTCAAATGAAAACCAACGCATTATGCTGGCAGAAAAATCACTATCAGAAAAGAAAGTTGAAATAGTGCTGGGAATGAACATTATTGATTGAGCAAAAATGATTGGCATTACACCTGCTGTATTTACCCTTAAGGGAATGTGGGTATTTTGCCCACCATATACTTTCCTCCCAACAACTCTTTTTGCGTATTGAACTGGAATTTTTCTTGTTCCTTGTGTCAATAGGACCACAAAACATATGACTAGAAACATAATTCCCATTAAAATAATTTCGGATATGAAAAGCTTTTCCCCTGCAATTACAGCTCTTACTTCATTACCAATAACAAAAGGCAAGCGAGAAATTATCCCAACCATGATTATGAGCGAAATACCATTACCTATACCGCTTTCAGTTACTTTTTCACCCATCCACATAAGCAGTATAGTACCAGTTACCATACTTACAATTGCTGTAAAGACAAATAAAAATCCAGGATTAATTACTACCTGAAGCTCTTTTTCTAAAAAAACAGTAACACCATAGGACTGCATGGCTGCAATTAGAACAGTGCCATATCGTGTGATTTGTGTGATTTTTTTACGTCCAGCTTCACCTTCTTTTTGCAGTCTTTGGAAATAAGGTAAAACAGAGCCCATGAGCTGTATAATTATAGATGATGATATATAAGGCATTATTCCTAAAGAAAAAAGCGATGCTTTTTCGAAAGCACCACCCACAAACATGTTAAATAGACCAAATAATGTGTCTTGCAACCTATCAAAAGCACCAGCCAATGCGTTAGCATCTACTCCAGGTATGGGAATGTGCGCGCCAATTCTAACAACAATAAGAATGGAAAAGGTAAAAAAGATTTTATCTCTTAGTTCAGGAATACTAAAAATTGTCTTAATTTTATCAATCATAAGATAATGATTTCTCCACCAGCTTTTTCGATTTTTTCCCTTGCTGCTATACTAAAAACAGAGGCAGAGATTTTTATTTTTTTTTCAATTGAGCCATTACCAAGAATCTTAACTGGTTTAAGCGAGGAACGAATCAGACCAGAATCCTTTAAAAAGACAGGATCAATTACTGAACCATCTTTAAGATTAATAATATCACCAAGATTAACAATTTGATATTTTTCTTTAAAAATATTCGTAAATCCTCTCCTAGGCAACCTACGAGCAAGAGGCATTTGACCACCCTCGAACCATGCTCTTTTCTTGTTACCAGAGCGTTGCCCTGCACCCTTGTGACCCCTTCCAGATGTTTTACCTAATCCGGAGCCATGTCCCCTGCCTATTCTTTTTTTCTTTGAAATGGAACCCTTTACTGGTGCCAATGAGTCTAGTTTCATTTTTTTACCTCTGAAACATTAATTAAAAATTCAACTTTTTTTATCATTCCTCTAATTTGTGGCGTATTTTTTTTAATAACAGAGTGATTAAGCTTTTTCAAACCTAACGCTAGGATAGTTGCTTTAGCTTTAGGTTTATATCCAATAGGACTTTTTATGAGCTGAATTTTCAACATATTAATTAAAAACCTCTTTTATAGTCATTTGTCTTCTATTTGCAATTGCAACAGCATCTTTAAGATTCAATAATCCATTTAATGTTGCATACACGAGATTCATAGCATTTTTTGAACCGTAACGCTTAGTTAAAATATTTTGAATACCTACTTGTTCCATAACTGCTCTAACAGGACCACCAGCAATTATTCCGGTACCGGGAGATGCTGGCTTGAGCATTACTCTACTAGCACCATGCTTACCAATTATTTTGTGAGGTATAGTGCTATTAATTAAAGGAACTTTAAATATATTTCTTTTGGCGATTTCTTTTCCTTTTTGAATACATACAATCACTTCATTTGCTTTGCCAAGACCAATACCAATATGACCCTTCCCATCACCAATAGCAACCAAAGCAGAAAACCTAAACCTTTTCCCCCTCGATGTTACTTTTGCAGTCCTATTAATTTTTATAACAGATTCCTCTAGCAAATCTAATTCTGATGGATTTATTGTTGCCAATTTCTACTCCTTTAAAATTCTAAACCTTCTTCACGGGCAGCGTCAGCAAATGCTTTAACACGACCATGAAAGGGATAACCATTTCTGTCGAAAACTACTTTTTTAATTTTACTATCAATAGCTTTTTTACCAATTGCCTTACCAATAACTATTGAGACTTCAGTTTTACTTTTTGAAGAAGCAATTGCTTTTTTTAAGCTAGAATCTTTTGATGATGCAGAGATAAGGGTCTTGGATTCAAAATCATTGATGATCTGACCTTCAAAATGTCTATTGCTTCTATATACAACTAGTCTAGGATATTTTTCATGAAACATAGAAGACGATTTACTTCTATTTCTCCTACGATTTTTTCTACGATAATTATTGTTTAAAATACCCATTATTCACCAACTGTCTTACCTTGCTTAATTTTAATATATTCATCTTTATATCTAACACCTTTGCCTTTGTAAGGCTCGGGTTTCCTAAAAGACCTAATTTTTGATGCAACTGAACCAACTAATTGCTTGTCATTACCTTTCACAGAAATAGCTGTACGATCAGCCTCAATGGTAATGCCATCTGGAAAATCAAAAAATATATCATGCGAGTAACCCAACTGCAGTTTTAGTCTACTACCTTGGACACTCGCCTGATAACCGACCCCAACAATTTCAAGATCTTTTTTAAAACCACCCGATACCCCGATGACCATATTATTGATAATCTGCCTTGTTGTACCATGCATAGATTTGCTAACCGAACTATCATTTATTCTTTCAAAATAAATAACATTCTCATTTAATTTAATTTTAATATTTTTGTGAAGATGGTGAGTATGAGTACCATTTTTCCCAGAAACTCCAATAATACGACCATCAACATTCACTTTCACTCCTTCCGGAATAGTGATCGGATTATTTCCTACCCTAGACATTACTAAAACACCTCACAAAGCAACTCGCCACCAACTTTTAATTTTATAGCGGTTTTATTGCTGATTATACCTTTTGAAGTAGAAAGTATTGAAATCCCCAGACCATCTAGTACTCTAGGTATATCTTGACTACTAACATATATGCGCTGACCCGGCCTGCTACACCTTTTAATATTCTCAATAACTGAGACACCATTAAAATCATACTTTAGAAAAATTCTAATAGTTTGAAAATCACCATCATTAATGAAGAAAAAATCTTTTATGTATTTTTCTTCCTTTAATACATAAGCAATTCTTTTCTTCATATTTGAAGAAGGAATATCTACCCATCTTTTTTCAGAACGATAGGCATTTCTAATTCTAGTTAAAAAATCTGCTATAGGATCAGTCATTGACATATATATATTTCCTTACCAACTTGCTTTCGTTACACCAGGAATTTCTCCATTAAGAGCCATCTCCCTAAAGGAAAGTCTTGACAACTTAAATCTACTTATCACCCCTCTCGGCCTTCCTGTTATAAAACATCTATTTCTAACGCGAATGCGACTAGATGACTTAGGCAATTTGTCCAATTTAGCTACAGCTGCTTCCTTGTCTTCAAGGGAGGAGTTTGGGCTTTTTATGATATTTTTTAATTCAGACCTCAATAAGGCATATTTTTGGACATTACGAATTAATTTCTGTTCACGAACTATTTTTGATTTTTTTGCCATTATGCAGCCTCATCTATTGTATTTTTTGTAGGCTTCTCTCTTAAGGGAAAACCAAACTCTTTTAAAAGCCAGTAAGCTTCTTCATCATTGTTAGCAGATGTACTAAGCGTAACATTTAAACCTCTTACAGAATCAATGTCATCATAATTAATCTCTGTGAAAATAATCTGCTCTTTTATTCCAAAGTTATAATTACCTCTACCATCAAAGGATTTAAATGAGAGACCCCTAAAATCTCTACTCCGCGGGAGAGCTATACATGTCAACCTCTCAAAAAATTCATACATTTTAAAAGATCTTAATGTAACTTTACAGCCAACTGGGAAACCCTTCCTAATTTTAAAATTTGAGATATCGGACTTGGATTTTGTAATAACTGGCTTTTGACCAGTAATGAGCCCAAGCTCGGATATAGCACTTTCAAGTTTTTTACTATTAGTTTTAGCATCTCCAATGCCCATATTTAAAGAAATTGATAGTAGTTTTGGAACCTGCATTGAATTAACATAATTAAACCTAGACACCATAGCAGGAACAACACTTTCTCTGTATAACTTTATCATATTTGGTAAATATGATTCAGCTTTTTCCACTTTTTTAGAATTTGTATCTTTTTTATTACTCATTGAATTTCAGATTCTTCATTTGTTTTCTTTAATATTCGAACTTTTGAGCCATCGCCAAGAACCCTATATCCTAAACGAGAAGTATCTCCCCCCTGCACAATCAAAACATTAGAAACATGTAGTGATGCTTCTTTTTCAACAATACCTCCATTGGGGTTTTCTTGGGATGGCCTAGTAGATTTTTTTATAAAATTTACACCTTCGACAACAACTCTTTGCTTCTTTGGGGAGGAAAATAAAACCTTACCCTCTTCACCTTTATGTGCACCACTAATCACACGGACTTTCATTCCTTTTTTTATTAACATTTATAACACCTCCGGAGCTAATGAGACAATCCTCATAAAACCAGACTCTCTTAATTCTCTGCCTACAGGACCAAAAATTCTAGTGCCTCTTGGCTCTCCTTGGCTGTTTAATAAAACAGCAGCATTTTCGTCAAATCTGATAGCACTACCATCAAGCCTGCTATATTCTTTTTTGGTACGAACAACAACTGCTCGATGGACTTCTCCTTTATTGACCATACCTCCTGGTATAGCCTTTTTGACAGTAATCACAATCTGATCGCCGACACTGGCATACTTACGTCCTGAGCCACCAAGAACTTTGAAACACAATATTTCCTTTGCTCCAGTATTATCAGCTACTTTTAACCTAGTTTCTTGCTGTATCAATTTTTAACCTAAATTATTTGATTCTTGTAAAATTTCACTAACACGCCACCTTTTATTTTTACTAATAGGTTTTGTAGATGTGATTCTAACTACATCTCCAATCTTTGGAGAAACTTCAGAAACATGAGAGAGAAACTTCTTATGTTTTTTAATTCTTTTTTTGTAAACGGAATGTGCAATCACTCTGACAACCTCTACGCTTACAGTATTCTGCATCTTTGCAGAAACCACTTTCCCTATTAAACTTTGTTTGTTTTTTTTATTGGACATTTATCTAAGCACCTAGCTATTTAGCGAGGCTTTTGCCTCTGTTAAAAAAGTTTTTAATCTAGCAATTTTTTTTCTAGTTTTTTTAATTTGTGATATATCTTCTAATTGCTGCATTGACTTTTGAAACACTAAATTTTGAAGAGATTCTTGACAATCAATAAGTTGAGTTTTCAATTCACTAATTTGGCCAGTTTTTTCTTTATCTTCTGACATATTTAAATTGGCCTCCTTTCAACTAATTTAGTTTTAATTGGCAATTTATGACCTGCGTTCCTAAAAGCTTCTTCTGCCATGTCTATATCAACACCTTCAATTTCAAATAAAATTCTACCTGGCTTAACAACCGATACCCAGTGATCTAGTGAGCCCTTACCTTTACCCATCCTTGTTTCAGCTGGCTTAGTAGTGATAGGCTTATCAGGAAATATTCTGATCCACATCTTGCCCACTTTACGAACAATTCTTGAAATTACAATACGAGATGCTTCAATTTGCCTAGCTGTAATCCAGCCAGGTTCTAAGGCCTTTAACCCATAAGTACCAAAAGCTACATGACTTCCTCTAGAAGCCATTCCTCGCCTATTCCCCCGATGATGTCTTCTATATTTTATTTTTTTTGGTTCAAGCATAATATTTTTTATTGTTTACAAATCCAAACTTTAACGCCGATGATGCCATATGCAGTGTGAGCCTCACTTAAGGCATAATCTATATCTGCTCTAAGAGTATGAAGAGGAACACTACCATCTGAATATTTCTCACTCCTAGCAATCTCTACACCGCCTAGTCGACCAGCAACATTTATTCTAATCCCATTTGCACCCATACGCATAGTAGCTTGCATCGCTTTATTGATCACTCTTCTATATGAAATCTTCTTTTTCAGCTGCTGACAAATATTCATACCTACCAAAGCAGCATTCATTTCAGGTCTTTTGACTTCAGAAATATTAATCTGGGCATCACTTTTATTCGTGAGTTGTCTCAACTCCTTCTTTAGCTTATTTACCTCTTCGCCACCCCTACCTATTACGATTCCGGGCCTAGCAGTATGTATTGTTACTGAAACTTTCTTTGATGTCCTATTAATTTCAACATTTGAAATGCCCGCATTAGGAAGCCTAAAGCTAATATATTTTCTAATTCTAACATCTTCTTCAAGCGATTCTGCAAAATTATTTTTTTCAGCAAACCATGTAGAACTCCATGATTTTCTTACATTTAACCTAAAACCGACTGGATGTGTTTTTTGTCCCAAATTATTCCCCTTAGATTATTCTGTAGTTAATACAATAGTTAAATGACTAGAGGGCCTTCTCAACCTAGAAGCTCTCCCCATTGATGCAGCCCTGAAACGCTTCATTACTGGACCCTGATTTACATAAGCTTCCTTAATTTTCAAAACATCAGGGTCAATATCTTTAGAACTTTCATCCTGCAATAAATTAGCAACCGCTGACTTGATTGTCTTTTCAATAGCAACAGAAGCCTTTTCAGGGGAAAAATGAAGATAATTAATAGCAGTGCCAACATTGCATCCACGAACTGCATTTAATACCTTTCTCACCTTGTAAGGTGACTGCCTATTATATCTAAGTGTTGCTTTAGATTCCATAATTTACTTTCTGTCTCCTGAATGCATTCTGAATGTTCTAGTTGGAGAAAACTCACCTAGTTTATGCCCAACCATATTTTCTGAAACAAAAACTGGGATAAATTTATTTCCATTATGAACCGCAAAAGTATGACCTACAAATTCAGGAATAATAACTGATCTTCTTGACCATGTCTTAATTACAGCCTTTTTACCACTGTCAATATTTTTCTCAACTTTAAGCATCAATTTTTGGTCAACAAATGGTCCTTTTTTTAACGATCTTGCCATAACTATTTTCGCCTTTTAATTATCATACTATTTGATTTCTTATTCTTTTTCCTTGTCTTGTATCCTTTAGTGGGCTTCCCCCAAGGTGATACAGGATGACGACCACCAGAGGTTTTTCCCTCTCCTCCACCATGAGGATGATCTACAGGATTCATAACAACTCCTCTAACCTTAGGCCTTCTACCTAACCATCTAGAACGACCAGCTTTACCAGAGACTATTTGTTCAAAAGCCCTATTTCCTACTTGACCAATAGTAGCCATGCACTGATCCGGGACCAACCTGACCTCTCCCGATGGAAGCTTAAGGGTTGTATATCCATTATCATGAGCCATCACCTGAGCATAGGCACCAGCGGTACGCACCATCTGACCACCCTTTCCAGGAATTAATTCTACATTGTGAACAAATAAACCGGTGGGTATATTTGATAATAAAAGAGCATTACCAATCTTCAATGGTACTTTATCACCAGAAACAATAATAGTACCGACAGAAATGTCTAATGGAGACAGTATATATCTTTTCTCACCATCATCATAATGAACTAGCGATATATATGCAGACCGATTAGGATCATATTCAATCGTAGCGACTTTACCTTTAATTCCAAATTTATTCCTTTTATAATCGATAATTCGATATCTTCTTTTGTGCCCACCACCTCGTCTCCTAACGGTAATTCTACCTGTATTATTTCTGCCGCCTTTTTTTCTTAGCGCAACAGTAAGAGATTTTTCTGGCTTGTCGGTCGTAATTTCAGAAAAATCAGACCTTGATGCAAAACGACTTCCAGGTGTTACTGGTTTTAAATTTCTAACGCCCATTATTGTACCTCAGCACCATTATTTAAATAGTCTATACTACTTCCTTTATTAAGAGAAACTATAGCCTTCTTAAAACCGGATTTTCTACCTTGAGTCCTAATAGTCTTACCATTACTTCTGGTAGTCATATTTTTTAGTTTACCATTAAAATTCATTGTAGCAACTTTAGATACGGATACATTAAACTTATTTTCAACTGCAGATTTAATTTGAATTTTATTGGCATCTGAGGAAACAATGAATGCATATTTATTTTGACGTTCTTGCATAATGGCCATTTTTTCAGTTAAAATTGGTTTAATAATTATTTTTTGATACATAATACTATGCTAATACCTCTGAAAAAGTATTAACCCCCAACTTATCTATTAATATAATTTCTGAATCTAACAAATCATAAACACTAACCGTTTTAACATTCTCAATAAATACATTTCTAATGTTTCTAGAAGATAAAATTAAATTCTCTTGAAAAGAGTCAACAAGTACTAGGGTTTTTTTGTTAAGAATATTGATGCTTTTCATAAAACTGATAAAATCAGCAGTTTTTTTTGAACTGATATTTATACTATCCAAGACAATCAGTTCTTTATCTTGAACCTTTTTGGTAAGAACAGATTTTCTGGCTAGTTTACTCATTTTTTTCGGTAATTTTTTATTGTAAACATGGGGCTCAGGACCAAATACTACTCCGCCACCCTTCCACAATGGCGATCTTATAGTCCCCGCTCTGGCGACACCCCTACCTTTTTGTTTCCAAGGCTTCTTACCACCACCTCTGACAGCAGATCTATTTTTTGAACTGTGAGTACCTTGACGCAGGTTGGACAACTCTGATAAAACAGCCTGCCTAACAACAGAAGAATTAACCTCAATATTGAATATTTTACTATCCAATTTAATTGACTCAACTACCTTACCAAAACTATCTTGCACGTCAATCTTCATACTTATCTCGTAATATAAACGATTCCATTAGTAGCTCCTGGAACACTTCCTTTAACTAATAATTGATTTTTTGATTCATCAACGCTAACCACTTCCAAACCGCTCATACTAACAGTTTTATTTCCGTATCTACCAGGCATTTTTTTTCCTGGAAATACCCTTGATGGGTCAGATGCAGCACCAATAGACCCAACATGCCTGTGCGTATCTCCTTGACCATGAGTTTTTCTCTGCGTACTAAAAGAGTATTTTTTAATAGTCCCTGCAAAACCCCTTCCTTTAGATTTACCAGATACAGATACAAAATCACCTTCACTAAATAAACTCACATTGAATATTTGTCCAGTTTTGTAATTAAAATCTGGAACACTTTTAAACTCAGCTAAAGTCCGAGTAGGCTTGACATTGTTTTTTTTAAAATGACCGTGCAAAGGCTTTGTAGTATGCTTCTTTTTCAACTCAAGAAAACCAAGCTGAACAGCATCATAACCATCTTTATTAACAGTTTTTATCTGGGTTACATAACATGGACCAACCTCAAGGACCGTAACAGGAATAGAATGACCGATAGAGTTAAAAACCCTGGTCATTCCAATTTTTTTACCTATAAGACCGCGCATTTTTTGAATCACACCTTTATCTCAATATCAACACCAGCAGGTAAATCAAGTTTCATGAGAGACTCTACTGTCTTTGGTGTTGAATTAATTATATCTACCATTCTCTTGTGTATTTTTGTTTGAAATTGCTCTCTTGATTTTTTATCAACATGAGGTGACCTAAGGACAGTGTAAATAGAGCGTTTTGTGGGCAATGGAATAGGCCCAGAAATAATCGCACCGGTAGATTTTGCAGTCTTGACAATTTTATCTGTGGATTTATCCAACAAGATATGATCATAAGCTCTTAAACTAATTCTTATAGATTGGTTAGCCATTACTTTATCTACTCTACAATCTCTGTTACAACACCAGCACC
>CENJ01004818.1_pt1 | contig 10704 bp, 9 predicted proteins | sample 356161 | NCBI WGS metagenome assembly CENJ01 (sample SAMEA2619531, study PRJEB7988) | marine metagenome | biome: marine biome (ENVO:00000447); feature: surface water layer (ENVO:00002042); material: "saline water (ENVO:00002010), including plankton (ENVO:xxxxxxxx)" | depth 5 m
TCAAGAGTTTGAGTTTGCGAAAAATCTGTAGCTGTGGCACCAGCATCAACATATGTTCCACCAAGCTCAACAGTGACAGGATTATCTCCAGTTACGGTAACAACTGGAGCTGTAGTATCAACAACGTTTACGGTTCTAGTTGCTGTTGCTGTGTTACCAGATGCATCTGTTGCGGTATATGTTTTTGTATATGATCCAACTACGCCTACATCAACGGTTCCAGATACACTTACCAATACGGTATCTAAATCAGTAGCTGTGGCACCAGCATCGGTATAAGTTTCACCTAGCTCAACAGTAGCAGGATTATCACCTGTTATAGTTATTGCAGGAGCTGTTGTATCGACAACATTTACTGTTCTAGTGGCTGTTGAAGTATTGCCGGCCGCATCAGTTGCGGTATATGTAATTGTGTATGACCCAATTGTATTGGTATCAACAGTACCAGATGAAGTTACAGTTTCACCACCGTCAGAGGTTGCACCAGCATCAACATATGTTCCACCAAGTTCAACAGTGGCAGGATTGTCGCCATTAATTGTTATAACAGGAAAAACAGTATCTGGAGGCGTGCTCGAATCTTCTGATACGTTATCTATCATGACAACGCCAAGAGCAACTAGTAAAGCTTCAATAACTGAAATCTCAATGGCTCTCTCAGAAGGAGATCCAACAGGAATACCATCAGCATCTTCTTGATCATCACCTTCTTGATATGAAACTAGAAAATCTCTTCTTTCGACTAACGAATCTGTGCTGTAGGTCTCTAGTCTTTGAGTGATTTCAGATATCCATTGATCAGAAACATTCTCATTAGCATAGGCACCGGTAGTGGATATGACAGAAGTAAATAAAGCAAATAAAGATAGTAAAAATAAACGTTTCATATGTGTGGACTCCTCTAGATTATGATTATGCATAAAAGTTCATTTAAAAACAATATCTTTAAAGTAATGTTTACTATTTAGACACATTTAGACACATTTTCGCAGTCTTAATTAATGGGTCTAAATCTTATAAGTAAATCATGGAGCGTATTTTTTCTTGTCAATTTAGCACCTGGATCTTTTGTGAGAGGCCTCCAAGTATAATTTACTAGGTCGCCAAATATAGGTATATTAAAATATATTCCTTTATCAAAAGAACCTTCACCAAATTGATTTGTTGAAACATCTGTAAAAGAGGCAAAAATACCAAACTTTGTGCCATTTGGAAAAGATCTTGATAAATCTATCGTCATTCCTTCGTCACCTGCAAGATATTCACCGTAAGATATTTTTGCATCAAAAGGAACATATCTATAGTTTCTGTAATAAAAGTTCAAGTGTGCTGTAACGTTCCTATAATCTAGAGTTCCGAAACGCATCTTATAATCTCTTTTTTTTACTTCAAACATCTCAAAACCAATTGCGTAACTATTGCTCTGATTAAAATAAAGATATTCAAACCCTGCGCCATTAAACATTTCTTCAAGAATGCCCGCAGTCATCATAATATGATGATTTTCCCTTGGAGATAAGAAATAATCGAATTGAGCTCTACCAATAAATATGCCTTCATTAAAATTTTTAAGATAATCTTTAACATCTGACCTTACTTGAGCAGGATAGGTGTCTACAGGAGGATATTTTAGGTCATCAAAATTATCTGCAAGAGAATATTTAATATTTGAAGAAAAAGTAAAATTATCTAAAAAAATATATTCACTTATGTTCTCAAGCATTAATGCACCCTTAAAAAATTCTTCCCTAGAAGCTAAGAAAGGCCTAAATGAAAGTCTTGTATTGGTATTAAACTTGTTTTTAGCTTGTCTTTGATATATTAACTTTGCATTTTTTTCGAAGGTATCATCGTATTCAGCTCTCGCTTTTAGGTCTGCAATCCTGAGATCTTTTTTAACTGGTTTGGTAAAGCCGGCATTATAGGAAGCTCTCTCAATTATTTCATCGATTATATCTAAATTTGGATGAGTAAATTGACTCATCTGCACACCAATTACCTCGGAGTCCTCAAAAATCTTATTTACACCTATTCCATTTTCATTCAGATTTCTAATAAATTTTACATAGCTTATATCAGTTTCATTGTGATTTGATTCCTTGTACTCATAACGAGGGTTACTTGCTTTTGGGAAGTTCTTATATGTAAATCTTATCGAAGTTGAGTTCCCTCTTTCGGAAGAAATACCAATAGTAAAGTTTTTACTTAAATTAATATCAAAACCGAATGAGAAATCTCGTTCAGCTTCTTTAAAGCCTATCCTTCCAGGAGTTACAGTAGTATCGTATTCAAGTTTAACTATATATTTCTCATTTATGGCATGAGTAGCTGCAAAAAAAGGTGCAGTTTTTTCTCCAGAAAAATATCTTGTGGGCTGAAATTGACCGCCACGATCTTCAAAATTTGTGGGTCTTTGATAAAATCTATCATCAATTTTTCCAAGAGGATTCTTAAAGCTTCCTTTAGAGCCACTAAGTTTTCCCCAACCTAACCCAAAATGGAAATCAGTTTTATTTATTCCATAGCTTGCAACAATATATTCTGAACTGTAATAACCAGTTCCAGCAATATCATTTATTCCAACTGCTATGGCTGGAAAAATGCCTTCTTCTTTCAATCTTAGTTTAAAGTTAAACCCTTTATCCTTGTAGTCTTGATTGCAAACTGGATCGTAATCAAGACCACAATATGGCTTACCTTGGATATTAGTATAAAAAAAAGATGCTTCAAGCCAATCAAATGGGAAAGAAGTCATTGTAATTTTCTGGTCAGGATTGCCATCATATAAAGTAAAACCAAAGGTGGATTCATCGAAGAATCTTGCAGTTGGTATATTTATTTGCCCTACTGAACCATGATTATTAAAGTTGTTATAAACAAAACTGTCAGCAGAGAAGACATTTAAATTCAAAAAAAAGACTACGCTCAAATAAGAATATTTCGATAATCTAAACATAATTTAGATTAATCTTTTATTACTGACAATGACGCTAAAGATACGCCTAAATTTCCAAGTATGGAAGCATAAGCTTGAAGTGACTGTGTTAAAATAATCCTATCGGATTTTCTAGGTATGAAAATAATAGAACCTGGATATATATCTACTTTAGATATTCCATCTCTAAATAAGTTCTTGTTTTTGACTCTCACTGAGACTCCGTTTGGAAGAAGAACAAAAATATTATCAAGATCTGCTCTTGATAGTGTTCCGCCTTTTTGCTCAATATAAAAATCTACACTCTTGTTTGGTTGATATTGAATAGTTCCTTGGTTGGATATTTCTCCAAATAAATAAACATGATTAATCTTTTCAGGAATAAATACAGTATCGCCTTTCTGAAGAGTAATATCCTTATCAGGATTTGATTGAAGCTTATTGAGATCAAACTCAGTTACAACCCTTCCGCTGACTGGAGATTCTCTGAGCTCCTCCAACAAGGCTCCCGTTGAATCAAAAGAATAGTCCTGCATACGTGAAGAATTTTCGATGATTGACGATAGGAGTGATCTATATAATTCATCGCGCGCATATATATTTGCATTAAGGGCCTGCTCATTTTCAAGAACTCCTCCGAATTGATATGCATTTGGAAGATAGCCACCCGCTCTCTCAATTAGATCAGAGAGCTTGTCACCTTCATTTAGAGAAAAAGTGCCTGGGTTATTAACAGCTCCAGTTATTTGTACTTTTCTTATAGGATAGCTTCTTACAAAGATATTCTCGCCATCATCAAGAATTTCATTTTTAATATCTTTTAAATCTATTTGAATATTTTGAACAACTCCAGCACTAAATACTTCCTTAACGATATTACTTAAATCAGCTTCTGGCTTGAAGCCATTCGCGAAAAAAATTAAATCTTCAACTATTTCATTTTTATTTAACTCATATACTCCTGGTCTTTTAACGCCTCCATAAATCCCATTTAATTTTTCAGTTTTATTAATAAAAATAATATCGCCAGATCTCAATCTAGTTCCAAATGCAGGTTTTCCAAAAATAAAAATATTATATAAGTCAATTGATTCAATAACTTCTTCATTTCTTATTAGATCTATGCTTCTAAATGATCCAAGCTCAGAGGGACCTCCGGAAGCCACAAGCCCATGAAAGACATTTGAGTTTCCATTTAAGGTATAGAGTCCAGGATTAAAAACGTTGCCAGCAACAATTATTTGTATATCTCTCACTTCAGATAGAGTTACAAATGCATTAACTCCAATATATGCAGTTTCTATTTTCTTTACTATTAAATTTGTTGCATTTTCAATGGACATGCCTGATATGACAACTTTACCAATTTCTGGAATATTAATAGAGCCATCTCGCTGTATTGGAATATTAGTTATTAAAGACTTTGATCCAACTAACTGCAGCTGGATCATATCTCCAAAATCGAGAATGTAGTCTGCATCAAAGTTTGGTTCATTGATTGGCATTAAGGTTGATTGCATCATAGAAAAAATGTTTACGCCAAAGCGATCTGATTCTTCTTCGGGCTTCTCTATTAAGGTTGATGGCCTCCTATATTGCTTTTCTTCGATTTTATTTTGATCTTGTACCTGATTAAGCAGATCTTCTCTTACCTCGTCTGGGAGGCTTTCTAGAAATTCTTCATCAAATTGTTGCGGAAATGCAAACGAGGAGCAAAAAAATATTATTGATAAGATTATTTTTTTAAAAATCATTTATTATTCATAAGGCCTGGGATTTCAATCCCATCTATTTCTAATGATGATTCTACTATAGCATTGATCACTTTATCTACCTCTTCATCTGTTAGAGTCTTTAAATCGGATTGGAAGATAAATCTGTAACCTACTTTAATATTGCCTGATTTAGGATCCTTATATAAATCAAACATAAACTTCTCTTTAAGCAGTTTATTATTAAAAGATTCAAGCATTAGTAAAAGTACTTTTTTCTTTGAGTTATCTTTAATTAAAAAGGATAAATCTCTTTTAGTTGATGGATATTCAGAAATCTCAGTATAAACGATGTTATTAAATTTTATAAAGCTCTTTAAACTTTCTGTATCTTGGTTAATTGATAAGTTGCACAAATCGATCTCAGCAAAGAAAATTTTTGTATTATTTTTTGAATTTACAATTGATCTAGGTATTTCTTTTATGTCATTAAAATCCTCTGAAATTTCTGAAAGAGCTTTTTTGAAATATTGTAAATCTATAAATTTATTAAAATATTCATAATTTTGGCCAATCCTTCCAGTCATAATTATTCCTAACTTTCTTTTTTCAATTAAATCATTTTCTGATTCATAAAGGTTTGAAATTTCAAACAATTTAATTGAATCCTTTTGCCTTCTTTCGTTATATTCAAGATTTCTTATAAGTGAGTTAGCAATTGAGGTTCTTAGAAACGGCTTATTTGAATCTAATGGATTATCAAGCTTAAGGGAAGATCTTTCTTCTTCAGATTCGAATGGATAATTTATAGTTTCATAGAAACCTTTATTAGCCAATACTAGCCTTAACATATCTTCACTTTTATTTTGTTCAGGCTCTTTTGGTAAGGTATCTAAATTTTTTAATGGGATTTTGTTATAGCCAATTACTCTTGCTACTTCTTCTGCGATATGATTTAGATCCTCTACATCATGCCTGAATGATGGAATTATTATCATCTCATCTATCCTAAATCCAAGATTCTCAAGTATTTTAGTATAAGTATCATCGTTTATTTCGATGCCTAATATGCTCTCAACCTTGGACTTGTCATTCTTAATATATTTACTTTCATAGTCTTGATAAATCTTCTGATACAAAGATAAATTAGTTATCTTGGCATGATCTTCAACAATTGATATGAATCTTCGCAGAGTATTTTCTAACATAAGAGAATCAACTCCTCTTTCAAATTTATATGCGGCTTCTGAATTCAGATCATACTTTATAGATTTTCCGATCAATGATTTAGGTTTAAAAAAAGCACATTCAATCAGAACCTTTTTAGTGTCATTATCACAAGATGTTGACTCTCCACCCATAACTCCTGCTAAATTCAATACATTCTTACCATTTGTAAAAACTAAGTCAGATTGACAAAGATCAATATTTTTACCTGTGAGAGTTTTAAAACTTACCTTATCTTTAGGTTTTTCAAGAACAAGCTGATCTCCAACTTTTTCTAAATCATAACAATGGGTTGGGTTTCCTTGTTCATAAGAAACATAATTTGATATATCTGTAAAAAAATTATTCTTATTTATATTTAATTCATCAAAGTAGCTTTGGAGATAACTTTTATATTGAGAAGGTATTTTATCCACCTCAATATGAAGAAAATTAATAACAGGACAATCATTTTCTGAGTTGTTTATAAAATTAAAATTTAATTCTTCGATTTTGCCATCAAATGTTTTAAAAGAGGTATTAACATTATAAAGATTATTGAGCTCGCGTAAGATTCCTTTAATGGAAAGACAATCTCCTCTATTAGGAGTTATTTCAAGATCGAAAATACCTTTTTGATATGTGTTTTCATGGCCAAGCTGCATAAACTTTTCAGATAATTCGTCAGGGTCAATATCATCTTTTATAAATCTTTTTAAATGATTAATATGGATTTTCATGATTATTTAAAACTGTTTTAAAAAATCTAAATTTGATTTATAGAACTCTCTTATATCTTTTATGCCATATTTCAGCATTGCAATCCTTTCAACACCAAGACCAAATGCAAATCCGCTGTATATACTTGAGTCAATCTTACAATTTTCTAGCACCCTTGGATTTACTATCCCACATCCTAGAATTTCAAGCCACTCATTACTTTCAGAAAAAAGAATATCAACTTCTGCTGAAGGTTCAGTGAAAGGAAAAAAAGAAGGTCTGAATCTTAATTGAATATTTTCACCAAATATAGAAAATGTTATGTCATAAATAATTTTCTTAAGCTGCGCAAAACTTAAATCTTTATCAACATAAATGCCTTCAATCTGATGAAACATGGGCAAATGAGTAGCATCATCATCTTTTCTATATACTTTCCCACTTGAAATGAATGCAATTGGAGGCTCATTATTTAGCATAGCCCTTATCTGCACTGGTGAAGTATGAGTTCTAAGCACATTTGATTTTTGATTAATATAAAAAGTGTCATGCATTTGTCTTGCTGGATGAGAATCAGGGATATTTAACATATCAAAGTTGAATTCTTCTGTTTCAATTTCTGGTCCGCTTATGGAGCTAAAGCCATAAGACTCCAAAATTGATGTAATTGATATAAGTGTTGATGAAATTGGATGAATTGCTCCTATTTCAGTTATTTTTTTTATAGATTTTTTTTCTTTTTTAGAGGACATTATCCAGTTGCAGATTTAACAACCTTTTCAAATGCATTTTTGTCATTAACCGCTATGTCGGCAAGAATCTTTCTGTTAATAGTAATATTATTTTTACTTAACGAATTTATTAAAACTGAATATGGAACACCCAAATCTCTTGAAGCAGCATTTATACGAGCAATCCATAAATTTCTGAAACTTCTTTTTTTATTTTTTCTATCTCTAAATGCATACTGCATTGATTTAATAGCAGATTGTTTTGCAGTCTTATATAACCTACTTCTTGCACCATAATGTCCCTTTGTAGAGGACAAAACTTTTTTGTGTTTGGCTTTTGCTGTTTTTGCTTTTGTAACTCTTGGCATTTTATTTATTTATTAATCTTGAGGCCATCTTTAACATAATACCCTCAAGTTTATTTAATCCTCTATTATGTCTTTTTCTTTTAGTGGATTGCTTTGATAATATGTGATTCCTATTAGCTCCTCTGCTTTTAACGGAAGAACCAGTCTTCTTAAAACGCTTTGATGCTCCAGAATGTGTTTTCAGTTTATATCCCATTTTAAATCCAAAAAAACTTAGTTATTCTTTTTTGAGGGCGAGAGTACCATTAAAAGCTGTCTTCCTTCAAGTGAAGCTTCTTGATCAACCTGCGCTATATCAACTAGCTCATCTCTAAGTTTATTTAGCAGCTCAAGTCCAAGATCGCTATTCAATATCTCCCGGCCTCTAAATCGGACGCTTATTTTAGTCTTATCTCCGTTAAGAATAAAGCTTTTAATCTTTTTTAATTTTATATTGTAATCACCAACATCAGTTGAAGGCCTAAATTTAATTTCTTTAAGAGAACGTTTTTTTACTTTAGATTTTGAAGAGGAGATATTTTTTTTCTTTGCAAAAATATGTTTACCGTAATCTAATAGCTTACAAACCACTGGGTTAGCGCTAGGCGGTGAGACTTGAACTAAATCAAGTGAATCTGCTTTTGCAAGGTCCAATGCAGTATCAATTGAAACTAATCCCTTCTTATCTCCATTTTGGTCAATAAGCATTACTTCAGATGCTTTGACTTTTTCATTAATTGGTGGAATATTTTTTTTTGAACTAGCTATGATCGAGACCTATATTATATGAAAATTAAAAATTAGTCTTAAAACTTGATAGAGAAAAAGAGACTAAAAGCTGCATATAAAGGGTATTACATTGATTAAAATTAGTCATTATTTGTTGTGATTTTATACTAATTAATATATTACGCAATATTTAATCAGGGTTGAAGAATTTTTGTGTTCCATTTTTCATTCTTTTTTTCATAAACACTCCTTTTATTTAATCTTGATTTATGGCCTTCCCAAAATTCAAAATAATATGGAGTAAATGAAAATCCTCCCCAGTATTTAGGGCATTTTTTTAAATCTTTATTTTCTTTTGTATCATTATATTTTTTTATAACACTCTCAAAAGAGTCAATTTCTTGTGATTGATCTGAGCTTATAGCTAATGCATTTTTATCAATAGATCTTGTTTTAAAGTATTCTTGATTATATTTATCTGACTTTAAATTGATTTTTGCTTTTATTCTTACCTGAACATTTATGGAAGACCAGTATAAGAGTGCGCATATCTGATTATGAGATTGAAATTCCATTGATTTTGGAGATTTGAGATTGCTGAAGAAAATAAATTCTTCATCATCAATAAATTTTAAATTTACAAATCTTGCATTAACCTCTTCGCTCTCCTTGTTGAATGAAGAGATAGCAATAGCTTCAATATTTTTCTGTCCTTTATTAATGGCTTCATCATATTTTTTCTTTAAAATTAAATATGGTATTTCTTTTCTTAAATTTATGAATTTAATCATTCTTTAATAAATATAGCATTTCTAATTACGATGGATAATTGAGTATATCTCTCAATTCTGTTGGAGGTTCAGGTAAGTTCTTAAATATATTCCATGCGATGCTTGTTTTTGGAATAAGTACAGCCCATACAGTAATTAAAATTGCTGTGAAGTAAATATAAAGACTCTTATTCATAACAAACCATTCCTCAAGAGAACCTTTGTATGGCGCAATTACACTTTTATAAAAATCTACAGAAGCTGAAACACCTGACATTATTTCCTCCTCTTCACGGAAGATTATAGAACCAATTCCAGACAACCCCGGTCTTACTCTTTTTATAATTTCTTGTGTCTCGATTGAATATGAACTGAAAGCCTCTAAAGTTAGTGGTCTTGGGCCAATGATGCTCATATCGCCAAAGAAAATATTTAATAATTGTGGTAATTCATTAATTTTTGTCTTCCTTAAGTATTTACCAACAGGGAGCACCCTGGGATCACCTTTCATTGTCACAGTTCCAGTCCCAATACTTGGACTATTTTTAAGCATAGTAGCGAATTTATATAATTTGAAAACCTTACCAGATTTTCCAATGCGCTTTTGTAGAAAAAATATCTCGCCCTCTCCAGAAAATCGTAAAATTATAACAATAGGAACAAGCATTGGAGATAACAAAATAAGAGCTAATGTTGAAAAAATAATGTCAAAAATTCTTTCCATATCTACATTCTTTGATCTAGGTATTTACCAGTTTCCTTATGGTCAAACTCTGGTAAAAGGCTGAAGTATAAATCAACGATATCTTTTTTTGACCAAGCCCCTTTTCTCCTAAGTGCTTTTATTCCCTCAGAAAAAGTTTCAAGTTTATTGTTATCAAATTCTGGATTATTTTTAATGATGCCGATATTCTTAAAAGATTTCATATCTAGATCTTCCTTATCTGTAAAAAATTCTTCGAAGTCTTTTTCTCCTGTGGTGTCGCTCTTGAAGAAATAGCATGGCCACTGTTTTTTCGCTTCTAACTCTTTTACCATATTTCTTGCTTCCTCCTCAGATTCGCATTCATAAGGCTCATATTCACGTGCTCTCAAATAACGAGTCGCTATATCAGCGAATGAAATTAAGTGTAATTTATCACTAAGTTTAGGGAAAAAAATATCTCTATTATCTCCTAGCAATCCTGAAAGGAGGCAAAGCTCACCTGACTCTTTAGGTGTGACAAAATATCGGAGCACATCATTAGGTGCTGAAAATGGTTGTCTTTTAGAAAATCTCTGATTAAAGCCATGCAAAAGAGAGCCATCAGAAAACGCAACATTGGCAAATCTTGCCATCGAAATATCTTGAGAAAGACTTTCTCTCATTAAAAACATCTCCATAATTCGTTTGCTTGCACCCATCATATTTACAGGATTAGCAGCTTTATCAGTTGATACACAGAAATATTTCTTTGCGCCCATTTTTCTTGCTAATTGGATTGTTTTAACTGTATTGAAAACATTCACAATTACCATGCGCATCAAAGTATAAGGATCTTTTTCACTCCTTAC
>CENJ01172804.1_pt1 | contig 10699 bp, 9 predicted proteins | sample 356161 | NCBI WGS metagenome assembly CENJ01 (sample SAMEA2619531, study PRJEB7988) | marine metagenome | biome: marine biome (ENVO:00000447); feature: surface water layer (ENVO:00002042); material: "saline water (ENVO:00002010), including plankton (ENVO:xxxxxxxx)" | depth 5 m
AAAAACCATGTCCGAAGAATTATCTTCGATGACTTGCTGCCCAAGTGATACACACCACAAGACAAGCTCAGGTCGCTATCAATGTCTGGCTCCGACAATACAACCAGATCAGACCTCCTCTTATGCTTTTGGCTTGCGGGTGGGAAGACCTGTTTCGCTAGGACATGTGAATGTACCAATTCAAGATTGTGTGCGGGTGCAGGTGGATATCGGGCGGCAGATGTTTAACACCAGAGGCACTATAGGACCGCGCTTTGACGTGACCGGATAACGGATGAAAACCGGTTGATGGACCGCCCCGTCATTATGGTTGCCCCAAAACGGCGCTCGGTCGGGCAACCAAAGTTCGACTATTTGTTTACATTTTAAATTGATCACTTATCGCCAGTAGTGCAATCAAAACAGCCAGCAATTTTTCTTAAAGTGCAATAATGATGAAAAGTCATGAATTTGATCTGGAGCGAATTAAGATTAATGAGATATTCTGTTTTATATTTTGAACAAGTATGACTACCTGTGCTGGTGTATGAGTACTTTTGACTGCGTTGAATTGAAAAACGTTAACTGGGTAAAATCATAAGTAACTGGATTCGCGCCTGCGCACTTGAAGAAATTGAAATTGAGGATCTCGTTCGTTTTGACCATGGAGAACGTACTTTTGACATCTATCGTAGTCCGAATGACGAATTGTATTGTACCGATGGTCTTTGTACCCACGAAGATGTTCACCTCGAGAATGGGCTTGTGATTGAGCACATCATCCAATGCCCGATGCACAATGGCCAATTTGAGTATCGTACTGAAAAAGCCATGCATTCACCTTTCTGTGCCGATCTTTTTACTAACCCTGTCAAGGTTGAGAGAAACTACGTTTTTATAAAGATTTTATGAGTTCGTCAAATTCGAATGAGTGAAAATAGCACTTCCTCATGAGTTGGGTCATTAATTATCAATCTGTAATTTCTGATGCATTTTTGGCATTTGTTACTGACTGCTAGACGATTGGAAAAAGGCTTAAGTACAGAGTTATTCTGATAAATATTATTCGCAAATTCTTAACAAAGATGCAAAATTCCCTTTGTGAGGAAAAAATAACAGCAATTAAGTCGTGTGCTGGAGGCTTTAAATTATCAATTCAGCCCTTTTCACCCCAAACCAAAGTGATTATTTTCATAAGGTACAGCTGGGCTTAGAATTATTCATAAGTTGATCGTTCGTAAGGTATGCTGGCAATCGTCCAGTACTAAATAGCCTTATCCAAAGTCAGTATGTAAAAATCCTCGATTTTGGGCTTGATCGGGTATTAAAATTTCGGGGGATAGCAGGATTTGACTTTCTGGTTGGTCCCCATGTTTAAGGATAAACGCGGCCATCTCGGCAATCAGATGTCTTGAAAGTCTATCGATAGGCGTGCCAATGATCATGGTCACGATACCCTCATCAAGTGCGTTTCGGGTCTCTTCCGTTATAGGATGGAGGATCAGTCGAATATGACCCGCCGCGCCAGAATCCCGTAAAGCATTAATCGCACCTTCACCTCCTCCCCCAGCTACGTAAATGCCCGTTAGATCTTCCTGACTAGCCACAATATCCTTCACCATGTCATAAGTGATCTTCCGCGCCTCAAGATTAAGTACCGCGTCTCGAACATTAAAGCTAGGAGCGGATTGGCGGAAAAAACTGCGTAATCCCATTTCGCGTTGCTGATGCGCTTGCCAAAGTTGGCTTCCGACCAGTATCGTGACAGTCCCAGGCTTTCGAGTTGTATTAGAAAACATCCATGCTGCCTGTCGCCCTGCTCGATAATTGTCGAGCCCAATAAATTTGCGTCGTATGCTTGATGAAAAATCATTTAAAAATGCGAATACAGGTATACCCTGCTTCGCTAAATCGCTCACGGAACTATCGACAAGGCTATGGTCAACTGTTGAAGCTGCAATGACGTCTACTTCTCGTCCTAATGCTCTAAGGCATTCTGCGTGTTCTGATGGATCTTGTGTTTCTAAATAGTGAAACCTCACACTCACATTTAAGTGAGGAAAGGATTCACTTTCCATTTGAAGGGCGGCCGTTAGGTTTCGGTAAAAATTTTGGTTTTTTTTCGGTAGGAGAAAACCAAAAGTAGCGTTTGATACATGCTGTTGTAGACGATATTTGATCACTGGTGTCGCGTGGTAGCCTAGCTCAGCCGCCGCTTCGAAAACTCGGCGTACATTCTCTTCACGGACCTTGCGACGACCACTGAGAACGCGATCTACAGTTGCGATACCGACACCAGCTCGCTCTGCAATATCTGTTATAGTAGGTCGCTTTATTTTTTGTTTCATGGATAGATTTCTATCCAATTAATTTTTGAAATGGAAATGTTTTGATAGATTCTACGAATGGTTTGTGGCGTAAAAACTTTCTTGCGATAAGGTTGAGCGCACTAGATATTAGAAAGTCTGTTGTCATGCAAACACGCGACTATAGCCTTTTGGGCAAAGATGGACAGAAAGCTGTCAAAACTGGATTAGCGGGAGCAAATTGGTATGCGACTATTATTCCTCGTAAGGAAATGAAAGAATTCATCAGACGTTCTGATGGGCCCGCCATTCGGGACACATTCATTTGGCTGGCTGCTCTATTCGGATTTGCAAGTTTTGGCGTTGCTCTTTGGCCTTCCTGGTGGTCTGCCCCCTTCTGGCTCGCTTACGGCGTACTTTATGGATCATCTACAGATAGTCGATGGCACGAATGCGGCCATGGCACGGCCTTCAAGACGCGCTGGATGAATGATGTGGTTTACCAACTTGCTTGTTTTATGATTATGCGTAATCCAGTGACATGGAAATACGGCCATGCGCGTCACCATACGGACACCACTATAGTTGGACGAGACCCACAAATTTTAGCGCGAAGGCCTCCTAATTTACCAAAAATGTTTGCCAATCTATTTGGTTTGGTTGATGTGCCGCTGGCTGTCAAATCTATGATACAACTAGCCTGTGGTCATTTGACTGAAGAAGAAAAGGAATATGTACCCAACACAAAGAGGCCCTTAGCAATTTGTGTCGCACGCATTTGGCTGGCGATCTACGCTATGACGATCCTTGTTGCAATTTATATGGGATCAATCCTACCTTTTATGTTGATAGGGTTACCAAGACTTTATGGGGCTTGGCACATGGCCATCACCGGAATTCTTCAGCACGCTGCTCTGGCGGATAATGTGATCGATCACCGCTTGAATAGCCGTACGATCCTGATGAATCCTATTAGCCGTTTTATCTATTGGAACATGAATTACCATATAGAACATCACATGTTTCCCATGGTGCCATACCATAAATTGCCTGCGCTTCACGAACGTCTTAAACTTGATATGCCTGCACCAAATTCCTCGACTTGGCAGGCAATTTGTGAAGCTTTCCCGATACTTTGGAAACAATTGAAAAATCCGGAGTTTTTTTTAGTGCGCGAGCTGCCGCCTACAGCCAACTCTTACCTGTGGACGGGTCGGGAAGTGGCGGCTGATGCTGCGGAATAGAGACAAAAAAGATTCAGAAGCACTCTTGATACTCGAACGATGTGCCTAAGAAGTGAATTTTGTATCGCAAGTATACAAGTCTCAAATGCGTACCAGGAAAATGCGACAGTTTAAATTTCATACCTGTGGTGAAAGTACAGTAGCCTTATGATTTTTCTCTATCTCCTCGCTTTAAGAAACCCACCGTGATCGCCGACGCTGCAACCATCCCTGCCGCAGTACCCAGCATCAGCGCCAGACCACCTGCCTGATAAGTCAGGCCCGACAGCAAGGCTCCAGCCAACCGTCCGCCTGCATTGGCCATATAGTAAAGCCCACATCCATCATGACCCGCTCTGCCTTTTCTAAAGTCAGGATCAGATATGAATGTAAGGATGAGTTCACCGCGAAGACCGCCCCGAAGATTAGCAATCCGATGACAAGCGTGAGGGTGAGCCACATTTGCTGTTCTGTGACGGTGACAGCCGCGAGAATCAGCATCGCCGGAACTGTGGCGCGGCCCCAGTTCCAAGTGTCGGCCCCGTCAATTAGGTCCGCCTCGGTCCGTTCATTAGCCTGCAACATACGTGGTGAATTGGCCTGGACAAGGCCATAGAGAATGACCCAAACGGCCATGAACGTCCCGATCATAAAGAATGCGGTGTGGTTGCTTTCGGTTGTGCCACCTGACAGCACAGCGTGGAAAAATGCTGACTGTTGTTTAAGGTTTTTTTTGCTGCACAGACGGATATGAAAACTGCATCGAGAAGCTATATGTTCATCGCCATCCTGATATCCTCATCGGCCATTTCACGTCCGAGATAGGCCTCGACAACTGCCGGGTCATTCTTGACAAAGTCTGGCGTTCCTTCCGATATTTTCTGCCCATGATCAAGAACGCTAATCGTATCGCATGTCGCCATAACTACTTTCAAAATATGCTCAACTACCACGATGGTCAGCTTATAGCGCTCCTTTAAGGTCATTATGGTTGCCATCAGATTATCGACATTTACCGGTGAAAGGCCTGCACCCGGTTCATCCAGCAGCAACATTTTTGGCCGCATCGCAATTGCCCGGCCAAGCGCCAGCAGACGGCGCTGTCCGCCAGAGAGTTCGGCAGCAGGAATCTCGGCATGCTCAGCAAGCCCAATAAATTCCAACAATTCCATCATCTCGCCCTTAACAATCTTGTCTTGCCGACGCACCTCAGCACCCCTAATTAGTGGTGCAAGAAGGCCATACTTGATATGCGGGTGATAACCAACAAGTACATTTTGCAGCACACTCAATTCACCATATAGCCTGAGCAGTTGGAACGTTCTGGAAAGCCCTTGAGAAGCAATATAATGCGCCGGCTTACTTGTAATATCAATGTTGTTGAACACAATGTGGCTGCCCCTGTCCGGCTGGTAAACACCAGTCAGCAAATTGAAAAAAGTAGACTTACCGGAGCCATTTGGCCCTATTAGGCCATGCACGGTATTTGCTTCCACTTCCAAAGACACTTTGTCGATAGCCTGCAAGCCACCAAAGCTTTTGCACAGATTATGTGTTTTTAGTAGCGCCACTCAACCGCTCCTCACTTTTGCGAATAAACCGCCGATTGCGCTGGAAGTCCTCAATCCACCCGCCGATACCGCGCGGCATGAACATGACCAGAAAAACCATAGACAGGCCAAACACCAGAGGCTGAATCACGATGGGTCGATCCATGAAGTAAAATACCAGGTCCTTGGTCTGGTCATAGGCAATCGCCACCACGATAGCACCGATTACTCCTCCCCACACATTTCCAATACCACCTAGCACCACCATCAACAGTAATGTCACCATCTCAATGACGGTAAAGTTGTTATGATGCAAATAACCCGGAGGCATATGCGCAAAAAGCGCACCAGCAAGTCCAGCGTAAACCGCGCTCAGTACAAAAGCCAAGAGCTTGTATTGGACTACGTTTATGCCGTTTACTGAAGCGGCAATTGTATCTTCCCTGATCGCCTGAAAAGCCCGGCCAGTGGCAGACCGCAGAATTGAGAAGGAAAAGTAAATCCCGATAATAGCAGCGGTCATGACAAGATAATAATAGCTGGTAAAGCTATCGATAGTGAATGATCCAATGCTCGGTGCGGGAATCATCATCAAACCAGTGCTTGACCCTAAGGCGGGCGTCACAGCAATAAAAATACGCACCGACTCCCCAAGTCCCAATGTGGCTAGCGCCAGATATGCGCCCTCCAGCCGAACCGATGGCAGACCAATAATCAAACCTGCGAAGGCCGTGACCACCACAGCGGTTGGAATAGCCAGCCAAACCGGCCAACCAAACCCGAGTGCCCCACCAAAGCCACCCGGCTCAAGCGAAAGAACTGCCGACGTCACTGCACCTATAGCATAAAGCCCAATATGACCAACTGTGACCTGCCCGCAAAACCCCTTGACAATGTTCAATCCCACAGCGAGCAGGATGAATAGACAAATGCGATTGACCAAGTCAATCAGATATTCGTTGAACAGCGATGCCAAAAAAAATGGTAGTGGCAGTAAAAGCGCATAGACGATCAGCCACGGCAACAGTCGATGGCGTTTTGCCAATTCTTCAAATATATTGGCTATTTTTGACAAAAGTATCATGCGAGAGCGCTATCCGAGTTTTGGTAGTAAGAAGATATTTATTGGACCAGGGCGGACATATCTTCCGCCCCGGCATGATTATAAAAGACCTATTCGAGGCCAAAATCCTCTTCCATAGTGACACGAGCCAAAACCTCGGTTTCGAAATTCTCGCCGCCTTTAGTGTATCCGATAAGGACAGCCGTTCTGTTACCGTCACGGCACTGAGGTGTTGCGGCAGCACAGAAACTTATTGGTCCAGATGCCAGTCCTTGATAGCCCTTTACGTTCGCAATCGCATCCCGGATTGCGGTACGATCATCCGCAAGTGAGCCTGTTAAGGCGGTATTTTTTAAAGCAATCTCCATAATCCGAACAAGATCGTAGGCTTGTGAAAAATCATGGTCAGGAGCGTGAATGCCATAGCGCGCTTTCACCATTTCGTTAAAGAGTTTGGCGATCGGGCGCTGATCGGCTGCAGCATAGGCGGCGGCGAAGAACACGCCCTTAGCCGCGTCACCTGCAATTTTTGGCACGGGTGCATTTGAGGCTGAAGATGAGCCAATGCGACGAACGTCCTCGCCAATACCAGCTTCATAAGATTGTACCAAGGCCCGCGCCATAGTCTCGGCTAGAGCGGCAACCAAGATACCGTCCACATTCATGGATTTAATTTTCTGCATATGGGAACGGAAATCGACTTCCTTTTCTTGCACATCAGCACGATACGCTGGCTTGACACCAAACCGGGCTTCCATCTGCTTTTCCATATTGGCACAGTCACCGACAGAGGCTGCGTCTGCAGCACAGATGTAGGCGATTTTCGTGCCAATATTCTCTCCTACATATTTCGCATTCACTCCACCGTAGTATCTTCCGGATACAGGTACGCGAAATACCCATTCGCTTCCCTTTTGTGTGATCTTCGAATTTGTCGAGTGCGGAACCAACTGTGGAACCTCCGCCTTTGCCGTTACGTCAACAATGGGCAGTGTCACGGAGGAACAGCTTGAACCGATCAGCAGATGTACCTTTTCTTGAAATACCAACTTGTTGGCATTGGCCACACCTTTGTCTGATTTACACTCATCGTTCATCAGAGTGGCCTTAATCATGTTGCCGTTAATACCGCCAGCTTCATTGATGCCTTTTATTTCATCCATCATCATCTGACCGTAAGCCTGACCGTTTTCACTCACCATCCGCATTGTGATACCTACTCTGATATCCTCTGCAAAAGTGGCTGTTGCAGCAAGGCCAACACCGGTAGTAACAACGCCAACAAACAATTTATTAAGTAGTTTCATTTTTTCCTCCAGTTTTCTTATCAGGTTTAAATCTCCTCACAGCGATCGTTTTATCTTTCGCTATGCCTTTACTTTTGCCTCTACCCCAAGCAACCCTGATGGTCGAAATATCAGGACTAGAATTAAAAGCAAAAATGCGTAAATATCTTTATGGCTTGCTGAGATATAAGCAGCACCTAGGTTTTCGAAAACGCCAACCATGATGCCACCTAAAATTGCACCCGGCAACGAGCCAAAACCACCAACGACAGCAGCAGCAAACGCTTTCATCAGCATTAGATAACCCATTTCAACCTGCACTGATTGCATCGGACCAATCAGCACACCCGCTGCAGCTCCAAGACCACAGGCTAAGCCAAAGATTAGAGAAATCATTAGAGGCACATTGATGCCCATCAGATAGGCAATATCTTTATTGTGAGCCACTGCCCGAACGGCAAGGCCTGTCTTAGTATAACGAAGGAAATAATGCAGCGCTGCCATCAGAGCGACTGAAATGATAGCTGTGAGTACATAGCTTTCCGGAACCTCAATATCGCCGGGAAAACTAAGGCGTGGGATGTAATCCAGATTAGCGCGGAAAGGCTCAGCTTCTGCTCCCCAAATAAAATAGGCGGCATTGACCAGTGTCATCGACATACCAAATCCACAGATGATCATTCCCATGCCGGCTACTGTATAGCCACCGCCGCCCCGCGTTAAGCGTCGATAGAATACCCGTTCAACCGTCATCCCAAATAGCGCTGTCAATATCATTGCACCTATCAAAGCGATGGGATACGGCAAACTTATCTCATGAACCAAAACAAGGCCGAAAAAAGCACCAAACATATACATCTCACCATGTGCAAAGTGCACGATATCGAGGCCCGAATAAATCAATGAAATACCAAGCGCTACAATGCCATAAACAACACCGATTGTGACACCAAAAATAATAAACGCTAACAACGAGTTATAATCAAAACCCATATTATGTTTTCCCCGTTACATCTGCTCAGCTTGTAAGCACTTTTGACGTATCTGCCACTGAACCACCAAGGAAAGATTCCTTGACTGCTGGATCACTAATCAACTGATCAGCCTTACCTTCAATCATAATCACACCATCACGAATGATGTACCCATAATGGGCAAGGATCAATGCCATTCGAACATTCTGTTCAACGACGAGAATTGTCACACCAGTCTTGGCAATACGGTTGATGTTTGCAAAAATTTCCAAGACAACCTTGGGCGCGAGTGCGGCACTAGGTTCATCTAACATCAACATTTTTGGCTTAGCCATTATTCCGCGTCCCATGACAAGCATTTGAACTTCACCACCTGAAAGAGTTCCAGACATCTGCTTGCGTCGCTTCCGCAGGACTGGAAACATTTCATAGACATGTTCTAGGTCAGCAACAATATTACTGCGGTCGCGCCGAGTAAAAGCACCAAGCTTAAGATTTTCTTCGACCGTCATTGCTGGATAGGCCTCTTTCGCCTGAGTTACCTGAACGAGACCAAGACGCACACGCTCATGGGGCTTCATTTTGGAAATATTGAAACCATCGAAGAGAACTTCGCCCTCCATCAATGGGATCAGTCCTGATACTGCCTTGAGAAGCGTGGATTTGCCAGTGCCGTTGCCGCCAAGCAGAGTGACGATTCCACCAGTTGGCACATGCATATCAATGCCACGTAAAATCTTGAGATTGCCGTAACCCGCGTGCATATCATTGATTTTTAGCACTGCGTTCGTCCTCTAAATTCTAAAGCAGGTAACTATCGTATGAAGTCAAACTTCAAATACCTATGCAACATTGGCAAGAGCTTTTTTGAACTCGTGTTAAAATGAATGTAAGTATATTAGATAAAAAGAGTAAATTTGATGAAATACAATCATTTTTATTTTACTCCATGGCCAGAAATTTGGCAAAATAGATCTCATACCCACTCAATAGTACTTGTTCATCCCAGAAATGATGGCCTTGATCATTGATTCTGGCGGTCTTTTCCACCAACGGTTTTGTGAGAAAATTTCAATTTCCACAGGCCCATGATAGCCCGCCTCCTCGACTTTATTCCGCAAGTGAACAAGATCAATTTGCCCTTCACCAGGCATTCCACGATCAAGTCGCAAATCTCCTGTGTCGTAAAGCCAGTCGGACACATGGTAATTTAAAATTAGTTCGTCCGCTGCTGCAAGCTTTGCGGCGAGGTCGTGTTCCCACCACAACGCATAGCTATCAATTGCAAGGCCAATCTGATGCTGAGTATCGAGCCGTTGCAATAAAGACAAGGCTTCTTCCAAACTAGAAACCACTGACCGGTTTCCACAGACCATCGGGTGAAGTGGTTCGAAAGCCAAACGCGCATTAAATGGCCGAGCAAGTTCATCCGCCGCCGCCAGCAGGGGCAAGACCCGTTCACGCGCCCTTTCAAGCCCTGTTCCATCAATTAGTTGTGGACCACCTGTGATAACAACCAGCGTGCGCGCGCCAAACTTATCGGCGCGCTCAAGCATCATTTTCAACTTGTCTGAGCCGGCGAACAGCTCTGCTACACAGAGCGATTCCGCCACCAGACCGCTGGCATCCCAGATCGCTTTAGCGACAGTTTCACCGCAGGCCTCAATCATTGGGTTCCAGAGTGCTGTGCGTTGAATGCCATGCTTGCGAAGCACGTCAAGCGTACTGGCAAAATCACATTGGCCAGCTAAGCATACCTGATGCATGCATATATCTTCAAGGCCAAGATTACGCGTGGCTGCTACCATGTGGCTCGCCCCCCGGTTACATCAAACACCTGACCTGTGGTGAAACTGCAAGCCGGTGATGCAATAAAGGCCGCCATATGGGCAATTTCTTCAGGCGTGCAAAAGCGACCCTTCGGAATGCGGCTTTTCTTGTCAGCGATGTACGCCTCGCTCATCCCGTCGAGCAAATCAGTCACAGCGATCGAGGGTGCGATGCAATTCACAGTAATCTCTGATGGTAGCAGTTCTCTCGACAAACCCTTGGCAAGACCGATAACGCCAGCTTTAGCCGCGCCGTAGGGCACCGCCCCGGGATTTCCCTCTTTGCCAGCGATCGACGAGATGATGATTATGCGGCCATGCTCGCGTGTCTGGAAATGGTCAAGCGATGCTTTAATCGTCAGGAACACTCCAGTAAGGTCAACGCTCATCACTGCATTCCATTCATCCAATGAATACTCCCACATTGGCTTGGTTGGTCCATTAATACCAGCATTAGCAATAATACCATCGATGTCACCAAGCCGTTGA
>CENJ01054837.1_pt1 | contig 10682 bp, 8 predicted proteins | sample 356161 | NCBI WGS metagenome assembly CENJ01 (sample SAMEA2619531, study PRJEB7988) | marine metagenome | biome: marine biome (ENVO:00000447); feature: surface water layer (ENVO:00002042); material: "saline water (ENVO:00002010), including plankton (ENVO:xxxxxxxx)" | depth 5 m
GTATGTCCCGAAGGGTTGAGAATTGTCCTTAGCTCCAGGTTTCTTGTCAATCCGTCGGGGCACCTGGATGGTCCTCTTTTGTTTTTAACCCTTTAGCTCGGCTTTTCGCCAGCCACGCAGATCGTTTATCAAATAGAGGGCCTCGACCTTGCCCAGCTCTTGCTTGCTCAGCGGCCTCTCTTTGATCGTGCCTGCCTCAAGCAGCTCGGCGCGAAGAATCCCTGGCAACAGGCCGCATCGCTCCGGTGGAGTGTAGAGCCTGCCCTTTAGCCGATAAACGATGTTGGCGATATCCGTCTCGGTGAGGTCACCACCTGTGTTGACCAGCACAGGCTCTGTGTGCTGACCAAATGCTGCCTCCACTTCTGCACGTGCTTGCGTGTAGGCTGCACGCGCGGTTGTTTTGTGGTGAAGATAGGGGTTACCCGGGCTGACCCGTGTTTTGGCTAACGCGACGGGCTGACCTGGGCTCGCGTCAGCTTGTGCGGGACTGTTCGCGGCATTGGCGGTAGGCGCCGGCGCCAGCACGGTCTGAAAATGGCCATCCTTGGCCATAGATAGTCGCACTCGAGTTCGGCAAGCAAGCGGATTATCTGTGAGCGCCTGATCCAGGCTGGCTTTGGCTGCTGCACGGTCAAAGGGCAGCATAAAGAACGCTGCACTGCCAGCCATTCGCTCTAAGTGTGCGTCCAGGTGAACGAGCCCTTCTCCTGGCTGCCAAGCCAGAGTTTCGAATAGCCCTAGGCCGGTATCGGTCTGAACATTCTGTAGGATTTGAGTTTTCATCAGCACCTCTCGGTATTCCTCCTGAGGCTCTGAGTCCCATACGATGCCGCCACCCGCGCCATATTCCGCATAGCCGGTATCGTGCCGCACCCAGGCTGTGCGGATCGCGATGCTGAAGTGGGCCTGGCGACCAGGCGCCAGATACCCTATGGCTCCGGTATAAACTTCTCTCGGGCGCCGCTCTAGCGCGGCAATATGCTGCATAGCGGCACGCTTGGGAGCACCGGTGATCGAGGCGGCAGGAAACAGATGCTTGAATATCTCCGCCAGCGGGGCCTTGGTCTGAGCGCTGATGGCTGAGGTCATCTGCCACACCGTCGGATGGGCCTGTACGTTGAACAGCTCATCGGCATGTACCGTGCCTCGCTCGGCGATACGCCCGAGATCATTACGCACCATGTCGGTGATCATCAGGTTTTCCGCCCGGTTCTTAGCCGATCCGGAGAGCCATTGCTGTTGGGCTTGATCTCCCTCTGAGTGGTCCTGACGAGCCGCTGTCCCTTTCATCGGCGAGCTGACGATCTCATCCCCGCGCAGACGAAAGAAAGATTCAGGCGAGGCCGAGACAATGCTAAACGCCTCGGTCTCGATGTAGGCTCCGAAGCGGGCATCCTCTGCAATCTGCAGAAATAGTGCCCACGGATCATCAACCCGGCCACGCAACCGTAGGGTGTGATTGATTTGATAAACGTCCCCGGCCGCAATCAAGGCATGAATCTGCTCCAGTTTTTGCTCATGCTCTGCCGCCGACTCGTCGAGCACCCATGCCGCATAGTCGTGCCCGGGCTCGGCCTCGGGCAGGATGACCGTTTCACGACTGCGGAACAGCCCAAAGTAGAGCAGGGGTAGAAAGGTGTCGGGCAAGCTTGGCAGTGCGCGATCACAGCCTGGCGCGGCCTCGTAGCCTAAAAATCCCGCGGCATAGAGACCTTGCGCCTGAACCTGCCCTTCGACCTGCTCCAGAACGGGCAGCACCGCTTGTGGGTCATCGGTGGCGTAACTCGCCTGGAGATCACCGTAGGACCACCACTGGCCGGTCTCTTCATCACGCAGCAGCACTCGTTTGGCCAGGGGGGCGTGGCTCACGCTTTTCTCTTGCCTCAAAAAGGCTACAGTTTAATGCAGTCGCGTTGATTTCGGTTACCCCGCCCTAGGGATTTTCACCTAATCCATGAACAATCTGGCTGGACCTGCCCCGGTTTAGCCTCTAGCCTGCAGCGGTTTCTTATATCGGATATTGGCCATGCGATACCCTTTGGTTCTCTCAGCACCCTGCGGTGCATGCCTGCTGCTCTTGGGTTCTCTTCTGTGGACTGATCATGCTCGCTCTGAACCTGCTAACGAAAGCCGAGTTGAGCAGGTGACCGTCTTGGCCAACCACCTAAATAACCCGGTGGATCGGGTGGGCAGCAGCGTCAGCGTTATCGACGCAACGGCGTTTACGCCAGGCCAAGATGCCGTGGATTTACTCCGGCTGGTGCCGAATATGTCGGTCAGCCGATCGGGACCGCGAGGCGGTCTTTCCCAGGTCCGGCTGCGAGGCTCCGAGGCCAATCACACGCTAGTGCTGATTGATGGCATTGAGGCCAATGATGCGGCGAATGGCTCTGAGTTTAATTATGCGCATCTTACCAACCTAGACATTGCCAGGATTGAAGTCCTGCGGGGAGCGCAGAGTGCGCGCTACGGCGCAGATGCCATCGGTGGGGTCATTGCTATCCAAACCCGCGCAAATACCGAGGAAGCGCTTGCCGGCAGCGTGAACATTTCCAGCGGCTCCCATCAAACCCATCGCATCAATGGCAGATTGGACGCCTCTCATGAGACGGGCAACGCGCGATGGTCCGGGCAGATTGCTGGTGGACGCGAGATAAGCGATGGAGAGAACGCGGCAGGTCTAGGCTTTGAACGCGATGGATTTCAAAGCACCCAGCTGCGGGGTAGCACAGGCCTCACTTGGGACCAGGGCTCTGAGCTTAGGCTGCAGTTCCTTTACACCGACCTGCTCGCCGAGAGCGATAAGCAGGACTTCGATTTTCCGAGCACGCCCACCCAGGGCTTAGTGATTGACGCCAATGACACGAATGCCTCTGCCCAAAGCTTGAGCCGGCTGCTCGGTCGCCATAGCTGGGGCAATTGGTATTACCAACTGTCTATGACCCATACCAGAACGGTATCCAACTTTACCGAAGAGGGGGTGCCCATGAGTGGCCTGCGCGGCGAAAGAGATCAGGTTGAGCTACAGGGCAGCAGACAATTTGAGATCGCAGACGCCGTGCATTCCATTCTGCTGGGTGGCCAGTATGAAGGGCGCTCCTTTAGAAATCTTTCGGCCACCACCGCCGCCGCCAATCATTCAGCCGAGGACCGGCATCGCAGCATATATGTGGAGTACGTCTATGCGAGTCCCGCGAGCAGCTTCACCCTGAGTACGCGCCATGACAAAAACCAGGATTTTGCGGATACCACAAGCTGGCGGATTACTGCCAGCAGGGACCTGTTCGCCCAGCTGAACGTTCACGGGAGTTGGGGTGAGGGAACAGCCAATCCAACTTTCTTTGAACTTTTCGGCTTCATCCCGGACAGTTTTCAGGGCAACCCTGGACTTCGCCCAGAGGAGTCCGTGAGCTGGGATTTAGGGCTGCGCGGCAGGTTCTGGGATGACCGTATCAGCTTGGGGGCCACTTATTTCAAGGCGAACTTGCGCCATGAAATCACTACTGTTTTCGACCCTCTCACCTTCGCCTCATCACCGATCAATGGCGATCAGAACAGTCATCGCCGGGGCTGGGAATGGTCGCTGAACGTGAGTCTCCTGGATAATTTGAGCGCTGAAGCGAACTGGACGAGGTTGAATAGCCGAGACCCCTCGGGGCGGGAGGAGGTCAGGCGGCCCAAGGAAAGCGGGGCTATTGCCCTGTTCTTCGATTTCTTCCAGGGTCGCGGCCGGGGCGATGTGCGGCTGTTTCACAATGGCCCTATGCCCGATAGCGAATTTATCTTCGCCACAGCTACCGATCGCGTCGCCCTAGGCAGTTATACCACCGTTGGTGCGGGGGTCAGTTTCCAGCTCCGCCCCGGCATTACAGTTTTCGCGAGAGCCGAGAACATGCTTGATCGCGAGTACTCGGAGGTCTTCGGTTTCCGTGCGCCCGGTGCCAGCGCATCCGTCGGATTTAGCCTAAGCCCCTGATTCTAAGCTGTGTATCTATGATCGAAGCGCCCATCCCTCTATGATTCATTGAGTTTTACGAGAGAGGCTGCCAAGGCATGCGCATCGCCACCTGGAACGTTAACGGGCTACGTGCCCGACTGAACTATATCGACCTTTGGCTGGCGGACCGCCAGCCCGATGTGGTGGGCTTTCAAGAATTGAAGACGCCCGATGAACTCTTCCCCCACGAACACTTTGCCGAGCTGGGCTACCGGTGTCTGGTTCATGGCCAGAAGAGCTGGAACGGGGTCGCGATATTGAGCAAGGTGCCCGCTGAGACGACCTGCTTAGGTTTGGCGGAGCAGGCTGACTTTGGCGCCCGCCTGATTTCAGCGGACATCGGCGGCAAGCTGGGCTTCACTACCGTGTATTGCCCCAACGGCAAGACGCTCGAGCATGCGGACTTCCAGGGCAAATTGGCTTGGTACGACAGCCTGATTGACCACTGGAAAAATGTTGACGCCTCCCGGCCGCGTATTCTTTGCGGAGACTTTAACATCGTACCGCAGCCCATTGATGGCTGGCGTGGCGAAGCCGGCGACGGCAGCATCTTCTACACCGTGGAAGAAAGACGCCAGCTACGGCGGCTCATGGATGAGGGCCTGTATGACCTATTTCGTGAGCGTTTCCCGGAGGAACAGGCTTTCTCTTGGTGGGACTATCGGGGCGGCGCTTTCCATCGCAAACATGGCCTGCGTATCGATTTCCTGCTTGGCAACCAGGAGCTGCTCAGTCGAACTCAAGATGTCGTTATCGACCGGGATTATCGGCGCAAGATAGGGGAGCTGACAGCTTCGGATCATGCCCCGGTGTACGCGGATATCGATATCTGAGCATAATCCCAGTGGCATCCCCCAGGGTCGCCTTCAGTGCAACATATAATTTGCGTGAGCTTTTTCCGATTCAATGGTATTCTGCGCCATCGAGATTCCAAGCCAATAAATTTTTCCTTATTTATCAATGGGTTATCATGCGGCCGCGTTGATCAACCGCCTTGCAGAGAGAACAGATGAAAGACCTTACCCGCTATCGCAACATTGGCATTTTTGCTCACGTAGATGCCGGCAAAACGACGACCACCGAGCGCATTCTAAAGCTCACCGGTAAAATCCATAAAATTGGTGAGGTGCATGACGGTGCTGCTACAACCGACTTTATGGAGCAGGAACAAGAGCGCGGCATCACCATCCAGTCTGCTGCAACGAGCTGTAGCTGGGCCGATCACCGGCTCAATATCATCGACACCCCTGGACACGTGGATTTCACCATCGAGGTATATCGATCACTCAAAGTACTCGACGGCGGCGTTGGCGTTTTCTGCGGCTCCGGCGGGGTTGAGCCTCAGTCCGAAACCAACTGGCGCTATGCCAACGAATCCGAGGTCGCGCGTCTGATCTTTGTGAACAAGCTTGATCGCTTGGGTGCAGACTTTTACCGCGTTGTCGGTCAGGTAGAAAAAGTACTGGGCGCCAACCCCCTCGTGATGACGCTGCCAATCGGCGAAGAAGACGGCTTTACAGGCGTCGTCGACCTGCTGGAAGAAAAGGCCTACATCTGGGACGACAGCGGCAACCCAGAAGCCTTTACCGTTGAAGAAATCCCCGCTGACCTGCAGGACAAGGCTGCGGAGTATCGCGAGAAGCTGGTGGAAACCGCTCTGGAACAGGACGACGACCTCATGGAAGCGTACCTGGAGGGCAACGAGCCCAGCGTTGAGGCGCTCAAGGGCTGCATCCGCAAAGGCACTATCGCCCTGGACTTCTTCCCCACCTTCTGCGGTTCAGCGTTTAAAAACAAAGGCATCCAAAATGTACTGAACGGCGTTGTGGACTACCTGCCAAACCCCATGGAAGTTGAAGCTCAGCCGGAAGTTGACCTAGAGGGCAATGAAACCGGTGAACGCGCTGAAGTCGATCCCGAGAGTCCCCTGCGCGCACTTGCCTTTAAGATTATGGACGACCGGTACGGTGCGCTCACGTTCACCAGAATCTACTCAGGAAAGCTGCAAAAAGGCGACACCGTCCTGAATACCTATACCGGCAAAACCGAGCGCATCGGCCGCATCGTTGAGATGCATGCGGACTCCCGAGAGGAGCTGGACGTCGCCCAGGCCGGCGATATCGTGGCGCTGCTGGGCATGAAGAATACTCAGACGGGCCATACCCTCTGCGATCCCAACAAGCCGGCCACGCTAGAACCCATGGTTTTCCCGGACCCCGTCATTTCGGTTGCTATCGCACCGCGTGATAAGGCTGGTGCGGAAAAGATGGGCGTTGCGTTATCGAAGATGGTTCAAGAGGACCCGTCCTTCTACGTGGAGACCGACGAAGAGTCTGGTGAGACCATCATGCGAGGCATGGGCGAGCTGCACCTGGATATTAAGGTCGACATCCTGAAACGAACCCACGGCATTGATGTTGACGTTGGCCGACCTCAGGTCGCTTATCGTGAAACGATCACCCAGCGGGTAGAGGACACCTACACCCACAAGAAGCAAACGGGTGGATCAGGCCAGTTCGCGAAAATCGACTACATCGTCGAGCCTGGCGAAGTGGGTAGCGGCTATGAATTCGAGTCCCAGGTCAGCGGCGGTAATGTCCCCAGAGAATTCTGGCCGGCCATCGAAAAAGCCTTTGGCGTTTCTATGCAGGAGGGCACGCTAGCTGGCTTCCCACTGCTGGACGTAAAGGTTGTGCTAACCGACGGCGGCTTCCACGCCGTTGACTCCTCGGCCATTGCCTACGAGTTGGCGGCCAAAGCCGCCTATCGTCAGACGGTCCCCAAGGCGAAACCTCAGCTCTTGGAACCGATCATGAAGGTCGATGTCTTTACGCCAGACGATCATGTCGGCGACGTCATCGGCGACCTCAATCGACGTCGCGGCATGATCAAATCACAGGAAGCTGGCATCACGGGCGTTCGCGTCAAGGCTGACTGCCCGCTCGCTGAAATGTTTGGCTACATTGGCGACCTGCGCACCATGACCTCAGGGCGTGGCCAGTTCTCCATGGAGTTCTCACACTACATGCCCTGCCCATCCAACGTGGCGGATCAGGTGGTTCAGGAAGTTAAGGAGCGCAAGGCGGCGAGCTAAACTCGCTGCCCGGCGTATCCCTGGTGTTGGGGGTGCGCCGTTTCAGACGTTGAATCGGAAGTGCACGACGTCGCCGTCCTGCAGCTCATACTCCTTTCCTTCTAAGCGCCATCGGCCCGCATCTTTTGCACCCGCTTCACCACCCAGCGAAACGTAATCTTCAAAGCCGATCACTTCGGCACGAATGAAACCTTTCTCAAAGTCTGTGTGAATCACACCCGCACCCTGAGGAGCTTTTGCGCCCACGGGTACGGTCCAGGCTCGCACTTCCTTTGGTCCCGCCGTGAAATATTGATGCAGGCCCAGCAGCCGATAACCTGCGCGAATCACCCGATTCAGCCCTGGTTCTGTCAGATTCAGCGCCTGGAGAAATTCTACGCGTTCCTCTGCATCCAGTTCGGCCACCTCGGCCTCGATCTTATTGCTTACCACCACCACCTCGGCACCCTCAGCGTCAGCGATCTCTCGCACCTGGTCTACCAAGGGGTTGTTCTCGAGGCCGTCCTCGGCCACGTTGGCAATGTACAGAACGGGTTTGGCCGTGATGAAGTGAAATTCTTGCAGGACTCGGTGCTCATCATCGCTGAACTCAACTGAGCGTACCGCATTCCCCGCATCCAGGGCCTCGCGCACGCGCTCGAGTAACGTGATGCTGCGCTTTGCGTCCTTATCGCCAGCGTTGGCCACTCGGATGATTCGGTCATATACCTTTTGCAGCGTTTCTAGATCCGCCAGCGCCAGCTCTGTATTGATGATTTCGATATCGTCCTGGGGCGACACCTTGCCCGAGACGTGGACGATATTTTCGTCCTCGAAACAGCGCACCACGTGAGCAATGGCATGGGTCTCCCGCACATGGGCTAGGAACTGGTTCCCCAGGCCTTCGCCCTTGGACGCTCCGGCCACCAGGCCGGCAATGTCGACAAATTCCATAGTCGCAGGAATGACTTTCTGCGGATTCACGATATCGCTCAGTTGGTTCAACCGCGGGTCAGGCACAGGGACGACGCCGGTATTGGGGTCGATGGTGCAAAAGGGAAAGTTTTCAGCATCGATACCGGCCTGGGTCAGCGCGTTGAACAGCGTTGACTTACCAACGTTGGGCAAACCAACAATGCCGCAATTAAATCCCATTAGCTCTCTCCAAGGTGTGAATCTGGCCCTGCTGACTCATCGGGCTGCTTTGTTGTAGCGTCAGGCTCCGGCGCATGGAACGCCGTCATAGCGCTTTGCCACCTTCCTGCCAAGATATCTGCCAAAATCTCTGGCGACGTAAGTCCAGCGGCCTGAATCAACCCTCGCTCCTCTTGAGTCGGCGTCTGCTGAGTGAGATAGGCATTCACGCGACTGCGCTGACCCGGATGCCCAACCCCTATTCTTAGGCGATTAAAGGTGTCCTGGTTCCCAAGGCTGGCGCGAATGCTCTTCAGCCCGTTATGGCCGTTATCACCACCACCATTTTTTAGTTTGGCGATGCCGGGCGCGAAGGCCACCTCATCATGCACTATCAGTATGGCCTGCGGCTCAATCTTAAAAAACCGCGCCAGCGTGCCCACGGCTTCGCCGCTGTTGTTCATATAGGTCGTCGGAATCAACAGCCTAAGATCCACGTCGTGGATTATCCCTCGCCCGATTTCACCCTTGAAACGGGCGTCCAGGGCCAGGGAAATCCCTTGGCTGTGGGCCAGTTCACGAACCCAATCAGCACCGACGTTGTGTCGGGTTTGAGCATACTGAGGCCCGGGATTACCCAGACCAACAATTAATCTTAATGCCCCCACCAAACATGACCCCTAGGGTTGGCTATTCGTCTGCACTTTCCGAGCTGGAGTCCTCTTGTACAGATTCTGCCTGGTCGTCGTCCTCACCATCCTGGCCTCCTCGACGAGCGGTTACGCTCGCTACGGGAATATCCCGATCTGGACCAAAGGTAAGCGCCACGACAGTGACACCTTCCGCTATGTTTAAATCGCTCAGGTGCACGGATGAGCCCGCTTCAATCTCTGCCATATCAACTTCGATGAACTCGGGTAGGTTCGCAGGCAAACAAGATATCTCTACCTCGGTCAGGCTTCGGGTCAGCGTGCCACCCTGCATTTTCACACCGACACAGCTTTCTTCATTGATGAAGTGAAGCGGGACGTTCACGTTTATGACCTGATCCGTAAGGATACGTAAGAAGTCGATATGCTGGACTCGCTCATTCGCGGGGTTTCGCTGAAGGTCGCGAACAACCGCCTGCTCCACCTTACCCTCAACGCTGAGCTCGAGAATCTGGGAGTAAAAGGCTTCTTGCTGCATGGCCTTCCCAAGCTCGTTAGCGGAGAGACTCACCATCTGCGGTTGCGACTTTCCGCCGTAAATAATCCCGGGCACCTTATCTTCCAAACGTCGTAGGCGGCGGCTCGCACCTTTCCCTACAGTTGTTCGGAGTTCCGCCGTCAGCTGAATTGAATCTGACATCATATTTCTCCAAATGTTAATGATCGTGTCTGTAGATCTGCGACCAATCTATAGACGACTATCCTCTGCGACAGGCCCAGATGCTTATCTGAACATGGCGCTGATGGATTCCTCGTTGCTCACCCGTCGGATGGATTCCGCTAGAAGCCGGTCCAAACTGAGTTGCTGAATTTTCGTACAGGCCGTGGCTTCCGCTGATAGCGGGATCGTATCTGTTACCACCATCAGGTCGACTTCAGACTTCGCAATGCGTTCAATGGCCGGACCAGAAAAAACCGGGTGGGTAATATAACAGACCACGCGGTCCGCGCCCTCTTCCTTTAGCGCCTGAGCCGCCGTACACAGGGTCCCAGCGGTGTCTACGATGTCGTCAACAATAATGCAGCTGCGCCCTTTCACGTCGCCGATGACGTTCATTACCTTGGTTTCATTGGCCTGAGGTCGCCGTTTATCAATAATGGCTAGATCTAAGTCATCGATTTGTTTGGCGATAGCTCTGGCACGTACAACGCCGCCCACATCCGGGGACACCACAATGGGTTTCGGATAATGCTGAGCCAAAATGTGGTCCACCAGAACGGGTGAGCCATAGATATTGTCCACGGGGATGTTAAAGAAACCCTGAATCTGATCTGCATGAAGGTCCACGGTCAGGATGCGGTTGATGCCGACCGTGCTGATCATGTCGGCCACAACCTTAGCGCTGATCGCCACCCTGGCCGAACGCGGCCTCCGGTCCTGGCGGGCGTAACCATAATACGGGACCACTGCCGTGACCCGCTGAGCTGAGGCGCGGTGCAGTGCATCGGCCATGATTAGCAGTTCCATTAGGTTGTCGCTGGTGGGTGCACAGGTAGACTGCAGCAGGAAAACGTCCTTCCCGCGCACGTTTTCATGTATCTCTACGGTGACCTCGCCGTCGCTAAACCGGTCCACGTCCGCATTGCCCAGCTCTACATGCAGCTCATGGGCGACACGCCCTGCCAACGCCGCATTTGAACCGCCCGAAAAAAGCATCAAGTTGGCCATTTCACCCCCCACACGGCGATTTCAGCATGCTCGGATTTGAATGCTAAAGATGGCTGGGGTGGCAGGATTCGAACCTGCGCATGCCGGGATCAAAAC
>CENJ01022524.1_pt1 | contig 10675 bp, 10 predicted proteins | sample 356161 | NCBI WGS metagenome assembly CENJ01 (sample SAMEA2619531, study PRJEB7988) | marine metagenome | biome: marine biome (ENVO:00000447); feature: surface water layer (ENVO:00002042); material: "saline water (ENVO:00002010), including plankton (ENVO:xxxxxxxx)" | depth 5 m
GGTTGATGTTTTAAAAAAAATTGAATTCAATAATAAATATGATTTAATTGTTTCTAATCCGCCCTATGTCGATAAGTCTGAAATACCATCTATTGATGTTAGTGTTAGTAAATTTGAACCACACTCTGCTATTTTTGTTGATGGTGATGATAATTTAGTTTTTTATAAAAAAATAATTGAATTTTCAAAAGTTGCTCTTAATGATCTAGGTGTATTATATTTAGAATGTCACACTGATAGAACAAAAAGTGTAAAGAATTTATTAAAGATTAATAACTTTAAAAAAATAATGATCAAAGAAGACCTAAACGGAAGAGAAAGGATGATTAAAGCTTACAAATGAATATAAAAAAAGAAATAATTTTTTTAAGCACAGAATTACACAAGCATAATTATTTATATTATATGCTAGATAAGCCTGAAATTTCCGACTATGAATTTGATAAAATGATGAAAAAACTCGAAGACTTAGAGTTTAAATATCCCCAACTTAAAGATCCAAATTCACCCACACAACGAGTAGGGAGTTTACTAAACAATAGTTTTAATTCGGTTGATCATAACTTTCCAATGTATTCATTAGAAAATTCTTATTCAAAGGATGAATTAATTAAATGGAAAGATCGGTTGGTGAAAATATTAAAAACAGAAAAAATATCTTTTTCATGTGAATTAAAATTAGATGGTGTTTCAGTTTCTGTTTCATATAAAAAAGGAAATCTTATTCAAGGATTAACTAGAGGAGATGGGATAAGCGGTGATGATGTTACCAAAAACATTAAAACAATTAATACCATTCCATTAAAGACATTAATTAGTGTTGATTATGATTTTGATGTAAGAGGTGAAGTTATTATAGAAAAAACTGATTTTGTAAAATTAAATGAAAGTAAAATTAAAAATAGTGAGGAACCATATAAGAATCCTAGAAATACTGCTTCAGGGAGTATTAAACTTGTAAGTAGTAAAGAAGTTAGAAAAAGACCCTTAAAATGTTATTTCTTTCAAATAGTTTCTGAAAATAATCCATTTAATACTCAAACTGAATCTTTAAATGCTTTAAAAGATCTGGGTTTTAATGTCTCTAATAGTCATAAATATTGTAAAAATATAGATGAAGTATTTGAATTTATTTCATATTGGGATAAGCAAAAAGAAAATTTAAATTTTGAAATTGATGGTATAGTTGTAAAAGTAAATAGCTTTAATATGCAAAAACATCTTGGATTTACGTCTAAGTTTCCTCGATGGGCAATTGCTTACAAATTTCAAACAGAGCAAGCCATTACCAAATTAGTTGATATTGACTTTCAGGTAGGAAGAACAGGAGCAATAACACCAGTTGCTAATTTAGAACCAGTATTATTGAATGGGACTATTGTTAAAAGAGCATCTCTTCACAATGAAGATCAAATAGATAAATTAGATTTATATCAAAATGACACCTTGACTGTTGAAAAAGGTGGTGAAATTATTCCTAAAATAGTTTCAGTTAATTACAGACTTAGAAATTTAAAATCAAAAAAAATATCTTTTATAAAAAATTGTCCAGCCTGTGGAAGTTTACTTTTTAAAAATGATGATGAAGCTCAGCATTATTGCTTAAATTCTAAAGGTTGTTATCCTCAAATTGTTGGTAGATTTAAACATTTTATATCTAGAAAAGCTATGAATATAGATGGTTTTGGAACAGAGACTATTGAAAGACTTTTAAAGAAAGATATTATTAAAAACTTTGATGATATATATAATTTAAAAGTTGGTCAATTGGTTGGATTAGAGCGTATGGCACAAAAGTCAGCAGAAAATTTAGTTTTTGCAATATCTAATTCAAAAGCCCAACCCTATCACAAGGTTTTGTATAGTCTTGGAATTAGGCATGTTGGTGAAACAGTTTCAAAAAGACTTACAAGCTATTTTCCAACAATTAATGATTTAATAAATGCATCATATGAAGATATATTAAATGTTGATGAAATTGGAGAAAAAATTGCCATGAGTTTAAAAAAATATTTAAGTGAACCAATTAATCTAGAACTATTAAAAAAATTAAATGATTTGGGTTTAAATTTTGCACAAAATAAATCTGAGAAAAAAGGCACATCCCTTGAAAAATTAAGTTTTGTAATAACAGGTACTTTTGAAAAAATTAGTAGAGATAGTTTAAAAGATATAATTTTAAATAATGGAGGTAAAGTAGTTAGTAGTGTCTCCTCTAAATCTATAATTATTTCAGGACTAAATCCTGGACCTTCTAAAATGAACAAAGCAAAAGATTTAGGAAATGAGCCTTTATCATTAGAAGATTTTATTAATTTATATAACATTAATATTTAAGATTGAAAAAATTTATTTATAAATTAAGATTAGGTTTTTTACAAAAAAAGATTGAAAAATCAATTGATGTTCTAAAATCATCTATTAGAAATCCAAAAAAACCTATTAAAACAATTGGTTGTATAGTTGATTCAAACATGGATTTGGACTATTCTGATTTGTTAGAATTAGCTCTTGAAATGGGTCTGAAAGAGAAAGATTTAAAAATAATAAGTTTTTCTGATAGCAACTATAATGATCCCTTTTGTGAATTAAGAATTTCAGAAAAATCTGTAAATTTTTATGGCAAAATGATTTCAGCTGATGCTGATGAATTCACATCAAAAAAATATGATATGCTGATTAATTATTTTGGTGATAATAAAATTTTAACTTTATTATCATCACAGACAAATGCAAAATTTAGAATTGGATTTGATATTTCAAATCACAACATTAATGATATTATTTTTACAGATATTTTTGATAATTTTAAAAAATTCAGGAAGGAACTTATTAAATATCTAAACTTCATAAAGTGAGCACGAAAGCATACAGAATAAATCCTTTTATAACACAAAAAAATAAATCCATTTTTGCTGGTGTAGGAGTTGCTGTTGTTACACCATTTAATGATCAAGATGAAATTGACGTTGAAGCTATTTATAAGTTAAGTGACCACTTGTTTTTTAGTGGAGTTTCCTATGTAGTTGTGCAAGGAACAACTGGAGAGTCATCAGTATTAAGTTATAAAGAAAAAGAAGAGGTTAATTCAACGTTTATTAGTGCTTTTAAAGACCGCATTCCATTAGTTCTGGGTATTAGTTCAAATAATACAAGCTATTTATGTGATTTAATTTCTAAAACTGATTTATCTGGCTTTGAAGCTATTATGTCTGTTTGTCCTTATTATAATAAACCATCTCAGGATGGTATTTTTCAACATTTTGTAAAAGTATCTGAAGCCTCATCTGTACCTTTAATAATATATAATGTGCCTGGAAGAACTTCTTGTGATATAAATAATCACACAATTATAAAGTTAAGCAAGTTTAGTAATAATATTATTGGAGTGAAAGAGGCATCAGGAAATGTTTCAAGAATCTTAGAATTAAGAAAAAAGACTAGAAAAGACTTTTTAATAATATCTGGGGATGATTTTACAATGATTGATGCTGTTAGGAACGGAGCTGATGGAATCATTTCTGTTGCAGCTAATGCATTCCCATCAATCATGCAGGAAGCTTATTTAAGTTTAATATGGGAAAATGACAATGATATTCCAGATGAAATAAATAAACTTCCGAAAATAGAATCTTCTAATTTTATTTTAAATGATTTTTTTAATTTAATTTTTGAAGAGGGTAATCCATCAGGCATTAAATTTGCTCTCAAATACTTAAATTTGTGTAATGATAAAGTTAGGTTACCTTTAACAGAAATATCAAAAAACTTAAAAAACAAAATTTCAGTTTTTATTAAGAATAAATAATGTTTGTATGAATAAAATAATTAATAAAATCTTACTCTTATTTTCAGTTTTTTTATTTTTTTCCTGTAATGAGTTTCAAAAACTTTTAAGGAATGAAGATGTTAAAATTAAATATGAAATGGCAGAAAAATATTATGAGAATGAAGAATGGAGAAGAGCAAGTACTCTTTTTGAGCAAATTCAACCAAAATATAGAGGAAAACCACAAGGTGAAAGAATTACTTTTTTTTATGCAAATAGTTTACTAAATAAAAAAAATTATGTTTTAGCTGCATTTCAATTTGAAAGTTTCGTAAAATCTTATCCAATTAGTCAAAAAGTTGAGGAAGCTGCCTTTAACGCTGCGTATTGTTACTACAAACAATCCCCTAAGCATAGTTTAGATCAAGCTGATACAATGACAGCAATTGAAAAATTACAAAATTTTATAAATTTTTATCCATATTCCGAAAAACTTGAAGAAGCAAATGATCTTGTTCAGGAATTAAGAATAAAATTAGAATATAAAGCATTTGAAATTGCAAAACAATACAATACAATTAGAGACTATACATCTGCAATTAAAGTTTTAAATAGTTTTATTTCTGAATATCCTGGAACCCCATACAGAGAAGATGCTTTATTTTACCTTTTTGATTCTTCATATCAATTAGCAGTAAATAGTATTCAAATAAAAAGGTTAGAAAGACTCAAAAATGCTATAAAAATTTATGAAGAATTAATTAACGATTATCCTGAAACAAAGTTTTTTAATGAATCTGAAAAGATGATGAATGATATAGATAAAGAAATTGCTATATTTGAGGCCGATTAATCATAAAATTATGGATTTTAAAAAAATTAATGCACCAACTTCTACAGTAACTTACGATAGAGAAAAAATTGATTCTCAATCTGAAAATATATATAAGGCAATTTCAATAATATCTAAAAGAACTATTCAAATTAATGAGGATATTAAGAAAGAATTAATAAGTAAACTTGAAGAATTTGCTACACCAAGTGAAAATTTGGAAGAGATTTTTGAAAATAAAGAACAAATAGAAGTCTCAAAATTTTATGAAAAACTTCCTAAAGCTCATGCTATTGCAATAGACAATTGGCTTACAGAAAAAATATACCACAGAAAACCTGAACAGGAAAAGTAATTTTTATGTCTGTTCTTAAGGGCAAAAACATCCTTCTTGGCGTTTCAGGTGGAATAGCAGCTTATAAATCAATAGTATTACTCAGGTTATTAAGAAAAAATCAAGCAAATGTACAAGTAGTTTTTACTAAATCCGCTCATGACTTTGTTACTTCATTAACATTTTCATCTTTATCTGGAAGACCTGTCTTAACTAATTTTTTCGAAGAAGATAATAATTCAAAAAATTGGAATAATCATGTCGAACTTGCTGAATGGGCTGATTATTTATTAATTATTCCTGCTACTTCATCAACTATATCAAAAATGGTAACAGGAAATGCAGATAACCTTCTTATTGCAACATACATGTCATCGAACTGTCAAGTTTTTTTTGCACCATCAATGGATTTAGAAATGTTTAAATCATTATCTACAAAAAATAACATAAATGCTCTTGAGGAAAAAGGTGATATTTTAATTAAGCCTGGAAAGGGTTTACTTGCAAGTGGTCTTGATGGTGAAGGAAGGGTTGAAGAACCAGAAAAGATTTTAGAAATATTAAAGAGTTACATTAAAAAAAGATTAATTTTTAACAATAAAAAAATACTTGTCACAGCAGGTCCTACTTATGAAATGATTGATCCTGTTAGGTTTGTTGGAAACTTTTCTAGTGGAAAGATGGGGTTTGAAATTGCGAAACAAGCTGCCAATCTTGGTGCAAAAGTTTATCTGATTTCAGGTCCATCAATGGAAACAGTTAATGATGAAAATATTATAGAAAAAAGAGTAACTTCAGCTGAGGAAATGTTAAATGAGTGTTTAAAAATATTTCCTAAAGTTGATATTTGTATAAAGTCTGCTGCTGTTTCGGATTATAAACCAAAAAAATCTTCTAATAAAAAAATTAAAAAAAATAATTTAAAATTGATCAAGCTTGATTTGGTTAAGAATGTTGATATATTGAAAGAGTTAAGTTTAAAAAGAAAAAATCAAAAAATTATTGGGTTTTCCCTTGAGACACATAATGAGCTTATTAATGCAAAAAACAAACTCATGGATAAAAATCTTGACGCAATAGTTTTAAATTCCTTAAATGATAACGGCGCTGGATTTAATTGTGATACAAATAAAATAAGTTTTATAACTTCAAAGTCAGTTAAAGATTTTAGCTTAAAATCAAAAAATCATGTTGCTAAAGACATATTATTGGAAATATATAATTTATAGTATAATTTTTTGTTTTCAAATTAATTATTCACAGGAGTTAAATTGTCAAGTAAAAGTGAATTTTAGTTTAGTTAATCAAACAGAATCAAAGATTTTTGATGAACTAGAAAGAAGTATCGAGGAATTTTTAAATTCAAAAAAATGGACTAATCAGTCTTATAAAGATTTTGAAAAAATTAATTGTTCATTTTTGATCACTGTTTTAGATTTTACAAACAGTTCATTTAAAGCTAATATTGAGATAAGCTCATTTAGACCTGTATTTAATTCTAACTTTAGATCTAATAATTTTTTGTTTAAGGACAATGGTGTAAATTTTAATTATGAGCCTAATCAATCTATAATTTTTTCTAATACTAAATTTGAATCTGACTTAGCATCGATACTTTCATTTTACTCATACATAATAATTGGATATGATAATGATACTTTTTTGCAGTCATCAGGTTTGAAAGATTATATGTCTGCAAAACAAATTTTAGATTTTAGCTCTAGTTTTTCTAATTCTCAGATGTGGTTGCCTTCTCATAATGGAGGAAGGGTTAATAAATTTTGGTTAATTGATAACCTAACCTCCTCAAATTATTCGCCCATTAGAGAAATCAACTATAATTATCATTTAAATGGTTTAGATTTACTTATTGAAAATCAATCTTTAGCTAAGCAAAATATAATAGATTCTTTAATTATGTTTGACAAAATGAATCGATTTAGACCAAATTCAATATTACAACAAATGTTTTTCCAGTCAAAAAATGATGAAATTTTCAATTTGTTTATAAATTATAAAAGTTCAACAGAAATTAATAATTTAAAAGATTTACTAAACAGAATTGCCCCATTTTATTCTAATAAATGGAATAAATTATAATTAAATTTTGATTACAAAACTCATAATAAAAAACTATATACTGATTGAGAAGCTATCTATTGATTTTAATAATGGTTTTTCTGTTATTACTGGCGAAACTGGAGCTGGAAAATCAATTATTTTAGGTGCTTTAAATTTAATTTCGGGATCTAGAATTGATCATAAGATAGTAGGGCCAAAATTTAAAAAATGTATAGTTGAAGGAGAGTTTCATATTCCTAAGAATTCTTTTTTTAATTTTTTTGAGTTAAATGATATTGATTTTGATGAAAATACAATTATTAGGCGTGAAATCTTGAATAATGGGAAATCCAGAGCTTTTATTAATGATTCACCAGTTAAGTTAGAGTTACTCAAATTATTATCTGATAGATTGATTAATATTCATAATCAAAACCAAATCAAGATTTTATCGAATAACGATCTTTTTTATAATCTAATTGATACTTATTCAAATCAATTAAATGAAGTTTCTGAATATAAAGAATACTTAAACCAATATTTAATTATTAATAAAAAGTTAAATACACTTAATCAAGAAAAAATAAATTTTAAAAATAATTTTGAGTACAATAAATTTATTTATGACGAGATTGATAAAATGAACCTTGTAGAGGATGAAAAATTAAAACTTGAGGAAACTTTCAATAGTTTAAAAAATTTTGATAAAATGAGTAATCTTTTTGATGAATTTAGATCTCTTTCCAATATTAATGATGAAACTTTTCAGGAGAGAATTTCAAAAATTTCAAATATTATTAAAAGAACTGGAAGTTATTCAAAAGATTTTGAATCCTTTCACAAGCGGTTTGAGAAAATTAATATTGAAATTGAAGATTTATTTGTCTCTATAAATTATTATATAAATAATTTATCATTTGATCAAAATAGCTTTGAACAAATACAAAATAGACTATATAAGATTAATGATTTAGAAAAAAAACATAACGTTAATTCTATTTCGGAGCTAATAAATAAAAGAGATCAACTAAAATTACTATTAAATGACTCCAAAGGCTTTAATAAGAAAATTCAAAAACTTAAGGATGATTTATCTTATTTAAACGATAAAATGCTTGATATTTCAAAAAAAATAAGTAAAAAAAGAATACTTTCTAAGTCAAAAATTCAATCTGAAATTGAGAGTGTTTTTAAAAAACTTGCTCTAAAAAATTCAAAAATTGATTTAAAAATAACAGAAGAGAATCAATTTAATAAAAATGGTATTAATAATATTGATGTTTTTTATACACCAAATAGTAAGTCAGAACCCAATATTCTTTCAAAAATTGCATCTGGTGGAGAAAAATCTAGAATTTTATTTGCAATAAAATCTATACTTGCTAATAAAATAAACCTACCAACTCTTGTTTTTGATGAAATTGATTCTGGAATGTCTGGTGAAATTGCTAATACAATTGGTAAAATGATGAAATCTATTGGTTCGAAAATTCAAATAATATCAATATCTCATCTACCACAAGTTGCATCTAGAGCTGATCATCATTTTAAAGTATTTAAATCAAATATTAATGATAATATTGTTTCAAATATTACCGAACTAAATGGTCAAGATAGAATTAATGAAATTGCATCAATGATTTCAGGAGAAAAGATTACAGAATCTGCAATTAATCAAGCACGTGAGTTGCTTAAATAGTATTATATTTAAATAATATATGAGCAATAATTTATTAAAAAATAAAAAAGGAATTATTTTCGGAGCATTAGATGAAAATTCTATTGCCTGGAAAACAGCAGAAAAAATTCATTTACAAGGCGGTAAATTTGTTTTAACAAATGCTCCTGTTGCGTTAAGAATGGGTAAATTAAATGAATTAGCTGATAAAACAAATTCTTTACTAATTTCAGCTGATGCAACGAAAAATGAGGATTTGGATAATTTAATCGATCAAACTTTAAAACATTTTAATGGCAAAATTGATTTTGTTTTACACTCAATTGGAATGTCAGTAAATGTAAGAAAAGGTAAATCTTATACTGAACTTAACCATGAATGGTTAACAAAAGGATGGGATGTTTCTGCTGTTTCATTTCATAAACTTCTTCAGTTATTATATAATAAGGATGCTATGAATGAATGGGGGAGTATAGTTGCCCTGTCATATATGGCAGCTCAAAGAGTTTTTCCAAATTATAATGATATGGCTGATAACAAGGCATATTTAGAGTCTATTGCTAGAAGTTTTGGTTATTTTTTTGGAAAAGAGAAAAAAGTTAGAGTTAATACAATAAGTCAATCACCCACACCAACGACTGCAGGTAAAGGGGTAAAGGGCTTTGATGGCTTTGTTAGTTATGCTGAAAAAATGTCTCCTTTAGGTAATGCAAGTGCTGAAGAGTGTGCTGATTATACAGTAACACTTTTTTCAGATTTGACTCGTAAAGTAACTCTTCAAAATTTATTTCATGATGGAGGTTTTAGTAACGTTGGTGTAAGTCAAGAAATTATTGATATAATTTCAAAGAATAATTAAATCTACATATTAAAATGTTGTTAATTGGTTTAACAGGTGGAATAGGTTCAGGAAAAACCTTTATTTCGAAAAAAATCAATTCATATAAAAAGTTCAAAATTTTTGATTCAGACTTTGAAGCAAAAAAAATAATTAAAAATAATCCTGAGGTTATTTCTTCTATTAAGAATAGCTTTGGACCACTAGCTTATGTTAAAAATAATTTAAATAAGAAATATATTTCTGAAGTTGTATTCTCAGATTTAAAAAAACTCAAATTATTAAATCAAATTGTACATCCAAAGGTTTTTGAGGCTTTAGAAATATATAAAACCAAAAATTCAGATAAAATTATTATAATTGAATCTGCTCTTCTATTTGAATCTGGAATGTATATTAATAATGATATAAATATTCTTGTAGTTTCGCCTATTGAGCTAAGATTAGATAGAATAACTAAAAGAGATAATATTACCAGAGAAAAAGCTAAGCAAATAATTAACTCTCAATGGAAAGATTCTAAAAAAATTAGTTTAGCAGATTTTATAATTGAGAATATTAATAAATTAGAAACAGAAAAGGTTTTAAAAAATTTAATTAAAGATATTTTATCAAAATATGAAAAAAATTAGTTTTTCATTGTTGATTTTTTTTATGTCAATTTCCTTAATCGGGATAATTTTTGTTCAAAGTTTTTGGATTAAAACTACTATTGATAATAATGAAAGACAATTTTCTTTAAATGTCAACCAAGCATTAAAAACAGTAACAGAAGATATTAAAGCTAGAGAAATGAGTGATTACCTAGCGGTTTATCAAAAATTAATTGATAGTATTAGTAATCCAAAAGAATCACAGTTAACATCCGTTTTTCAGTATGTTGACAGAAATATAAATACTAATAAAACATATATATATTCTCAAGGAATTTTGGAGGATGATTATAATATTACAGCTAGTTTAGTTGAGCCAAAAAGTAATGATACCACTTCAATTTTAGATTATACTAAAATAAAAAATACAACTATAATAGATGATGCTTTTGATCGTGAAATACAAAACATGAGTTCTATCGAAAGATTACAGAGAGTTGAAAAGATGACTTTAATAGATCAGGCTAAATATTCTTCAATTTTTAGTGAATTAGCAAGTTTAAAACCTAT
>CENJ01003145.1_pt1 | contig 10663 bp, 12 predicted proteins | sample 356161 | NCBI WGS metagenome assembly CENJ01 (sample SAMEA2619531, study PRJEB7988) | marine metagenome | biome: marine biome (ENVO:00000447); feature: surface water layer (ENVO:00002042); material: "saline water (ENVO:00002010), including plankton (ENVO:xxxxxxxx)" | depth 5 m
ATGGCAGTGATGGCAGGTTAGAAAAGCGCCTGCATGACAATCATGGCCACCACCACCGTCAGCCAGTGCCCGCCATGAATCAGCTTCGCGTCGTTACCAAGTTTGGCAAATGTGTCTCCGGCATAGCCAATGACGGCCGTTGCCAGCGTGACAAGGATCGTCGCCAGCAACAGACCCTCTCGCGCCATGATCCCGACGAACCAGCTCATCAGAAAAAGGCCGAGAATCTGCAGCACAAGGGGGAAAATAGCCGGTTTTCCGGCGTAGTCCACGCCGGTCGCCGCAGCCCATCTTGGCCCGAAAAGAAGGGGAGAATACCAGAGCCAGCCGATGAAAAAGGCGAGGATTACCCCGGCCAGAACACCAGCCCAATTCACATCCGATGTCAGTTCGAACATTGTGACAACTCCTGCTGTTTGTGAGTCCAGTTGAATATCCTCGGACAATTCCGAGACGCACATCTCCCTTTTATGGCCTTGCTTTCAGTCGACCCTACATCGTGACCTCGTGGATTTCGGCCACTTCGATGCTGCCCTCGCCGATGATCGGGCAGGCCTTGGCCAGTTCGACTGCCTTGTCGAATGTGTCGGTCTGGATGATGGTGTAGCCGGATAGCGGGTTCGGGCCACCATCGTCACGCACCCCGGCGGCGGACACCGTCCGTGACATGCCGACCGGGTTTCCCGGATCGATAATGGCGTCACCGATGCTGTCGAACCAGCTCTGCCAGCGGCCGATCTCGGCCTCGGTTTCCTCGGGGGTTTCGGGGGTCTTGCCGCCATGATAGGCGAAGATGAAATGTGGCATATCTTGCTCCGTTCTGTTGTGGGTGACGGGTTCAGGGGGATGAGAAGAGTGGTTCGATACGGTTGAGCGATGATGCCCAGCCTTCATGGTGAAGACGTGCCGATTCGGCATCCGGCAGGCCAGTCTGATACATGCTGAGAATGGTGCCGCCACGGCCGTCCGGGCGAACCGACAGGCGCACCGTGCTTTCATGCCCGCGCAGCCCGCTGTCGCTGTCATGCCATGCCCAGCTGATTTCAACAGCCTTTCCAGGCGTGACATTCAACACCTCGCCCGACACGCGATGACCCCCACTTTCAGGTTCAATCATCACCGAGGACCAGGGACCCCGCCGGGTGAAATCGAGACTGTATTCGCCAAGCGTGACCCCCTCCGGCCCCCACCATGAAGGCAGATGATCCGGCGCGGTGACGAGGTCATAGACCCTGTCTGGCGGCAATGGAATCGGCTTCTCGATGCTCAGATCGGTCACTGGCAACCCCCTTTTGGCAAATTCCCTTGGCAAATCCCCTTTGCGGCCCGCGACACTATGTTTGCAACCCTATTGGCAAACAGACTGACAAACAGATTGGCAAACAGATTGGCAAACAGATGATGGGCCGCTGCGTTCCTGGCCGGCACGGTAATGAACGCGAACAGGTGGCACCGAATATGTGGCACAACAGGAACAACATCCTGATCGCAGTGTCACCGGGGTTAAGGGCAGGCGGAAAATGACAAGCCCGTGAGCGAGGGATGACAACACCCTGCATATCGACGCGTGCCACGCAAACTGGACGATCCCGGGTCAACGCGCTAGAACCGGGACATATCTTGTCTGGGCGCCAGCCTGTCTGGGTGCCGGTCTGTCTGGGCGCCAGCCTGCATTTCACCGTCATGGAAGGCCCTGAATTGTCCCTCACCTTGATCCCCGCCACCGATATTCTGCTGATGATGACAGCGGGATTGCTTGTGACGGGCATTGTCGCCGGGCTGCTTGCCGGGCTTCTCGGGGTTGGCGGCGGGATTGTCATTGTGCCGGTGCTGTTCCTGCTGTTCGGCTATCTGGATGTGCCGGAGAGCATCATCATGCATATGGCGGTTGCCACCTCGCTGGCGACGATCATTCCGATCTCGCTGTCCTCGGCGCGTGAACATTATCGCCGCGGCGCCGTTGATATGGCGGTGTTCCGCCACTGGTCGCCCTTCATGCTGGTTGCCGCCGGTCTGGCGGCAGCGGCCTCGGGCAAGCTTGATTCGCGCTATCTCCAGCTGCTGTTTGGGGTGATCGCCATCTATGTCGCGCTGACGATGATTCGCGGCAAGACCTCCGCCGCCGACGCGGCGCCCGAGACATCTGAGATTGCCGCAACCGGCCGTGGCGTTCGTGGCGGCATCATCTCCGCGCTGATTGGCGCGGCCTCCTCGCTGATGGGGATTGGCGGCGGCAGTATCGCCGTGCCAGTGCTGAGCGCGCTTGCCCTGCCGGTTCACCGGGCCGTTGGCACGGCGGCGGCCTTCGGCTTTCTGATCGCGGTGCCGGGGGCGCTTGGCTTCATCTGGGCGGGTCTTGATGTTGAAGGCCGGCTTCCCTTCTCGCTTGGCTTTGTCAATGTGCCGGCCGCCATCATCATTTTCTCGACAAGCCTGTTCACCGTGCCACTTGGCAGCCGTATCGCGCATGCTCTGAATCCGAAGGGACTCCGCCGGGCCTTCGGGTTTTTCCTGCTGCTGAGCGCGGCCAACATCATGAGCGGCGTCATCACCTGACCATAAATCGGCAAACAACCTGACGCGGCGGTGGCTGGACGCGCCACCGGACCGTGCCGTATGCTTGTCGTCTTATATTTCAACAGACCGCAAAGCGGAGCCGTCATGCGCTATCTTCACACCATGGTCAGGGTCACCAATCTGGAAGACTCGCTGGATTTCTACTGCAACAAGCTCGGTCTTGTTGAAACCAACCGCAAGGATGTCGAGGCGGGGCGCTACACACTTGTCTTCCTGGCCGCGCCAAACGATGTCGGCAGCGCCAGAGAAACCCGCGCGCCGGAAGTCGAGCTGACCTATAACTGGGATCCGGAAGATTATGATGGCGGCCGGAATTTCGGGCATCTTGCCTATTATGTCGATGATATCTACGCGGCTTGCCAGAGGTTGATGGATGCCGGGGTGACGATCAACCGGCCACCGCGCGACGGCCGCATGGCCTTCGTCCGCTCTCCCGACAACATCTCCATCGAATTGCTGCAGGAAGGCGAGGCGAAAGCGCCGGCTGAGCCCTGGGCGTCGATGGAAAACACCGGGGCGTGGTAGGTTCATGATGGCATTGGAGATCTATCAGTTCGGCTATAATCAGGACAATTATGGCGTCCTGCTGCATGACAGCGACAGCGGCGCAACAGCGATTGTTGATGCCGGCGATGCTGGGGCGGCGCGCGCCGCGCTTACCGCCACCGGCTGGACATTGACGCAGATCTGGATCACCCATCATCATGGCGACCATACCGCCGGTCTTTCCGACATCGCCGCCGAAACCGGCGCCGTCACATACGGCCCGCCCGGCGTCCCCGGCATTGACAATGCTCTTGCCGAGGGTGACAGCTTTGTCTTTGCCGGCCGGCAGGTCGATGTTCTGGCCACCCCGGGACATACGCTGGACATGCTGAATTTCCACCTTGCTTCGGAAAAGCTTGCCTTTACCGGTGACACGCTGTTCGCGATGGGATGCGGACGCCTGTTCGAGGGCGATGCCGAAATGATGTGGGCCAGCCTGACAAAGCTGTTGGCGCTTGCGGATGACACGATCATCTATTGCAGTCATGAATATACGGCCGCCAATGCCGCCTTTGCGCTGAGTGTCGACCCGGACAATCAGGCGCTGCAACGTCGCGCCGAGGCGGTGGCCGAATTGCGGGCCGCAGGCCACCCGACGGTGCCGACAATCATGGCACTGGAAAAAGAGACCAACCCGTTCCTTCGCCCCGGCGATCCGGCGATCCGGGCAAGGCTGGGAATGGATGCCGCAGCAGACAGTGCCGTCTTTGCCGAGATCAGACGCCGCAAGGACAATTTCTGAGGTTTCGTTCCGCCAGTCCGACGTCCAGCCCTATTGAGGGGCAACATGTCCCGACACGCTGGCGAATGCTGGCAGGTCTTGTGCGCCGGTCAGGAACAGCGCCAGGCGTATCTGGTCCTTGCAGCGTTCCATCACCGCCATCGCAGCGTCAGAATCGGGCGCCTGCACCCCGTCAGTTGTCAGTGCGCGAAGCACCGGCCCGGCCATCGAGGCCAGTGCCGCACCAAGCCACAGCGCCTTTGCCACATCGAGGCCGTGGCGAATGCCACCTGAGGCAATCAGCCGCCCGTTTGGACAGGCGGCACGAACGGTCTGCAGCGCCTCGACCGTCGGCAGTCCCCAATCGAGGAACGGGTCGAACAGCGCGGCATCGGCCCGGCGGGCCGCCTCAATGCGAGTCCAGTTGGTACCCCCAAGCCCGGCCACGTCAACAGCATGCACACCAACATCGAACAGCCGCCGGGCCACATCGGGGCCGATACCGGCGCCAACCTCCTTGACCATCACCGGCACGCCAAGCTCGCGCACGGCATTGCCGATGGCGGCCAGCACATGACGCCAGTCCGTCTGGCCCTCGGGCTGTGCCGCTTCCTGGAGCGGGTTCAGATGAATGAAAAGGGCGTCGGCCTGTAGATCGTCGACAGCATGTTTCGCAAGGTCAATGCCGCCCGGCATCGCCAGCTGGACACCGCCAAGATTGCCGATCAGCGGCACCGACGGCGCGCGTTCGCGCATGGCGGCCTGCGATCGTCCTGCCTCAAGACTGGCCCGCTGCGAGCCGACAGCCAGCGCAATGCGAGCCTCCTCGGCGATGCCGGCAAGCGCCAGATTGATGGCATCCGCATGCGTCGTGCCGCCTGTCATGGATCCGATGAACAGCGGTGCGCTGACCGGCCTGCCAAGGCAGCTGGTGGAAATGTCGATAGTGGCAAGATCGCATTCGGGAAGCGCGCAATGGTCAAGCCTGACCCGGTCAAAGCCAGCATCAACGCCGGACATCGCCAGCTCGCTGGCGGCAAGCGCCAGATGCGCGTCCTTGCGCTTGCTGGTCCCAGAACCAGGACCGTTCTCATCATCCATCATCGATTGTCACCGGCCGATAAATTGGCGTTTCATGCTGCGGGTCGTGCGGCGATAGAACCCGTCAACAAGGATCATGTGCGGGACCGTCAACGCCGCCAGCCCGATAAAGACCACGCGGAGAATGACAGGCTGGGGATCGGCCATGTCGGCAAACCACCAGACAGCCGCCGCACCGGCAAGCCAGCTTGCGATGGTGAAGATCGATGCCTGCGTCACCAAAGCGGCAGCTGACATGTGCTGGCGGAGGCTGGTCAAGATGCTGGTGACATGCCGCGCTGAATGCACGCAGCAGAAATAGACCGCGAACCCCACAAGTGGCGGCGTCAGCGCAAACAGCACCGCCAGCGCGCCAAGCTCCAGCGCCGTGCCGCGCCAGCGCCGATACCACAATGCCTGGCCAAGGCAGATGACAAGTGACGCCCCGACAATCACCGTCAGCATATCAAGCCCCTGCCAGACAAGGGTCGTATCGCCACCGGTCAGGTAGGCAAAGATGACATCAACCTCCGGGCGGTGGATCTGGCTGATGCCGGCAACGACAAGCCCGCCATGCGCCAGCACCTCGGCACCGCGCACCCAACCGGTGCCGTGGCGCGCGTCACCTGCCCCGAAATGAATCATGCTGATGACAAGAAAACCAAGAAGGCATGGTGCCGGCGCAAAAATCCAGGCGGCGATCACCACCCCTGCCATGGCGACATAGAGAAGAAGAAACCGTATGAAAATCAATATGCTGCGGGAAAAGCCGAGATGTATGGCTATGGCGCCGTCAAGCGCCCCATGCGGCAAACCGATCAGCACCACCGCGGCAAGCGCCACAAGGTCGAGCGGTGCCATCACCATGATCCCGGCCATCAGGTCCATCATGCCGCCCCCGCATATTTCACGTCACTTCCGCCGGTGACAAGCCGCAGCGCGCCGCGAAGGAAGGGAAGTTTCGGCATCGCCATGACGACCTTCAGGCGCAGCCCCCAACCGGCCTCACCGCTGAGAAAGCGGGCAAACTCGTCGCCCGACAGCGCCTTTCCCATGCGCAGAAACAAATCCGGCGCCCGCTCCGGCCAGTGGCGAAGCACCGTCAGCAATACCGCATCCATGGCAAGGTCGATGCTCTGATGCGGCGAGGTCACGGCAAGAGTGCCGGTTGCCCGTGCCGCCGCAATGGCGCTGTCAATCTGCCGCTGGATGAAGATGAAAGCATAGCCGCTTGACGGTCTGATGGCACCGCCATTGCCGCCAATCCCGGGAATGGCCGGATCGCGCCTGTCCAGCCTGCCAAGCGGAATGACACCGCGCTCGCGGCGCAGGACCTCGAAATCGGCAAGGCCGCAATGGTCATCAAGATAGGTATGGATTGCCGCCAGATAGACATCATCATCAAGCGTCTCGGGCGAGAAAAGCGTTGATTCGACCAGCGCCTCGGTCGCTGAGAATGGCAGCAGATAGATGAAATGCATGCCGTGCGACTGATCCACCCGGAAATCCATCAGAATCGCCATATCGGGGTCGAAGACGGGGGTCGGCGCGCGCACCTCAAGGCCGATGAAATGCTGCAGCATCATGCCGCGCGGCACCGGCGGGGGACGGCTGTCAAATTGCTGGGTATCGGCGTCATCGGCCGGCAGGTCATCATTGCTGTCAGATATGGTCTCCAGGCTGACGCCGCCCGCCTCTGCGGCAGCCCGGCAATGCGATGTCCAGTCACTGCGTCGCAGCGCGAAATAGGGCCGCTCCGATGATGTCATGACGACCCTGTCCGTCTCGGTCACAATGGCCCAACGGGTCCATGATGCGCGTGCCAGTTTGGTGGCCGTCTCCAGGCCGGCACCGCCCCAGAATCCCCAGATATGTTCAGCCGGGGCAGGTGCCCCCGACGGCCGTACCAGTGTGATGTCATGCCCGGGAATCTCGCCGGCCCGCGCCGCCAGCGACAGCGCGGCACAGCCATCTCCAAGGATGCGGACGGGCTTTTTCACGGGCTTTTTCACGGGCTGTCTCTGGGTCCGCCTTTGGGGCTGTCCTACATCATCAGGCAACATAGGGCAGCCCCCGCAGCGCCAGATGAAGCCGCTGGTCATGAGACCCCTCCGCCGCGCCAAACCGGGTGCCAAGGCTTGCCAGGGCCACCGCCGAACAGCGCAGTTTCGTGACCTTGCCTGTCACCTGCCTGCCTTGATGCCAGGCACAATTGGCAGCGCGAAGCTGCACCCCGATCTGGCGATAAACCCGCGCCGCGACGGCAATCGAGAGATGTGCCCGAAATGGCAGATAGCGATAGCCCTGCGCGCCGCTGACATAGAACGCCTCGGCCATGTCAAGAAGCCGTGCCACCGCCACCGCGACATCGGTGCGAAGACCTGCGTGAACCTCTGACCCCGGCGCCTGGGCAGCTGCCAGAATATCGGCAGGCGTCGCGCCGCCAACCCAGTCGCCAGGGATATAGCGCCGGTTCATCCCCGCATCCTCAAGCACATCACGCGCGATGTTGGTCAGCTGCATGGCGATCCCGAGGTCGATGGCGTGCGCGCGGGCCGCCGGGGCGTGACAATCGAGGACATGGCACATCAACAGGCCAACCGTGCCCGCGACCCGGTAGGCATAGCGCAGCAGCGCCGCCTCGTCGGCAAGCGCCACCACCTCCGCCTGATCCTCGAGCAGCCCGTCAATGAGGGCGATCAGCACCTCGGCCGGGAAGCGTTTCTCCGCCATCAGGGGAAGAAAGGCCTGCAACGCCGGATCGTCACCTTGCCGGCCGGCGGCAAGATCATCACGGATCACCCGCAGGCGGGCCGGGCCGTTCTCGATATCGCCATCGGCCATGTCATCGAGAAGACGGCAAAAGGCATAGAGGCGGGCGGCATCGCATCCCATGCGCGCGCCAAGAAACCGGCGCGCCCAGTGAAAGCTCTTGCCGTTCATGGCAAGCGACTGTTCGGACGTCAGGCTTTCATTCGACATCGGTGCCGGCTCCCGCCGTCAGGCTGGCTGTGCCAGCTGCTGGCTGGCGGCCGCCTGCTCCTCTTCCGCGATCAATCGTTCGACAACCTTAGCAGAACACAGCACGCCTGGCATCCCCGCACCTGGATGCGCACCGGCAGCGGCAAAATACAGGTTGGGAATATGCGGATCGCGGTTGTGATAGCGGAACCAGGCGGACTGGATAAAGATCGGTGCGATGGAGAACCCGGCCCCATGCATAGATCTGTAATCATTCTTGAAATCCTCCGGCGTCATCCAGAAATCATCCGATATCGCATCCGAAAGGCCGGGCATTATGGTGCGCTCCAGCGCCGCCACGATGCGGTCACGAAGCACCGGCCCCTCTTGCGACCAGTCGACATCGCCAAGAAGGTTCGGCACCGGGCAGAGGACATAGAAACTGTCGCATCCTTCCGGCGCAAAGCTGGAATCTGTCGCTGTCGGGCGGTGAAGATAGAGCGAGAAATCATCCGCCAGGATCTTGCGGTCGAAAATGTCGGCAAGCAGCTCGCGATAGCGCGGCCCCATCCAGATGGTGTGATGCGCCACATTCTCATAAGTGCGCCTTGTCCCGAAGAACAGAACATAAAGTCCCATCGAATATTGCGTAACACTTTCCGGCAGGGCGCGCTTCGAGCGCGTCTCATCCGGCAGCATCTGCTGATAGATTGTTGGTGGATCGCCGTTGCAGATCACCCGGTCGGCGCGGAACCGCCGCCCGTCGGTCGAGGTGGCGCCAGTGGCAAGCCCCCCTTCCATGGTGATCCGTTCGATATCGACCCCGAGCTCGACGGTAACGCCGGCGCGTTCAAGAAGGCGGTGCAGCTGTTCGACAAGCCGGCCTGTCCCGCCCATGCAGAAGAAAACGCCCCAGCGCCGCTCGAGATAATGGATCAGCGCATAGATCGAGGTCGTCGTGAACGGGTTTCCGCCAACAAGCAGGGGATGGATGGAAAAAGCCTGGCGCAGCAGCGGATGCCGAATATGGCTGTTCACAAGTCCTGCCACCGTGCGGTAGCTGCGAAGCCGCAGCAGGGCCGGCACCTGGGCCATCATCGAGGTAAAACGGGTGAAGGGCCGGTCGGCAAGCTTTTCGAAACCGATGGCGAAGATCCGCCGCGACGTCTCGAGAAGGCCGGCATAGCCCTTTACGTCGGCCGGCGAGAAGCGTTCGATCTCGCGGTTGGTATCCTCGACGGTGGCCCGATAGTCGAATTGCTGGCCATCATGGAAGTGAAACCGGTACCAGGGATCGAGCGGTTGGAAATCGAGATGATCCTCGCGGGATTCGCCAAACAGCTCGAACAGCTCATCGAACAGGAAGGGCGCGGTGATCACTGTCGGGCCGGCGTCATGACGAAAGCCGCCGCGCTCGAACACCTGTGCCCGCCCACCAATGGCCTGCAACCTGTCGACAAGTGTCACGCTATAGCCACGCGCACGCATCCGCAGCGCCGCCGCGATACCGCCGAAACCGGCGCCGATCACAAGGACATCGTTTTTGGGTGCGGCGGTATCCGCAGTGGAGGGTTGCGCCTTGGGGGCCGGTGTCATAGGTGCCGTTTCAGCCTTTGTTCAGCGAGGCTACTGACTTCAGACATACCTGCTGGAGAAGCTGTTGTATAGGCGTGATCACGGCAACAAGTTCGGCCGGAAGCCGGTCGGCATAGGAGGTGGCGTCCTCAAGAAGACTGTCCATCCTGCGGGCCGCCTCGCCAAGCGCCGACGAGCGCCGTAATTCATCGACCCAGCGGTCGAGTCCGTCGGAGGAGCCGCTGGCGTACCAGCTGTCAAAATCGGCCTTCGTCGCGGCGTCAAGCGACTGGCGAAACAGCACGACAACGCCATTCGGTGCGCGCCGTCCAAGATCCGAGCCACAGGTGTTGGCGCCATCACCGCCGGAGAAATTGAGGATGTCATTGGCAATCTGATAGGCGTTGCCAAGCGCCCGGAAACAATCGCCGATTGTCGACGCCGCACCGCCATGAAGCGCCATCGCCGCCACACCCTCAAGCGGGGCTGTCAGCAGCGGGGCTGTCTTGTCGCCAGCCCCCTGAAGGTAATGGTCCCAGTCCTTGACCGGCCGGACGTCGAATTCCCGTGCCTCGCCGATCGTTGTTGTCTTCATGTGCGTCGCCAGGATTTTCACCAGCATCGGGGTCTGCGAGCGCTGCGCTGCCTCGGCGGCAAGCTCGAATGACAGGGCGACCAGCCAGTCACCAAGCGTCAGCGCGACATCGCGGCCATAGACCGACCAGACGGCCAGCCGGCCACGGCGCAGACGGTCACCGTCGCAGATGTCATCATGGATCAGCGAGGCGTTGTGAAGCACCTCGATCGCCGCCGCCCAGTGAAGCGCCGCCGGCCTGTTGACTTTCAGGAAATCAGCGGCACGGAGCGCCATCTTGGCGCGCAGCATCTTGCCAGGCGCGGCGAAATGGTGAAGCGCCGCATCGGCCAGCGGCTGGCCGGGTTGCGGCATGCGCTCGATAATGAATTCATGGATGATTTCCGAAATGGACTGCGAAACCGGAATGCCCGTACCGGAGTCGGAGAAGATCTCGTTCACTGGGGTGGACAGGTCAGTCATATGTGCCGTCTTTAGCTGGTTCCACGAGAAGAGAGCGATAAATTGTCAAATCTTTGGGTGAAAGGGGCAGCGCCAGGCGCTGCCCCTAACAATTGGGTATATTAGGCTTTTGCTTCGGACTCGGTGACAGCAACGTTCCAGATGAT
>CENJ01057835.1_pt1 | contig 10662 bp, 11 predicted proteins | sample 356161 | NCBI WGS metagenome assembly CENJ01 (sample SAMEA2619531, study PRJEB7988) | marine metagenome | biome: marine biome (ENVO:00000447); feature: surface water layer (ENVO:00002042); material: "saline water (ENVO:00002010), including plankton (ENVO:xxxxxxxx)" | depth 5 m
GTAGCGGTTATAGAAGGGGGTTATAGCAAAGAAAAGGCTATTTCTATAAAAAGCGCAAAGACAGTATTTGACAATCTAGACAGAACCAAGTTTGACCCCAATAGAGTGTTAATTGATGAAAAGGAATGGACTGCTTATGACGACGAGGGAAGATATTTTATAGACAAAAACGACTTTAGTTTTATTAAAAACGGAACAAAACACAATTTTGAATATGCTTTTATTGTAATTCACGGAACACCAGGAGAAGACGGAAAACTTCAAGGATACTTAGACATGGTTGGCGTGCCTTATAATACTTCATCCGCTGCAATTATGGCTCTTACTTTTCAAAAATTTCATTGCAATCAATTTTTAAAAACTTTTGGAATAAACGTACCAGAATCTGAACTTATAAAGTCAAAGGATGTAATCGATGAAAGACAAATAATTGATAAAGTTAAATTGCCATGCTTTGTAAAACCAACAGACGGAGGAAGTAGTTTTGGAATTACAAAAGTTAAACATGAGAATGAGTTGTTGCCAGCAATAAAAGAAGCTTTTAACCACGGAATCGAAGTAATTGTAGAAGAGAGTATTGAGGGCAGAGAAGTTACTTGTGGCGTTTACCGAGACAACGAAGGAATAAAAGCACTTCCAATTACAGAAATTATTTCAGAGAACGAATATTTTGACTACGAAGCCAAATACCATGGTAAGTCTAAGGAAGTTACCCCAGCAGACTTAACAGACTTAATGACTACCCAAATACAATTTTTAAACAAAGAAATATACGGTATTCTAGGAATGAAAGGGATTGTGAGGATGGATTATATTGTAAATGATGCCGGAATTCCTTTTTTAATTGAAATTAATTCTGTTCCTGGCATGAGTAAAGAGAGTATTGTGCCACAGATGGCAAGCGCATTAAACATAAAGCTTTCAAATATTTTAATTTAAACACTTAAAAAAAAGAAACTTTATTAACTTTGAGTAGTTTTTTTACTCGCTTTTACTCTTTTACAGCTGTGGCTGAGTTGGCGAAGCTGTATTTAGACATCAAATTTTGATTAAAACCTTAATTACATCCAAGACAAGAGTTAAACTGCTTCTTAAGTTCTTTTTAAACCCTAAAAATTCTGCCTATTTAAGGGGCTTAAGCGAAGAATTAGAAGAATCTACCAACGCAGTTAGATTGGAGCTAAACCGACTGGAGTCGGCAAATATGATAAGTTCTAGAAGGATCGGAAATAAAAAAATGTTTACGGTAAATAAATCACACCCTTTATTTAAAGATGTTAACCAGATTGTAAGAAAATACTTAGGAATAGATGTGATTATAGATAATATTTTAAAAGGCCTAGGTGAACCAACCAAAATCTTTTTAACAGGAGATTTAGCAGAGGGAAGAAATAGTGATTTAGTAGATATTATACTTGTAGGAAAAATCAATAAAAATTATTTAATCGAGGTTATTGAAAAAACAGAAAAACTCATAGAAAGAAAAATACGCTATACAGCATACACAGATAAGGAGTTTTCAGAAAGAAGTCAAAATAAAAATCAACTACTGATTTGGGCAAGAGGTTAAATGGAGGACAATCACCAAAATAGTCGCTGGCATGTTCTTTATACCAAACCAAGGCATGAAATTAAAGCTCTAGAACGGCTAGTCCAAAACGGCTTTGAAGTATACTGCCCCATGAAAACAACATTAAAACAGTGGAGCGACAGAAAAAAAAAAGTATCAGAACCTTTATTACCTTCCTACATATTTATAAAAACAACAGAAAAAAAACGTGCAATCCCTCTTACAGACCCTTCGGTATTAAATTATATATTTTGGCTTGGGAAACCAGCAATTGTTAGAGAGTCTGAAATCGATACTCTTAAAGGAATAATATCTAAAGATAAAGTTCAAGAATTTGAAGTTAGAAAATTAAAAGTTGGAGATGAAATTGACATTATCAAGGGCCAGATACGAGAAAAAAAAGCCACAATTAAGCACATTTCCAATAACTACATAAAAGCAGAACTTAAAGAACTAAGAGTTACAATAGTATTAAAAAAAACAGATCTTGTTAATTAATAGTTTAATATGAGCGATAATAAATGGGATAAAATTATAAAACCTAAAAGAACTCTTTTGGAAATTGACTTTAATGCACTTTGGCAGTACCGTGATTTATTAAGAATGTTGGTATATAGGGATTTTGTCACTTATTACAAGCAAACAATTTTAGGGCCACTGTGGTTTTTCATTCAACCACTTTTCAATGCAGCAATTAATCTTTTTGTATTTGGAAGTCTTGCCGGCCTGGGACCACAAGGTGTTCCTGGGTTTTTATTTTACATGTCAGGCCCTATATTATGGCAATATTTTCAAGATACTTTTACAAAAACTGCAGCTACATTTACGGATAATCAAGCTGTATTTGGCAAGGTATATTTTCCAAGGTTGATTATGCCCTTGACGGTGTTGATTTCTGGATTATTAAAATTTGGAGTTCAATTGTCTTTATTACTTATTGCAATAGTATATTATTATTTTCAAACAGGAGATTTAAGTATGCAATGGGAAATAGTTTATTTTCCGATCCTTCTTCTCATAATTATGATCATGGCAATGGGATTCGGCTTATTGGTTTCTTCTCTTACCACAAAATATAGAGATTTAAAGTTCCTCATTGATTTTGCTGTTCCTCTCCTAAGGTATGTCACCCCAGGAATCGCAACATCTTATGTAATCTTTGTTGAGACTTTACCCGAAAAATTAATTCCACTGGCCAAGTATAATCCAATAGGCTATTTGATAGATTCCTTCAATTACATGTTTGTTGGCGCGGGCAGCTTAGATTGGCCGCATATAGTATACTCAGGAGGATTTGCCATTATAATTTTATTTTTGGGAATTTTAATTTTCAATCAAGTAGAAAAAAACTTTATGGATACCGTTTAATTAAAGTTATGTCAAAAGTTATAGAAATAAATAATCTTTCTAAAGTATATGACCTAGGTCTTGTAGGCACAGGAACATTGTCAAAAGACCTGAATCGAAGTTGGGCGAAGTTAAGAGGCAAAACAGACCCCTACGCAACCTTAGTTGAGGTTAATGACAGAACTCAAAAAGGTTTATCAAACATTGTATATGCATTGAAAGACATCAACTTTTCAGTTGAACAAGGGGAGGTTTTAGGAATTATTGGAAAAAACGGTGCTGGAAAATCTACACTACTTAAAATTCTTTCTCAAATCACAAGCCCAAGCACAGGAAACATTAAAATGAAAGGTCGTGTAGCCTCCTTGTTGGAAGTAGGAACAGGAATGCACCCAGAAATGACTGCAAGGCAAAACATCTACTTGAACGGTTCTTTGATGGGTATGCGGCGTCATGAAATAACCTCAACACTCGATGAAATTGTAGACTTTGCCGGTATCGGTAAATACATTGACACACCCGTGAAAAGGTTTTCATCTGGCATGTCTGTTCGGCTGGGGTTCGCAGTTGCAGCTTTCCTAGAGCCTGAGATTTTAATTGTTGACGAGGTACTCGCAGTAGGAGATTATGAGTTCCAAAAAAAAGCCATTGGAAAAATGCAAGATGTATCGAAAAGCGAAGGTAGGACAGTATTGTTTGTAAGTCATAATATGGAAAGTATTTTAAAATTATGCACAAAAGGATTAATACTTGAAAATGGAGAAACAAAACTATTAGAAGTAAGCGCTCAAAAAGCAGTAAAATACTACCTAGACAATGAAAGAGCTCAACTAAGTTTAGTAAACGAAAAAAAATGGGATATAAATACAGCCCCCGGAAATGATTTGATAAAATTATTAAGTGTTAATGTAAAACCCCTTTCAGGAAAAAATATAACTGTATCATCAGGTTTCGTTGTGAATTGCTCGTTTTATAATAACAAAGAAAACATCAATTTAGACACAACATTAGAGATTCTAACTTTAGAGGATGAAATAATTTTACATCAGGGCCTAGGGACAGCATACAGTCCAAAAAAATCAAAAAAGGGAATTTATACAGTTACCTTTTCAATTAATGGTTTTATACTAAACTCAAATCGTTACAAAATTAATTTGATATTTGGAGAAAACCAACAGCATTTACTTTACCGCTTAAACAATATTTGCATATTTGATATTATTTTTGAACCAAAAGGCTTTTTAACTAGGAAATTGCCGGGTAAAATAATATTGAAAGAAGGTTTTGCCAAATCAACATTTAAGAAAATGGAATAAACTCTTGCTTATTCGTCAGCTATATGGTTTTAAATAATCAATGTCATGAATAAAAAAATTCCACATAAAATTAATTTCCCTAAAATTGGTGATTCTTCAACTGGATATATTTCTGTTGCCGAAGCCTCTAAAAATGTTCCATTTGATGTTAAAAGGGTTTATTGGACCTATTTTACCCCAGAATCTATTGAAAGAGGAGGACATGCCCATATTAATTTAGAGCAAATCCTTGTTGCTGTTTCGGGTACGATAAAGTTAAAAATAGAAACAAGTGAAGGCGAAATATTCGATTTTACCTTAGATAGCCCGGATATTGGCGTATTCGTGCCAAAAAAAAGTTGGAGAACTATGAAATATTCTCACAATGCAGTTCAAATGTGTATAGCAAGTATTGAATATGATGAGAAAGATTATATTAGATACTACAAAGAATTTAAAAATGAAAAGTTTAATTAAGAAATATGGAATCACTTTACGGTATGTTGAGGAGAAAGATGCAGAATTCATTGTAGGATTAAGAACAAACGAAAGCAGATCTAGATTCATTAGCTCAACAAGTAGTGATATTGAGAATCAAATAAAGTGGATAAAGGAATACAAAGAAAGAGAATCAAATCAAGAAGAGTTCTACTTTATTGCTTATGACCATGAAGGAGAACCATACGCCACTTACAGGTTATATAACAGAACAAAAGACTCAATAGAGATTGGAAGCTATCTTTCCAAACCAGATTATCCCAACCCACTGAATTCAATTAAACTAGATGTTTTGATGAAGGAATTTGTGTTTGAAGATTTAAAGTTAGACAAGCTTGTTTTTGAAGTGAGAAAGAATAATAGATCGGTAGTTAAATATCATAAGCTATACAATCCACTACTTGAGAAAGAAGATGAAATGAATTATTATTTTACACAACATAAAACCTCATTTGAGGACGCCAAAGGAAAAATTAAAAAGTTATTTTAAATAAGGATAAAAATGGATATAAACACTATAGAGAAAGTTGTACTAGACAAGATTAAAGAATTTGTTGAAGATAATGATATTGATGTAGATGAAGTTAATAGCAATACAAGGTTGATTGGGTCAACAGGAATTTTTGACTCGATGGATTTAGTTAGCTTTATTGTAGAACTAGAGGAAGAGATAGAATACCATTTTTCACTTGAAGTTAGTCTAACAAATGAAAAAGCAATGTCTAGAACTACAAGCCCGTTTATTAACTCATTAACTTTAGCAAAGTTTATCAAAGAACTTCACGACAATGAGTAAAACTATATTAATAACGGGTAATAGAAAGGGAATAGGTTTACATCTCACCAAACACTACCTTGAGAAGGGTTTCAATGTATTTGGTTGCAGTAGAAGCGAAAGTAAATTAACACACCCTAACTACTTCCATCTCCTTGGTGATGTTTCAAATGAAAAAAAGGTGAGAGAAATTGTAAAACAGGCAACAAGAAAGTTTGGCACAATAGACATATTAATCAACAATGCTGGGGTTGCGTCTTTAAACCATTCACTTCTTACCCCAGGAGACACAGTTGATAAAGTTTTTAAGACAAATTTTTATGGTTCCTTTTTCTTTAGTAGGGAATGTGCTAAGATCATGATGAAGAAGAAGTCTGGAAGAATAATTAACTTTTCTACAGTGGCGGTACCACTTGATTTGGATGGAGAAATGGTTTATGCTTCTAGTAAAGCTGCGATCGAGAAGATGACACGCATAATGGCTAAGGAACTAGCACCCTACAATATTTTAGTTAATGCCATTGGACCAACACCAATAGAAACGGATCTAATTAGTGTGGTTCCAAAAGATAAAATCCAAAAGTTAATCGATAGTCAAACAATTCATCGATTAGGGAAGTTGGAAGATGTAGAAAATGTGATAGATTTTTTTATTAACGAGAAAAGTGATTTTATTACAGGTCAAGTAATTTACTTAGGAGGATTATGACAATAGAACACCTTAGCAACTACAAAGGAGAAGCTATATTTCATGAAAATATTTCCTACAGCTTTGACGATCTGTCAAGTCAAATAGCAGAATATAAAGAAATTTTAGAGAACAAAATTGCGGTGCATGATGTTGTCATTATAGACTCTGATTACAGTTTTTATAGCATTTCTCTTTTATTTTCGATGTCTTATTTTTCGTGTATCGTTATTCCAATTGTTAAGACAACAGAATCAGAATTTGATGCCAAAGTGAAAGCATCTAGTGCAAATTTAATTATTAGCATAGACTCCACAAATCAACTGAGTTTTCACACGATAACCAAAGAGAAAAGCGAATACCAAGGGTATACGCGTATAACCTCTCAAGATAATTGTGGAATTGTACTTTTTTCAAGCGGCACAACAGGTGCTCCTAAAGTTATGGTTCATAACTTTTCACATTTGTTACAAAACTTTACCCCACCAAGAAGGCAAAAGACATTAAAGTTTTTACTCTTTTTAATGTTTGATCATATTGGGGGGTTGAATACCTTATTGAGCTGTCTTAATAACGGATCACCTATCGTCATTCCAGAGAAAAGAAATCCTTCTGATATCTTGCTTTTGATAGAGAACTCTCGAGTTCAAGTACTGCCTACCAGTCCTACGTTCCTCAATTTAATGTTGCTTTCTGAAGACTTTCATAAAAGAGATTTAACCTCGCTAAAAATGATCACTTATGGCACTGAGAGAATGCCACAAGTGTTGCTTTCTAGAATCAATAAGTTTTTGCCAAACATCAAGTTGCTACAAACTTTTGGAACCAGTGAAACAGGTATATTGAAGACACAAAGTAAGTCGTCAACAAGTCTTTATTTTAAAATTGCTGATGATAAAATTCAATACAAAATAGAAAACGACGAGCTATTTCTGAAATCTAAAAATGCGGTGAATGAATACAAAGGTTTATCAAGTGATAAATTTACTGATGATGGATGGTTTGCAACAGGCGATATTGTTCAGCTAGATGACGAAGGGTATATGAAAATAGTTGGAAGGATCAGCAAGATAATTAATGTTGGAGGTTTGAAAGTATCGCCCACAGAAGTTGAGGAGGTAATCAATTCTGTTGATGGAGTAGTAGATGCTTCAGTCTTTGCCAAAGACAATGCGATAACTGGTCAAATGGTTTTTGCAAGGGTTGTGGTAATAGAAGATGAAGATGAGATTGCAATCAAAAAAAGAATACGACACACCTGTAAAGAAGTTTTAGATAAATATAAAAGACCTGCCAAAATAGAGATTACTAAAAAATTGGAGGCAACTACACGTTTTAAAAAATTAAATAGCTATTAATTCTTTGAGGTATTTAACCGATTATCTAAAAATTGAAAAATTTTTTTTTTAAAGGAAAAATTCTATTGAATTGAGCGGTATAGATGGATATCAAATTAAATTGAAAACAATTCATGATTAAATTTCTCGATCTTAAAGCTATCAATCTTCAATACAAAAAGGAAATTGAGGATGCCATGCTTCAGGTTTATGAAAGTGGTTGGTATATTCGAGGTGAAAAATGTGAAAAATTTGAAAAAGAATTTTCTTCATATTGCGGAACAAAATTTTGTATTGGAGTTGCCAATGGACTAGATGCTTTAACCTTGATACTCAAAGCATATATTGTATTAGGAAGACTAAAAAAAGGGGACGAAGTTTTAGTGCCTGCCAATACATATATAGCGACAATTCTAGCCATCGTAAATAATGATTTGACACCTGTTCTAATTGAATCTGATTCAATGAGTTTCAATATGGACGATTTTAATGCTTTTAAGGAGAAAATATCGAAAAATACGAAAGCAATTATGCCAGTTCATCTATATGGGCAAGTCACTGATATGAAGCTCATTAAGGAAATCGCAGAAAAACATAATCTGATTGTTGTTGAAGATGCAGCTCAGGCACATGGGGCATACAGTAATACGAAGAGAACGGGGAATTTAGGAGATGCTGCAGGGTTTAGTTTTTATCCTGGAAAAAATTTAGGGGCATTAGGTGATGGCGGTGCAGTGACAACAAATGACAAAGAATTGTCGGACATGATCAGAGTTTTATCCAACTATGGATCAGAAAAAAAATATCACAATAAAGTACAAGGTATAAACAGTAGGCTTGATGAAATTCAAGCAGCAATATTATCGATAAAGCTGAAGGATTTGGATAATGAATCCCTTAGACGTCGCGAAATTGCGAAATACTACTCAGATGGAATCAAAAACCCCCAAATTCAATTGCCTAAATGGGATAAAACTAAAAAAAATCATGTTTTCCATTTGTATGTGATACGGTGTAAAAAAAGAGATGAATTGAAGAAATATTTATTCGATAATGGTATTGAGACTGTTATCCACTATCCTATTCCACCTCATAAACAAAAGGCTTTTGAGGATTGGAACCATCTAAGCTTTCCAATTACTGAAGATATACATAATGAGGTTTTGAGTATACCGATATATTCAACTTTAACCAAAAAAAAGATTGAGTATATAATCCAAAAAATTAATGACTTTAAAGGCTGAGAATCACCATTTCACACAGTTTTAGATAAATAATTTTTATTGTTGTTAAAAAAAACATTAAAAGCTTAATTTAAATGAAAAAAACGCACATCACTTTTATTGTTGACACACTGGCACAACATGGAGCTGAGCGATATCTGTTTGAAATTCTCAAGGCAATTAATAAGAAAACTTTTAGCTGTTCTGTCTTATCTACATACCCATTAAACGATAGTAATAATTATTATTTAGAACCAATAAAAAAACTTGGAATTAATGTGTCAACTTATTCCCACGGAGTGCTTTTTAATACTATAAAAAACAAAAGCTTAAAGCGCATACTTAACGCTTTATTATTTAGATACTATTCTTACACATTTCAAAAAACAAGGCTAAATAGGAGATATAAAAATGAGTTGTTTAAACAAATTCAAGATTCAGATATTGTTTCTATACTTAAAATCGAGGTTTACAACAGGTTTTCAGACACCTTTTCAAGATTCGATAATTTATACTTACACCTTTTAAGTGTTCCTTGGCAATACAACAATTCTCCTTTTTCAAAATTAAAGAATCGCAAGTACAAATTTATCTTAATAGACCATACCCAAAAAGACCATGTTTTGTCAACAGAACCTGTGAAGTTAAAATTATCGAAATCTAGATTCGATTATCTTCCTCTTCCTATTGATTTGAAAAACCGAAAAAATCTTTATAAGCCTAATACAAAAGCAATAATTGGTGTTTTCTCTAGGATTCACTATGATCAACCAACGATTATGTTTCTTTTTGCATTTCATATGCTATTGAAAAGAATACCTCATGCTAAAATGTATTTTTATGGAAAAAAATGTGATGATAAACTTTGGGACTTGTACAGTAGCACCTCCAAAAATCTAGGCATACAAGATTCTCTTTTTTTTAAAGGACACGTTAACAATTTAAAGGATGAAATTTTGGATAAAAACATTAGTTTTGGCTGGATGAACTCAGGCAATGACACTATTGGCTACTCAAGTATAGAGATAGCAAATATTGGATTGCCAATCTCATTTTTTAATGTAGACACATCAATCAACAACCAAGAAAATAAAAAAATAAGAAGTTTTACAGATCTGGAAGACTTTGTTAAGCACACCTTTAATACTCTTCAAAATCAGACCGAATTAGCCGTAGAAAGTAATAATATTTTCAATTATATAAAAGAAAAACATGATGCAAAGAAAAACATAAAAATATTAGAAAACTATTATACTCATTAGATGCCAGAGTTGTCTATCATAATAATAAACTACAAAACAAAGACTGATACTGTAAATTGTATAAAATCAATTTATTCTGATACTCGCGACGTAAAATTTGAAATAATTGTTGTTGACAATTGCTCTAATGATAACAGTTTAAAAGAAATTAAAACTGAATTTCCTGAAATAATAGATGTTCAATTGAAATATAATTCTGGTTTTTCAAGGGCCAATAATGCTGGCACAAAACAATCAACGGGTGATTATATTTTATTTCTCAATTCTGACACAATCGTGACAAATAACAACTTAAGAAAAAGCCTTAGCCACTATAAAAAAATGGAGTCAAGCACAAAAATTGGACTTATGGGTTGCATGCTTCTCAACGAAGATAACACACTTCAACCAAGCTCTTTTAATTCTTTTCCTGGCGTTTTCGACGAATTAAAGAAAAACCCAATTTACATCAAGTTTTTTGACAAAAATGGATTTAAAATAAAAAATAATAAAAAAGAAATTATTAAAAACCACAACAAGAGTCATAAGCCTAAATGGTTATGTGGAGCTTACCTATTAACAAATAATAACAACTTAAAAAATGATAATTTATATTTTGACGAATCCTACTTTCTGTATTCTGAAGATGTAAACTTATGTTATGATTTTATAAAAAAAGGCTATTCCA